>Ga0302326_10007211_pt1 | contig 24816 bp, 23 predicted proteins | sample Palsa_T0_3_FD_202264 | JGI IMG/M metagenome (GOLD analysis project Ga0302326, IMG submission 202264) | Peat permafrost microbial communities from Stordalen Mire near Abisko, Sweden - Palsa_T0_3 | ecosystem: Environmental > Terrestrial > Soil > Palsa > Peat permafrost | place: Sweden: Abisko... | reverse complement strand
GCGGCTTGCTTCTGCTTCCACCCGAGCACCTCGAAGAACGCTTGCGACTCGGGCTTGTAACCGCATTTGCGGGCGATGCTCTTGATCGTCTCCTTGTAGCCCGCCTTCGCGAGGCCATGGAGCATCGGGAGGTTCTTTTCGCGAACGCGAAGCCACTTCGTCGCCGCGCGCTTCCATCGTCCGAGCGGGGGCCTCTTGGATGCGGGATCGCCGAACCCTGCTCGGCGGTTCTGCGCCGCAATCGCGGGCACCTCGAGCAGCTCTGCGACGCGCAGGATGCTCTTGGGCGTCATCATGCGCGTCGACTTCTTCGCGTAGTGCAGCATCATCGCTTCGCCGAGGGCGCGGAGATCGTCGTCGTAGAAGCCAACCGTTCCGTCGTCCTCCTTGACCGGCTGCCCCGAGCGCGCCTGAACGAGCATGAGCGCAGCGCACGCGACCTTGAGATCACGCCAGTCCGTCTCCGCGAGCGCGTAGCTCGCGAAGTGCGCCATCAAGTCGGTGTTGAGCTTGTAGACGTCGAGAATGCGCGCATAGAGCCGCTCCGCAGCGGGCACGTGCAACCCCGGCTTCACGGGCACAGGCTTCGAGCCCGGAGGGAGCTTGTGCTTGCCCTTCGACGGATACCAGTTGCCCCCGACGTCGACGCCCGGGCGATTGTGCCAAAGGTGCGCCGACGCGTTCAGGATGAGATCGAGCAGCTTCTCTGCCGGCCCGATCTGCCCCTCGGGGAGCGGCGGCGCGTTCTTGTTGTTGGTCACGTGAGCTTTCCGTCGCGCGCCTCGAGGTACTTCGTGAGGCCCTCTGCGGTGCTCACCAAGTTCGGTTTGATCTTCGAGACGAGCAGGTCCTCGACGGCCTTCGATACCTTGCCTGACAGGAAACCCGGAACGCCCTTGATCTTCTTGGCGTCGATCTCGAGCACACCGCGGATCTCGAGGCGCGTCTTCTCACCATCCTCGAGGAAGCGGTTCTTGCCGACACACGTGATCGCCTCGGTGAATGCTTGCGGCTCGATCTTCCACTCGCACGTGAAGTCCGCTTCGTTCCACGTGGCGCGGTCGAGCCACGAGAGCATGGCTTCGCTCACGAACGCGCGCGCGGCTGCGGGGATGTCGCCGCCGCCCTTCCAGAAGTTGAGCAGCTTGACGACCTGGCCGTCATCCTCACGCTTTCGGATCTCGATCGCGCGGACGTTCGGCAAGTAGGGCAGCATGTCGAGGAGCTTGTCGCGATACGCTGCGAAGACGACGGGCCGAGGAAAGGGGATGTTCGCGTCTGCGCGAAGTTCCATGGCGGCACGATACACGATACACATGGGCGATGGGGTTCGAGGTCGGTGCCGGCGGGTTCCGCGTGACGATGTCGGAGGAGGCCCCCGCTGGGCTCGACGAGCGCCGCGTTCTCGTCGACCGTCCCTCGACGGACGAGGACCGTGAAGCATGTTACGTCCTCGTGCACCGAGCGGGTGGCGCCCCGACGCTGCTGGTGATTGGGCGCTTGCGGCCAACGTTTGCGTGTGGCGTCCACCTCGTCGAACAAACGGGCGTGATGTTCTTCGGGTGCGGCGAATCGGTGTGCGCGTACGACATGGCGACCGGCAAGAAGGTCCACCACGACATCACGCCTTACGTCTTTCACTCGTGGAATCGCCACGGCGACGTCGTGATCATGAGCGGAGAGCTCGAAGTCGCTGGGTACACGCTCGACGGGACGAAGCTGTGGGCGTCGGTCGTCGAATCCCCGTGGGACTACACGGTCAACGGGGACCGGATGCACACCATCGTGATGGGCCACCGCGTGGAGTTTCCACTGCGAGAAGGTCCGGGCGACGAGCGCCTCGTTGCTCGACCAACAGGGTAGGCACAAAAGACGAATGGCGAAGTGGGGTCACTTCGCCATTCGGAGCAGCTGCTCGGCCGTAAAGCCATCGCCGCGAACCGCTCGGATAAAGCCATTCGAATGTCCCGCTCACGGCGGATTGCTTCCTTGGGGTGCGGCGAAAATATCGCTCCGTCCGAGTGAGCAAGCCATATGATCCTACTAAAGGATCTCCTTTACAGGGAGATGTTGGATTCGCACCAACGGTTTGCTTGTAAGGCCGGTTCGGGTGGACGGAGCAAAACTATGGAAGAGCACGTCCGAGTGAGGAAGCCTTTCCCTGGTTGGCCCTTTCAGGCCCAAGGGAGTTGTCTTTCCGTAGAGAGATATGCGTGTAAGGCCTCTTCGGAAGGTCGTGTTCTTCGAAATCTTGTGGGGTGATAGACGCCCCCCGGCGTCATGCCTGACACATCCCTAGTTAGGAAGCACGATGACGTCGTTGATGGGCTTCACGCTCATCCCGACGGGATACGCGTAGCTTACTGCCTGCGTGTAGAAGCCGGGGAAGTCAGGGGCGTTGTAGGCGCCGCCGGTCGCGGCCGAGCCCCAGCCCCACACCGTCACGTTGAACGGCGCGGTGGAGCTCATTTGATGGCGACCATTGTCACACGTGCCGACGCCTTGGAAGTTGCCGGTCGAGAGGTCGACGCGCGTGAACTCGTACGACGCGCCGCTGCCGACGGGCTGCCAACCCGTGAGGGTGCCGAGGCAATCGAGCGTGACGTCCGCGAACCCTGCCTTGCCTTGCGCGCGTACGACGACGAGGTTGACCTCGGGGTACGTCGGGTCGGTGAAGAACGTGTAGGAGCTCAGGTACTGCGTGCCCGGAACGACGTTCACGTACTCCGCGTCGCCGCGGCAATCGCTCGTGAACATCCCACCGACTGCGTACGTCGTGCAGCCCGTCATGTGGCCGGACATGTAGAACGGATGCGCGGCGTCCTGGCTGCGCACGACGAAGTTCGAGCCGCTGATGATCTCGACGTAGTCGCCGAGGTTGAGCGTGCTGGGTGCGCCTTGGGGCTGCGGCCCGTCCCATTGCAGCGTCGTGCCGTTGACGAGGCCGACGAGACGCCACGACACCAGCTCGGGTGAGGCCGTGTAGCGGTCGCGATACTTCACGGCTGCGTATTCGTTTCCAATGGCGCTCACGGGTGGGATCTGCTGGTGCGCAGACTCCGCGCAGCACGTCGACGCTTCGACCGTCAGCTGGCTCGCCGCACCCCACACGCCGATGGGCTTGTCGGATTGGATAGGGCTACCGGTGAGCTCGTTCGGCTGAGTGATCTGCAGCACCTGCCCCTTGTTGAGCGTGAAGGTCTGCGGCATGCCTTGCGCGGACCAGGCGATCCCGTTGCCCGCTTCGATGTTGGCCGACGGTTTGATCGTGACGTGCGTTGCATCCTGTTGCGCGACGATGTCCATCGACGGCGCCGCGTTCGGATCGAGCATGGCTGCGTTGCCCTTGTACGAGGTCGGGAAGTACGCGTTCACCGCGACGTAGTTCGTGTCCCAAACGGACGTCGGGAGCAGCAGCGTCGCGCTCGTGGCGGCCGCGTTGCCACCGCCGTACGGAAGGATGTCGTAGGCGACCGTCGGGGCGCTCGTCGTGATGTGGAACGCGGTCCCGTACCCCGTGCCATGCACCGCCGCATCGAGGGTCACGGCGGGCGTGATCCCCGTTGGGCATGGGATGTCGATGTTCGTGTCGTCGCTTGGTGAGACGTGGGCGAGAAAGAGGATCGCGACCTCACCCGGTTGAATCTGGCCACCCGTGAGCGGCGCGTACGAGAGGTTCTCGCCAGTCCCGCTCGGGAGGTATGCGAACTGCGTCGGATCGAGCACCGTGCCAGCGAGATCGGCCGTGAGGGTGACCGGGGTCGTCCACGTGTTCGCTACGTACGCCGCGAAGCATGCGCCCTGCGCGGGCTTCACGAGATCGGGGTCGACGCTGAAGTACTCGCAGCCAATCGTGCTCTTGTTCGCGGTCGCGCTGTCGCACGCGGGGATGCACGTCCCGTTCGGCCCACACCCCTGATCTGGCGGGCACGTCATGACGACGTTGCCCTGATCATCGAGCACGTTGTGCAGGTCCGCCGAGCAATTGATGATGACGGGGGCTTGCGAGTCGTTGAAGGACGCGTCGATCGTCGGTTGAACGACGACGTCACCACGCGTGCCGGCGTCGTTGCCGTTACCGAAATCATGCGATCCACACGCGTAAAGAACGCACGTGAGCAGCATGAGGAGGCCTGTCGCGGCCTCCGAGCGACCGTGAACGCAGGAGCGTGAAGCCTGTTGCATCGAGAACGAGTAACGACAAGCGCGACCCGTGGCCCCTAAATGGCCCTGAAAAACCCAGCTCGGTCACTCCGCGCTATTGATGCGTCAGGTCGTACGTGCCGACCTCGGGTGACGGCCCCGACACGTGCTCGTACTTCATGTCCGTGCCCGTGACGCAGTAGGCGTAGTGGTCCCCCGACGCGGTGACGATTTGATCGTTGACGATGGAGTACGAGGCCTCCTGCGTCGCCGCACTGGTCACGCTCCCCGTGCAGCTACACCCGTCGCTCACGGCCGTGCAAACGGCGTTGGGGATGTAGGCCGATAGACCCGTTTGGATCTCGGCGCACGACTCGAGCACACACGCGGTCGGCACGAGGACGTCCATCGTATAGCTCGTCGCGTAGCTGCGCGTGATGAGGGCCGACGTGAACGTCACGGTGCCGGTCGCCGACGCCGTCTGTGACACCACCTGCAGCGTCGGGCACAAGGACTCGGACGTCGCGAGGGGATCATTGACGCAACCGCCGGAGAACGCCCACGTTCCCGAGACGTTCCCGCCGCAAGACGTGAACGTGGCGCAGGTGCCAATCTGAATCGAGACCATCCCAGCATCACCCGAGGCGTCGTTCGTGCTCGAGTCGCTGGCGGTGCCGTCAGCGCCAGCGTCGCTCGCAGCAGCGTCTGTGCCCCCGTCACCGAGGCTCGTGCTCACACCACCACACCCCACGACGACGACCAAAGAGATTGCAGAGTATCCCCACGGGCAAGCCTTCATGGGCCCGCTCAGAGCGAAGGGCATGCCAACACGCGGGTCATCAGTTGCCCGTGAAATCACGTCGCCGGTTGGCGCAGCGTGAACGAAGCGTCACGCCGCGCTGTCAGCGAACGGCGAGGAGCTCGACCTCGAAGATCAGCGTGGCGCCCGGCGGGATGACGCTGCCGAAACCATCCGCGCCATACGCGAGCTCGGGTGGGATGGTGAGCTTGCGTAGCTGGCCGACCTTCATGCCAGCCACGCCTTGATCCCAACCCGCGATGACGCGACCCGCGCCGAGCTTGAACGTGAAGCCCGCGTTCCCACGATCGCGAGACGAATCGAACTTCGACCCATTGGTGAGGGTGCCGACGTAGTGCACAGTCACGGTGTTGCCGGCGCACGCCTCGGTGCCGGTGCCAGCTCGGAGATCTTCAATCTGGAGGTTCACTGGGGTCCTTTTACCATCATCAGAACCGCCCAACCACCATCAGGGCACCACCCGAAGCGACGGGCGTAGGCGCGATGGTCCACGCGGTTTGGCTTCTTGCCTTCGGTGACGTCAGTATGACGATGAGGCCGGTTACTGCGAGGACGCCTCCAGCGATGAGGCCGACGGTCGACACGGTTGCCCATGTCTCCGCGGACGAACGGAGGTCGATCCCGTGCTGCGTGGGGCACAGGGTCGAGCCGGAGTTACAGCCGTTGGTCGTGCTGTTCGATGCGTTCCAGTCGAGCGTGGCCACGAGACCTGCGATCGACCCAACCGCGATTCCCACGAGGCCGACGCCTCCGATCGTCAGGCCGACCAGGCGACGCGCGCCACCACTCGACGTCGGTTGTGGCGTCACCACCACGGGGGGAGCGACGCGCTCCTCATCCTCCAGCTTCGGAATCGTCAGGGTCACCGTGCCTTCTTTCAGCGGCACGTTCACCGTCTGGGCGAGCTTCTTCTTTCCGGGCGCGCTCGCCACGACGACGTGGGTTCCGCCGTCGCACGGCAGTGGCAGACCGAGCTGCAACATCGACATCGCCTCCGCATCGCGAACGATGGCGAGACCGTCGACTTGGGCCCCCGGCGCGAGCACCACCGTGAGGGTCGAGGGCCGCAGCTTGTCGTGGTGATCCTTCGCGACCGCGGAGCGTCCGTCGTTGCGGCGCTTGGCGAAGTCGTACCCCTCTTGGAACATCGCCTGGGCACTCGCGATCTTCCCGATGCGCTCGTAGCACTCACCCAAGTAGAGAGCGGTACCAACGGCAGGGTCGATGCGCTCGCTCTCGGCGAGCTTGGGACATGCGTCAGCGAACTTTCCCGCGCGGAGAAGCTTCAGCCCTTCATCGAAGAACGCGTCGGCGACGGCTTTGTCTTGCGCCGAGAGCTGCGCGGACGCTGACGGCGCCACCGCACACACGAGCGCAAAAGCGAGTGCCAGTTTCCCGAGCCTCAATTACGGCCGCCGTAGTCGATCTCGAGACCCGAGTCGGGGGGGCTCGCTGTTGCTGTTGCCGTTGGCGGCGGTAGGGCGCTCGTCGAGGGATCTGCGTGGGCTTTTGCGTCACGCATGTGACGCCTCGACTTCGACCCACTGCCGCTCGGGCTCGCGGCGACCTCGCGCGCATCATCTGTGTCGGCGCGCGGCGTGTCAGCCCGCACGCTCGGCGCCACGGTGACAGCAAGCGCCTCGAGTTGGGTCGCCTTCGGCTCGAAAGGTGCGGAGAGGGTCGTCGGCGAGCTCAGCGGCGAAGGTCGCCGTGACTGGGGATGAGAGCGAAGCGCAAACATCGTTCCGCCCACAGCCACGACGAGCACCAAGGCGAAGGCGAGGGCAAACCTTCCACCGCTCTTCTTGAGCGCATCTCCGAGCGTCCCCGTTGCCGAGACGGTGGGGAGCGACTCGCGCGAAGCGGGAACGGGTCGCCCAGACAGCGGCGGCTCACCGTCGTCGTCGCGGTCGACCGCCACCGTGATGGCGAGCTTCGGGTCCGGCGTCATGGCCGGTGGAAAGGATCCCGACGTCGACGCGTTGCCGAAGTCGATGCCCGATGGGCGCGCCCTCGGGCCCGACCCACCCACGGTGATGCGGGCGATGCGTTCGACGGAGCCCTGGGATCCTGGTGCGATCGCGCCAAGCGCTGTCGCGAACTCCTGCACGTTCTGAAAGCGCGCATCGGGCGACTTCTGGAGGCACTTGAGCACGAGCGCCTCGAGCTCCGGTGGTGCCGAGGGGCACCCGCGTCGCAATGGCGGCGGCGCAGTCGTCAACACGAGGGCGTGGATGTCGGGGATCGTGTCTGCGAGAAACGTCGGCTGGCCCGTGAGCATCTCTTGGATGATCACCCCGAGCGACCAGATGTCGGCGCGGCGGTCGACGTCCTTGGCTCCTCGAAGGCGCTCGGGCGACATGTAAAGCGGCGAGCCGACGAGCGACGTCGTGTGGGTGACTGGCCCGAGCACCCCACTCCGGCTCTCGTCGACCTTCGAGATGCCGAAGTCGAGGATCTTGATGCACGGCGTCCCGTCGCTGCGATGCGTGAGAAACAGGTTGGCGGGCTTGAGATCGCGATGAACGATCCCGACCATGTGCGCTTCGGCGAGCGCCTCGCACGTCTGCAAGATGTAGTCGGCGGTCTCTTCCACCGTGAACGTGTGGCGCTCCTCGATGATTTCGTCGAGGTTCTTTCCCTCGAGATACTCCATCACCATGTATGGGACGCCGCCCTCGAGGCGACCCACGTCGAAGACCTTCACCGCGTGCTCGTTCTTGATCTTCGCGGCCGCCTTCGCCTCGCGCGCGAACCGTGCGATCCACTCGACGCCCTTGGCGCCGTCGGACGAGAGAAACTTGATGGCGACGCGTTGATCGAGCTCGTCGTGCATCGCGGCGACGACGATGCCCATGCCCCCTTGGCCAATCACGCGCTCGATGCGGTATTTGCCCGCGAGCATCGTGCCGATTTCGACCGGTGATTGCATCATGGCGGCGACTCCGCGAACGCACCAACGGGGCCGTTGGGTGCGCCTCCGAGTGCTCCTACGGTGGGGATCTGCCACTGCGCTGTCTGCGCAATCGTGACATTCGCTCCGCCAAACGTGGCGTAGAGGTACGTGGGCCCGCCACCACCGCCACCGCCAGCTCCTCCCGCTCCGCCATTGCCTCCAGCGGTGGTCATGCCCCCCGCGAGCGGGCTGTCGGACGTCGGTGTCGTACACGTCGGATCGCACGTGGTCTCGCAGTCCACGGCCATCCCGTTGTTGGCGGCTTGGCCCATGCTGCCGGACGCACCGAGTCCGCCCGCACCACCAAGACCACCGCCAGCCGAGACGAGCGCGCCACCACTGATCGAGAGTGTCGTGCCTCCGACGGCGAACACCGCCACCGACGCCGCTCCGCTGCCGCCTCCCGTTCCGCCGAGCCCGCCCTGACCTCCGCATGCCATCGCGACGTCGACGCCGCACGACATCTGCGTCGTCGTGAGACACTGCCCAATCCCTCCGTCGGTGATCTCGTTGCCTGCGTCGTCGACGGGGACGCCTGCGTCGTCGATGGCAGCCATACAGCCCGTGACGCACATATCGGAGCAGGCGGGAGCCGTGTACGTCCCACCCACGCCGTTTTGGCCGGTCGTTCCCACGCCACCCGCGCCGCCGACTTGGTAGCCGGTCATCGTGAAGGCGCCAGCCATGGCCGGTGTGCCGGCGTTTCCCGACGCTCCGCTCTCCGTGCAGTTGGTGTCGCTCGTGTTGAGCTGCGTAGCGGCGTTGCCGTTCAATCCCGGCCCGGCGAGCTCGGCGTAGACGTTCGCGTTCTCAATCGTGAGCGCGCTATCCGTCGCGACGATGCCAAAGAGCGACTCACCCACATCGCCGTGCGACTTCGTCTCGACGGTCAAGAAGCGGATGGCTGCGTTGAGCGCGCCCTGAACGGTGACGGCGACGCCGGCGTCTGGCGCGATGGTCGTCGAAAGATTCTCGCAGGCGGGCGTCCACGTCGCGCCGTTCACCGCAAAGCCGCCTTCCATGGCGACCCCGCTCGGCAAGCTCACGGTCTCTGGGTACACGCCCGGCCCAATGTAGATGGCCTTTGCGCGGCTGCCGTTGGCGACGGTGATCCCGACGGCGATGGTGCCGCACGGATCGCCTTTGGACCCGCACGATCCGACAATCATCGATCCGCCTTGCAACACGAACACGGCATCGGTGTCGTCGACCAGGTTGCGCACACCGACGCCGCCGTCGCATACGGCGGTGCTCGCGTCCGGCATCAGCACGGGACGTTCGTCTCCGGGGATGCCGACATCCGTCACCACGTCTCCGCCGCCCGCGTCGGATATGGGGAAATCACCATCTTTCAACCCGAGGACCCAGCTGCAGGCGGCGATGGTCACGGCGACAGCGGCAAGCAGCACCCACGCAGTGACGTGCATCACCGCACGACGTGATGTGCCCTCGACGAAGAAGCGACCAAGAAGACCCAATGGACCGGTTTAGCAGAGTAAGGTGGTGGCGGGTTGCGGGCAAGAGAGATACCCCCTTCGCCGACGAAAAGGTCCGCGCAAAAGTGACGCGCTGCGCCGGGCTCACTGCCAGCGGGAGACGTCGTTACACTCGGCAGAGTTGATGAAACGCCCCTTGCCGCGCATGTCGACGTCGAACGCCGCGCCGACGCACGTGCCGATCTTGGTGCCTTCGCGGCGTCCGTTGTCCTGGTCGAACTGGTCAGGGAGCGACGACGCATGATCGCGAAGGCATGACCGCGTGAGGTCCGTCATGACGCTCGCGCACTCGGCATCGCCGAGGTTGACGAAGCAGTTGCGGAAGTACGTCTTGCTCTCGCAGAGCGCCGGCGGGAGGATCTCCGCCATACGCTTCATCCACACCGTACGCGGCACGCCGCTCACCTCCTCCACCACCGGAGCGGAGCGGGCGTGCGTGGGCGCCGGGAGAGCGGCCGGCTCCACCGACGCTACACACCCACGGCCGTCGATGTAGCTCGTCCCCTCGGGGCACGACGTATCGACCATCGCCGTGCAGACCGCTCCGTTCCATCGCGTCCCTCCGGGGCAGGCGACCTTTGCGGGGGTGCTGGGAGGATCCCCACCACCACACGCGCTTACCAAGACGAGGATGACTGGAGTGAGTGCTCGCATCGCAAAGGTGCGTCATGGTCGCAGACCTGCCACGGAACGTCGATCGCATTCACCTCAAAGGGACTCGAGAAATTGTTCGAGGTCGGCGAGGTCGGCTGGGGCAAGCTGTGCGGTGCTGCCGTGATTGGAGCCCGCGCATGCCGGGTTCGTGAGTCGGTCCATGAGCGTCGCCGCGCACCCGTCGTGCAGGTAGGGTGCACGGTCGGCGACGCCGAGGAGCATTGGGATCTTCACGGGCGTGTCGTGACCGAGCGAATCGACCTTTCCCACGTCCACGTTGGACGGCGCTGTGCCGAGCGGCCCAGCGTGACAGCCGCTGCAACCGCCGCTGCCATAGAAGATCGTGCTCCCCTGCTTCACGGCGCTCGGATCCAAACCGGCGTACACGGGGATGCGGGGGATTGCATTGAGGTAACGCGAGAGCAACGCGGTCTGCGGCGCGAGCACCGAGCCGCCGCCCATGCGGTGCGTGAAGATCTCGTCGCAGATCGTCTGCATGTCCGGGATGTCGCCGTTCCAGTGGTAAGGCGCGGAGTTCAGCAGCACACCACCCCGGAGAGACTGCGTGCGTCGCACTTGCAATTGCTTTTCGATCTCGAACGTCCACGTGTGGCCATCGTCGCCGCCTTCGGGGTGGCAGTTCATGCACGCGATGCCCGCAGCCGTCGGGACGCTGAACACGTCGAAGCCCGTGTCGACGTGCGACGCCCGCTGCGGAAGCGGCACGGTCACGAGTTGAATGGGATCGTTCGAGGGAGGTGGCCCGGGGTTCTCGTCGCTGACTGGAATGACGAGCAACGCGGCGACCGTGCTGCGACGCTGCACCACGATGGCGTTGCTCGACGCGCGAGCGTCGGCGATCGCGACGAATTCGTCCGGCACATCCGCCTCCGTGATCCCTTGCTGCGGAGCGAGGTTCAGCACCGTTCCGCCCCCCATCTCGATCGAGCCGGTCATGTCGAGCGCCTCGAACATCCCACCGCTCGTCACCGCCAAGTCGACGACGGGGTTCCCGATGAGCGCGACCGCTGGTGTGCTGCTGAACGTATTCATCGCCGACACGGCGGCGAACACGACCGCCACGCTCGGAGGCTGATCCGGGTCCGTCGGATTCGGGTTCGATCCATAGGAAGATGGTGGTGGTGTGGTGATGTGGGGCGGTACGGCGTCGACCACGATCGTTTGCGTCGATGCGATCTGATGAAGGAGGCGCACACCTCCGGCGGGGTCGTGCACCGCACGCCACGCAACATCCGGCAGGCTGCCGCTCGGAACGCTCGGTGTCGAACGACTGAGGAGGTGACCGCCCATGTCGAGCGTGAGCACTTCGGCGGTGCGGAAGCGTGTGACGCACAGTGTGTCACCATCGACGACCACATCCCGGAGATCGCGATCGAGCTCCACGTCGAGCGTCGCATCGCCACCGCTTGCCGGCAGCACCATGAGCTCGCCTGTCGCACATACGACGACGATGGAGTCACTCCCCGGATCGTAGTCGATGCCACGAGGTGCCGAGCAAATGGGTCGCCGCTCGATGAGTGAAGGTGCCGTCGGGTAGATGGTGGCAATTGCACCACCACGAAGGACGACATGCACGCGTCCCGCGGCGTCCGCGACCAGGCGGCCGGGCTCGTCACCGGGCTGGAGAAGCACCTGACCAACGAGATGGGGTGAAGCGCCGAGCATGACCACATCCACCGCGTCCTCGTCGGGATCGGACGCAACGGCGAGCGGCACGGCGTTCGGCAACGCCACGGTAATGAGCGTCCCGCCCGCCATCGGCCGTGGAGGGTTGCTCGCACCAACCGCCATGCCATTGAACACAGGCGTTGGCGCAAAGGTGGGTTTTGCCGGCGACGCGTCGGTCGCTTCGATATTCGCTCCGGCGACGTCGATGGCCTCACGGCACGCAAACGCCCCCGCAACCGCCACAACGACCGACAACCGCGATGTGAGCCCCATTCCAGACGTATGGCCATCTCCGACGGCAACCGTCAGGCGGGCTTCCTCCCCGTCGTCAATGCTTGCTGGATGCACCCCATGGCCCTGGGCTACATTCGGAATCGCCGTACTTTCGCGGCCTTCGTCAATACCCCATGGGCGCATACGACAAGCTTACCGACGCGGAGCTCTTCGACTTCGTCGTACAGTTACGTGCGAAGGGGCAAGACGCGAGCTCCCCACTCGGCACGCTCTGCGAACGGTGGCGCCGGCCGGCAGGTGTCGTCGTCCGACGTGTCCAGGCCAGTTATCGCGCAGGCTCCCCCGACGACGAGGGTGAGCTCTACCAAGAAGCCGTTCGCAAGCTCATCGAGCGCGGCCTCGATCAATTCCGCGGCCTGTCGGAGGCTCACCCCGGCAAGGCTGCTTCGCCCAAGACTTTTTTCCTTCGCATCGTCAAGCACGCCGCCATCGACGCTTATCGGCGTCAACGCGAGCTGCTCGACGCACCTGCGCCCAATGACGAAGAGGACAACCGCGAGTCGCCTCGCCAAGTCGCCTACGCCATCAACCTCTCCAAACGCGCGGCCGAGCGCGACGAGGCTCAATCACTCTACTGGACGGCATTCGACCGCTTGAAGGCCGAGCACCCGAACGAGGCAGGCGCGTGGGACGCCTACCACCACCAAGATCTCGAGGACCACGAAGCATGTGCCAAGAAACTGGGAATCACCGTTGCGAACTCCTACAAACGCGTCAGCCGCGCCCAAGCCTACCTCCGCCGCTACCTCCAGGAATTGGCTTCTTAGAGTCCCTCCTGATGATGGTGACGACGTGACCCCGCCGCCGGATGTCGATGATGAATTTCCGACGATGGCGGAGCGGTACACGCAGCGCCGTCACGAGCTCGACCAGGCCACGCAGACGGTCATCACCGGTGCGGCCGATGCGGGTCGCGCACTCGCCCTCGCGGGGGATCTTCTGCGACGCCGTGAAGCACTCGGAGATGCGATGCGCGACGTGACGCTCGCGCTCGACCGCATCGAAGCCCAGGCCACCCAGTCGTACGTCGAATCGATCGACGCGGACGCCGAGCACGGCAAGCTGGCTCACGCCCTCGACGAGGCATTCGAGGCCATCCTCGAGGACGGGGACGAGCGCACGCTGTACGTCTACTCGGCCGAGACCGCCCTCGCGCGTCGCGATGCGCTGCAATCCGTTCGCGCGTCGATGGTCCACGCGAGCCTCGACACGAGCAAGCTCGACGAGAAGCTCGCAAAGATCGACGAAGGCCTCGCCAAACATGCGCGCTCGCTGGTTGCGATCAACACGACGCGGCGCCGTGAGATGGCCACGCTCGATCCGAGCGAGCGCGAAACAGCGTGGTGGTTCTCGGCGCGCTCGCAGTGCGACTTCTTGGTGTCGCTCTATCGATTGCAGGAATCCGAGCGCGTGGACATCACGCAGAAGCACAACGCCGCTCACCTCGCCACCTGCGAGAGCTGTCAGCGCGACGTCGAGGCTGCCTCTGTCGCTTACACACCGCAGCACATCGCAGCGTCGTCACTCTGGCGCCGCGAGCACGGCGAAGCCACTCACGCGGAGATCGCCTTCATGGAGGGCCACGCGCGAGGCTGCAAAGACTGCCAACGCGCCCTTGACGCGCTCGCGGTATCTACAGCCGACGACTGAGCGTTATTCGCACGCGCCGGTGTACGCGATGGTCGTGCGGCCGTTCACGGCGGCGTAGCACGAGTTGCAATACGTCTTGTCGTCGCAACCGCACATGTACGAGCACAAGGTCGGGCAGAAGCTCGGGATCGTCGTGCACGTGCCCGTCCCGCCGCAGTCGCCGAACGTTTTGTCGCAATATTCCGTGCTTAGGCAGTCCGAGCTCGACGTGCAGCCGCCCGCGTCGGTCGACGTCTCTTTCGCAGCGTCGCTCGCATCGCTCTTCGACACCTCCGCCGGTGCGTCTTCGATCGTGTCCTCAGCAGCGTCAACCGCGGCGTCTTGCGTGACGTCTTGCTGCGTGACGTCGTTCGCGACGTCCTGTTGCGTAACGTCTTGTTGCGCTACGTCGGCCGCCGCTTCGTGCGGCGCGTCGACGATGGTTTGATCGCTCGTCGCGTCCAACCCTGCGTCACCGTCGTCGCTCGATCCGCTGCACGCCGCGACGAGCGCCATTCCCACGACCCCCGAGCAAGCCAGTTTCTTGAGCATGAACCCCAGTGTAGCCGAGTTTAGAACTTTCGACCCCATGGCACGTCGAGTACGGTCGCCGCGAATGTCTCGCTTCTTGGTTGTTATTGGCCTGTTGGGCGCATGCGGGGGCACGCCCCCACTCAAGACGGCGGGCCCCAGCCTGTCGCGCATCTCGCGCTCCGATGCCCGCAAGACGGTCGCCATCACGGTCTACAACGACGGCTTCGGCCTCGTCCGCGAGGTCCGCGACGTCGACCTCGGGGTCGGACGCGTCTCGCTCGAGTTCCGTGACGTCTCTTCGAGGGTCGAGCCGAACACCGTCCACGTGAGGTCGCTCGCGAAGGGCCACACGCTCTCGGTGCTCGAGCAGAACTATCGGTACGATCTCCTCTCGCCCGAGAAGCTCCTCCAGAAGTACGAGGGCAAGACCATCAAGCTCTATCGGTGGAACAAGGAGACCGGCAAAGACGAGGAGTACGACGCCGAGGTCCTTTCGGTGAACGACAACCAACCGGTGTTGAAGGTCGGCAACGAAGTGACGTACGGCTTCCCTGCCCGCTACGCGTTCCCGGAGGTTCCGAAGAACCTCATCGCGGAGCCGTCGCTCGTGTGGCTGCTCGACAGCGAGGAGCCCAAGCAGTCGCTCGAGGTCACGTACCTGACGCAAGGCTTCGGCTGGTCGGCGGACTACATCCTCACGGTGGGCGACGAGGCGCAAGGCACCGCGGTCTCGAGCGCCGACCTCGTCGGTTGGGTCACGCTCCAGAACAACACGTCGACGACCTACGAGAACGCTCAGCTCAAGCTCGTCGCCGGCAACGTTCAGCGCATCGTCCCCCCAGACACGACGACGGCATACATGTTCACGGACGACGCCGCAGAACGCGAACAGAAGCAATTCAAAGAAGAGAGCTTCTTCGAGTACCACCTCTACACGCTCGATCGCCCCACATCGCTCCTCTCGAACGAGCAGAAGCAAGTCACGCTGCTCGAGGGTCACGGGATCCAGGTGAGGCGCGAGCTCATTTTCTACGGCGCGTCGTACTACTACCGCGGCAGCTACGGGCAGGTCGTCTCCAATCAGAAGGTCGGCGTCTATCTCGAGATCAAGAACGACGAGCAGAACCACCTCGGCATGCCGCTCCCGAAGGGGACGGTTCGCGTCTACAAGGCCGACAAGACGGGAGCATCGCAGTTCATCGGTGAGGACGCGATTGATCACACGCCGCGCGACGAGAAGCTTCGCATCAAGATGGGCGAGAGCTTCGATGTCGTCGGCGATCGCAAGCAGACCGACTTCAAGAGCATCTCGAGCTGCGTCGACGAAACGAGCTGGGAGATTTCGCTACGCAACCACAAGGACACGGCCGACGAGATCCTCGTGTACGAGCCCATCGAGGGCGACTGGCAAGTCCTTTCATCTTCCCTTCCGTATGACAAGAAAGACGCCCACACCTTCACGTTCCTCGCGAAGGTCCCCGGTCGTGGCGAGACCAAAATCACGTATCGCGTGCGAGTGAAATGGTGCTGACATGACGAGAAGAACGACTCTGGTCGCCATCGGTGCTCTCGGCGCCCTCTCCTTGGGTGGCTTCGCGACGATCGCCAGCGCCCAGCAAAGGCCCGCGCAAATCACGCAAGCGCGCTCGACGAGCGGCGAGCGCGAAGAGGTCGGGATCACCGTCTACAATCAGAACTTCGGCCTCGTTCGCGAAGTGCGCAACGTCGACCTCTCCGCGGGGCGAACGGCGCTCGAGTTTCGTGACGTGAGCGAGCAGATCGAGCCCGAGACCGTTGCCATCAAGTCGCTCGGGGGCACGCTCCACGTCCTCGAGCAGAACTACCGCTACGATCTGCTCTCACCGCAGAAGCTCCTCGAGAAGTACGTCGGCCGCAAGGTGAAGGTCTACCGCTGGAACGAGCACACCGGGCGCGACGACGCGTACGATGCCGAGGTGCTCTCCGTGGCGCAGGGCGGCACCGTCATGCGCATCAACGGCGAGATCACGTACGACTTCCCCGGGCGCATCGCCTTTCCCGAGATCCCGCAGAACCTCATCGCCAAGCCCACGCTCGTGTGGCTCCTCGACGCGAGCGGCAAGCAAAAGGTCGAGGTCACCTACCTCACGCGCAACCTCGGATGGTCCGCCGACTACGTCCTCGTGATCAACGACGCCGACACCGCCGGGGATCTCGTCGGATGGGTCACGCTCAACAACACGACCGGTACGACCTACGAGAACGCGAAGCTCAAGCTCGTCGCTGGCGACGTGCAACGCGTGCAACAAGGGCAACGGTACCGCTCGATGGAAGCGCCGATGGCACAAGCCACGGGTGCGAGCAGCGGCTTTCACGAGGAGAGCTTCTTCGAGTACCACCTCTATACGCTCGAGCGCCCGACGAACCTGCTCAACGCCGAGCAGAAGCAGGTCACGCTCCTCGAGGCGCAGAACATCCACATCGACAAGCGCATGATCTTCTACGGCGCCGCGTACTACTACCGCGGCAACTACGGGCAGGTCGTGTCCAATCAGAAAGTCGGCGTCTACCTCGACTTGCAGAACACCGAGGCGAATCACATGGGCATGCCGCTGCCGAAGGGCACGGTACGCGTCTACAAGGCCGACAAGAGCGGCGCCAAGCAGTTCATCGGCGAGGACAGCATCGACCACACGCCGCGCGACGAGAAGGTCCGCATCAAGATGGGCGAGGCCTTCGACGTCGTGGGCGACCGCAAGCAGATGGAGTGGAAGGCCCTCGGCGTGTGCGTCTCCGAGAGCGCGTGGGAGATCGATCTCCGTAACCACAAGGACACGCAGGCCGAGGTGGAGGTCTACGAGCCCGTGGGCGGCGATTGGGAGATCATCCAAGAGAGCATGCCGCACGTGAAGAAGGACGCGCACACGTTCACGTTCATGCCGAAGATCGCTCCGCGGGGGAACGTAAAGATCACGTACCGCGTGCGCATTCACTGGTGCTGACGCCGGCGCTCGTCAGCGTCCGGCGCTCACCGCACGCACAATGGCGAGGATCTCCTCCGTGCTTGCGGACGCTGCGGTCCAATTCACCTTGGACTGACGAAGAAACGCCTCGTCTTCCGGCTCTCCCGACGCCACAAAGACGATGCGCGGCGCCTGGTCCGGCGCCACGCGCGTGACGAGCTCGAAGAAGTCACGCGCTCGCACCCTCCCGCCCAAAACGCACACCACGCACGTCAGCGTTGCCGCGGAGAGCCGCTCGATGACGTCGGATGCGTTCGTGGCCACGCGGACCACGAACTCGTCGTCGAGCGCCTGCAAAAGAGCGCGCGCCTCGATCTTCTCGTCGCGCACGACGAGGACGTACACGCCTCGGCGATGTGCGCGCACTGTGACTTTGTCGTCGTCCACGCGGCTGCGGAGTGTACACGCGATGTGCGAATACGGATAGGCACTCCGTGATTGTTGCGGTACCCTATGGGTCGACGATGGGTGAGAACGTCCTCAGCACGCAATTGCTGTCGCCAGGCGATACCTTGGCGGGGAAGTACCGCATCGACAGGATCATCGGCCAAGGTGGGATGGGCGTGGTCTACGAGGCGTTCCACATCCGGCTGCGTCAGCGCGTCGCCATCAAGATGCTGCTGCCCGAGATCCTCGTCTTTCCGGAGTTCGTCTCGCGGTTCGAGCGCGAAGCACGCGCGGCGGCGACGCTCGAGAGCCGCAACGTCGCCAAAGTGCTCGACGTCGACACGAGCCCACAGGGCCTGCCGTACATGGTCATCGAATACCTCGAGGGCAACGATCTCGGCGAGGAGCTCGCGCGGCGGGGTCGCCTTCCCATCGAGGAAGCAGTCGCGCTCGTGATGGAGGCGTGCATGCCCATCGCGCAGGCCCACGCGCAGGGGATCATCCACCGCGATCTGAAGCCATCCAATCTGTTTCTCGCGAAGAAAGACGGCGGGCAAGTCCTCAAGCTCCTCGACTTCGGCATCTCGAAGATCCTCACCGAACGCGACAGTAAGGAGACGTCCTCGCTCCAAGGTCTCGGCACGCCGCACTACATGTCCCCCGAGCAGGTCCGCCGCGCTTCCGACGTCGATCGGCGCTCGGACATCTGGTCGCTCGGCATCATCTTGTACGAGCTGCTCACGGGACAAGAGCCCTTCAGCGGCCCACCCGCCGCGGTTATCGCGGCCATCGTTGCGGATCCCGTTCCGCCGCCGCGCACGCGCAGGCCGGACATCCCCGTCGCGCTCGAGCAAGTCATCATGCACGCCCTCGAGAAGGACTTGCGAAAGCGGTACGCCGACGTCCGGACGCTCATGACGGATCTCGCTCCGTTCGCTGGCGAGGAACACATCGTCCCGATGTCGGTTGCGTACGCTTTGCCCGCCCCCCACACGGTGCCGCCCCACGCCAAGGCGACGCCTGCGGCTCCGCCAGCACCGGCTGCTCCACCCGCCTCGGTCGCTTCGCTCGCTCCCACCTTCGTCCTCAAGCCTCCTCGACCCCGCTGGGTCTACGCGGTGATCGCCGCACCGGCGCTCATGGTGCTGATCTTCGGCATTGCGTTTCGGGCAGGTCGAGCGAACGTCGCGGATGCGGCGATGCCGCTGCCGGAACGTCCGAACGTCACGGCCGCGCCAACGCTACAAGCTCTCCAACCCATCGAGACCGCAAGCGTAGCGACCGTCATCACGGCACCGATCGTCACCGCTACACCCCCTCAGGCCGCGACGCACGTCCCGGTCGTTCGTCCAACAGCCAGCACCGCGGCGACAGGCACGGCACAAAGCACGGTAACGCCGGTACCGTCGAGCACGGGCAAACGCGTCGGTCCGTTGACGCTGTGACACGATGAACCGTCGCCGGATTGCCGCCTTCGCACTTGCTTCGCTCGTTGCGTTGCAAGCGGCGCCGGCATTCGCACAGGCACGCGCGGAGGACGCCGCGCGCGAGAGCGAGCTCAAGAAGCAAGGCGACGAGCTCATGCACTCGATGCACTTCCGTGAAGCGCTCGCGATGTACGACGCAGCGTTGAAGATCAAGAGCAGCCCGGCAATCCACTACAATCGTGCCCGCGCTCTCGAGGCGCTCGGCGAATATCCGCAGGCGCTCGACGCGCTCGAAGAGTTCGTTCGCGTCGCACCGGCGGACCTCAAAGCGCTCGTGCCGGACCTCGACGACAGGCTCGCCAGCATTCGCGGGCGAATCGCGACGCTCGTCGTGAACTGTTCCGTCCGCGGCGCGAACGTCATCGTTCGCCAGAAGGTCGAGGGAACGACGCCGCTCGCTTCACCGCTGCGACTGTCGACTGGCACCGCGACGGTCGAGGTTCAGGCTCCCGGTTACTTGCCGTTTCGACGTGACGTGCAGCTTCCGAGCGGCGAGATCACGACGGTCGACGTCGTCCTCGAACACGAAGCTGCACCCGTCATGACGCATGGGCTCGTGACTCCCCAGCCGCAGTCCGAGCGGCGGGGAAGCAACGGCTGGAAGGTCGTCTTCTACACGACCGGCAGCGTCGGAATCGTCGCCACCGTCCTCGGTGCGGTGACCGGAGGGCTCGCGATTGGAAGCATGTCGACCGTGAACGCGCACTGCCCCGGAAAGGTGTGCGACCCAACCGGCACGCAAGCGCGCGGTGACGCTTGGACGTACTCGACGCTCTCCACGATCGGCTTCATCGTGGGTGGCGTCGCGCTCGCAACCTCCGCGGTGGTGCTCATCGTAGCGCCCTGGCGAAAGGTGCACGTCGCGGTCGGCGCCGGCTTCGTGGGGATCGGAGGCGTCTTTTGAACCGGAAGATGCTCTTCGGGGTCGGCCTCGTCTGCGCGGTTGGCTGCGCCCAAATCATCGGCCTCGGCGGTGGCTACACGGACACCGACGGAGCGGCGAGCGTGGACGCGTCAGATGCCGCCTCGGACGCGAGCGTCGCGGACGTCGACGCGTCCGACGCAGGTTGCGTCACGGTTGCGCCCGACGACGACGCCGGCATATTCGTCGCTCCGAGCGGCACCACCGATTCGGCGTGCGGAACGGAGACCGTGCCTTGCTCGAGCGTTCAAACCGGCATCGAGCGCGCCCACCTCATCACCGGCAAGTCCATCGTGTACGTCGCACGCGGAACGTACGCCGAGGCCATCACGCTCTACGCGGGCATCACCGTCGAGGGAGGGTGGGACGTGCTCGCGGAGGGAACGACGTTCTCGTGGGTCCAGGCCTGCACCAATCCCTCGGCGGCGTTCGTCCTTCAACCCACGTCGGGCAACCAGACGGTGACGGCGGCAGACCTCGGTGGCAGCGCCGTGCTCTCGACCATGACGGTGATGTCGAAGTCGCAAGCGAATCCCGGTGAGTCTCTTTACGGGATCTCTGCGACGGGCGTATCGACGACGCTCACGCTCACCGACGTGATCGTCAACGTATCCGCGGGCGGCGATGGCGCACCGGGGGATGCTGGCTCGCCCGGTGATGCAGGCGGCGGCGAGTGTGTCCCCGGCGACAGTGGAACCCCGTCGCCAGGCGCACCGGGATTGGGTGCAGAGGCCGGCACGTTCGACGACGGCGGCTGGGAATCGTACTCGGGCGCTGCGGGAACAGGCGGAGCGCCGGGAGGTGGAGTCGATGGCGGTGCCGGAACGTGCCTCGCGTGCGGCACGTGTGGCGTCGTCGTGATCACGTGCAAGTTCACCACGAACGGCGTCGACTCGTGCGGCTCACCCGGCGTGGCCGGTTGCGGCGGCGCTGCTGGGGGCGGCGGAAACGGCGGTGGTGGGGGCGGTAGCAGCATCGGCGTGTTCGTGTGGGACGCGACCGTGAGCATGAACGGAGGTAGCGTCCAGACGTCGAACGGCGGTCGAGGAGGCACAGGCGGCACGGCGGGCCCAGGTGGCGCAGGCGATCCCGGCATCGCAGGTGAAGCTGGCGCTCCGTGCAGTGTCTCGTGCAACACCTCTTGTAACGGTGTGTCCGGTGAGGGCGAAGCGGGCGCCCCGGGCGGCGCTGGGACCGGGGGCAGTGCGGGTGGGCTTGGTGGAGGTGGGTCTGGGGGGTCGTCGTACGCAATCGCTCAGGGCGGCCAAGCCAACGTGACTGTCACGACCACGAGCCTGGCACACGGGGACGCCGGATCAGGTGGAGGTCCCGACGCGAGCACGGGCGCAGCGGGGTTCGCGAGCTCCCGCTTCCCATAGGTTGACGAAGTTGAAGCAGATGGGCACCACCATGCACGCTTGGAAGCTCGTCGCTTGGGCGTGCCGTGTCGGCGGAGACCGAGCTCGCTCGGTGGTCGCTGAAGCGCTCGTCATGCGACGCTTCGACGCGGTGGCGATGCACGGGAACGACGCGGCAGAGTGGCGCCGCTGCGGACGAATCACGCACGATGACATGACCGTCGTGCTGCAAGAGGCGACCGTCGTCGTCGGTGCAGCGCGTCTAGCGTTGTTCGCTTAGCTGAAACCTCGAGGCGTCTCGGGTCACCCCGGACGGCGGAGGACTTCGAGCGCGGTCGTCCAGCGGACGAGCTCGTCGAGCATGCGCGTCACACCGTCGTCTTGGGTGGTTCCGGGCTCGAATCGCCCCTCCGTGATGAGCTTCGCGGCGAACGGGATGAAGATGCCCTCGGGGATCGGCATCATCTTGAGCGACGTGATGACGAGCTTCGACATCTGAACCGATCGCGTCCCGCCCGACACTCCCCCGTAGCTCACGTGGCACGCCGCCTTGTAAGCCCACTCGTGGCTCACGTAATCGAGCGCGTTCAACAGCGCGGGCGCCATGCCGTAGTTGTATTCCGGCGTGATGAACGCGAAGGCGTCGAGCGACTCGACGAGCTTGCTCCAGGCCTTCGTGTGCTCGTGCTGATACTGGCGCTTGAACGGGTGATTCGGCTCGTCCATCGGCGGGAGGTTGATCTCCTTTAGATCGACGGTGACGGGCTCGAGCTTTCCGTGGGCTCTGACCTTCGCCTCGAACCACTGGGCGATGGATGGGCCGATCCGATTGGGGCGTGTGCTGCACACGACGACGCCGAGCTTGGGCATGGCGGGCACGCTAGCATCCCCCGTGCGCGTAGGCAGAGTGGTCGTGTGATAAGGAACGGCAATGAGCCGGAGCCCGGGATTCGCTCTCTGCGCGGTCCTTGCGTGTCAGTTACCCCCGGAGGTCGTGGTGATGAAGAGCCCGCCGAACGCGACGACCTCGCCTCCGCGCGACGACGATAGCGACGCGGCGCTCTCTGCGGCCTGCGACAAGGGTGACGCCGCGCGCTGCTATGCGCTCGGCAAGCGCTACGGTGACTATGGCTCACCACGCTACGATCCCGCCCGCGCGGTCGCGCTCTACCGACGCGGCTGCGACGCTCACGGCGACAGAGCTTGTCTGTCGCTCGCGGTCGCGATGCAGATGGGGCAGGCGATTCCTCGCGACCTGGCGGGCGCGCTCGCTCTCACCGAGCGCCTTTGCACGAAAGGGTACGCCGACGCGTGCACGAATCTCGGCGACGACTACCTCAACGCGAACGGCGTCCCGCGCGACTTGTCGCGTGGTGCTGCCCTCGTGCGCAAGGGTTGCGAGAAGGGCGATGACGTCGGCTGCACCGTGCTCGCTTACGTGCTCCTGTCACACGCGCTGCCCGATGCGGACAGCACGCTCGTCTTCGACGAGCCCTGCAAGACGCCCGCGCAGTGCACCCTCATTGGTGCGAAGTACTTGGGCGGCTCGGGAGTCGCCAAGGACGGGCCGCACGCAGCTCGGCTCTTCGAGCAGGCATGCAACAGCGGGTACATGTCGGCGTGCTTCCTCGTGGGCGTGACGGCAGCCACGGCGGGAGGCAGCTCAGCGCCGGACTTCGCGCGCGCAGCGACGTTCTACACGCGAGCATGCGACGGAGGGCAGTCGATTGCGTGCCACGAGCTCGGGGTGCTCTACGCGTCGGGCAAGGGCGTTCTCGCCGACAAGGTGAAGGCGAGCGAGCTCTACGACCGCGCGTGCCGAGCTGGGTCGATCTACAGCTGCATGAACCTCGGCACGATGTACTTGGTCGGCGACGGCGTCGCGCGCGACGTCTCGCGAAGCATCGCGCCGCTCGGCCGCGCGTGTGGTGGGGGCCTCCCGCAAGCATGCACGAACCTCGGTGTGCTCTACGCCGCGGGCTCGGGCATCGCAAAGGATGACGTCCGCGCGAAGACGTACTTCGAGTCGGCGTGCGCCGCAGGTGACGCTTCCGGATGCAAGGACCGCGACGTGCTCGCGCAGTGCCAGCAGGGTTCGGCCGAAGCGTGCGCGGCGTTTCAGAACATCAAGGGCGTTCCCTGAGGTTGGTTATTAGTGGGCGGGAGCGCCGCCCCGAAGCGGCGCTCCCTTCCCTGTCCCTTACGACACGACGTGAGGGACTGGCACTGACCAGTCGCTCAAGCCGGCTTTCGTGAGGACCCGCTGACGAAACTGCACCGTCGTAGCCGGTGTCAGGTTCGCGACCGTGGTCGTCGCCTTCGTCGTCGAAGGAATATCGACCCAGGTCTTGCCGCCGTCGGTGCTCATCTGCCAGTCGTTGGCCTTGGCTCCTTTCGTTGCCTTGGCCACGACTTGCACCGTGCCCGACGTCACCCCCGCCTTGACTGCCAGCGGAGGCTTGTCGCGAGCGTGCGCCTGATGCAGCTTCATGCCTGCATCCTCGACGATCTGCGCAGCGTTCGCCGGATCGGCGTTCGCCACGAGCTCGACGTAGGCCCGCTCGTTGTTGAGGTCGACCTTGAGGGCCTTGATCGCCAGGTCGCGGTCAGTAACCGCCCCAGCGACGCGGGTCTTCGCGATCGCCTGCTTGTTCGTCGCCGTGTCGATGTCCGTTTGGAGCACCGACAACGCTGGCGACGGCGACGGCAGCGACTTCGGGTTCGCTGCAATCGCGTCGTGGATCACCTGCGCGTAAACGAGGAGATCCGCCACCTTTCGCGGCAGCCCCAGTGCTACCGCGATCTTGTTCGTACTTGTCTTATTCATGTTCCTATCCTTCATTCTGCAATCCGCGGCGGGAACCATTCCCGACGCAGTGCTCTTTTGGCGGCCCGCAAAAGCGAGTCGCGCAATCCTTGGGGTGCCCACTTCCCCCTAAATGCCTCTGGGTAAGAACTCCGCCCGATCTGGGAAAAAAGTGACCGGAGGAGGTCGAATTTCTAGAGGAGTGGTTTCTTCGTCGCGAGAAAGCCTGGGAGCAGACGGCCGGCGGCAGCCCAGCGGTCCCGCAGCTTCAGCGCCACAGCGAAGTTCCGTCGTGGGCGAGCACGTTCCCCCTTAATGCCTCTGGGTAAGAACTCAGCCAGATCTGGGAAAAAAGCGAAGCCCTTCCGTCGATTCTTGGAAAGACCAAGGATGACAAGAGGTTCGCCGCACGACTCAAGGCCAAAAGCACGCTGCTGGAGCCAACACGCACTGTGCAGAAGGTCCGCAGCGCCGTGCAAAGGATCCGCGACGCTGTGCAAAGGATCCGCGGCGCTGTGCAAACGATCCGCAGCGCTGTGCAAAAGATCCGCGACGCTGTGCAACGGATCCGCAGCACTGTGCAAACGATCCGCAGCGCTGTGCAGAAGATCCGCGACGCTGTGCAACGGATCCGCGGCG
>Ga0302326_10007210_pt1 | contig 24818 bp, 23 predicted proteins | sample Palsa_T0_3_FD_202264 | JGI IMG/M metagenome (GOLD analysis project Ga0302326, IMG submission 202264) | Peat permafrost microbial communities from Stordalen Mire near Abisko, Sweden - Palsa_T0_3 | ecosystem: Environmental > Terrestrial > Soil > Palsa > Peat permafrost | place: Sweden: Abisko... | reverse complement strand
CGGGGTGGCCCATCAGGGTGTTCTCGAGATCGACGCTTGAGATCCACTCGCCCCCGGATTTCACGAGGTCTTTGGAACGGTCGACGAGCTGGAGATAGCCGAGCTCGTCCATCGTGCAGACGTCGCCCGTGTGGAACCAGCCGTCTTTGAAGCACGGCAGATCACTGCCGACGCGATAGTAGGAAGCGGTGACCGACGGACCGCGGACCCAGAGGTCGCCCGCGGTTTTGCCGTCGCGCGGGACGTCGTTACCGTTTTCGTCGAGGATCTTCCACGCGACCAGCGGGGCGAAGCGGCCCTGCTTGAGGCGCTTCTCGCGTTGCACGGCGTGCGGCGCATCGGCGAGTTCGGCGACGATGCGCGAAACGGTTCCGATCGGGCTCATCTCCGTCATGCCCCACGCGTGGACGACGGAGATCCCGCGCTTGTCGAGATCGTCGTAGAGCGACGGCGGGACGGCCGAACCGCCGATGACGAGCGTCTTCAGCGTCGGCAGGTACGCATCGTTCTTCTCGAGCAGATCGCGCACCGCAAGCCACACCGTCGGGACGCCGAGCGAGACCGTGACGGCCTCGGAGTTGACGAGGTCGACGACGCTTTGCGGGTCGAGCTTGGCGCCCGGCAACACGAGCTTCGCACCGATCATCGGGATGAGGTACGGTACGCCCCACGCGTTGACGTGGAACATCGGCACCACCGGCAGCACGGAGTCGCTCCCTTTGAAGCCGAGCGTTTCGCTGAGCCCGGCACAGAGCGCATGTAAGACGGTCGATCGATGGGTGAAGAGCACGCCTTTGGGATCGCCGGTCGTCGCCGAGGTATAGCACAGGATCGCTGCGCTTCGCTCGTCGACGTCAGGCCACGGGAACTCCTCCGGCTGCCCGGCGAGCAGCGCCTCGTAGTCGTCTGCGCCGGCGAGCGCATCGCTCTCGCCCATGACCACAAACGAAAAGTTCTTCTCGGCTTGCGTCGTTGCGCACGCGCGCGCGACGACCGGCGCAAGCGACGCATCGACGAAGACGAGCTTGTCGCCGGCGTGCTCGAACACCCACACGACCTGTTCCGGAAAAAGCCGGATGTTCACCGTGTGCAGTATCGCGCCGATCATCGGCACCGCGTAGTAGAGTTCGAGGTGACGGTGCGTATTCCAGCCGAAGCTGGCCACGCGATCGCCCGGCTTGACCCCGAGCGCGACGAGCGCGTTCGCGAGTTGCGCGACCCGTTTGCCGAAATCGGCATACGTGTAGCGGAACGTCGTGCCGTCGTCGAGACGCGCGACGACCTGGCGCGAACCGTGGTTGCGCAAAACGTGTTCGAAGACCCAGCCGATGTTCAGCGGGACGTCCATCATCGTCCCGCCGAGCGTCGTCGAAAGATCCAAACGCGTGTCTAAGGTGTTCATGCGCGTCTCCTGTGAGCGTTAGAGCAGCTTGCCGTCGTCGTCGGCGCCGAGAACGATTTTGCGGACGATCGCAATCGGCGGATCCCCGTGCGCGAGAAAGGCGTCGTGGAAGTTCTGCAGACTGTAGTGACTGCCGGCGGCCTTGCGGAAGTCGTCCCGAAGTTTGAGGAGCTCGAGTTTTCCGAGCGTATAGTAGCCGTAGAGCGGGTCGTTCGTGCCGCGGAGGGCTTCGCGGCGCGCGGGCTCCTCCCCCATGAAGGCGTTGGTTTCGAAGAAGGTCGTGGCCGCTTCGACGCTCATGTTCTGCGTGTGTTCGCGCAGCCCGACGAGGTAGCGGCATTCGCGCTGCAGCGCCAACAGCAACTGCGCGAGCCGCACCTTCGGATCGCCGTCTCCCCAGCCTTCATCGACCATCATCTGCTCGTCGTAATGCGCCCAGCCTTCGGCGAACGAAGGGCTGGGCAGGAGGCGCCGGATCAACGAGAGTTTTTCGTGCGCGTCGAGCGCGAAGTTGACATAGTGTCCCGGCATCACCTCGTGCGCGCTGATCAACGGAAACGCGTAGTCGTTGAAGAACTCCAGATGCTGCTCTTTGCGCGTCGCGGACCAGTTTGGCTCGACCGGCGTGACGTTGTAGTAGGCTTGCGTCGCGTGCGCCTCGAGCGGCCCGGGAGCGTCCATCGACGCAAACGTCGTCGAACGTTCGAATGGCGGCGTCGCGACGACCTTCACGTCGTCCTCCGGGGGCAAGGTGACGATGTGGTGCGCGATGACGAAGCGCCGCAGCGCAACGAGATCGTCGGTCGCCTTCTTCAGCAGGCCGTTCTCGGACGGGTGTTGCGCGCGCAACTCCACGACGACGACTTGGGGGGATTTTTGCGCGTCGATCGCTTTGGCCGTTGCCAGGAGCTCGGCTTGCGTCTTGGCAAGCGCCGACACCCCGACGCGCTCGTATTCCTCGAGCGAGATCGGCACGAGCTCCTGAAGCCGCAGCATCTCGGCGAAATGCTCGCGACCGAGCGCAAACGTTCCGCTCGGGCGCGCGAACTGACGGGCCTCGAGCGTCGCGAGATACGCTCGCAAGCCGGCCACGGCGGTCGCATTGGCGCTCGCAAACTGCCCCTTCAACGATGCGTCGCGCAGCGGCGCGACCGCGACGGGAACGGACACGGAGAAAAATTCGATCGCTCCGGTGACGTCTTCGCGCGCGATTTGCGCCGTGACGGCGTCGACCGTCGTCACGTTCGACTGCGCGTCTTGCAGCATGCCCGGGATCTGCTTCTCACGCGCGATGACCGAGCGCACGCGCTGGGGAAGCGGCGCGAAATCGCGTGCTAGGAGTCCGTACACGCCGTTCGATGCCGCGCGCGTATAGAGCGCCGGATCGTGCCGCCAGCGTTCGAGCGTGCCGAGCTGCAGAATCGTATCCTCGAGCCGGCTTTCGAGGATTTGTGCGTCGTAGGTCGCTTCGGCGCCCATCGTGCCGGGATCGATCGCCCGCAGCTGATCGAGATAGCGGCGGGCGAAATCGAGCCGCTCGCCAAACCCATCGGCCCCGAACGAACCCAGCTTGTCGTCGTAGTCGTGCACGCCGGCTCGCGTCGCCTCGATCGGGTTGAGGCGCCATTGGTCATTGAAATAGCGCGTTGCGAGCGCATCGAGACGCGCGTCCCCAAGCGGCCGTTCCGGCTGGGCTCCCGCCGGGCCCACGAGCAGCGCAAACGCCGCAAGACCGGCGAGCCATCTTAGTCTCAGCGCATCGACCCGCGGCGCAAAGCGTCAGTCCTCGGTTTCATGAAGATGTAAGTGCGTGCCGTCTTCCGCTTCGTCGAGGACTTCGCGCGCCTCGGCGAGCACGGCTGCGGACAGGTCGACCCCGCCGTCAATCGTTCCGTCGGCGGCCAAGAATTCGGACTCCGACCAGTCCTCCCACGTTTCCAGCGGCTCGCCGTCCACCTCCGCGGGGAAGCGAACGCAGAAGCCCTGCTCGAGGTGAAGCCCGGCGACCATGACCCGCGTCCCGCGTGGGAAGTAGGTGCCGTCCTTCCAGAGCGTCCCGTACGTCGTTTGATAGTCTTCCCCGATGCGTAGCGCTTCGATCGTGCGTGGCTCCGTTAGTGCAGGGTACCGCGCCGCAGAGTCGGCGCGGGGGCGTGCAGTTCCGTCGCGGGGGATTTGCCGTCGGGCGGCTTGAGTCTTTGCGCTCGGCCGCGTATCCTCGGTAGCGAATGAGAAGAGAGCCTGGAGGCGGTTGGCGGATCGTCGATTCCGAGGTCGTGATCGAGACGCCGCACCTCCGCTTGCGCCGCGACGAAATCGAGCTCCCGAGCGGCCGGCGGATCGGCGATTACTACGTCCGCGAGTCTCGCGGGTTCGCGATTGTGTTCGCCGTCACGCCGGACGATCGCGTCGTTCTCGTCCGGCAATACAAGCACGGGATCGCGCAACGGGTGATCGAGCTGCCGGGCGGCGCCATCGACGAGAACGAAGAGCCCGAGGCGTCCGCGCGCCGCGAACTCGCCGAAGAGACCGGCTACGTCGCAGCCGCGCCCGAGCTCGAGCTCGCCGGCGAGTTCATCTACGACCCGACCAGTTCGACGACACGCTATCATCTGTTCTTGGCACGCGACGTAAAGCGGCTCCTCGCTCCGAAGCTCGACGAAACCGAGGAGATCGCGGTGCGGCTCGCAACCTTCGCCGAACTTCGCGCCTACGTCCGCGAGGGCACGATCGACGTCGGCGCCCACGTCGCGTCGATCTACTACATGCTGGACCGGCTGGGCCGCCTCTGACGCCCAAACCGCGAGCCGCCGACCCGCTTCGAAACATGCGCTGCGCCCCCCGGTACATGTGCCTGGCCGCCTAAAACGCACATCCATGTGCGGGCGGCATGCTCGCCTCCAGCTCGCTAGAGGAACCCCACATGGCCGCCTTAGCCCGTATCATCCTTTATCTCGCCGCCGCCGTCGTCGCCGTCATCGCTGCGGTGTTGATCGTGAAGCTCGTCATCGTGCTAGCGGTCGTCGCCGCGGTCGTACTGACCGTCGTCTACCTCTATCACTTCGCGCACGCCATGTGCCGCCGCTTCGCCGCGTCCCGAAACACGCTCGCGCCCTAAGCGCGAAGGCCGCTAGCGCCAGCGCACTCTTGGTTGCGCGAGCCGCGAATGGACGAAGGTATTCTGGATCGGCGGGAAGTTCGAGTCGATCGTAAAGCCGTAGAAGTCACCGGCGTTGTCGAGTAAGTAGACCCAGTCTGCGTCGACAACGACGCCCATTCGGATATGCGCCGGCGTGGTGATCAGCGGCTTTCCGCCATTCAGTAGCGCACCCGAACTCGCGTTGAGCGCCCAGAGCGCGCCGCCGTAGGTCCCCGAGGTTCCGGTGCAGCCGCCGGTCGAATCGCGCTCGCACGGCGTTCCGAGAAACACGACACCGCCTGCGGTCACCGTCGGCATCGAGCGCGGATCGTGGGCCGTATTCGAGTCGGGCCCGAACTGCGTATCCCATATCTGCGAGACGCTCGCGTTGCAGACGTTCAGGGCTACCATACCCGGTCCGGCTGCGCCCGGCTCCATCCCCGAGCCGACCGCCGAGTAGACAAGTCCGGTGAGCGGCGAGTAGCCGGGATTTCCCAGATTCGCCGAACTTTCAATGCTCGGGCCGAACTGGAGTTGCGCAACGGGCCCGCCGTTAATGGTCGTCGCGTCGTAGACGAACAGCTCGCCCGATTTCGTCAACGCCGCGATCCCCGGATCGCAGCCCACCGCCTGCGCGAGCAGCGGCGAGCCGGTGTAGTCGAGATCGTTCGAGGTTCCGGTGTTAAAAGTATATGCCGGCAAGTTGCTGGCGAGGACGCTCGACAGATTCGAGGAAGCCACGAGCAATTGATCGCCAAAGGCGGCAGTCTCATTGGTCGTCTGCACGAACGGCGGCTGCGGCCCCGAGCTGCCGTAATTGGTGTCCGTGTTGCCGACGCCGAAATAGACGTTTCCGCTAGCGTCGATCGAGGCGCCGCCCCAGCCCCACACGCCGCCGCCGCTGTACGTCGTCGGGCTTGGAGCTGCAGCCTGATTGTAGTCCGTGTAAAACGTGTTGCTCACCGTCATCGAGCTCTCGTTCACTGCGACGAGACTTCCGCGCCACGACGAATAGTCGCAGAGCGAACTCGTGCCGGCGTAGAGCAATCCGTTCGCCAGCGTCAGCGACGTATGCCCGAAATCGATCTCGCCCGGCAGCGGCGAAGGCGCGATGTTGACGAAGGCCGTCCGTGCCCCGGTCGCCGGATTGAGCTGGTTGACGAACACCTGCGTCGGACCACTGACCGTCGAGTTCGTCGTCGATACGATGTACGCCGCTCCCGTGGATGGATCGTAGACGGCCGATCCGCCGACCCCGAAATAGTAGGTACCGAAATCGCAATTGAGTTCCCCGTCACCCAGCGGCGTCGTCCACATTTGCGAGCCGGTCAGTGCATCGTATCCGTATGTTTTTCCGGATCCGCCGCCGACGATCAGCACCCCGGCGTGCGAGCCGATTTGCGTGGCGAGAATTGGCTGCGTCTGCGTACTGAAGTCGGTGATTTGCGTCTCCCATGCTAGATGCAAGCGAGACAGCGACGACGACGAGATATTGTTCGAGTTCGGATTAAAGCCGTCGCGCGCGTTGTCGTAACCGTAGGTCGTCCAGTTGTTGAACGTCGGCGTCGGCACGGGAGTCGGACTCGGCGTCGGCACGGGCGTCGGCGCCACGGTCGGCGACGGCGTGGGAACTGCCGTCGGATGCGGGGTCGGAGTCGGCGGCGGAATCGGCGTCGGCGTCTGTCCCGGATTCGACGCGGATGGTACGGGCGACGGGCTTTGGGTCGAAGCCGAACTCGCGCTCGTGCTCGGCGCCGGGGACGGGGTCTGCGGCGGCGTGGAACTCGCGCTGACGCTGGGCCCCGGAGATGGCGTGCGCGCCGGCGATGCCGAAGGCGTGGAGGTCATGGTGACGGTCTGCGTCGCGACAACACGCGGCGTAGGACTGCCCGAACCCGAGCAGCCAACGAGAATGGCCGCGAAAGCGACCAATACAATAAAACCCGTTAGATAGAAACGCATCACACCTTAGCGCCACGGGGGAAGGCGCCGCTCTTACTACGAGAAACGAGGCCGAACTTCCCTCGCATCCGGCGCTGTCGTGACGCGGGTTACTTCAGCGCTTCGCGTTCGAGCGCAGCGAGGGCGGCGTCGAGTGCCTCCGGCGCCTCCCACTGCGGAAAATGACCGCAGTCGATGACGTGAAGCTTCGCCCCGCGGATGCCGTTCGCGATCGCCGGCCCCTCACCGATGGCCACAATCGCATCGCGCATAGCGGAGACGACCACAACCGGGACCTCGATCTCCGCGAAAAGATCCGTCGACGCGACGCGAGCGGCCATGCCGCGCAGCATCGCGGCCGCCCCGCGCGGAGCGGTTGCGGCGACGATCGCCCGAGCGCGCGACACAAAATCCGGACGGCGCTCGTAGACGTCGGGCGCAAAATAGCGCGGCACAAACGCGTCGGCGACCGGTTCGATGCCCTCGTTCTCGGCTCGTTCGGCTAGCGCCAGCCGAGCGTTCGCGGTCGCGGAATCGTCTGCGCTCGCGCGGCTGCAGACGATCCCAAGACCGCGGCAGCGCTCGGCGAACATCCGATAGAAGGCAAACGCGACGTAGCCTCCGAGCGAGTGACCGACGATCGTGGCCCGCTCGATGCCCAGCGCATCCAAGACGGCGGCGACGTCGCCGGCGAGGACTTCCATCAAATACGGACCCGGCGGAACGCTCGATCGGCCAAGGCCGCGGAGATCGAACCGGACGACGCGAGCCCGAGCTGCGAGCGCTCGTGCCTGCGCGTCCCACGTTTCCTTCGCCAGCGGAAAGCCATGCAGCAACACGATTGCCGGGCCCTTGCCTTCGTCGATCGCGTCGAATCGCACGCCATCGAACGCCAACTCCATCCCCGCTGTTTCGTTCGCGCGCGCGCATCACATCTTTGCGCTCGGCGGGCGCCGCAATCGCTGGTTGTTGCAAAAATCCTCTAACTGCGATATAACTTATGCAACTACCTGACGATGTCGAACCGACCGTCGTCAGACGGGCGGTTCGCGGAAAGGACGACTACCAACGAATGGCAGTCAAGAAGAAAGCGACCCGTAAGAAGACCGGTGCTAAGAAAGCGGCCCGCAAGGCGGCTCCGCGCAAGAAAGCCGCCAAGAAGGCCGGCGCAAAGAAAAAGACCGCGCGCAAGAAGGCCAAGAAGACGGTCCGTAAGGCGACGACTCGTAAGAAAACCCGCAAAAAGACGAGCCGCCGCAAAGTCGCGAAGAAAGCCTAGCACCAGCCTCTCGACAGAAAGGACACCGCGTTTAACGATGCGGTGTCCTTTCGTTTGCTCGCGTAATGCGATCTTTACGGCGTCACCAGGGCCTCGAATTGGGCGACGGTGTCGTCGTGACGGACGCGGCGGCGGGGTAATTCGTAGGGGCGGGAGAGATCCGTCACCGTACCCGGACGTTCGGTGAAGGCGGCTTTTATGCCGAGACCGCGCATGATTCCCAAGGTCGTTGCGTCGTATTTTCCGGCCGGATAGGCGTAGGTGATCGGTGCGGTGCCACCGAGGTACCGGGCGAAGCGTCGCATGCAACCACCGGCTTCGCGCATTTGACCGGCACGGTCGAGGGTCGAGAGATCGAGGTGCTCGGTGCCGTGGCACGCGACTTCCATCCCGGCGGCGCGCAGCGCGCGCAGCTGCTTCCACGAGACGTGACGGGGCGTCCCGACGAACCCGCTCGACACGTAAAACGTGGCGCGCGCTCCATATTTGACGAGCAGCGGTAGCGCCGTCGTCGCCGCATCTTCGTATCCGTCGTCGAACGTTAGGACGACTGCGCGCTGCGGACGCAGGCCGCGCGCAATCGCGCGCGCGAGCGTTTCCGCGGTTATCGACGCAATGCCGCGCGCACGGAGCAGGCGCAGTTGCGCTTCGAACGCGTGCGGTTCGACGGTCAGATCGCGTCCGACCGCGTCCGCGGGAACTTGCGCATCGACGCGATGGTACATCAGTACCGGGACGCCAAGCCATTGCGCTCCGCGCGCAGGGGTTACGGCAAGCGCAAACGCCGCAAGCACGCATCCCGCCGCGCGCGCGTTCTTCACGGCGTTCCGGCGACGATGACCGTCGCGTTGCGAAAGGCGAGCGTTCCGGCGGCGTGCGTCGCCGTCGCAAGCGAATCGACCGCATACAGCGCGACGAGTCGCACCGGCGGGTTGAGATCGTCGGGAAGCCTGATCGCTCGCGCTTCCCAGCCGCTCCAGTCGACGCTCTTCGCAAGCGTCAGCGCGCGACGTTCGCCGAAGCGGTTGACGAATGCCGCGCGAACGCCCACGCCGCTGCGGTCGCCGAAGATCTCGACGCCGAACGTTTGCGGAACGCCCGGCAGGAGGATATCCGCGTCGGCGTAGGCCGCGCGTTCGCCGCCCGAAAAATCGTAGGCGAGCGACCGCTCGATGAACGGAAGCGCCTCATCGTGCCGCCCGACGGGCAAGTCGAATTCGGCCTGGGCTCCGGGCGCGCGCGCGACGATGCGCGCGTCGCGGCGAACCGCACGATACGTCCCGGGCTTCGAGAACGCGCCGCGATCCGCCGACCAGCGCAGCGCATCGCCGAGTTCGACCGGCCGCCCGCGCGCATCGAAGGCGCTCGCCGTAAACACGATCGTTGCGCCGGGATCGGGATTGCGAATGTCGGGGGCGATGGCGAGCCGAGCGATCCGCGGGACGACGTCGATCGCGACGTCGGCGACGATCCCGCCGGCGCGCACCGTGCGCTCTTCGGACGCGGTTCCGGCGATCAGCACGTCGCCACCGGCGAGGTGCGTCAGCCCGAGCGCATGCCCGGCCGCGTCGACGAGTAGCAGCCGCACCGGCACCGCAGCATGCGGCAGCGCGACGATCGGCGCCGGTCGCACGACGAGTTGCGCCGGGGGCCCGAGCGGCGCATCGCTGTAGACGAAGAGTCCGTCGCCGACCGCGCGCTCCTCGCCGTCGCTCGGTGCATTGAGAACGCTCGCCGCCCCATCGCCGAGCACGCGTGCGACAAGCGTAGCCGAGCCGCCCGAATCGAACGCCATCGCGTCGGTTGCGCCAAACCCCAAAAACAGCGCCGCAAATTCGGGCCGCGTCACGCCGATCGACAGCGCGGCTTCGCGCCCATCGACCGTCACGAGCACGATGTCGCCGTCCGCCATTCGCCCGGCGCCGGCAACGGGAAAGCGCACGTCGGTCTCTTCGGGCGCGGGGGCGTTTGGATCGTCTGCCGGTTCGCCGCCCGCTACTAAGAGCGGTCCGCCACCAACGGCCGCCGCGAGCGACTCGAGCGGCGGTGCCGTCGTCGCAGCGATCGTCACGCTGTCGCCGACGCTCGGCGGCGGCGCAACCGCAAGCGCGGCGGGACCGAAAGCGAGCATCGGACCCTGCACCGTTTGCGCCGCGGATTGCGCGATCGACGCGACGCGATATGTACCCGCGATCTCCGCCGGGAGGTGGACGGGATCCGCCGCGACGAGTTCCGCAAGCATCACGCCGGGCGCGGCCTTGAGCGTTCCGTATGCCGGGGTGAGAAACGACGCGCCGCCCTGCGGGGGCCATTCGTTGACGGACGTGAGCGGAACCGTCGCACCGCCGTAGGCAAGCGAGCCTCCGAACGTCACGTTCTCGAAACGCACCGATCGATCGGTGCGAACGTCCATGACGATCCGTTTCGAGGGCGTGCGCAGCAGCGCGCCGCCCTTGACGACGGCGCCCAGCGGCTGGTTCGTGTTGCCGATGTCGAAGTAGTCCGCGTTGATGCCGGCCACGGCGTTCGTGCGCTGCGCCATCGACGAAATCGTTTCGCCGCTCGAGATCATCCGGTCGCGCGCGACGACGCTTTCAAAGCGAACCGTTGGCTCGCGTGGATCGATCGCGACGACGTTGACGACGAGCGGCCCTTGCGACGTCATCAGCCGATAGGTCGCGCGCCGAATCCCCGGCGCGACCGCTTCGGTCGTGCGCGACTGAGCGACGACGAGTGGAAACGGCGGCGGCGGCGCGATCGTCGCGGGAAGCGCCGGCACCGTCACGGCGTCGGACGCGCTTCCGGTACCGGTGTCGGCGCGCCCTGCGCAGGTACGATCGAGGGCGGCGAGGCGGAGCTATAGAGAAACAGCGCGTCGGAGACCCAACGCTCGGCGCTGTTGTCCGATGGGACGTTGCGCACGCTGACGTTCAGGTCGCCGACAGCCCGTGAAACGAGCGTGACCGAACCGCCGGAGTCGAGCGCCATCGCATCGACTGCGCCCAACCGCCGCAGCAACTCGGCGAACTCCGGGCGCATCATACCGACCGAGCGCTCGGGATGGCGGCCGTCGACCGCGACGAGCAAGAGACGATCGTCGGCCTCGCGCGCCAGCGCGACGACGGGCCAGCGGTAGTTGCGCTCGTCGGGCGCGGGCGCGTGCTTGTCTTCGTACCATGCGCCGTTGCGTAGCAAAATTGGTCCGCCGCCGATTGCAGCGACCGCGCCGTCGAGCGGTGGTTCGGTACGGTACGAAAGGTCGATCGTCTCTCCGGCACTGAGCGCGGCCTGGGTCCTTGGTCCGAACGCGACACCGAACGTAACCGGAAGCGGCGCGTTCATGGGTCGCACGTCGATCACGCGGAAATGCCGGCCGTCGCCGCCGGCCGGCTCGAGGCTCGCGAACGTTGTCCCCGGCGCCGGCGGAAGAACCTTGCCGAACGCCGGCGTAATGACGGTGACGTAGCCGACCGGCCAATCGTTGAGCTGCGTTACCGGAAAGACGCGATCCTCGACCTGGACCGTGCCGACCAAACGATATTCGCCCATCGTCACGCGCTTGGCCCGATCGATCGCGAGCGCCGCGCGGTCGACCGGCCCGCGAATCAGCTCGCCGCCGCGCACGAGCAAGCCCTGCGGTTGGTACGTGCGCCCGATATCGAAGTAGTCGCCGTTCACCCCGGCCACGGCGCCGGTCCGCAATCCCATCGCCGAGGTTCGTTCCCCCCCCGAGATCACGTGGTCTCCGGCGATCGCGGTGTCAAAGCGCAACGTCGGCTCTTGCGGATCGGCTGCCAGGATGCTTACCGCGAGCGGGCCGTGAGCGGTCGCGAGCGCATATTGCCCGAAAGCTAAACCCGGCGCCGTCGTCTCGACGTGCGCCGAGCGAACGTTCGGCTCACCCGCAATCGCGACCGTCAGCCGCGCGAGCTCGCGCAAATCGCTCGAACCGTCGCGCAACCACGCGAAGTGCGGGGCCAAATCGTGGACTTCGCCCGACGCATCGAACGGCACGGCGTCGAGCATCCCCGCGATCCCACGCGTGCCCGCGCCGCCGCGATCGAAAACGACCGGGCCGTGCACGTGCGAGAGGACGTGATCGCCGAGCGCAACGCCGACGTCGTCGAGCTGCGCGGTCGCGTGGAACGACGCGCCGTCATCGACGGCAACATCACGCAACTCCCCGCCGAGCAGCCGCACGTCCCCGCTCGGCAGCAACGGCAAAAACGGCCCGAGCGGCAGCACGGGCGCCGTCCACGCGCTCGACAGCGAACCGTCCGCGCTCGCTTCGCTGTGGCTCGCGATCGGGTAGCTCCGGCCGCCATCGCGCAATTGCATCCGAACGAAATAACCGAGCAACGTGCTCGGGCCGTCGAGCGAGCCGGACAAGCGATCGAAGGCGAGGAGCGGAACCGGCACGACGCCCGTTACGATCGTCAACGTTGCCCCGTCGACCTCCAGCGTAAAGGCCGCATCGGGCGCGCCGAAACGCTCGAGCGCGGCCCGCGTGCGTTCGAGTTCGTCGCCACGGTAGCGGTCGGGATCGAAGACGAAACGTGCGCCGTCGAGCGCAATCCGCGCATAGTGGCCGCTCAGCAGCACGGTCGCGCGCGCGGCTTCGACGCTCACCGCGCCGCCCGGCGTGTGGGCGGTGACGTTGGTGAATTCGTAGCCTCCGTCGATTGGCGAAACGCGGTCTGCGTCGATCGCAAGGCCCGTGCTGCGCCCGGCCGACCAAAGAACGAACGCACGCTCGAGCGGCGCCCGAAGGGTGAAACCTGCGCCGGCGGCAAGCAAAGCGAGCGCGATGAGCGAGACAAGAAAGAACGTTCGTACGCTTGGGATCATGCTGGGTCCGAGCGGGGATTCTCGACGCGACCGGCACAACATCTCTTGGGATGCTTGTTCGCCATCGTCGAGCGACGCTGCAGGCTTTGTCCGTTTGCGCGCTTTCCCTCCTGCTTGCGGCGGCCGGTGTGTCCGGCGAGCGTGCCCTGCCGACGCCGGTGCCGCAAAGCCTCACGCCCTACGTCGCGGTTCTGGTTTGGCACGACGTGCTGCCGGCCAAAGAGGTCTGGTTCGACACGACGACGGCGACCTTCGAGCAGCAACTCGAAGCCATTGCGAAGGGTGGCTTCCACGTCATCGCACTGAGCGCGCTTCGGGATCACTTCGTGACCGGACGCGCCATCCCGTCGAAGCCGCTCGTCCTCACCTTCGACGACAACGGTTCGGGCATCTATCGCTACGCGTATCCGCTGCTGAAGGAGTATCGCTACCCGGCGACGCTCTTCGTCCACACGAACTACGTTGGGAAGACGACGAGCAAGCACCACAACACGTGGGACGAACTGCGCGAGATGGAGGCGAGCGGCCTGATCGAGGTGCAGAGCCTTACCGCCAACCACCCGCCCGACCTCACCAAACTCTCCAACGGGGACGTCGTGCACGAGCTGCGCCTCTCGGCCTTTTCGCTCGAGCACCGGCTCGGGCATAAGGTGTACGCCCTCGTCTACCCCTACGACGTCTACGACCCTCGCGTCGAGCATCTCGCCGCGCAAAGCGGCTACACCCTCGCATTCACCGAAGATTGGGGTGACGCGGCCGCGTCGTCTTCGCTTCTCGAACTCCATCGCTACTCGATCTTGACGCGTTTCGACCAAGCGCTCTCCGACGTTAGCGCCGCTGCGCGCTGAGCCGTCGGCGTTAGTTGCCTGAGGTCACCGCCAGCAATCGGTGATCGCCGGGACCGTCGCGGCGCGCCCCGTCGGCCGAAGACCGTAGAGATCTTCGAGCGTGCGCAGCGTGTTGTAGTGGGTGATCGGCTCGGGATAGCGACCCGGCTTCACCATCGGCCCGTAAAAGATCGTCGGGATCGAATTGCTCGCATCGTATCCCTCGTCCCACGTGAGGACGATCAGCCCGTCGTGCTTTTCGGCCCATCCCAGAAGCCCCGTGGCGTGCGTCCGCAGCCAATCGTCGCCCGCTTCGATCGTTCCATCGTGCATATCGTCATCCACGTTTGGAATCAGGATCGCGACGGTCGGTAATGCGTCGTAGCTCGCGGGGAGCGCGGACATCGGCCGGTTGGCGCTTTTCGGGACGTTTTCGAAGGCGACCCAAGGCGCGTGTTTCCGGGCGTAACTGCCCGCGGCACAGACGGTCGAACCGATCGCCGGGAGGTTCTCCGAGAATCCCGCAAAGCTGAGGCCCTGGGCCAAAAGTTCGCTGCCGAGGTTCGGAGCGAGCGACGAGATGCCTTGGGCCGGACAACCGTCTCCGTTCGAATTCGTGATGCCGGCAAAGAGCGCGAGGTAGTTCGGGAGGCTTGGATGCGTAACGCCGTGCGCGTGCGTGAACAGCGCGCCGTGCTGCGCGAGCGCTTTGATGAATGGAGCCGAACCGCCCTCGACGATCTGTGCGAGCGTCTTGTTCTCCTCGACGATCACGACGACGTGCGCCGGACGCGGGAGCACCGCCGCGCGCGCACCGCTAGGGAGCGCGAGAATCGCAAGCCAGGTGACGACGGCGCGCAACATCATGGAATCGCGTAGAAGTATGCGCGAATCGTGCCGTCGCGGCGCTGCACGGTTCCGAGAAAGCGCGCGTCCGGCGGCGCCTCGAGCTGACTTTGGAGCGCGAGCAGGGATTTTGGCTTCTTACAGGACTTGTCGAATTCCGGGATGACGTCGAGCGTCGAGCCGCGCGTGTCGTAGTCGTGCATGTAGTATAAGACTTGGGCCGTCCAGTTCCAGCCGTCGAGGACGGTAAAGCACACGCGATCGTACCCTGCGTCGTACGTCCGCACGAACGCGAAGATGTCCCGGTCACCGTAGTGGAACGCCTTCGCGGCCTGATCCGGGTAGCGCACGAAATACGCATCGCAAAACTGCACGAGTTGCCCGAGCGCGACGGCGGCCAACAGCGTCGTCGTCGCGGTAACGATCGTCACGCGCCAGCGCGTCCTCGCTGCGAAATCGGTCACGATCTGCCAGCACGCGAGCAGGCCGATCGCCGCAAGGATGCAGAACAGCGGCGCGCCCGCGATCGTACGGATGAAATGCTGACCGCCGTTTTCATCGGTGAGCGAACCGCCGAACGGGTAGAGCCCCAACCACACGAGCGCGAACAGTCGCGCGCGCAGGGGGAAAAGGCCAAGCGGCGCGAGCAGGCCGCCAAGGATGAAGGGCGCCATCCACGGGTAAAGGACGCCGGTCGGAGGACCGTGCTGCATATTCCCGTCGCCGGTGAAGAACAATGCTTGAATCGAGAAATGCTTGAAGTAGAGGTTCCCGAACTCGGCGAGCGACGCCGGATTGATGCCGACGTCGAAGGTGCCCTGCGCCGGGCCGCTTGTGAGATATTGCGGGTGGACGAGCACGCTGACTCCCAGCGGCAGCATGATTAGCGCCGCGATACCCAGACCGATCAGTACCTCGCGCCACATCGCGCGGGCCCGTTCGAATTCGATCGCTAGCAGCGCGGTCCCAAGCGTCACCGCATAAAATGATTCGGCGCGATACGAATACGCTCCGATTGCGAGCAGCGCGAAGCCGATGCTGGCATCCCGCCCCGACGAGGCGTACAAGCCGCGGCGCAGCAGATAGAGGCCGAAAAGCAGGCACGGCAGCATCGCGGCCGGCTCCCACGCGATCCGCGAGGCCGAGACGTCCCACGGCAAGATCGCCATCATGGCGCAGCCGAGCAAAAGGATCGCGCGGCTGCGCACGAGCTGGTAGCCGAGCAATCCGGTTCCAAGCGCGGTGACGACGCCAAGCAACGCCGCCGGCAACCGGAATGCGGTCACCGTCGGCCCGAAGAGCCACCCCGAGATCGTTTCGAGGAGGCCGTATAACGGTAGATAGACGACGCCGTAATCGAGGAAGACCGTGGGCGAGCTGCCCCCGCTCAGCATGGCGTTGATGCCGAGCCAACCCGCGTACTCGTCCGGGTGAAGTTCCGGCGGGACCGAGGCGATGTTCCAAAGCCGAAGCGTCAACGCCACGACCAAGGTCAACCCGAGCGTCGCGCTCCAAAGGCTTAGCGAAACGGTAAGTTCTTTGGGCTTATCGATCGCAGCGCCGCCGACGATTGTCATCGGTTCGCGCCCTCTAGCAACCCCCGTCACGCCGCAGCTTTTCGCGCCGGCGCGCGTTTTCTCCGCGTCACGCGGCGCGCAACTGCGGATCGGTCGCCCAGATGACGATGGCAATCACCAGGGCCACGGCGCCGCCGACGCTCAGGCTCGCCTGCAGACCGACGACGCTGGCGAGCGACCCGAGCAGGAGCGAGCCCGCAGGGACGAGGCCCAAGATGATCATCGCGAAAACCGAGATCGCGCGGCCGCGCATCTCGTCGGGCGAGAGCGTCTGCAACAGGACGTTCGAACTTCCCGCAAACGATAGCACCGCAAGACCCATGAATGCGAGGACCACGACCGCGATCCCGAACGAGTCTGCGATGCCGAGCGCGATCGACCCGAGCGACATGACCACGGCGCTTGCAAACCACACGGGCCCTCGGCGCCGCGCGCCGACGATCGCGGTGACGACCGAACCGCCGATCGCGCCGACGCCGCTTGCAGCCAGCAATACGCCGAGGCCGCGCGCGTCGACGTGGACGACGTGGGCCGCATATGCCGGGAGCAGTTGCGTGTACGGCCGGACTAAGAGACACGTTACGGCTAGCATGACCACGACCGAGCGCAGCACCGGATGGCCGGCCAGAAAGCGCATGCCCGCCAGCATCGACGCGAGCACGCCTTCAGCCCGCGTCGAGCTCGGGGGTGCGGGCTTCATGAACGCAAGCGCGAGGATGACAGCCAGCGTGAGGAACGCGTTGAGGTAAAACGACGCTGCGATGCCGACGTAGAGAATCAGAAAGCCCGCGATCGGCGGTCCGACGACGCTTGGCGCATTGAAGGCGATCGAGTTCAGCCCGATCGCGTTGCCGACGTACTCGCGCGGCACGAGCAAAGGAACCCAGCTTTGGCGTGCCGGCGCATCGAAGGCCTGCGTCGTCGACCGCACGCCCGCGAGCGCGAATATCTGCCACAGAACGATGTGATGCGTGCTCGTCAGAACGGCGAGCAGGAGTGCCGAGAGCACCTGAATCGAATTCGTCACGAAGAGCACGCGCCGGCGCGGAAGACGGTCCGCAACGACGCCGGCGAGGGGCGAAAAGAGTACGACCGGAACGGCCGACGACGCGCCGAGGATGCCGACGTCGAGCGACGCGAGCGCGGGGGTGCCCGCGATCTGGACGACCATGAAGCCGATCGTCGTGAGCTGCATCCACGTTCCCAGGTTCGAGACGATCAGCCCCATCCACAGCAGCCGGAAATCGCGAAAGCGAAACGGTGCGAAGATCGACGAGCGCCGGCGCGGAACTTGTTCGTCGAGCGGGACCCCAGGCCGTACGACGCTCACGTTTGTGCGTTCGCACTTCGTACGGCGGTAACGATGACGTCGGTCGCACCCTCGACGCCGAAGCGCGAGACGTCGACGCCGAGATCGTAACTGCGCGGATCGCCCCACGCGATTTTGTAACGCTCCCGCGCGAATCTGCGGCGCGCGGCATCGACGCGGTCGATGTCGGCGGCGGCCGAAGCCGGGGTACCGCCGAACGACGCGACCAGCCGAACGATGCGCCATTCGCGCTCGGCGGTAAGGAAGACGCGCACAAGATCCGGACGCGCGCCGAGCACGGCGCCCGCGTTGCGGCCGAGGATGACGACATTGCCGCGGGCGGCGCGCTCGCGGATCGTACGCTCGATCTCGCGCCGGATCGCCTCGTCGAATTCGTCGGGAAGGCGCGGGCCCGTTGCGGAGACGACCTCAACGGTCCCTTCTCCGAGTCCCGCGAGCAATCGCTCGGGCAGCGACTGCTCGCTCGACGCGCGCTCGGCGACCTCTTGGGGCGACGTCCCCAGACGCTCCGCCACGCTCTTGGGGACGTCGTCGGTCAGCAGTTCGTATCCGAGCGCGTGGGCCACCCCGTCCGCAACGGCAAGGCCCCCAGCGCCATACTCCCGGGAAATCGTTACGATCACGACGTCTCGCTCGTTCTATAGGCGCCTTGGGGTCTCCGCGAGAAACCGTCTTGTCATCCTGAGCGAAGCTCGCGCAGCGAGCGAAGTCGAAGGACCGCCGGAGTTGACGATGGACGCACGCCGCCTTGCGACGCTTCGCACGATCGCCGAAACATTCGCGCCGCCGGACGCTCGGATCGATCGCCTGATGTTCTACGCCGAACAGGCGGTCGATGGGCTCTCGCCCGGCCGCAACGCCGAATTCAACCAACTCCTCGATCTGCTCGCGCTGCCGATGCGGTTGGGTGAGGGGATCCGCGCGAAGATCCTTCATCTTCTCGCGGATTCGCCGGTCGCCAAGTTGCGGACGGGGTTCGCGACGCTCAAGCGCTTGCTCTTGTTTCTCGCGTATGCCGAGAGCGAGCCGGGTAGCGACAATCCGACCTGGGCGCGCATCGGTTACCCCGGCCCGCGCGGCGACCGCGGCGCCGACGACGTCTCGTTGCCCTACGCAACCGGGAATTCCGGCGATCGAATCGCCGCCGACGTCGTCGTCATCGGCAGCGGCGCGGGCGGCGGCGTCGCCGCAAGTTCGTTCGCACGTGCCGGCAAGTCGGTTGTCGTTTTGGAGGCGGGCCTTGCCTTCGACGCTCGTTCGATGGGTCAGCGCGAGATCGGCATGCGGGATACGTACCTGGATTCCGGCCTCACCGCATCGGACGATCTCGGCGTCGCGATCCTCGCGGGCGCGACCGTCGGCGGCGGCACGACCGTCAACTGGTGCACGTCGTTTCGCCTTCCCGACCGCATCGCAAGCGAGTGGGCGAGCGAAGCCGACCTCCCGAATCTCCCGGGCGAACTGGCGCCGCACTACGCGCACCTCGAAAAGGAGCTGCGGCTCGCGCCCGTCGCCAAACACAACGCGAACAATGCGGTCCTCATCGACGGCGCGAAGGCGCTCGGCGTTCACGCCGATGCGCAGCCGCGCAACGCGCCGCCCGATTGCGGCGACGGCTGCGGTTACTGCGGCATGGGCTGCGCGTACGCGAAAAAACGTTCGACTGCGCGGGCGTTTCTCCCCGACGTCGCGGCAACCGGCGGAGCAATCTATGCCCGCGCGCGCGCCGTCAAGATCAACATCGAGGGCACGCGTGCGAAAAGCGTCTCGGTCGAGCAGACGGTCGGCCCGAATGACGTCCGCCAGTTTGAAGTCGCGGCAAATCTCGTCGTCGTCGCGGGCGGCTCGCTGCGCAGCCCGGGCATCCTCGCGCGCAGCGGGGTGAGCTGTCCCGCGCTCGGCCAACGGCTCTTCGTGCATCCCGTGTCGGCGATCTTTCCCGAATTCGACCGCGAGATCGACGCCTTCATCGGCCCGATGCAAAGCGCGTACTCGGACGCATACAACTACCGCAGCGGCAACTACGGCGTGAAGATTGAAGTCGCGCCCGTGCATCCCGGACTCGCGGCCAACGCGATCCCCTGGGAAAGCCGCGAGAAGCACGCAGCCGCTATGAACGCGCTCAGACGCTCGGCCGTCGTCATCGCGCTCGCCCGCGATCGCGATCCCGGGTACATCGAGCTCGACAACGAGGCGCAGATCCGTTACCACGTCTCGCCCTTCGACGGCGAGAACCTGCTCGAGGGGATCCTGGGCGCGATGGACCTCGCGTTCGCGGGCGGCGCAGTCCGCATTTCCACGCTGCACAACAAACCGATCTTCGTCGAACGCGCCCAGTGGAATAAAGCGAGGCGCGACGAGCTCGGCGAGCAGCTGCGCAAAATCGGCATCGCGTCCAACCGTCAGATCTTCTTCTCGGCCCACCAGATGGGAACGTGCAGCTTAGGTTCGGACGCGAACATGTCGGTCGTCGACCCGACCGGCAAGGTTTGGGGCTACGACAACATCATCGTCGCGGACGCGTCGCTCTTCCCGATGGCAAGCGGCGTCAACCCGATGTTAACGATCATGGCGATGGCCGGCCGGGTCGCCGAACAGCACGGCGGCACGCTCGAGCGGCGCGAGCCCCAAGCGCCGGAGGCCACGGAGGCGGTCGCGGAGGCGGCGAACTAGATGCGAGAGACTGCGCGAATCGAGATTCCCGAGGCGAAGCCGGCGTTCGAAATCATTCGCGGGCGGCTGCAGCAAAAGATGAGCCCCAAGCGAGCTCACGCGGAGCTGCAGGTGCGCTGGGTAATCGCGCTCCGGAATTGGGCCGGCGATCGGGGCGACGCGTTGACGGAATGGCGCTTCTACTTTGCGCCGCCCGGCGCAGATTGGGGTTCGCTGGTGCCCGATGTCGGCTACCTCAGCCGCGAGGCGCTCGACGCGCTGACGCCCGGAGACGCCGAGGAGCCACCGGGCCCCCGAGATCGCCGTAGAGATCCTTTCACCCGACGATCGCCGTAAGGACGTCGAGTGGAAGATTGCTGCGTACCTCCACGGCGGCACACGACTCGTCGTGGTCGCCGACGCGCGCCGACGCACCGTCATCGCGTACGACGGTAGCGGACCGCGCGAGTTCGGCGCGGGTGAGGTCTTTTCGCACGACGCCTTGCCTGGCTTCGCTCTCGCACTCGACGCGCTTTTCGCCGGGGTATTTCGCGGCTAAGCCGCGCCGCTAGAAGAGTCGCCCCACCGGCCGGAGGGGCCGCGCAGGTTCGCGAAGCCAGCGCCGATGCCGATCATCGAGACGCGCGACTTGCGCAAGGTGTTTCGCTCCGTGAAGCGGACGCCCGGCGCGCTTGGGGCGCTGCGGACGCTGTTCACCCGCGAGTACGTCGAACGCGCCGCGGTTGAAGACGTCACGATGTCGCTCGAAGCGGGCGAACTGGTCGGCTACATCGGGCCGAACGGCGCCGGCAAGTCGACGACGATCAAGATGTTGACCGGGATCCTCGTCCCGACGTCGGGCACGGTACGGGTCGCCGGACTCGTACCGTACCTCGAGCGGAAGCGCAACGCGCGCAACATCGGGGTCGTCTTCGGACAACGCAGCCAACTGTATTGGGATCTTCCGCTGATCGAGTCGTTCGAGCTGCTGCGCGCGATCTATTCGATCCCGAAGGACCGCTACGAGAACAATTTGGCCGATTTCAACGAACTGCTCGAGATGTCGGACTTTCTGCGGACGCCCGTCCGGCAGCTGTCGCTCGGGCAACGGATGCGCGGCGACTTCGCGGCCGCGATGCTGCACGACCCGCGGATCGTCTTCCTCGACGAGCCGACGATCGGCCTCGACGTCGTGGCCAAGGAGGCGATCCGCACGTTTATCGCGCGGGTGAACGCCGAACGCGGGACGACCGTCATCCTGACGACGCACGATCTCGCCGACGTCGAGCGCCTGTGCCGGCGCATCGTGCTGATCGACACGGGCCGGATCATCTACGACGGCCAGATCGAACGCATCAAGGACGAGTACGGCACGCACCGCACGCTCGTCGTCGAGCTGTGCGAACCGTATCCGGGCTTCGCCGTCGAGGGCGCAGAGCTCGAGTCGCGCGTGGGGCCCCTCGCGCGGCTGCGCTTCGACCGGCGAACGATCAGCGCCGATCAACTGATCCGCCGCGTGACCGAAAACTACTGCGTGACCGACGTTTCGATCGAGGAGCCGGAACTCGAGTCGATCATTCGGCGCATCTACGTCGAGGGTTACAAAGACCCGGCCGTCCCCGCAACGTTGTCTACGCCGGTCCGATGAGCGCGCTCGAACCGTACGTCGAGTTCGCGCGCAAAGCATTCGCCCGCGAATCGACCTACCGCGTCGAAGTCTTCACGAACGTCGGTTCGCTCTTGTTGCGCGTCTATCTGCTGCGCTCGCTCTGGACGGCGCTGTACCGCCAGAACGCGGCCCCGCCGAACATCCCGCTGCATGCGATGATCACCTACGCTACGGTCGCGCTGTTGATGTCGTTGATCCTCGAAATCGACGGCACGCGGGCGATCCGCGAGAAGATCCGCGAGGGCGGCATCGCAACCGATCTGATGAAGCCGATCAGCCTGCCTTTGTACTTCTTCAGCGACGGTTTCGGCCAGACGATCTTTCACGCGATGCTAATCGTTCCGTCGCTCCTGCTCGCGCTCTTGCTCGTGCACGTGGACGTTCCGTCACCGGGTGCCTTCATCGCATTCACCCTTTCGTTCGGCGTCGGCTACCTCGTCAATTTCTGCTTGAACCTCTTGATGAACATCGTCGCCTTCTGGACCCTCGAGACGTTTGCGATCCAACTGATGGTCCGCTGGGCTTCGGACCTGCTCGGCGGCCAGCTCGTGCCGCTCGATTTCTTTCCCGGTATTCTTGGAAAGATCGTCGAGAATTTGCCGTTCGCGGCAGTCTACTCGACGCCGCTGCGCATCTACATCGGCGAGCTGCCGCCGTCGGAGTGGGCCGCCGCAATCGGCGGGCAACTCCTGTGGCTCGTGCTGTTCGCAACGATCGCTTCCGTCGTTTGGCGGCTGGCGGAGCGGCGCGTGGTCGTGCAGGGCGGCTAACGTGGAAGAGGTCGACCTCATCGTCATCGGCAGCGGTCAGGGCGGCACGCCGCTCGCGGTTGAGTTCGCGCGCGCCGGCAAGCACGCCGTGCTCTTCGAGCGCGGGCGCGTCGGCGGGACGTGCGTGAACGTCGGGTGCACGCCCTCGAAGGCGTTCCTCGCGTCGGCGCACAACGCGGGCCGCGCGCGGCGCGCCGGGCCGCTCGGAATTGACGCCGGGGTCACGGTCGACCGTCCCGCGGTGATGACGCGCGTGCGCCGCGTTCGCGACGAGTGGCGCGACGGAAGCGAGAAGAAACTCGCCGACGCAAAGGTCGATCTCGTGCGCGCGTCCGCCGCATTCGTCGCGGAACGCACGGTCGCGGGCGGCGGACGTGAAGTCCGCGCACCGCTCGTGGTCATCGACACGGGGACGAGCCCCGCGATCCCATCGGTCGACGGACTCGCACGGACGCCGTATCTGACAAATCTTTCATTTTTCGAGCAAGTGACGCTTCCGTCACGGCTCATCGTTATCGGCGGAGGCTACATCGGCCTCGAGCTCGGCCAGGGCGCACAACGGCTCGGCAGCGCGGTGACGATCCTTCAAAGCGGTCCGCGGCTGATGCCGAACGAGGAGCCCGACGCGACCGACGTAATTCGCGCGAGCCTCGCAAGCGATGGCGTCGACGTCGTCCTCGATGCCAAAACGACCCGGGTCGCGCACGACGGAGCGGTCTTTCGGGTAACCCTCGAGGGCGAACGAACGCTCGAAGCCGAGGCGTTGCTCGTTGCTGCGGGCCGGACACCAAACACGGCGGACCTTGCCCTCGAACGCAGCGGCATCGAAACCGAGAAAAACGGCAGCGTCCGCGTCGATGACTACTTGCAGACGGCGTGCCCCGGCGTCTACGCGCTCGGCGACGTCGCCGGCCAGCCGGCGTTCACCCACGTCTCGTGGGAAGACTATCGCCGGCTGTCGTCGACGTTCGCGGGTACGCCGCGCCGCCGCGACGACCGGGTCCTGTCGTACTCGACGTTTACCGAACCGCAGCTCGCGCGCACGGGCCTCAACGAGCGGCAGGCTCGCGACCGGGGCATCGACGTTCGGATCGAAACCTTGCAGCTCGCGGACACCGCGCGCGGCGTGGAGTGGAATCTCGAGGCCGGGTTCTACCGCCTCGTCACCGAGCGCGCGACCGGCAAGATCGTCGGCGCCACGCTCGTCGGCTACGAGGCCGGCGAAATCGTTGGGACGATCGGCTTCGGCATCGAACTCGGGGCGACGTGGCGCGATCTCGACGCCTTCGTCGGCATCCACCCGACCTTCGGCGAGGCACTCCCCTCGCTCGCCCGGCTCTTCGAAGCTGTGTGAAACCCCTTGTGTTTTGACATGTGATTTACTATCATTTTTGACATGGAAAACCGTGTGTGGAACGAGGATCCGAGCCGCTCGGCCCAGTCCGACCTCAGCGCTCACCAGCATGCGATGTCCATTCCGGTCGGCGAAGTCGTCAAGGAGCTGGTCGGCATCTTGGGCGCGACGACCGTCGCGGTGATCGGGGGCGTCAAGGAAACGCGCGCGGTCCAGCAGTGGTGCGAAGGCCGCGAACCGCAGCGCGCCCACGTTTTGCGGTTCGCCTTACAGCTGGCTTGCATGCTTACAAGCCAAGCGGACCGCGAGTTTGCCGTCGCCTGGTTTCACGGCAGCAACCCGTACGTCGACGACGGCGTTCCGATGTTGCTTCTGCGCATGCGACCACTCGCGGAGATTCAGGCTCCGCTGCTGCGCGCCGCCCGAGCGTTCGTTTCAGAATCGATAACGTGAGCGGTCGCGAGCCCGATCGGTCTCCGAATAACAGGTACGATTCGCCCTAAGGCGCACCTCGAAACCCGTCTTGTTTTGTCGTCCAACATTCGCGCACAATAAGTCAGCACGACGCGAGGTTTGGTATGGAGCAAGAAGTAGCGCCTGAGGCCGATCGCCTCGCGCACGCATTCGTTCGGGACATAACGAAGTTCGGCGTCGTCGCCTACGCTTTCGGCGAACTCGACCTCTGCGTGTCAGCCGATTTCGAGCAATTTCTCCTCGAGTCGGCGCCGTATGGACGAGCCCTCATCGTCGATCTGTCGGAGTGCCGATTCATCGACGCATCCGCGGTGTCCGCTCTGCTCCGCGTCCGCCGGCGACTCGGCGACCGCTTTCACATCGTAGCCCGGCCCGGTTGCATCGCGTACCGAATTTTGGAAATCCTCGGTCTCGCCAAGGACTTCGGCGTACAGAAGCGCCCGCTCCGCTTGTCACCGTGAGCGGAGCGCCCCTTCGCAGGCTCAGGACAGGCTCCGGCGCGCAGTCGAACGGCCAACGGAGCAGCGCCAGATCCCGGCGGCGCTTCGACAAGCTCAACGTGACAAAGGTCGACAAGGTCGGTGACTAGATCGAGATTAGCCGCCGGTCAGCAGGCGTTTCAAGAAGGCATCGTGCTTGTACGACGAACTGCGACCGAACTTCACGACGACCGCGCGCTCGTTCGGAATGAGATACAGCGCCTGGCCGCC
>Ga0302326_10007209_pt1 | contig 24820 bp, 23 predicted proteins | sample Palsa_T0_3_FD_202264 | JGI IMG/M metagenome (GOLD analysis project Ga0302326, IMG submission 202264) | Peat permafrost microbial communities from Stordalen Mire near Abisko, Sweden - Palsa_T0_3 | ecosystem: Environmental > Terrestrial > Soil > Palsa > Peat permafrost | place: Sweden: Abisko... | reverse complement strand
GTGGTGATGTACGAATCGGACACCGGCTGGTCGCTTTTTACGCTCGTGTCTTCAGCGAACGCCGCTCCCGCCGCTATCGCCAAGCTCGCGGCAGCTGCCGCCATCCATAACCTGTCGCCACGCATACGCACACCTCTTATATAAATGAGCCCTTCGAGGTTAAAACCCATGAACCGGGCTTATGTTCCCGCGCAATCCGCTTCGCTCGTGCTCCTCCGTCCAAGCTTTGCCAGGCGCTGGAACTTAATCTATGCTGAAAAAACGGAATCGAACTCTTCTGGCGAATGAGCTGTCTCGACTTACGTTGATGGACGGCCGTGCATTCAAGCGCCTCCACTGGAGCTGTGTGAATTGGCTTCTGCGTACCGGACGGCCAACAGAAACCAGGAGGATCGATGACGCACCGGCAATGCGGATGCCGACCCGGAAGTCCTTCGCAGAACCGTGCCTGCGGATGAGGCAGCGGGGCCACGGCTGACACGGAATCGCCGCCGGCGAGACACACACCCTGGAAGCCGCCGCATCGGCAGGACAGAACTTATGAATGTCGCGAACCAATTGGATCCGAACGATGCGCCGCTCGACCTGCGCGCGCTGTGGATGCCGTTTACGCACAATCGCTACTTCAAGGAAAACCCGCTGCTCGTGACAGGAGCGCGCGGTTGCCATTACACCTTGGCGGATGGCCGCCGGGTGTTTGACTGCCTGTCGGGCCTGTGGTGCTCGCCACTTGGTCATGCGCACCCGGCAATCGTGGCCGCGATTCAACGACAAGTTGAGACGCTCGACTATAGCCCGGCGTTCCAAGTCGGCCATGCGCCCGCCTTTACGCTCGCCTCCAAGATTGCCGCTCTCGCAGGCCGGCCCGGCGACCACGTATTCTTCGTGAATTCCGGTTCCGAAGCGGTCGACACGGCCATGAAGATTGCCGTCGGCTACCATCGCCTCCGGGGTGAGGCGCAGCGAACGCGTTTCATCGGTCGCGAGCGCGGCTATCACGGCGTCGGGCTGGGCGGCATCTCAATCGGAGGAATGGGCGCCAACCGCAAGTTGTTTGGACCGCTCATGGTCGCAGGCGTCGATCACCTGCCGCACACCTGGAACCCCGAGCACATGGCGTACAGCCGCGGTCAGCCGCTATGGGGCGCGCATCTGGCCGACGAGCTCGAAAGGATCGTCGCACTGCACGATCCCTCGAACATTGCAGCGGTCGTGGTAGAGCCGATGCAAGGCTCGGCCGGTGTGCTCGTGCCTCCGCAAGGGTATCTCGAGCGTCTGCGACAGATCTGTACGCAACACAAAATCCTGCTGATCTTCGACGAAGTGATCACGGGATTCGGCCGTCTGGGCAAAGCCTTCGCGGCCGACTACTTTGGCGTCGTACCGGACATCATTACCTTCGCCAAAGCCGTCAGCAACGGCGTCGTCCCCTTGGGCGGCGTGCTGGTGCGCGATGACATCCAGCAGACGTTCATGACGGGGCCCAAATATGCCGTAGAATTCTTCCACGGCTTTACTTACTCAGGTCATCCGCTTGCGATGGCCGCGGGCCATGCGACGCTTGACACGATGGCAAGTGAGCGTCTCTTTGAGCGCGCCGGCAAACTTGCGATCCTTCTCGAGAAGGCCATGCACTCTCTTAAAGGCGAGCCGCACGTAACCGACATCCGCAACCTCGGGCTGGCCGCGGCGGTTGAGTGCGCGCCGATCGCGGGTCAGCCCGGACTGCGCGCGATGCAAGTGTTCGAGAAGGCGCTCGATGAGGGTCTGATGGTGCGCTTCGCGGGCGAAGCGATCGCCGTTGCGCCGCCTTTCATGTGCAGCGACGCGGACATCACTGCCATGGCCGACGGGCTGCGGCGGGCGTTGCGCGCTGTGCCGCATGCTTAAGGAGATATCTTAGTGAACGCTGCTCAAATCACACCTCCCCGCGCGCACGAGACGCTGGTCGCGCATTGGATCGGCGGACAGGCACTTGCCCCTGCCGGCAGGCGCGGCGCTGTCTTCAACCCCGCGCTCGGCAGGCAGGTGCGCGAAGTCGCGCTGGCATCCGCCGCGGACGTCGACGCTGCGGTGCAGTCCTGCGCGCGCGCGTACCCTGGCTGGGCGGATATCCCAGCGCCGCGCCGCGCGCGCGTCATGTTCCGGTTTCAGGAACTCCTCAGCCAGAATGTGAAGAGACTTGCCCGCGTGCTCTCCGAGGAGCACGGCAAGACCTTGCCTGACGCGGAAGCTGAAGTTGCCCGCGGCATCGAGGTAGTTGAGTTTGCCTGCGGCGCGCCGCAGCTGCTCAAAGGTGAGTTCAGCGATAATATCGGCACCGGCGTCGACAGCTACTCGTTGCGACAGCCGCTGGGCGTTGTCGCGGGGATCACGCCGTTTAATTTTCCGGCGATGGTGCCGCTGTGGATGTTCCCGGTCGCACTCGTGTGTGGCAACTCTTTTGTATTGAAGCCTTCGGAGCGCGACCCTTCAGTCTCGATCCTGCTTGCGCAATTGCTGAAGGAAGCGGGCCTTCCCGACGGCGTGTTCAATGTCGTGCAGGGCGATAAGAGCGCCGTCGATGCGCTGCTCGAGCATCCGCTCATCTCGGCCGTGAGCTTTGTCGGCTCGACCCCCGTCGCACGCCAGATCCAATCGGTCGGCATTGCGCACGGCAAGCGCGTGCAGGCTTTGGGTGGTGCGAAGAACCATATGGTGGTCATGCCCGATGCGGATCTGGATGCGGCGATCGAGGCCTTGGCGGGCGCGGCATATGGCTCAGCGGGCGAGCGCTGCATGGCGATATCGGTTGCGGTCGCAGTAGGCGAGTCAACGGCGAACGCGCTCGTTGCTCGGATGCAGGAGCGCGGCAAGCGCCTGACGATTGGTGCGCCTGATGTGCCCGGAGTCGAGATGGGTCCCTTGGTAACACAAGCGCATCTGGAGCGGGTTCGTGGCTACATCGATCTGGGGGTCAAAGAAGGCGCGCGTCTGGTGCTCGACGGTCGCACGCTCAAGGTAGCCGGCCACGAGAACGGATACTTTCTCGGCCCCAGCCTATTTGACGAAGTGCGCGCCAATATGCGCATCTATCGCGAGGAAATATTTGGACCCGTGCTGTGCGTCGTGCGCGTCCCGGATCTTGCAGGCGCCGTGCGGCTCATCAACAGTCACGAACTTGCGAATGGCACGGCCATATTCACCAAGAGCGGCGAGGTCGCGCGCCGCTTCGCGCGCGAGATTGAAGTGGGCATGGTGGGAGTCAACGTACCGATCCCGGTACCCATGGCGTTTCACAGTTTCGGCGGCTGGCGTAACTCCCTCTTCGGCGACCACGATGTGCACGGCGCAGAGGGCCTGCGGTTTTATACGCGCCTGAAGACCGTCACGCAGCGCTGGCCGGGCTCTGAGAGCACGACCGCTGATTTCGCCATGCCGGCCAAACAATAGCCCATCATTTATTTGAGTAGCGGCAGGCGTCAATAATCGCGCCGCAGCGCGCGCGGGCAAGTCCATCTGGCGCGCAACAGCCGGATTTTTCCGGGCGGCCATCCGATCGGTCTTCTGCAACATGTGTGCGGTTATGACCTCATTCGATTCGCAATTTGGCGACAGCTGCACGCACTATTTCCGAGCAACCGCCCACGTCCGCGCACATAAATGGGGCCCAAATTTTCTTCAACAAGGCGGTGAATATTCATCGCTTGTCGATGCCTGCACGCACGCGCACCGTCGAGGCGCAAAGGATCGGCGCCGGAACCTCCTTTGCTGAATTGGCCGGGATTTGAAAAGGAGCTGGCATATGCACGAATTGGAAAGCAGCGTTGCACGAACGGAGGAGATCGCGACGAGCGCAGGCGCAACGCGCGCGCGGACAAAACAGCACAGCCGCGCTCGCCATCGTCCACGAACGCGGCCGCCGACGCATCCCTTGCTCACCGACCTTTTGAGCGTGCTCGATCTGGAGCGGCTCGAGCGCGATCTGTTTCGCGGCGAGAGTCGTGACAGCGGCGCACCGCAGGTCTTTGGCGGCCAAGTGATTGCGCAGGCGCTCGCCGCAGCCTGCACGACTGTCAACGGCCGCGGGGTGCATTCGCTGCACGCCTACTTCCTGCGGCGCGGCGACGTCGCCGCGCCCATCGTCTACCAGGTTGAGCGCCCGCGGGACGGTGCGAGTTTCTCCAGCCGCCGCGTGCGCGCGACGCAGCACGGCGAGGAGATTCTGCACATGTCGGTGTCGTTCCAGCGCGACGAGGAAGGGTTTGAACACCAATTCGATATGCCATGGGTTCCGCCACCGGAGGAGCTTCCGGGGGCCGAGGTACTGGTCGAGAACTCCTGTGCAAACATGCCTGCAAACTTGCGGGACCTCATCGCGCGGGAGAAGCCATTCGAGTTTCGGTTCGCGGACCCGTTGCACTTCATGCCCGGAGTGGCCTCGCAGTGTTTGCAGCACCTGTGGTTCCGCGCGGTCGGGCGTCTGCCGGATGATCCGGCCCTGCATCAGCGCCTGCTGGCCTACGCATCGGACTACTATTTGCTGTCGACCGCGACGCGCTCGCACGGCGCGGGTGCGGCATCGGAAACGCGGCTTGCGATCAGTATCGACCACGCGATCTGGTTTCACCGGCCGGCGCGCATTGATGAGTGGCTGCTCTACTCGATCGATAGCCCAAGTGCCTCGGGCGCGAGAGGATTCACTCGTGCAAGCATCTTTGCACGCGACGGACGCCTGATCGCGAGCACGGCTCAGGAGGGGCTGATGCGCAGCCGTGGCGGTTCCCACGCACCGTTGGGGCGCAGCGCATAAGGCATGGCTCTTGCATGATGGGAAATCCCCTCATCGGACCACGGATTCCATGCGTCTATCCCGAGCACCCGCGTTGCGCAATCTGCGTGCGTTTTGCATCGCCGCGCGCCATAGGAGCTTCAAGGTCGCGGCCGAAGAGCTGTCGCTGACACCCTCCGCAGTCAGCCATCAGATGAAAGAGCTCGAAGATGTCCTCGGCGTGCGCCTGTTCGAACGCAAGACGCGTGCGCTCGAGCTGACGACCTCCGGTCACCAGCTGCTCGAGGAGATGGCGCCGCTCCTGGCAACGATGGACCGCAGCCTTGCGCAGTTCTCGCGCCGCAACCGCCGCAGGACCTTGCGCGTGCTACTGCCGCCATTTTTTGCAAGCGAGCTGTTCGTGCCTCGGCTCGACAGTTTTTTTGCACTGCATCCAGGCATCGATATCCAAATCGAGACGCGCGACCCATGGCCATCGGATCATCCCTCGAGCGCGGATGTTTCGATTCTGCTTACAGATACCGTGCCGCAGGGAGTGAAGTCGGTGCGTTTGTTTCCCCTGACGCTCGCCGCGGTCTGCGCGCGCGACTTTGCAGCCTCGGTCACGCGGCTGGGCCAAGAGGCATTTCGCGAGACGGCGCTCATCGTGCAAAAAGCGCGACCTTTCGCCTGGAGTCATTGGGCGAATGAAATAGGACTCAACGCCCCCGAACCGCGCAACATCATTGAACTCGACACGATGATCTCGGTCGTGCGGGCAGCCGAGCGCGGTGTCGGCATCGCGCTCGTGCCGGAGATCTTGTGTGACGCATGGTTCCGCTCCGGTGCGCTGGTGCGGCTCTTTTCACTGCATCTTGCGACGGACGATGCGTATTTTCTGGTGAGCCGGCTCAAGGATGCGGACAAGCCCGAGGTCACTGCAATCACACAGTGGACTGTCGGGCAATTTTGCAACAATGTGCAGCCGGTGGCACAACACGCCTAGTTTTTTAGAAACGGTCCGGCCGCATGACGTTTTCGATACCTAGAGCTTCGCGAATTCTTCCGGAGTGTCGACATCCAGAAGCGCCTCGGCGGGCCAGTCGAGGATCAACGCATCCGCGCAATGGCGCTCTACGACCGACCTGCCGCAGCCCTCACCGTCAGAGAGCAACAGCTCGGCGAACAGGACGCGGCGAAAAAGCATAGGCGGAGCCAACACGCCCCCGTAGCGCGATGCAATGAGCGGCGCTGAGGTTTCCTCAGCCGCGGATGCGATCTCACGCAGCATGTCTGCCGTCACACTCACCATATCGGCCAGTGTGACGATGGCCGCGTCGATGCCGGCCGGCAAAGCCTCAAGCCCGCTGTGCAGCGAGCGGCTCATGGGACTCTGAGGCGTCGCATTGAAGGCAAAGCGGCACGCAAGGCCCGACAGCGCGAGTTGCGCGCGCTCGGGCTCCCGGCCGAGGACCACCACGACCGGTTCGAGCCCCGCGGCGAGGGCGCGCCGGGTTGCGCGACGCACGAGTGGTTCGCCGTCAAGCATCAGAAGGAGCTTGTTGCTGCCCATGCGGCTGGAAGCCCCCGCGGCGAGCACAATACCTGCGACCCTGGCGGCACCGCTGCGTGCGGTCACAGGGGACCGCGCCACTGAAGGCCATGACAGGCCGCGGCAATCCGGGTACCCTGCCGCCCCCCGGACAAATGCGCTAAGTCAGGAGACATGCATGAAGATTTCGATGTATCAGGCTTCGGTTCCCGTGTTCATCAGGCTTTTGAATAACCTCGCCGCGATACTCGATAAAGCAGCGGCGTACGCCGAAGCTAAGAAAATCGATCCCAAGGTACTCATCAACGGCCGGCTGTATCCGGACATGTTTCCGCTCGCGCGGCAGATCCAGATCGCAACCGACAGCGCCCGCGGCGGTGCTGCGCGACTTGCCGGGGTCGAGGTGCCCTCGCACGAGGACAACGAAACAACTTTCCCCGAACTTCTTGCGCGGATCCGAAAAAACATCGCATACCTTGAGACCCTCAAGCCGGAGCAGTTTGAAGGATCTGAAGACCGCACGGTAACCTGGCAGACACGCTCGAGCACGAAGACGATGCAGGGCATGCCGTATCTTCAATTTCACGTTCTGCCGAATTTCTATTTCCATATCGTCACGGCGTACAACATCCTGCGCCATAACGGAGTTGAACTCGGAAAAATGGATTTTCTCGGCAAGTCCTGACGACGCGGCGGGTATATATCCCGCGCGGTCAATGGGACGCTTTCATCCACGGTAGTAGGTCCAGATCGAGATTGCCGCCGCTGAGGATGAGCCCGATGCGCTTGCCTGCCGCATCGAGCTTTCCCTCCAGAAGCGCGGCGTACGGGACCGCGCCGGAAGGCTCGACGATGATCTTCATCACTTCCCAGATCGTGCGCATGGCGCGCACGATCGACTCCTCGGAAACTGTGACGATCGCATCGACATAGTGCTGAATCTCGACAAAGGGCTTCTTGCCGAGGGAGCTGCGCAGGCCATCGGCAATGGTCTGCGGATGGACGCTCGGAATAATGTGTCCGGCCTTGAAGGAACGGTACGCATCGTCCGCCCCGGCAGGCTCAACGCCTATTACGCGAATGTTAGGCTTAATGTTTTTGGTGGCGACCGCGACGCCACTTAGCTGCCCGCCGCCGCCGACCGGGCATAAAATCATATCCAGCTCAGGCACGCTCTCAAGAAGCTCGAGCGCCGTCGTGCCCTGCCCCGCCATCACCCGCAGATCATCATACGGATGAATGAGCGTCGCCCCGGTATCCGCGATCACTCGCGCCGCAGTTGTCTCGCGCGCCGCGAGCGTCGGCTCGCAGAGGATAATACGGCCGCCATAACGGGCGACAGCGGCCTGCTTCGCCTGCGGCGCGTTGTTTGGCATCACGATGTGGGCGGGAATTTGGCGCAGGCCTGCGGCGCGTGCGAGCGCCGCCGCGTGATTGCCCGATGAGTGAGTAGCAACCCCGCGCCGTGCTTCCTCAGCGGAAAGCAAAAACACGGCGTTGGTGGCCCCACGCGCCTTGAAGGCCCCGACCTTCTGCAAATTCTCGCATTTGAAAAAGATCTGGGCGTGCGCGGCAGCATCGAGTGTCGCGCTCGTAAGCACGGGGGTGTGATTGATCTTGTCCTTGATGCGCGCATGCGCGTCGCGGATAAGAGCCAGCGTCAGTTCCATGTGGCGACAGGCGGGTCACGATTAATCGGCATGCGAAGAGACTATCACCTGCACTGCATAGGCTAATCAGGGCACCCCACCGGCAAGTTTCGATCCGTGGCGGGTTCTGGTTTGAACGCTCGCCATGCGCCAACTCCCCTGTTGGCGCGAACTGCAGCCATTATTAAGCTGCATGTGCCTGCCAGAAACACCAGGTTATCCCTCTAACTCCATGATTTATAAGAATTCAGTTTCTGTAAAGCACTGTGTATTTGTCTAGTACTGTGTATTTATATAGTCTCTGTGGCCATGCCCCCCCAGAGCCTTATTTCCCGCTCCCGTACCCTGCCTTTCTCGCCGGATGAAATCCCGGGTGTCTGGCGCGGGCATGAGCTCGCGCCCGTCAAAGCCCGTTCCACCGGCTATATGGCGCTTGATGCCTTACTGCCCGGCGGCGGCTGGCCGATCGGAGCTCTGACTGAACTCGTTCCTTTAATAGAAGGTATCGGTGAAGTCGATGTATTGCGGACAGCGCTCAAGCGCCTCTGCGATGAGAAGCGGCATATCGTCTTCGTGCGCCCCCCATACATTCCGTACGCTCCGGCTTTGCTGCGTGCCGGCCTGCCGCTGCCGCGGGTACTGTGGATCGATGCGGCCCACGATGAGGATGCGCGCTGGGCGGCGGAGCAGACCTTGCGTGAGGGAGCAGCAGGAGCCGTGCTCCTGTGGAGTCCCGCGGCCGCCGATCGGCCTTTGCGCCGCCTGCAGCTTGCCGCCGAGGAGGGACAATCCCTCGCCTTCATCTATCGGCCCGCCGTGACACTGCACAACTCCTCGCCCGCGGCGCTACGCATCGTATTGCGTCCGGCTCCGGGTGCGCTGGGAGTGGAGGTGCTGAAGGCGCGCGGCGGACGCGGCGGTGCGGTTCTTCTGCCTGTTCACGCCTGCGCTTGATGAGACGTCGCCGTGCTGTGGCTGTGTCTTTTCTCTCCTGTTCAGGAAAAACACGCTCTGAAAGCGCTCGCCGGCTGGGCGGGGCAATTCAGCAGCTTCGTCTCCTTTGATACTGAGCGGTGGCTTTTGTGGCTCGAAATCGGCGCAAGCCTGCGTTATTTCGGCGGCCTTCCAACATTGCTCGAGAAAGTGATGGAGGGTTTAAACGCGCTTGGGCTTAAGGCCGCCACAGGCATCGCCCCGACCCCGGAAGCCGCGGCACTTCTTGCCCGACAAATGCACACGACGCCCGTCCTGCAACTTGATCATCTGCGCCAGGCGATCGCATCGCTGCCGCTTGGCGCATTGGCCATACCTCCCGCAGCCATCGGTGGCTTACAGGCAAGCGGAGTGATGACGGCAGGAGAGCTGCTCGCTCTGCCGCGCGACGCACTGGCGCGGCGCTGGGGCATGCAGCTGACGGACTACCTGCAACGATTGCTCGGTGAACGACCGGATCCACGCAAACCCTATCGCGTCCCGCAAACCTACTACCGACGTTTTGATTTCGCCGAACCTGTGAAAACGGTCGAGGGCCTGCTCTTTCCCCTGCGACGCATCCTGTACGAATTGCAGGGCTATCTGCGTGGGCGGGATGCCGCGCTGCAGGCGCTCAATGTGGCCCTGCGCCATCACGATCACGCCGACACCGTGCTGACGCTGCGCACCACCGACCCGCAGCGCGATGCGGTGCGGCTTTTCGCGCTGCTGCGCGAAAAATTGGAGCGCACGCAGCTGCCCGGCGCCGTGATGGAAATCAGATTGAGCGTTGCGCACTTTGTCGCCTGGCGCGATACGCAGCTGCATCTATGGGACGAGGCCGAGCACCACGATGCCAGTTGGTCCGACCTCCTCGACAAACTGCGGGCGCGCCTGGGTGATCAGGCGGTACGCCGTCTTGGCTTGCGAGACGATCATCGTCCCGAGAAAGCCTGGTGTGTGGAGGACAATGTTGCCGCCGCCGATCTGCCTCCGGCCTTTCCCGATCGACCTTTGTGGCTCCTGACGCCGCAGCCGATCCAGCGATTGCCCAGGCTTCTGGGTAAACCTGAGCGGATCGAGGCGGGGTGGTGGACGGGGGAGGATTCCAGCCGCGACTACTACATCGCACAAACCGAGGAAGGCAGTCGCTGGTGGCTGTATCGGGAAGCGGCCACCGCGCGCTGGTTCCTGCAGGGCATCTGGGCATGAGCTACGCCGAACTTCTGTGCGCGAGCCATTTCAGCTTTCAGCGCGGCGCCTCCCATCCGTACGAGCTCATCCTGCGTGCGAAAAAGCTCGGCTATGCGGCACTTGCGATCACGGATGAATGCTCGTTCGCCGGCATCGTGCGCGCGCACGATGCGGCAAAGGATGCCGGCCTCAAATTGATTATAGGCAGTCAGTTCCGATTGCCGGCAGAGGAGCGTGTGGTGCTCCTCGCGCCCGATCATCTGGCTTACACCCAACTGTGCGAATTCATCACGCAGGCCCGGCGTCGTTCGAAGAAGGGCAGCTACAGCATTTGCCGCGAGACATTTGAGAATGGCCTCGAGCATTGCATCGGCTTGTGCGTGCCGGCCGCAAGCGTCGATGAGAGCCTCGTCGGCTGGTTCTCGCAACTGCCACTCGCGCGGCACTATCTTGCCTTCACGCACGGGCTTGCACAGGACAGCGATCGGCGACTCCTTGCTCTGCGCGAACTGGGCGTACGCAGCGGCCTGCCGCTTGTGGCGGTGGGGGATGTGCACTACCACCAGCGCGAGCGACGCCCGCTGCACGATGTCCTCACGGCGATTCGTCTTGGAACCACCGTCGATCAGATCGGACGCGCGGCATTCCCAAATGGCGAACGGCACCTGCGTCCCCTGGCGACGCTGCGCAAGCTCTATCCTCGTGAACTTCTCGCGGCGAGCCTCGACATTGCAAGCGCATGCTCCTTCTCACTCGACACTCTGCACTATGAGTATCCCGAGGAACTCGTGCCCGCAGGCGTGAGCGCCCTGCAGCACCTGCGCACATTGACCCTGCAGGGCGTCGAGCGCCGCTGGCCCGCGGGCATGCCGTCTGAGGTTCGCGAACAGATCGACAAAGAGCTCGCCCTGATCGCGCAGCTTCGCTACGAGCACTATTTCCTCACCGTCGAGGATATGGTGCGCTTCGCCCGCTCAAAGAACATTCTCTGCCAGGGCCGCGGCAGCGCCGCCAACTCTGCCGTCTGCTATTGCCTGGGCGTCACCGCGGTCGATCCGGCACGCGTGAGCATGCTCTTCGAGCGCTTCGTCTCCAAAGAGCGCGCCGAGCCGCCGGACATCGATATCGACTTCGAGCATGAGCGCCGCGAGGAGGTCATTCAGTACGTCTACAACAAATATGGCCGCCACCGCACCGCACTTGCTGCGACCGTGATCTGTTACCGCCGCCGCATGGCAGTGCGCGACGTCGGCAAGGCGCTTGGCCTGTCGCTCGAAGTGGTGAATGCGCTCTCGCAAGCCCTGCAGTGGTTCGACGGGGAGTCACAGCTGCCGCAGGAGCTCGTCAAGCTTGGGTTCGACCCGCGCGCGCGCGTGGCGCAGCAGCTGGTCGCGCTTGTCAAAGAGCTCGTCGGCTTTCCGCGCCATCTTTCGCAGCACGTCGGCGGCTTCGTGATCTCGCAACATCCCTTATCGACGCTCGTGCCCGTCGAAAACGCCGCGATGGCCGATCGGACTGTCATCCAGTGGGATAAGAATGACCTTGAGTCCCTGGGACTTCTGAAAGTGGATTGCCTTGCGCTCGGCATGCTGACCGCCATACGCCGCACGCTTGATCTCGTCAGCCGCTTTCGCGGCCAACCCTTCAAACTAGAGGACATTCCGGATGCGGATGCGGCGACCTACGACATGCTCTGCCGCGGTGAATCCGTCGGCGTCTTCCAGGTCGAATCGCGCGCGCAGATGTCGATGCTGCCGCGCCTGAAACCGCGTTGTTATTACGACCTTGTGATCCAGGTTGCCATCATCCGCCCCGGGCCGATTCAAGGCGGCATGGTGCATCCTTACCTGCGCCGCCGGCAGGGGGAAGAAGAGGTCAATTATCCCAGCGCGGCGCTTGAGAAAATACTGATGCGCACCTATGGCGTGCCCCTCTTCCAGGAACAGGTAATGGAGATTGCCATCGTCGCCGCCGGCTTCACCCCGGGCGAGGCTGACATGGTGCGCCGCTCGATGGCCGCATGGCAGCGTCGCGGCGGCCTTGAACAGTTTCGCGACAAACTCATCCAGGGCATGCTCGACCGCGGCTACACGGCGCAGTTCGCCGCACAGATTTATCAGCAGATCCTGGGCTTCGGCAGTTACGGCTTTCCTGAATCCCACGCCGCCTCCTTTGCTCTGTTGGCCTACAGCTCCTCGTGGTTGCGCTGTCATGAACCCGCGGCCTTCGTTGCGGGCCTTCTCAATAGCTGGCCCATGGGATTTTACGCACCCGCCCAGCTCGTGAACGATGCACGGCGCAACGGCGTGAGCTTCCGCCCGGCCGACGTTCAAAAAAGCGACTGGTACTGCACGCTCGAGCCAGATGAGCAAAATCAACCGGTTGTGCGATTGGGTTTATGCAGGGTCGCAGGTCTTGCTGAAGAGCAAGGCAAAGGTATTGTGATTGAGCGAGAGCATGGGATCTTCGAGAGCGTGGATGATCTCGCCCATCGCGCAAATTTAAATCGCCGCTCGCTTGAGAGTCTCGCGCGCGCCGGCGCCTTAAACTCGTTGGCCGAACATCGGCGCTATGCACACTGGCAAGCCCTGGGCGTCGAACGCCTGCCCGGGGCGCTCGCCGGCGCCTCGGCCAAAGAGCCCGCCGTGAGCCTGACGGCCGCCACCGAAGCTGAAGAGATCGCGGCGGACTACGTGGGTCTTGGCTTGAGCCTCGGCCGGCACCCGCTCGCCTTGCTGCGTGCGCGTTTTGACCGCCTGAAAGTTCATCGCGCAGCGGACCTCATTCATCTTAAGAACGGCAGACGGGTGCGCGTCGCCGGCATCGTCACCCATCGCCAGCGTCCTGAAACCGCCTCCGGAGTGATCTTCATGTCCCTGGAGGATGAGACGGGCATCAGCCATCTCATCCTCTGGCCGAGCATTCAAACGAGCCAGCGTCAGGCGATTTTCACAGGAAGAATGCTCATCGTTGAGGGGCAGTTGCAGAGCGCGTCAAACGTCGTCCACGTGATCGCCGAGAAAATCAGGGACTACACACGCTGGCTCGGCAGGCTTCCGACGCAATCACGGGATTTTCATTGAGCGCACGGGCGAGAAGGCTTACGGCTCCACCGTCTCAACGACGATATGCGCTTGAGATCGGGAACTGACCTCACCGCGCAGCATCGTCTGCGACGAATACGGCATGGCCACATGGCCGCTCGCATCCATCGCGATCATGCCCCCATCGCCGCCCGCTGCCTTGAGAAGCGCAATCACTTCCTTCGCTGCCGAATCGATGCTCTCTTTGCGGTAGCGCACGCGCGCGCAGGTGTCGGCAGCGGCCGTGTAGCGGATGAAGACTTCGCCCGCCCCGGTTGCCGAAATCGCGCAGACACCGTTCTCGGCGTACGTCCCCGCGCCAATGAGTGGTGAATCCCCCACCCGGCCAAAATGCTTGTTGGTAAGGCCGCCGGTCGAGGTCGCCGCGGCAAGATCGCCCTTCTCATCGAGCGCCACCGCGCCGACCGTGCCCACGGGATGCCAGGGCAGATTATTTTGCGTGAGCGATTTGTGCTCGGATGCGATTTCCTGCTCGAGGTCATGGCGCCGCCGCTCGGTAACGAAGTAGGTCTCGGGCACAAGTGCAACGCCCTGCTCGAGCGCAAACTCCTCGGCCCCTTCGGCGACCATCAGGACGTGCGGGCTGCGGTCCATGACCAGGCGCGCAAGACCGACAGGGTTTGCAATGTGCCGCAACGCCGCAACGGCGCCCGCCTTGTGATCTCTACCATTCATGATCGCCGCGTCGAGTTCCGCGAAACCCTTGTGGTTGAGGACCGCACCCCGGCCCGCATTCAGCACGCCAGAGTCCTCCATGACGCGCACCGCCTTCTCAACCGCGTCCACGCTGGTGCCGCCGGAAGAGAGGATCTGGCGGCCGGCGTCGAGCGCTTTGCGCAGCGTATCTTTGATCTGCTGCACTTCCGCCGCCGGCAAATCCTTGGGCACGCCGCCCGCGCCGCCGTGGATCGCGAGTGACCATTCGCTCTGCGCGGGGTAGCTCTGCAAGAGCCCGACCGAAACAAAGGTGAGGACTATCCGTAGCATGCGCGTCGCATCTCGTTTTTGTCTGAACGTTCTTGAAGGGGGATGTAGTAGCAGCCTGTCCGACCTTATGGCTTGGGCACCGGCAGCTAGAGCGCATTACGCATCAGGAGCACGAGATTCCCAAGGGCCTCATAGAGCGCGCCCTGCGAGCGCCGCAGCGCATCGGCGTTGGGTACCCAGCGCTGCGGACCGTATTCGAGCGGCGTCCACAGACCCGTAGGGGCGGCCACCACGGTAAGCCCGGTGGCGCGGAATTCCGCGGCGGCCCGTGTCATATGCGCCGCGGTCGTCACGAGCACGATGGTGCTGGCGTGAGCGTTCTTCAGGATGACAGCTGACAACTGCGCGTTCTGGTGGGTGTCACGCGAGTGGTTCTCGAGCCATTTCACGTCGACGCCGAAGTCACGCTGCAGAAATTCGCTCATCGCGACCGCCTCGTGGCGGCCGCCGGACACCAACACCGGCAACTGGGTCGCACGCGCAACTCGGGCGCCGTAGGTCAATCGCTGCAGCGTCGTCGGGTTTGGAGCCCAGGTTCCGTATTCCGGCGCATTCGGCCGCACGCCACCGGCCAGGATCACCAGCGCATCGGCAGCTGGCACATGACGCAGATCAAGAGCCGGATAGCGCTCGGCTGCGCGAACGAGAACGTCTGAAATGACGGGCGTGGCGAGTAACCACAATGCCAAAAGGCCGGCAGCACAAAGCGCGACGCCAGTGCGTCGCAGCCGTGTGAAGCGACTGAGGATCAGACCCAGGATCGCGAGAATCAAAGGTCCGGCGGGCGGCAGCACGAGATTGCGCAGCACGAACTTCAGGGTGAAAATATCCATCGATCCTGCCTGAGAGTGCCCCATCGAACGACTCGCAATCAATGCTATCCCGCCTGCGGGACCATATGCGAGTTGCAGCGACGGTGCGCGCGGCGACGCTCACGTGCTCCCGCTGCAATGATCCTTTCGCCCTAGCCGCGACTCCAGTACGCGCTCAGAATACAGGGCGCCTGTTCGATCTTGGCCGCGATGAGGGTCAGGCGCTCCTCGCTCAAGCCTGCGATGTCCACTTGGATATGAAAAGTGCTGGTCGTGCCGAACTCAGCGACCACCCGGCGCGGCAAGACATTCAGGTTCTGAAAACGCTCAAGCACACGCTGCAGGGCGACGGGGTCAGCTTCGGCGACCACCCGCAGGCGCAACAGTGAGACAGATCCGACATCCATGAGCATTATTCCTCGTATTCGACCATGACGACGCGAACGCGAACGGCATCCGGCTTTGCGCGAAAGCCGGCGTCGTAATTCGCCTGTCGTGCCGTACGAGGCTATTCATGTCGAGTTCACTCACCTGACAAACACTATCCGGGCGCGTCACGCGCGTCAACGCAAAAGGTTGCACGTCAATCCGCAGCACCACTAGCGGCCAACTCGACAGGAGTTGCGCCCGTTTCCAAGCTATCGATCCAAGCTTCGCACAGCACGATCGCCTCTGCCGGGCGAAAATTAGCCGGATCGAGGCACCACTCAAGCCACAGCCCGTCGATGAGCGCCGTAAGTCCGGTTGCCGCGAGTCGCAGAGAAAAGCGAAACTTGCCGCTTTCGCGGGCCAAATCCGCGAGCATGCTGCGTACGAGCTCAATGTGCTCGTGATAAGTCTCACCGTGGACCTTTTGAATCTCTGCCGAATGACGGTACAGACCCCAGAAGACGATCCACACCGTCAATACGTCACGATCGAGGTTGGGGGGAGAAAATGTCGCCTTGAAGAAGGCACGCAGGCGCGCGCGCGGCGAGCCGGCCGCTTCGCCGGCAGCGGCGCGGACGCCGCCCACCAATTGACTGTTGAAATACCGATAAGCCTGCGCGATCAACGTCTCCTTCTTCGGAAAATGGTGATTGATTAGGCCTATCGACACGCCCGCCTGCGCACTGATGCGACGGACGGAAAGGCCCTCGTGACCGTAGCGCTTCAGGCTTTCGATGGTAGCTTCAATCAAAGCCTGGCGGCGCTCCTGCGGCAGCTGACGCTCAAAGCGAGGCTTGCGCGGGCTCATCGTCTGGTGTGCGGACTCAGGCGGCGCGCCGCAGACGTCGGCGTTTGAAGTCCAGAAGAATCTCACGCGCGGCGTTGTGACCCGGTGCGCCGGTTACCCCGCCACCCGGGTGAGTCCCGGCGCCACACATATAAAGTCCCTGCAGCGGTCCGCGATAATTACCGTGCCCGAGCATCGGGCGCGCTGAGAACATCTGATCGAGACTTAAGGCGCCGTGGAAGATATCGCCGCCCACAAGACCGAAGGTCCTCTCCAGATCGAGAGGACTCATGATCTGGCGGCCGAGCACGGCCGCCTTGAAGTTCGGTGCGTAGCTATTGACGGTGTCGATCATGAGATCGGCCACGCTCTCGCGGTGCGTGTCCCAGGACTCCCCATTGGGCAACTGCGGGGCGACATGCTGGCAGAAGAGGCTGGCAACGTGGCGGCCCGGCGGCGCGAGCGTGTCGTCAATAGTTGACGGAATAACCATCTCGACAATCGGCTGCTTCGACCAGCCGTGCAGGCGCGCATCGAAATACGCGCGTTCCATGTAGGCAAGCGTCGGTGCAAGAATAATGCCTGCAGTGTGATGGTCGGACAGGTCTTTGCCGGGCAGGCAGGTGAAGTCGGGCAACTCAGAAAGTGCGACATTCATTCGAAACGTGCCCGAGCCGCAGCGCCACTGGGTTATGCGCTCCTGAAATTCTCCCGACAGATGCGCGGGGTCAATGAGCTTCGAATACAGCAGCTTCGGATTCAAGTTCGAAATCACGGCCGACGCACGCAGGGTCTCCCCGGCTTCGGTCACGACGCCCACTGCGCGCGTGCCCTCAACGAGCACCTCGCGCACCGGGGTTGCGACGCGGATTACGGCGCCGCGCGCGCTCGCCGATGCCGCCATCGCCTGGGTGATGGCGCCCATGCCACCCACCGCATGGCCCCAGACCCCTTTCTTGCCGTTCACCTCACCGAACACGTGATGCAGAAGGACGTAGGCGGAGCCGGGCGTGTAGGGACTTGCGTAGTTTCCGACGATACCGTCGAAGCCGTAAACCGCCTTCACCGGAGCGCTCTCAAACCAGCCGTCAAGATAGTCACCGGCAGAGTTGGCAAACAGTCCAAGGAGCTCGCGTCGCATCCCCATGTCGAGCTTTCTCAGTCGCCCGCCCATGCGCGCCGCGCGCAGCATCTCCGGCAGCGCCGTGCGCCAGTTTCCGGCCACGACGTTGGGAGGCGTCTCGAGAACGATATCGCGCAGCACATCGGCAACGGCATCAAGCTTGTGTGCGTAGGCATCGAGCCGCTCAGCGTCCTTTACCGAAAACTTGGCCACCTGCGCCCGGGTCCAGCCGTTGCCGACCTTCAGGTACTGTCCGTCCTCGGTCGGCAGGAAGTTCGCAAGCTTGCGCTCGACGACACGCAGCCCGAACTTCGCAAGCTCAAGATCGCGAATGACTTTGGGATTCAGGAGCGAAACCGTGTAGGCCGCCACCGAATTGCGAAAGCCCGGGTGAAACTCCTCGGTAACCGCCGCGCCCCCGACGACGCCACGCTGCTCCAGCACCGTGACCGTAAGTCCCGCGGCCGCAAGATAGCCCGCGCAGACGAGGCCGTTGTGGCCGCCGCCGATGATCAGTGCGTCGGAGATTTTTGACACAGCCGGCTCTCGGGAATCAGATGGCGCATGCGCCGCGCGAAGCTGCGCAGGCACACTTCGTTCTCACTTAGGGGACCGACCGTATAGCTGCTCGAGGTCATGCCCGCCTGCACGCGCTCAATCAATATCTTGTCCTCGAGGCTCACACGCCGATTGATGCGCCAGTTCAAATAACGCGCCATGTGCATTTCGCGCCGCGCATCCGGATGCACGTAGGCGATCTCGCGAACCAGGGTCTGGGTGGGCGATACCGGCAGGAACTGCATGAAATCGATCTGATCGGGATAAATGTCGAACGCCAGGTTTGGCCACAGCTTGAAATAGGTCCAAAGCCGCTGCCGTTCCGGCGGCAAATACTCGACCTTCGGCAGCAGTTTCTGGTAGAGCCGCTCGGACCAGTTCGTGGACGGCACATCGCGCAAGGTTCCCCACATCTTGTCGATCCAGGGCTGCGCCTCGATGCCGTAGCTCTGCCCGAAGAGCCGCGTCAGGCCCGGATGAGCGACATTGATATGCAGTCCGTCGGAATAATTGTCCGCGACATTCTTCCAATTCACTTCCCGTGCGCGCAGCGTGACGCGGCCCTGCGGGACGAGCTCCTCCAGCCGATATGCAGCGAGCTCCTGGGCATAGGGCGCTGCCATCTCCCGCACGCTCGGAAGCCCGGGAGCGAAGCGCACGAATATGAACCCCATGAAGACTTCAAGATCAAGCTCCGCAAGGCCGTGCCGGTCGACCGCGAGCCCCTTGAACGACTCGCGCTGCGGCACGCCGATGAGGCGCCCGTCGAGCGCATAGGTCCAGGCGTGATAGCCACAGGTGATGCGCTTGCCGCAATGGCCCTTGGGACCGACCAGCAGACGCGACGCGCGATGCCTGCAGACGTTGTGAAACCCGCGCACCTCGCCGTCCTCGCCGCGCACGACGATGACCGATTCGCCCAGGAAATCGAAGCTGTGATAATCGCCCGGGTTTGGTACGTCACTTAAGTGGCAGACGAGCTGCCAGCTCGTGCGGAAGATAGCCTCTTTCTCGAGCTCGAAAAAACCTGGATCGTGGTAAATCCACCCCGGCAGGCTAAGCTGTGCGTCATCAGCCTCCGCGGGGACCGACGTGTTCAACGATTTGAGCCTGACCGCCTCGCCCATGGCACGCCTCTACGATAGATTATCCTTACTGAACGATCGTACAGCAAGGATCGTTGCAGCGTCAAATGTTTGCGAGCCGGCGTGCGCCCAGTGCGACAATAGACGATGAGCAAAGTCTATGACGTCGCGGTCCTGGTCGGCAGCCTGCGCAGGGAAGCGTACAGCAGGAAGGCTGCGCTGGCGCTTATGAAGCTTGCACCGCCCACACTCAAGGCGAGCATCGTTGAGATCGGAGATCTCGCCTTGTACAACGAGGATCTTGAGACTCAGGTCCCGCAGAGCTGGAGCGCGTTTCGAAGTCGAGTCCGCTCAGCGCAGGCACTTCTCTTTGTCACGCCTGAATACAATCGCTCCGTGCCCGGAGTGCTGAAAAACGCGATTGACGTCGGCTCGCGCCCTTATGGAAAGAGCGTATGGGAGGGTAAGCCCGGTGCGATCGTCAGCATCTCGCCAAGCGTTATCGGCGCTTTCGGCGCCAATCAGCAGCTGCGCCAGCCGATGGTGTTTTTGAACGTGCCCATGATGCAGCAACCGGAGGCCTATATTGGCGGTGCTGCGGACCTGTTCAATAGCGAAGGCGAGCTCACACAGCAAAAAACGAAGGAGCTCCTGGCGAAGTTCATGCAGGCCTTCGTCACGTGGATCAGCCGCAACGCCTAAAATGGGCGGCCGCTGTGGACCTGGAGCCTAGGCAGATCTGCTCTTGATTCGCATGCGGATCTCACGCGACGGATGCATCGTCGTCCCGGCGCGCGGCCGTACGGATTTACGCGTCAGCAACTGCAGCTCAAAGCGCCGCGCGACCTGCGCAATGATGAGTTTTCCCTGCACGACGGCGAGCAGTGCGCCGATGCAGTTGCGGTGACCCGCGGCGAAAGGCAGGTAGGCAAATCGGTGCCGCGCCGCAATCTGCGACGCCGAAAAGCGCTCCGGATCGAAGCGCTCCGGCGCAGGCCAATACTTCGGCAGGCGGTGCGACGCGTACAGCGACACCATGACGGTCGCACCTTGCGGCACGCTGTAGCCTCCGAGCTCACAGTCCTCGAGCGCCACCCGCGAGAGCGAATGGATTGGCGAATAAAGACGCAAGGATTCTTTGAATGCCTGCTCCACATAAGTCATGGCGTCGATCTCCTCGACCGACAAGGTGCGTCCGGGAGGCGCGCGATCGGCCTCCTCGACCAGACGGGCACGCACCGCCGGATGGCGCCCCAAGAGATACTGCGTCCATACCATCGATGTTGAAGTCGTCTCGAAGCCTGCAAAAAAAAGCGTCTTCATCTGATCGCGAAGCTCGGCATCCGTGAAGGCAGCCGTGCCCTCTGTGGCATCCGCGCGCAGTGTGGTGAGGATGCACTCCTCAGTACTGCCTGCATGCTCGTGGATCATGGCGATAATCTGCTCATCGAGCGCCGCCAGCGTCGCCGACAACAGCACCCGCTTCTCGGCAATCACTTTGGCCGAGTGCGGCCGCAGAAAAGGCGGCAAGGTCGGCCAGGACCTCTGCAGGTCTGCGGTGATGGCGAGCACCGCGCCTGCGTGACGGGCGAATAGGGATCCGAACAGCAGGTGGCCGGCGAGCGCCTGGGAAAGCCGCTCGAATTCCGGCGCGAGGGCCAGCGTGCCGTCACTGTCCAGGCGCGTTTCCCACTCATCCAGATGGTCGGCGATCAGCCGCGACATCCAGCTGACGTCGCGGTCGAGTGCCCCCGGTCGGAATGAAGGCTGCGTGGACACGCGCTGCCGGCGCCAGACGTTGCCTTCGCTCAGCAACAGGCCCTGGCCGAGTACCCGCTGCATGTCGGAGTAACGGGTGTTCTTGATGAATCCGGCGCGATGATCGACCAGTAAGCTTTTGACCAGGTCCGGTTCGGACACGAGATACAGATACCCGCGCGCGAGCGGTATGCGGGCAATGCCTCCGTAGCGGATCGCGATGCGCGTCAGAAATTGCATCGGCACGTGGCGCATCAGCAAGCTGCAAGCCGAGCGATGCAGCCGATGCGGGCCGGGGGGATGTGTCGTCGCGCTCACGAGGTTCTGCGGTGACGGCGCATCGTCCAAAATACGAGATACGCAACGATCGCAGCGTTTGCGAGCAACACGGCGGTTCGCAGCAGCGTGAGATGGTGCAATACCGCGATGAACTCAAACGGCAGGAGAAGAGATGAGGTCAGAATCGTCATGTATTGCGCCCACCGGCGCTCGAGCCATAGTCCGACGCCCTCAACCGTAAAGACCGCGGCGTACGCGAGCGAAACCAGTCCCAACTGCCGCCAGCGAAACGCGGGTATGCCGCTCACCTGCTGCAGCGCCTGGCGCAGCAGCTTCTCGGAGAAGCCGATGGGCAAAGTGTCGGCCCAGGCGTGCATAGCCCTCTCGACGCTGGGGTTCATGAGGCGCCACGCGACGACCGCTGACAGGATCGAAAGAGCCGCTTTGGCAAACTTGTAAACCGCAATGGTCGCTAGGGCAGGATTGTGGTGATGTCCTGATGGCTGCATTTCGTTTGAGTAATCTTCCGCGGCATCCGGGGGTTGTGGCATTTGTCGGGCCTGCAATCCTCCCCTATCGCGTGCTAGCAGAGCAAGGTGTCCGAGCGGCGGGTGCCAGAACCAACGAGCATCCCGCAGAATCGGCGCCCTCCCGCGCCGCATGCGGCAAACGCGCTCGTGCGATGCTCGGTCGGGGCGGACGCGTGTCCTCGAAAAAAGCGATTGCAGGTTCGATAAAGTACCATCCGAATTGATCACTTTCTTTGCGGCCGGCGCGGCATCTGCGAAACCATGGCTCGAAAAAGATCCAGCGCACTTGCGAAACACAATCTTGCAGCGCGAACAAATTCAAATCCGATTCAAAAAAGCGCAGCCGGAATTCACGTCGAGGCGCTCGCGAAACTTTAACGATGCGCGTGCCTGCGACTGCCGTGAATTGGGCCGTGCGTACACTCGGGTCAGTGTGCAGGTAAGCGCGGCGTAATCGACGGCGCGGGCTTCACCTCAGCTTTCACCTCCGCAGTCAAGACCCCAGACACTTAAATAAGTGCCCCGCGGTGGCGAGAAACTGACCAAAGCGATGAAATTCGCCTGAAGTTCGGAATTCACACCGAATGACTCGAATTGTCCACAGAGTTATGCACAGGTTTTGTGGATAACCTCGGGCTTGGACTCTGTCTACCGAATGCCGGCCGAGGGACGCTGGCGTCCGCCGGCCATGTGATGGAAAATGACCTCCGCGGCCTCGGCTGCTCCAGTTAAAAAACTCCGCTCGACTCTCCCGCGGCCGGAACCGAACCGCCGCTTGGTCATTTTCTGGAGTGCGGTGTAGATCGGACGCGCGCTGTAAGTCAATGAGGAAACCACGAGCATGTTGATCCCGTACAACGCAGAGCGCGATCAGCAGGCCGCTGCGCCGCCCGGACGCCGGGCGGATTTTCACAGCCTGAGCTCCAAGATGTTCGATACGTATCTCACCGATATCGAACAACTTCTGCAGCATCAGGTCTGGACCACGGCCTTGACTGACGCTCTGGCGCTGCCGCACATCGGCGTCGCACTGAGCGACGCCCGACAGCGCAGCTCAGGCGAGCGCTTCAAGGCCTGGTGTGCGACCTGGATCCGACCAGAACCTGGAGCGAGTGCGCAATCGCTGGTTGACGGTGAGCGGCTGTTTCGCATGTGGTGCGAGCGCGCTGGCTGCGTCGAGAAGGAAACTGTGCTCACGGTACCGGTGCGCGCCTTGCGGCAATTGCGGCTGCGTCGCTTGGCGCGGCCCATGTCGCCGGGTTGCCACCCGTTGCAGCCACTAGCCAGTGATGCGGACGCAGCGCAAGCGGTGCAGGTGTGCTCGCTGCTGATTGATGCCGCGAACCGCTGGTATACGCGCCGCGCGGCCCGCGACGATATCGTTCAAGCCAATCTCGCCCGACTCGCTGTGATGCGCTGACGCGCTCAGTGCCACACCGCTTCGAGCACCGCTGCCAGGCGGTAGCCGGCGCGTGTCAGCTGCAAGGTGGCAAGCTCTGATGCGCTAGCGCTGTAGCCAGGAGGCGCGGTCACGCGCCAGACGAAGTGTGCCTTATGGCGCCTGTCCCTTCTTTCCTCACGCTCACCGAGCACCAACCCTGCGTGAGCTTGTTTGGAGGCCACCAGCGTCTCGGTCGCCCACTTGGCGGGCCACTTGGTCACGTCTCCCGTGACGATGGGCATATTCGGCGGCGAACGCATCAGGAGCATCGCAAATTCGCCGGGCGATTGCGCATGCAGCTGCCGCATCGCATCGGTCACGGCGCGGTCGTCCCAAAAACTGTGCAGCGGCCGGGAGTCAAATATCAAATCGTTGTCGCCATCGGTCTTGAAAATAGTCGCCCCGTCCACGGCGAGCTGTGATGCGGGCACGACGAATGCATCACGATCGCTCACGTAGGCGGTGCCGACGTGCAGGGGCTGATGTACATCGCCCACGAGATGCACCAGCAACAAGAGCGCCTGGCGCCGATTGAATCCGTGCGGGTTATCACGGGGGTCGTTTGAGCCTTTCAACACGGCGATGCATTGCCTGAGGATATGCACGACATCCTCATCGCTCGTGCCCACTCCGCCTTCTTCGTAGGCGGCGGCCTGGAAGGGAACGTCGGTGTAGTGGTAGCGGGCATCGTGAGGATTTCGGCGGACGAACTGCCGCAGCTCGTCGGTCAAGGGCCCGCAGTAGCCTTTCGCGCAGTCGGCCCAGATGGAAACTGTCTGCAGATTCTCTCCGGGATTAAGAAGCTTGCGCACTTCCGCCTCGGCGCGCCGGCCCGCGATCAGCTGATCGGCGATCGCCCCGACAGTCTCGTGGCCGCTCTCGCCCCAAGCGAAGGCGCCATTCGAGACGGTGAGCGAAATCGCAGCGAGCGTCAGCGCGCGTACCAGGAGCGCGGCATTTGTGCGCATTCGCGCAGCTTGTGTGCATCGCCACGCGCGAACGCGCCCGCTAGGCTCTGCGTGTGCCATTCGCGACCGGCATTTCTTCCGGAGATCCCTCATGTCAACGCCGCACCCTGCCATACATCTGAATGTTTTCACAGTCGAAGAATACGAGGCACCGACGGGTAAAAGCGGGACGAGCTGGACCAAGATCGGCGTTGCCTTTGCGCACCACGACGGGCCCGGCTTCAACATCGAACTGCGCGCTCTACCCTGCAACGGCCGTCTTGTGGTACTCGCACAGAGTGAGGAGGACCGCCACCCCAAGGAGCGTCCGGGTTAGTCCCCACGGAAACTCCTTCATTGGGAGGGGCCCGTAACCCCTCCCGTTTTTTTGGGGCAGCCACGCGCTTACCTGCTCCGCGAATGGATAATCCCGCCGGCGAATGCGCGGCCGTTTGAACTCGTGCGCCCGATGTGCGTCAATCATTCATGTACTCGCATCACCTGCGCACGCTGATCCTCGCGGCAATCCTGATCCCACTCTCGGGATTATCAACACCGGCACGCGCCGCAAACCCGCAAGTGTTCGACACCGATGGCGTGCGCGTGACGATTGAATTCGCCGATTCGGACTTCGCGAATGGCATCGAACCGCTCTTAGGCTGGATCAAGCGTTCGCTCGGCATTGTCGCTGCCTATTACGGCGAGTTTCCGGATCGTACGCTTCGCATCCAGGTCTTATCCACCTCTGGCGGCGGTGTCCGCCATGGCACGACGTTCGGTGCACACGGGGCATTCATCCGCGTGACCGTCGGCCGTGAAGTCACACCGGCGGAATTCCTCAACGATTGGGTACTGGTGCACGA
>Ga0302326_10007207_pt1 | contig 24821 bp, 21 predicted proteins | sample Palsa_T0_3_FD_202264 | JGI IMG/M metagenome (GOLD analysis project Ga0302326, IMG submission 202264) | Peat permafrost microbial communities from Stordalen Mire near Abisko, Sweden - Palsa_T0_3 | ecosystem: Environmental > Terrestrial > Soil > Palsa > Peat permafrost | place: Sweden: Abisko... | reverse complement strand
ATCGTATACGCATCCGGGAACACGCCCGCCAGGGCCGCCGCATCCGCTTCCGGCAGCGAGATCAGCAACCCGCCGGATGTCTGCGGATCGTACAGCAGGTCTTCGACCTCGGGCGCCAATTCCCGCGCCGTCTCAACCACGCACGAAGCGAACTCGCGATTGTTGGTCAGCCCGCCCGGAATCGCGCCCATCCGCGCATACTCGAGCGCGCCTTCCAGAAATCGCAGCCGGTCCACTGCGATCTCCAGCGTCACGCCGCTGCCCAGCGCCATCTCCCGCGCGTGCCCCATCAGCCCGAAGCCGGTGACGTCCGTACACCCGTGGACATCGTACTCGAGCATCGCCTCGCACGCCTTGCGATTCAGCGTCAGCATCGACGCGATGGATCCCGCCACATCCGCCTCCTGCGCCATGCTGCGTTTCAGGGCCGTCGAGATCACGCCCGTGCCCAGCCTCTTAGTGAATACCAGCGCATCGCCCGCGCGCGCGCCCGCATTCGGTTTCACCCGCGCGGGGTGGATGAGGCCGGTCACCGCATAGCCGAATTTGATTTCGTCGTCCGCCACGCTGTGGCCGCCCAGCACCGCGCAATCCGCCTCGCGCATCTTCTCCGCGCCGCCTTTCAGAATCTCTTCCAGATCCCCCAAATCGCCCTTCGCCGGATATGCCAGAATCGAAAGCGCCGAAATCGGCCGTCCGCCCATGGCGTAGACATCGCTCAGCGCGTTGGCCGCCGCGACTGCCCCGAACGTGAATGGATCGTCCACCACCGGCGTGAAGAAATCCACCGTCTGCACCAGTGCAATCTCGGCGGTCAACCGGTAGACCCCGGCATCGTCGGCCGTGTCGAAGCCCACCAGCACGTTTTCATTTGCCACGCGCGGGATGCTCGCCAGCACCCTGTCCAAAATCTTCGGACTCAGCTTGGACGCGCACCCCCCGGCTTTCACGTGGGCTGTCAGCTTGGGCATTTCTACTATAATAACGAGATGCGAAGAACCGCCGTTGTGATTGCTATCTTTGTCATGGCCCTGGCCCTCGCGTTAGCCTCCCGCGAGCCGCAAACCGATAACCGCCTCAAACACGCATCCCGCCACGCCGCGCAAAACGGCTGGATCTGGGTACACCTGGAGGGCGGCCCGTCGGATATCGGATATCAGCACGGCTACCTGCTGGCCCCCGAGATCCGCGATACCCTGCAAACGGTCACTCTCGAAATGACCCACGAGGAAAAACACAACTGGCAGTTCTTCCGCGACAAGGCGCAGAACATGCTCTGGCCGCACGTGGAAGCGGAATACCGCGCCGAGCTGCAGGGCATCGCCGACGGCGCGGTGGCGCATGGCGTGAAGCTGGACCTCTGGGACGTGGTGGCGCTCAACGCCTGGCTGGAGATGCCGTATTTCGATAAATGGGAATCGAAGCAGCAGGGACTTCCATCGACCGCAGCCACGCCTGACCATTGCAGCGCTTTCGTGGCCACCGGCAGTTACACCAAGGACGGCCGCGTGGTGATCGCGCACAACAACTGGACCAGCTATCAAACCGGCGAGCGCTGGAACATCGTCTTCGATATCGTGCCGGCGCAGGGCAACCATTTTCTGATGGACGGCATGCCCGGACTGATCCACAGCGGCGACGATTTCGGCGTCAATTCCGCCGGCATCCTGATCACTGAAACCACCATCAGCCGTTTCAACGGTTTCGATCCCGCCGGCATTCCCGAATTCGTGCGCGCCCGCAAGGCCATGCAATACTCCGCCTCGATCGACGACTTCGCGCGCATCATGAAGGACGGCAACAACGGCGGCTACGCCAACAACTGGCTGGTGGCCGACCGCAAAACCAACGAGGTCGCCAGTCTGGAGTTGGGTCTGAAGAACGTGACGCTCGAACGCACCCGCGACGGTTTCTTCGTGGGCTCCAACTTCCCGGTCAACGAGAAGCTGGCGCGCGAAGAGACTGAATTCGACCTGAACAATCCCGGCGAAAGCGCCAACGCGCGCCACGTGCGCTGGTTGCAGCTTATGCACGAAAACAAGGGCAAGATCGACGCGCAAGCGGCCGAGCGCTTTCTGGCCGACCACTTCGACGCCTACGAGAACAAGGTCGATCCCGACGAGCGCACGCTGTGCGGCCACCTGGACCTTTCGCCGCGCGGCTGGCTGCCCTGGGCCGGACCTTATGCGCCGACCGGCACGGTGCAGAACAAGGTGTCGGATGCGGCGATGGCTGAAGCCATGACGTTCCAAGCCTCGCTGGGCCATTCCTGCGGCCTCGGCTTCAGAGCCGCCGCGCATCTGCGCAAGCACTCCGAGTTCGCCTGGGAGCGCCCCGTGCTGCGCGACATGCCCTCGCGCCCGTGGACCCCCTTCACCGCGCAGTAGTGGGGCAGACCTCCAGATCTGCGCGGGTCCTCCAGGACCCGCTGGGCCGCCGCGAGTTCCTGGCGCTCGCTCTCTTAGAGCCAGCACGTCCCCTCACCATAACCGTGCAATTGCTATTCGACCAAGCCGCCCACGCCGGCAAAGGCCTGGCCGAATCCGAACGTACCAAATTCGGAACCTACCAGGAAAACGCCAGCCGCGAATACGCCGTCAGCGGAATCCATTTCGACGTCCGCGTCCTCGATGGCGCCTATCTGCGGCAACAAGGATACTCTGAAATCCCGGAGAAATTCCTGGCCCGCCGGGCCATCAACCTGTTCGTGACGGACTCGTTGGGTTACGACATCGATCGGGATCGCGCCGGCGGCTGCTCCATGGGTCCGCGCCCTCCCAGCCGGCGCTCTGGAGGAGATCCATTCTACAAAATCTTCCTGGGCCTGCGGGACGCTCGCGACACCACGCTGCCGCATGAGTACGCGCACCACTTCACTTTGGACACGCGGCGCAGACCCACAGCGGCAAGCAACCTCTGGGCCGATCTGCGCAACGATTACTGGCTCTGGCTGCAGCGCCACGGCATGCCCATTCCGGATTTCCGCGCCTGCGCCGATTCCGAATGGGCGAAATGACGGGGTCACAGCAACAGCGCAACCATAACGATCAACACCAGCAATCCGATCAACAGCCACGATGCGCGATTGCCGAAGTTGATCGTATACCCGACGCCGAACCGTTTCTCCACCATCAGCGCCGGATCGTTGGGGTTGTAGTAGATCTGCCCGAATTTCCAGCACTCGTCCGGCGTGCCGTCGCTCCCGCTGCCCGATTCCTGGCTGATGCGAATGATGGGCCAGAGAAAACCCGCCGTAACTGCCAGGACTGCACCCACCATCAGCCACGCGGGCACCACCAGCGTATCGCCGCCGGCGAGATAAGGATTCAGCGCAAGGACGCCGAACAGTGCCGCCAGCGTCCATCCCATCGCCACGATCATGCGTAGATTGGCATGCCGGAAGCGCGCCGTCCACTGCGCCGTTTCGGCCATCCGCGCACGGGGCGATGCCGCCAAGATCAGGGCGCCCAGCACGTGCAGCAACGCGATCGACAGCAAGCCCGCCAGCAGCGGGCCATCCACACCGCGCCACGTGCGGTCGGCCCAACGGTCGGCCGTCCCGTCGATCCCCCAGTGGACCGGAAATCGGCCGGGCAAGCGCTGCCAGTTCGCATGCAGAAAAATGGCTACCGCCGCCAGTGTGGCGTATGGAACCACAATAGCAACCGGTCCGCCGGGCAGGTGTTCCGAGGCGGCGTCCAGCGTTGCGGCGCGCGCCCCATCCGGATGCCGGGCATAGGGCCGCGTCCGGCTCCGCCCGCGCGCGAACGCCACGGCCGCGCCCAGGGTCTCGATCAGCGGGCTGGCCGCCAGCATCCAAGCGGATAACCCGCGTGCGCCGGCCCACAATAAAACGCACGCGATCCCCGAGACCGCCCACATCTCGACGCGATACTTCCGCAAGACCCGCGCGGCTTCCGGCGTGTCGTGGAAGTCCGGCGCCACGGTCACTCCAAACCAGAGGCTGCTGCGGCGCCACAAGGGCAGCCAGTTCAGCAGCAAGGCGATCGATACGAGACAAACCAATACCATCCACGAATCGGCGGTCATGACTTCAATACCTCCACCAGCGACGCCAGTTCGCGGGCGATAATCGCCGGCGAGAGCCCTTGCGCGCGCATCTCCGCGGCCAACTGCCGCAGCCGCCGCCGGAAGCCGGCCAGCGTTTCGTCGTCCGGACGCGGTGCCCGCCTCTTGCGCACGCGAACGCCGCGCCCATGCGCGATCTCCAGCCAGCCTTCGTCGGCCAGCGTCCGGTATGCGTCGGCTACCGTGTTGAAATGCACGCCTAGATCGATGGCCAGCCGGCGCACGGACGGCAGCGCGTCGTCCGGCGCCACCGCGCCTTCCACCAGCAGCGTGCGAAGCTGGTCCACGATCTGCCGGTTCACCGGCGCGGCGGAATTCAGATCGATACGGATTTGCGCGGATTGCGTCACTGTTTACTGTACATAGACACTATACAGTGATGCGGCGGGCCGTGTCAAGAGGGCGGACTTGCTGGGCGGGCTTGCCGGCTGCACAGCCAAGGTAGCCTGAACGCGCGGCGATGAATGCGCACCCTGAGTCGCGCCGGAGGCTACGCAACACCTTTTGGCGTACAATCTCAGATATGAGCACCACCACGGCGCCGATGACGGTCGACGAGTTCCTAAAGCTGCCCCAGGTCGAGGGCGAAAAGATGGAGTTGATCCATGGAGAGGTGGTCTCGATGGCCTACGCCGCTTTCGTGCACGAGCGCGTCAAATCCAACCTGATTAAGATCCTGTCGGCTTGGCTCAGTCAACACGAGTTCGGCCAGGTATTCGCGGAAACTACCTATCGCATGGATGGCGAAGACGCTCTTGCGCCCGATTTGAGCGTACTGCGCAACGAACGCCTGACGCCGGCGACCGACGATCTGCCGCTGGGCGCGCCGGATCTGGCCATTGAGGTGGTATCCTCCGAGACTGCCGCCCGTCTGCGAACCAAGATCAGACTCTATCTTAAGAACGGAAGCAAGGCCGTTTGGGCGGTCTATCCGGAAGAGCGCATTGTGGAGATTCACCGGGCGAACGGCCAGGTCGCGATACTCGAGCAGGATCGGGTCCTGGAGGAGCACGATGCCCTTCCCGGTTTCAGTACCCCCGTCAGCGCGATCTTTCATGGGCTGTAGCACCGTGAATGTGGGGCGGGGCGGTTATTCGGGTAACAAGGCAGTAATGGTACTCGTTGCATGTACGATCCGGATGCCGCTGCGTTTATAATCTAGTATCCGGGGGATGCTTGCGGAGGAGTTCTGCGCGCTTGGAATAGCGGCTGGTGGCTGGGAGCGGCGACGCTGGCGGCGGTGTGCGCCCCCGCGAGTGCCACGGTGCACATTGTCTCCCTGAGGCCGGCGCTGGCATCGCCTGAACGGATCGGCGCCACGGTCGACTGGACAGCGAAAGCGACGGACACCAATCCGGGACCGTTGACCTTCCAGTTCAATGTCGCGCCTCCCAAAGGGGCGTTTTCGACCGTTAAGCAGTTCAATCTGGGCGCCCTCAGCGGCGGCACCTGGAAGTCACTGGTGTTCGCCTGGGCCCTGACCGCGACGAACGGCGTGTATCGAGTGCAGGTCGTCGCGACGGACTTCACGTCCGGGGAATCCGACTCCAAAACGGTTTCATTCAAAGTCACTTCGCCAGTGACCGGCGTCAATCCCGTCGTACAAGAAACGCAGAACCCTCTGGTGGCTCTGTTCACGGCGCCTCCTTGCACCTCCGGCAGCGCCATGCGGGTTTCCTTTCAACCCCAATCCGGGAGCGTGCCCGCAACTACCACGAATTGGGCGGCCTGCCAGGCTCCCGGCGCAATGACGTTCGAAATAGCCGGCATGTATCCCAGCACGGCGTACAACCTGTATTCCCAAGTCTCGACCGGGAGCAACACAGTGAATGGGCCGACGGTGAGTTTCACGACCGGCTCTCTGCCCGCCAGCGTCACATTCCCCACATTCACGGCGGGGATCCCGGACAGCGCCGGCGATCCGAACCGGGTGCTGTTTTATGGTCCTTGGGATGCAGACGGAAAGACCGGCTACCCGGATGTAGCCACGGATTTATCCGGCAACATCGTCTGGTATAACTCTCCGAACGATCCAGCGCATTTGACCATGCTGGTGCGTCCCCTCCCGACCGGTTTTCTAGCGATTCAATTCGGTCCCACTTGGAATCCGGCGGTCCAACAGTATCAAGTCCTGCGCCAGTACGCTTGGGCGGGAAACATCGTGCGGGAAACCAACACGGGCAATTGTGCAGCAGCAACTGACGGTCCTGGGGAACCCGGACGCGGGGCCCTGCAACACGATTCCGTCGCCGCCGCCAGTGGGGGCGGCCTGTATCGGCATTTTTCACCATGACGCCATCGAGACGCTGCCCAACGGCTATTCGGCGGCCCTGGTGGACGTGGAGAAAATTTTCCCCCCAGGGACCCAGGGCGACACCAGCGGCCTTCCGGTGGACATTATAGGCGACATGATTGTAGTCCTGGACCAGAACTGGAATGCGGTCTGGTATTGGGACGCCTTCGATCCGCTGCACGGCGGCAATGGCTATCCGCAACTGCCTGTAAGCCGCCCGGCCGTTTTGAACGAACAGTGCCCCGAGGGCGCTCCGGCGTGTCTGTACCTGTTTCTGCTCGGCCCCGGAGTCGCCCCGCATGCGCGCGATTGGTTGCACAGCAACAGTCTGTATTACTGGCCGCACGACGGCGCGCCCGCGCCCAGCACGGCTCCCGGCGATATCGTCTGGTCGTCGCGGCACCAGGACTGGGTTACGAAGATCGATTATAAGGACGGCGCCGGCACTGGGGATATCATTTGGCGCATGGGCCCCAGCGGCGACTTCTATTTTGAAAACAACTATGGCGATCCTTGGCCGTGGTTTTCGCACCAGCACGAAGCCGGCATCGAAAACGCCGGAACGGGCGTGTTCGACGTCATGGACAATGGCAACACGCGCGTGTCGCCTCCCGGTGAATCCACCGGCGGCGTGCCCGGCCTGGGAACTAATTGCGGCCCGGACGACTGCAACAGCCGCGGCATGGCTTTGACCATCGATGAAACGAATATGCAGGTCGAGCCGGTCATTAGCGCAAATCTGGGGGCTTTCTCCATTGCCATGGGGAGCGCCCAGTTGCTGGCCGACGGCAACTATTTCTTTCTGGCGGCGGATGTCGCGAGCGGCGGCGTCAACATCAGTTATGCGATTCAGATTCAGCCGGCCCCCGGCACGAATTCGGGCAACCAAGTGATGAATATCATGGGCCCGTCGTCATACCGGGCATGGCAAATGCCGAATCTGTACACGCCGCCCATAACGTAGGATGGGCTTGTAGGGCGGGCAATTCTGCCCGCAGCCGGCTTTCAGCCGGCCTTGGCCGCCCTACATTGGGAAAGAGGATTATGGACGCGCGGAAGTGTTTTTGGTGGCTGACAATCGCGGCGGTGGGGATGGGCTGTGCGCCCGCAGATGCCACTGTTAAGCTTGTCTCTTTGACGACGCCGATACTAAATTCGCCGCAGCCGGTCGGCGCGATTGTCGACTGGGCGGCTCAGGCTACCGATACCAATCCGGGGCCGATCGCCTTTCAGTTCAATGTCGCGCCGCCTGGCGGGGCGTTGACGACGGTCAAGCAGTTCAATGTGGGGACGCTCAGCGGCAGCAAGTGGAAATCGCAGGCATTTGCCTGGGCGCTGACCGGAATGGACGGTACGTATCAAGTGCAGGTGGTCGCCAAGGACTTCACCTCTGGGGAATCGGCATCAAAGACAGTCTCGTTTGTTGTGACTTCGCCAGTGACTGGCGCCAACCCCGTGGTGCAGCAGACGCAGAACCCCCTGGTGGCTCTGTTCACGGCGCCCCCCTGCCCGGCCGGCAGCACCATCAGCGTCTCCTTTCAGCCGCAATCCGGGAGCGCGCCGGCGACCACCACAAATTGGGCAAACTGCGCTCCGCCCGCCGCGACGACGTTCGAGATAGCCGGCATGTATCCCACGACGGCTTATAACTTGTATGCGCAGGTCTCGACCGGCGGCAACATCGTGAACGGGCCGGCGGTGAGTTTCACAACTGGACCACTTCCCGCCGATGTCCCGTTCCCCACTCTTCACGTGATAGTGCCGGCCGGCGCCGGCGATCCGAACGGCGTACTCCTGCACGGTCCGTTCAACGTGAGACAGGGCATCTCCTACGCGGATGTAGCCACAGACTTGTCCGGCAACATCATCTGGTATTACTACTCGAACGAACCGACTCACACGACCATGCTGACGCGTCCACTGCCGAGCGGCTTTGTGGCGGTTCAATACGGGCCTGCCTGGAATCCCGGAGTATCGCAGGACCAGGTGCTCCGCCAAATCGATTGGGCGGGAAATATCGTACGGGAAACCAACATCGGCATCGTGCAGCAGCAACTGTTGGCGATGGGCAACCCCGATGCCCAGCCTTGCAACACGATTCCTTCGCCGCCGCCGGTGGGCGCAGCCTGTGTGGGCATTTTTCACCATGATGCCATCGAGACGCTGCCTAACGGCTATTCCGCGGCCCTGGTGGATGTGGAGAAGATTTTCCCGGCGGGAACCCAGGGCGACACGACCGGCCTCCCAGTGGACATTATTGGCGACATGATCGTGGTCCTGGACCAGAACTGGAACGCGGTCTGGTATTGGGACGCTTTCGACCCCCTGCACGGCGGCAATGGCTACAGGCAACTGCCGGTCAGCCGCACCGCCGTATTGGACGAAACCTGCGCGGAAGGCAATCCGCTGTGTCTGTACCTTTTTCTGCTCGGCCCCGGGGTCGCCCCGAACGCGCACGACTGGCTGCACAGCAACAGCTTGTACTACTGGCCGCACGACGGCGCGGCCGCGCCCAGCACCGCGCCGGGCGATATTATCTGGTCCTCGCGTCAGGACTGGGTCACCAAGATCGACTACCAGGACGGCGCCGGCACGGGCGATATCGTGTGGCGTATGGGACCCAGCGGCGACTTCTTTTTTGTGAACACATACAACGATCCCTGGCCGTGGTTCTCCCACCAGCACGATGCCGGCATCGAAGACGGCGGAACGGGCGTGTTCGACGTCATGGACAACGGCAACACCCGGCGGTCGCCTCCCGGTGAATCGACGGGTGGCGTGGCTGGGCTGGGGAATAATTGCGTCCCGAACGACTGTCACACGCGCGGCATGGCCTTGACGATCGATGAGGGCGCCATGCAGGTGGAGCCGGTTTTGAGTCGGGATCTGGGTGTGTTCTCCAGTGCGATGGGGAGCGCCCAGTTGCTGGCCGACGGCAACTATTTCTTCCTGGCGGCTATTGTGGACGGCGCTGCGAGTTATCACGGCTACGACGTCGAGCTTCAGCCCACTCCCGGCACGGATACCGGCATTCCAGTCCTGACCATTTCGGGCCCATCGGCTTATCGATCCTGGCAAATGCCAAATCTGTATAACCCGCCGGCGACGTAAGGCAGAAGACAGAAATCGGAACCGAAACCTACAAGGTGACGCTGAAGGCGATGTTACTCAGAAGTGTGCCGCCGGACGTGACCACTCGGATCGTGCGCTAGAGTGGCGCCGGCCGGCACTTCGGCGACGATCTCGGACGGCTGCACTACCGTGAACGTGGCTGGCGTGCCGTTCAAGGTGACGCTGGTGGCGCCGTTCAGGTCCGTGCTCAGGATTCTGATCGGAGATCCCACACTGCCGGACATGGGTAAGCTCTTGACGAACGGCCCTAGCACCCTGCCGTATGCGCCACCCGTCTCGGTTGTACCGTAAAGATCGCCGTCGGTGGCCTGGACCAAGGCGCCGGAAGCGTTGCTGCCATCGGCCTTATCGAAGTTGTACAGGGTAGTCGGGGCGCCGTCCGGAGTCATTCGGAAAAACCGTGCCGCATCCGTCGTAGCAGGCGTGGTGGGCCCCGCCATAGAGTAGGTTGTGCCGCAAAAGTTGCCATCCATCGCTTCAATCAGGGCGCCGGAGGGATTGCCGCCGTCGGCCCCGCCCATGAAGGTGTAAAGCGTGGTGAAGCCGCCCGCGGGGCTGATTCTGAAGATCGTACCGTAACCCCTGGAGTAACCGGATGTGGTCCTATAGAAGTTGCCGTCGTTCCCCTCGACCAGTGCGGCATCCGGGCTCTCGCCGAGAGGCAACGTGTCGAGTGTCGTCACGGCGCCAGCCGGCGTCATTTTGAATAGCGTGCCGTAGAAGCCTTCCCCCCTGTGTGGTTCCATAGAAGTTCCCGTCGCAGCCTTGAATGAGGCCGTTCGGGTTGGAACCGTCCGTTCCGGCAAAGCTATGCAGCACATTGACCACAGCCGCGGGCGTGGCCCGGCAGAGCGTACCGTGGCCGATATCTTTATAGCCGGCGTTGGCGCCGTACAGATCGCCGTTGACGGACTGGATCAGCGGCGCTTGCGGGAACTCGCCTTCGGACTGCTGGAGATCGTGCAGAGAGCTGAATTGGCCGTCTTCGCCGATAGCGAATAACGAGCCGTAGGTAAAGGTGCCGAGAGAGGTTGTGCCATACGGTTTCCCATCTGTGGCCAAGACTAACCCGGCCTTGGGATTAGCACCATCCGCGCCGGCGAAAGCGTGCAACGTGGTCAGTTGGCCGTCCGGCGTTACTCGGCAGACTGTGCCTTGGTACTTGGCGACGGGGCCGTTCCAAGATGTCGTCCCATAGAAGTTGCCGTCCGTTCCCTGCACCAAGCCGCTATTCCGATTGAGGCCGTCGTCCCGGTAGAAGCTGACGAGAGAGGTGAACGTCTGTGCGGGTAAACCGATCGCCGTGCAAGAGCATGAGGGCGTATTGAGACAAGCGCCGCATATGCCGCATTATACCCGCTTCAGCAACACTTCGAGCTTGTGCAGCGGATCTTCAAGCCTTTGCAGGTTCTTGAGGACGCCGGCAAATAGATCGCCCGTTTTGGCGAAGCGCTCCGGGGCGTTGTAGATATTAAATTGCGCCGGCGTCAGACCGGGTTTCACCTCGTCCCAGGCGAGCGGGGTGGCCACGGGCGCTCCGGGATAGGCGCGCAACACATACGGCGCGGCGATGGTCTTGGATTTGCCGTTCTGCACCCAGTCGAAATAGACTCGGCCTTTCTGGCGCTTCGCAACCGCGCGCGGCGTGGTGAACAGCTCGGGACGGTCGCGTTGCACCAGGTGTGCCAGGATCTCGGCGAAGGTGCGGCTCTCTTCGTAGCTGTATATAGGCTCCAGGGGAATGTATATGTGCATGCCGTCGCCGCCGGTGGTCTTGGGGTAACCCTTCAGTCCGATGGCGTCCAACTTCTCGCGCACCAGCAAGGCGGCCTCCACGATCGTGTCATAGGGGCAGTCCTGCGGGTCCAGGTCGATCAGCACGAAATCGGGATTATCGAGCGTGGGCGTGTGGCTCATCCACGGGTTGTGGTCGATGCAGCCCAGGTTCACCAGGTACAGCAGGCTGGCGCGGTCTTCGGCGAAGACATAGCGGATGGGGGCTTCGTTATGGTCCGAGTAGATTTCCTCGGCGCGCAGCCACGGAGCGAACGTGAGCGGCGCGTCCTTCTGAAAGAAGAACTGCTGCTCAATGCCGTTGGGGTAGCGCTTGAGCGACAGCGGCCGGTCTTTGAGGTGCGGCAGGATCAGGCCGGCGACGGCGTCGTAGTAGTTCAGCAGGTCGCGTTTCACGATGCCTTCGGCGGGGTAGAAGACTTTGTTGAGATTGGTGAATTTGAGGGGATGCTTCTCGATGGTTAGGGTGACTTCGTTGGCGGTATTCGGTAGCAACCGCTCCTTGGACAGGCCGGGGGCCTGTCGTACCACTTCACGGACGCAGTCGCTTGGGTTTACGTCGGGACGCAGGCCCAGATAGACGGGCGCGCGCAGCCTGCCTTCATTCGTCCAGTTGGCGAACTTCACTTCCGCCACCAGTTCGGGCTTCACCCACGTCACGTCTTTGCCCACCTTCGGGGCATCCGGGAACGGCGAGTCCGCAGCGGTGAGCGGGTCGAGTTTCTGCCGCAGCATGGCCATGGTTTTCTGGTCGAAGCCCGTGCCCACATTGCCGGCCCAGACCATTTTGCCGTTGTCGTAGAGGCCCAGCACCAGCGCCCCGAAGTAGTCGCGCTCGCCGGCCGTGAAGCCGCAGACGATAAACTCCTGCCGCTCGACGATTTTGATCTTGATCCAATCGCCGCTGCGGCGGGATTCGTAGCGGCTGCCCGCGCGCTTGGCCATCAGGCCCTCGATGCCGGTTTCCTGCGCGGCTTGCAGCATGGCGTCGCCCGCGCCCGGAAAATGCTCGGAAAGACGCAGCACGCCGGTGGGCGTCAGAATGGATTCGAGCAACTGCTTGCGTTCGATCAGCGCGGCCTGCCGCAGGTCGTAGCCATTCAGATACAGCAGGTCGAACGCGAAGTAGACCACCGGCCGCGACCGCGCCATGTGCGACACGGCATTGGCGTCGGACTGCGCGATGCGCGGCTGAATCAGCTCGAAACGCGCCACGCCCTTCTCGTCGAGCGCCGCGATCTCGCCATCCAGAATGGCCTGGCTGGCGGCGAGATAGTGCGGGATCACGCTGAGTTCGGGGTATTGCTTTTCGCAGGAATGGCCGGTGCGGGAAACCAGCCGGAGGGACTCCTGGTCGACGAAGCAGATGGCGCGCACGCCATCCCACTTGACCTCGAACAGCCATTCGTCGCCGCGCGGCGGGGTGGTAGCCAGCGCCGCTTTCATGGGCGTGATGGCGGTGGGCATGGCGGCCTTCACCGCGCCTTTCAGCGATGCGGGGTTGGCGGCGGTTTTGGTCTTGCCGGGCGGCGCGGCCTTCGCGGCTACTTTGGATGGATGAGCCGCGGGCCGGCTTTTCCACTCGCGCTGCGGATCTCCCGCCGTTTCCTTCTTGGTCTTGCGCGCCGGCAAGCCTTGCGCAATTTCCTGTTGCGTACGGCCGGAGAGCACGCTCCACGCGTATTGCTCGATGTCCCAGCCGGGCACGGCGTCGGCGTCGCGCTTCTTGATGAGCAGCCACTCATTGCCCTTGCCGCGATTTTTCATGTGGACGATGGCAAACTCGCCCTTCAGCTTTTCGCCGTGCAGGCGGAACTTCAGGTCGCCGCGCGCGAGTTGCTGCTCGACGGGCGCGTCGCCCAGCAATTCCCAAGTGCCGCGGTCCCACAGCATCACGCTGCCCGCGCCGTAATTGCCGGCCGGAATGTTGCCCTCGAATTCGCCGTAATCGAGCGGATGATCTTCCACCTTGGCGGCCAGGAATTTGGAAAGAGGCTCAAGCGAAGGACCTTTGGGGACGGCCCACGAGACCAGCACGCCGCCGATCTCCAGGCGGAAATCGTAGTGCAGGCGCGTGGCATCGTGACGCTGCACATAGAAGCGCGGCGCCGTGGCTGGCGAAACCGCCTGCCCCACCTTAGTTTGAGGGTTGGTATGAGGGGGCGGCTCGGGCGTTTTCTCGAATTTGCGTTTGCGGGCGTATTCTTCCAGTGCCATAAAGCCTTGCCCCTCCTCCATTTACATGATATCTTCGGAACTGTCAAATACCAACGCGGGGGAATGCATTATGGCCAGCACGGTCTGGAGGGGACATCTGACGTTCGGACTGGTTTCGCTGCCGGTGCGCTTGTTCAGCGCGGCGCGCGGCGAGACCGTGAGTTTCAATCTGTTGCACGCCAAGGACAATTCGCGCATCAAGCAGGTCACCTATTGCGCGGCGGAGAACGAGCCGGTGCCTCGCAGCGAACTGGTGAAGGGCTACGAGTACGAGAAGGACCATTACGTGGTGATCGAAGAGGAGGACATCAAAAAGGTGGCTCCCAAGACCGCCAAGGTGATGGAGATTCTCGAATTCGTGAAGGGCGATACGGTGGACGCCATCTATATGGAAAGCTCGTATTACATGGCGCCGGACGAAGGCGGCGAGAAGCCCTACGCGCTGCTGTTCGCCGCCATGGGGCAGTCGAATTATTACGCGCTGGCGAAGATCGCCATGCACAATCGCGAGCACATCGTGATCCTGCGGCCGGGCAAGAAGGGCATCCTGCTGCACACCATGTACTATGCCGATGAGATCCGGCAGGTGGACGAATTCCGCACCGACACGAGCCTGGTGAAGCCCAACGAACTGGCCATGGCGAACATGCTGATCGAAACCCTGAAGGCGGAGTTCGAGCCGGAGAAATACCACGATAGTTATCGCGACAACCTGATGGCGATGATCGAGGCGAAGAAGGAAGGGCAGAAGGTAGTGGAGACGCCCGAGCCGCACTTCGCACCGGTGATCGACATCATGGAAGCGCTGAAGCGCAGCTTGGCGGAGAAGAAGAAGCCGGTGCAGGTGGCCACGGCGGCGGTGGGCGTAGCGGAGGAAGAGGCGCCGGCGCAGCCGGTGGCCAAGAAGCGCAAGTCGAAGGCCATGTAGATACGGGGCGGGCCTCCAGGCCCGCTTTTTAGCCCTTGACATTTTGCCTGAAGAAATATGGCATAATGTAATTGAGGAATGCACAATGAATACCGCCACGGCACAGATGGGTGATTGGCTCGGCCTGCAGGCTCCGGGGACCGAGACGGATGTGCTGCACATCGTGGAAGGGAAGCTCGCTCCCACGGTTATTGAACGGCTGATTTCGCTGGGCCTGCAGCGCTCGGAGATCGACGCCGCCATTATTCCACTCAGAACGCTGCAGCATCGCCGCTCCCGGCGGGAGAGGCTGACCGTGGAGGAGTCGGACCGTGTATTGCGCATGATCCGCGTGCTGGCGCTAGCGGAATCGGTCTATGGAAGCCGAGAGAGAGCTTTAGCGTGGCTGCGAAACGCGCATGCGCAGCTCGACGGCCGCGCACCGCTTTCTCTTCTCAATACGGACACAGGCAGCCGCATTGTCGAAGAACTGCTTGCGCAGATCGACGAGGGCATGTTCGTCTAGATGATCCTCTGGAGGATCAGCCGGCATCGCGACCTGAGCGGAGCGGGTGGGCTAAAGGCTCCCGGCCGATGGCATGATGCGGGGCAGCCCATCGTTTATCTGGCGGGGAGTCCTTCGGCGGCGCTCCTTGAAGTTTGCGTTCACACGAGCGCGAATGACGTGCCGCCGGAGTTCACGCTGCTGAAAATTGAGGGTCCCGACGGGAGGGTTTCGGTCGTCAAGCCGAAAGACTTGCCCGAGGATTGGAGGGCTCGTCTCGAAGCAACGCGCGATTTCGGGACGGCATGGCTCCGGGGCAAGGAAGGCGTTCTACTGCAAGTGCCCAGCGCAATTGTCCCTGAAACAGCCAATTTCCTTTTCAACCCGATGCATATTGACGCGGCAAAATTCCGCATCGCACAGGCATTCGCGTATCCCTTTGACGCGCGCCTCAAAATGTAGCCAGCCTATCCGCGGCGGCGCATGGCGCCACCCCACTCGTCCCGCCCCTACGTAGTGGGCGGTTCGTAAAGGCTCGGCATCAGCCAGGCGCGATAGTGCTCCGGGGCGGCAATGTCCAATAGCACGCTCGCAGGCCCTACCTGGGGTGCGGGATTCGTGGGAGCGAGCTCCACGCTGTAAGCCACTACGCCCTGCCCCGACCCCAGAACGAGCGGATTCTCGAAGAAGTAGTTGCCGTTAGCCAGCAGTTGGGCGCTGCCCATCGCCGAAGAGTAGGCTCCCAAATCGAAGCTCACGACCGGCGTCACCGTCATGGCGCTCTCGTCGACAGTCAGGGCCATGCCGCGGCTGTCGCAGTCATACGGCGGGCAGTTTGCCTTACCCAGCCCCAGCGGCGGCGGCGAAACCCGCGTGTTGCCGTTATCGAAAATCGTCATGGGTCCGGCGCCGCCGTTCTCGATGCCAACTTCGTGCTGGTGCGAAAACCAAACCCAGGGATCGTTCCAGGTATTCACGAATACGAAGTCGCCGGGAGGCGTATTATCCGGCGGCCCCATAAGCCACAGAATGTTCCCCGTGCCGGCTCCGTCCCGATAATCGACCTTCATGACGGCGTCCTGGTGCCTCGACGACCAGACGATATCGCCTCCCGTGGCGTTGCCGTCCCCGGGCGCCGGCCAGTAGTACAGAGCGTTGGCGTGCAGCCAGTCATGCGCCAAAGGAGCGATGCCAGGGCCAAGCAAGAAAAGCGGCGGACAACTGGACTGCTGGGCGGTGCAGGTCTCGTTCAAAGGAGCCGTTCGGCTGACTGGTAGTTTAGGGTAGCCGTTGCCGCCACCCGCGGGGTCGAACACGTCCCAATACCAGACCACCTGCCAGTTGGTATCGAGGACGATGATCATGTCGCCGACGATATCTACGGGAAGACCACTGGCATTGCCCTGGGTGCCTTTAGGAAAGATCTTTTCAATGGAGATCAGCGCTGCGGTATACCCGTTCGGCAGACTTTGAATGGCATCGTGGTGAAAGCCTCCGGTGCAGGCCGCGCCGACCGGCGCCGGGCTGGGAATCGCGGCGCACGGCCCCCCGTCCACCGCTCCCAGCGCGACCAGTTCCTGCTGGATCGCGCCCATGTTGGTTTCGCGTACAATGTTTCCCTCCAAGTCGATCTGGCGCAGATACTGCCCATGTTCCATTTTCGGAATCCAGGCAACATCGTTTTGGATGGTAATGGTACCGCCGCCCGGGAGCGGACGGGTGAGCATAGCGCCGTTTTTGTCGTCCGGGTAGTAATACCAGATGACATTGCCCGCCAAGTCCGTCGCCACATTCGGATAATACGCTCCCTCTTTAAGCCCGAAGTGCGCAAAGGTATGCAGGAGCACTGGGTAGGTAGTGTCCATGGCGGGGGTCAGAACCGTGATTGTGGGGAATGGGACGTCGGCAAGAAGTGCCCGGGTCGCGAAACTCACGGTCGACCCGTTCACGATGTTGCCTCCGGTCGAGACCTGAGAATACAGGTTGTAAACGGTGCTGGGATACATGCCGCCTATTTGGAACGTCATCGCGGACGAAGGCAGGCACTTTGCCCAATTCGTGGTGGTCGACGGCACACTCCCGGATTGGGGTTGAAAGGAGACCCGCATGGTGCTGCCGGCGGGGCAAGCGGGCGCCACAAAGAGAGCCACCAGGGGATTCCGCGTGTGGAGGGCCATGGGGTGGGCGCCAGTCAACGGCGAAGTTACGGCGAATGAAACGGTCAGCGAGTCCGTTTCCCCGGAGGTGAAGTCCTTAGCCACAACCTGCACTTGATAAACGCCATTTGTTCCGGTCACGCCCCAGTCGAACTGCACGGCTTGCCAGGCACCGCCCTTGAGCGTGCCAACATTGAAGTCCCTGATCGTCGCCAAGGCTCCATTGGGCGGCGCGACATTGAACTGAAAGGTCAGCGGACCGGCATTGCTGTCCTGGGCGGTGGCTGACCAAACGACGGCTGCGCCGATCGGCTGCGGAGATGCGAGCGACGGCGTTAAGGACATAATTGTAACAGTGGCAAAGGCTGGCGCCGAGACCAGCGCGAGCAGACCAACGAGCAACAACAGGTTTGTTTTGAACATCCTCATGAATAGAGTATTCCACTCCGCACGGGCAAACGCAATAAGAATTCCGATCCCTGAGTTCCGCGGGCATTTCAAACGGTTCCGGACATGATTGCCCAGGCGGATATGACATGGGAGGCACTAGCGCCTAGTCGCAGCGGAGGGCGGCCATCGGATCGGACTTAAGGGCGCGCCGGGCGGGCAGATAGCCGGCGATGGCGCCTACGGCGAAGAGCGCCCCGGAGGCGGCTAGCAGGGTCGGCGGGTCGGCGGGCGCGATGAACCGGGCAGCCGCCAGCGCGCAGGGCGATCCCAGGGCGATACCCGCGAGCGTCAGCAGCAGCGTCTCGCCGCATATCATGCGCAGGATGCCGCCCGGTTGCGAGCCGAGCGCCATGCGGATGCCGACCTCGCGCGTCCGGCGCGTCACCGTGTACGACATCAGGCCGAACAGTCCGATGCCGGCGAGCAACAGGGCGGCTGCGGCGAAGGCCGTGGAGAGGATCGCGGTGGCGCGTTCCGCTACCAGCGTGCGATCGCTCATCTGCTCGATGGTTTTCGTTTCCGTGACGTATTGGCGGCCGAGCGAGCGAATCTCGCGATCCAAGGTTCGGGCCATCGCCGCAGGGTGGCTCGCGCGGACCAAGAGGCGACCCTCCACTTCATATTCCGGATGCTGCAGGCAGGACACATAGATCAAGCGCTGGCTGGGGTCGCGCAAATCCAGCAGGCGCGCGGCCGGCGCCACGCCGACGATTTCCAGATCCTGAAACACCGGCTGCACGCCGAAGCGGACGCGCTTGCCGATGGCATCGCCGGAAGGGAACAGCCGGCGTGCCACCTGGCTATCGACGATGGCGACGGGGGAGTGCCGCTGGTCGTCGCTCCAGTCGAAATCGCGGCCGGAAACGACCGGCATGGCGAGTGTTTTGAAGAAGCCCGGCGAAACCGTTGCGAGCGTGGCCAATACATTGAGTCCCGGGGCGCCGTCCGTTCCCGAAAGCGCGACGGTTTCTTTCCAGCCTTGTTCGCCCGCGGGCACGGGCAAATCGGAGAGGGCGGCTGAGAACGCCCCAGGCAAGGCTTCCGCGCGCTCCACGATTTGCCGGAAGTAGCTGTCGATGTCCTCAGCCTTGGGAGCGGCGGGCAATGCATGCAGGGCGGCTTCCAGGATGCCAGTTTTTTGAAAGCCAGGATCGGCGGAGCGCAAGTTTTCGAAGGTTCGCAGCAGCAGACCCGCGCCGAACAGCAGCACGAGCGATAGCGCGATCTGCGAAACTATGAGCACCTGTCCCAATCGTCCCGGTCCGCGACTCGCGCCGCGTTGCCGCAGCACCAGCGCGGGCTCCTGGCGGGACATTTGCCAGGCGGGAACCAGACCGACTAAGACCCCGGTGAGGACGGCGACGGCGGCGGTGAAGGCGAAGACGCGCCAATCGGGCCGCAAGTCGAGAATAACGGGGTAGAACGTACCCTGCGTGATGAGGCGGAGCAGGAGTGGACCGCCCCACTGGGCCAACGCCAATGCCAGCAGCGCTCCAGTGGCCGACAATAGAATGCTTTCGGTTAGCAATTGCAGGACGATCTGGCGGCGGCTGGCGCCCAGCGCGGCCCGGGTACTCACCTCGTGGCTCCGCGCGGCAGCGCGCGCCAGCGTCAGATTGGCCAGATTGACGCAAGCGATCAACAGGATCAGAACCACGACGCCCATCAGCAAATAGAGCGGCCGCGAAAATCGGGACCAGAGACCGGTGTGTGCGCCCGCGGCGGCCGACTCCACGGCGAGCCGAATGGAAAGAAACGAGTGCCGGCGCTCCCCATGGCTCTCGGTGGGGACGGTGGCCACGAGCAGGCCGGGCCAGAACGAGGCCAGTTGGGTGCGCGCCTGTTGGATTGTGACGCCGGGGCGCAGCCGCCCGGTGGCGAAGATCCACAACAGCGAGCGGCTCTGGCGATCGACCGCTCCGAATGGCGCCGGCGCCGTAATGGGAACGGTGATGTCGGGCAGTTCGCCGGGCGTCATCCCGGTGAACCACTGGCGGGTGACTCCCACGATGGTGAAGGCGGTTCCTTCTATGCGAATCGTGCGGCCTACGACGGACGGGTCGCCTCCGAAGCGGCTCTGCCAACATTCATAGCCGAGCACGGCTAACGGCGAGCCTCCACCGGTGGCGTCGTTGGGTGCGATCAACCGGCCGAGCAGTGGCGTAGCTCCCAGCCCGGAGTAATAATTGCCGGTGACCGCGCGCACCCCTCCCAGGAAAAGCCTGCCGCCGAATTCCACGTTGGAGAGCGCGGCGCGGGTCCATCCATAGAGGCCGGAGAACACTTGCTGCCCGCGGTCGAGCGCCTGGAACATGGGGTACGAAAACGGCACGCGGCCGCCGTTGCGATAGATGGCGGCTAGATCCACAAGCTGGCGCGGCTGGGGGACCGGCAGCTCGCGGAACAGGACCGCGTCGAGAATACTGAAGATCGCGGTGTTGGCGCCGATGCCGAGCGCCAGGCTGAGGGCGGTGACGGCGGCGAATCCGGGACTGCGCAGGAAGGTGCGCGCGCCGTGACGGATATTCTGCCAGAGCAACGCCATGCGGCGCTATCCCATCATGCCGGCAAAGCCGCTCGACACTAGCACCCAAATCAGCCAGGGCACTACTACGAGCAGCACGGCCTTCGAGAAAGGCATCTTGCGCGCGCCGGCTGAGATGCCGACTGCCAGCAGCAGGATGACCCATATCGTAAAGAGGTCGAACGAAGTCGCCAGCGTATAGATGAACTTGCCGGAATTCGGGGGAGGCTCCAGGAATCCGCCAGCGTTGAAAAAAGGCAGCGGATTCTGGAGATTGAAATCCTCGGGGTTCTTGGTGAACATGACCACCAGGGCCAGAATGCCGGAGATCACCCGGGGCAGGCTGGCCCAGGCGGCAATGGCAAACGTTTGCTTAAATTTTAGCGACGCGCCCCCGATCTTGGCCATCAACAGAATCACCGCGCCGACGATGAGGGCCATCAACGCGGGGCCGATCACGCCGAATACGTAGCCGAAAATGGGGCCGAACTTGACCTGCATCTCGATTTGGGTTTCGCGCTGCTGCGCATCCATTTGCTGCATACGCGTATTAGTTTCCGCCAGCGTATGGAAGTAGCGGTCCCAGCCAACCCTGCTGGTGAAGATGTAGACGAAGGCCAGACCAATGACGATCGACAGGACCACCGGCAAGATCCAAGTTGGTTTGGCGGCGATATCGGCGAAGGCCTTCTTGGGGTCGAACAGGACGCCCGTGATGCGGCCCGCTTCGCCCATGGGCGGAGCGGCATTCTCGGCAGAGGGTTCAGGTGTCATAAGAATTGGAACTCCGAAGGGCGGATTATAGCACCTTCAATTCTTCAGCGCATCCTTGATGCGGTCGGTCAACATGTCCACAAAACGCTCGGGCACGAACCCGTTCATGCGGCTGATCACTTCGCCGCGGCGGTCGAGCACGATGGTGGTGGGCATGGAGGTGATCATCAGCACGCGCGAAAGGCCGTCTTCGAAATAAACGTGCTGCGCATCCCAGTGGTTCGCCTGCAGGAAGGGCTTCACCAGATCGTGCTCGTCGTCGGTATTGATGGAGAGGAAGACGACGTCCGGCGAATCGTGGAAACGCTGCCGCACTTGCTCGTAGAGGGGATGCTGCATGCGGCAGGGGCCGCACCAGGTGGCCCAGAAATCGAAGACCACGGCCTTGCCCTTCAACGACGCGATGGGCAGCTTGGCGCCATCCACGCCCGAGATCGTAAAATCGAGGACGTTGCCGGCTTGCGCATTCGGATCGTTCTGGCGCAAGCGCAGGCGGCGGGCGGCCAGCAGCCCGGTGGTGCGGTCGTAGGCCTCCAGGATGAGGTCGCCCAAGCCCTTTTCCGAGCCGTAGACTTTGAGATAAATCTCGCCCAGTTGCGCGCGGTCCTCGGCGCGGTCGGCGTCGGTGTTGCGGCCGTCGGGGATGGCGAACGCATCGGCAAAAGGAGTTAGAGCATCCTGATTCTTGCCGGCCAGCAGCAGCCAGCGGCCGATTTCGCGCGCGGCCTCCGCGGACGGATAGATTTCGTAACTTTGCCTTGCCAGCGCGGTGGCATCGTCGACCTTGCCCAGATTGCCGGTGGCGCGCGCTTTGCACGCCAGCACGTGCGCCAAACCTTTGTCGACTTCCTCCCGCCACTGGGCCTCGCTGACGTGGCCGGGCGCCGGCTCGCTGCGCGTCTGGCGCAGCAGCTCTTCATAATGTTTGGCGTACTTCAGCGCGCGTTCCGAGGAGTCGCGCGCGCCGGTGGCCAGGAGGGCGCGGATGATTTTATCCAAAATCTGGGCGTCGTTCGGTTCACGCGCCAGCACCCGGTCGCCGTACTCGATGACGCGCTTGTCGTCTTTGGTTTCGATGGCGGCCTTGACCAGCGCCCGCTCGATTTCATTGCGGCGCGCGGAATTCGGATATTTCGCGAGATGTTTTTCCAGGTTGCGGATAAAGTCTACGGGGCTGTTGCCGGCTTCCGAGATGGCCATGCTCAGTTGCTGGGCTTCGTCGGGCTCAGGCCGGGCAGCGGGCGTGGTGGGAGGCGCGCTCTGCGCCCAGACCGACACGGCGAAGAGGAGAGCTACACAGAGGTATTTCATTTCGACGGCACGGCGGCGCATGGCGCCACCCCACATCTAAATTCGTCGGCCAAGGCGGCCGCGCGCAAGCGGGCCTGGTGCATGTAGCTCTCGTTTTTCGCAATGCGGTCGAGCAACGGGAGGTATTGCGCGGTGTCCACCAGATGCTTACGGTCGTAGGCGGCCTCGAGCAGGAGCACGGCCTTCATGACACCCAAGTGATCGTACTTGGCGGAGACTTCCAGGTTGGTGAGGAGTTGTTCGGATTCGCTGATACGCTCGAACCAATCGGCTAGAGCCTGCGCCGATGGGTCCTCCGAGAAATTGAAATTGACCTCGTTTTTGCGGTCTCCATCCGTGAAGCGAAGGGTCTTCTTGCCCATGAACGCCACTTTCAAAGGCGATTCCAGGGGGTGGTCGAAATAGCCGAGCTTGGCGGCGAGGTCGAAGATGGCGGCGGTTTCTGGCGCGGTCAACTGAAAGCGGATGGGGGCGTCGTCTTTCGGGTCTTCGCTGTAGTCGCCGGCGCCGGTCTTATCGAGGTTGATGGCCACGTAGGCGGGGGCGCTGCCGGGGAAGGATTTGGAGAAGTAGAGGTGGGGGGCGCCGGCGGCCGCGAGGAACGCGCACCAGAGCAGGGCAAAGCACCATTTCATTTGGAAATCGCTCCCGCGCTCGGTAAGGGGCGGGTCTGGAGACCCGCCGCGGGCGTAGACGCCCGCCCCACAAGGCGCGGTAGTGTGAACCGCGTGCGGGTGGCGTGGCAGATAGCCACCGCCAGCGCATCGCAGGCGTCTTCCGATTCGATCATAGAATCCAATCCCAGCAACGACTGCACCATCACCTGGACCTGCCGTTTGCCCGCCTGCCCATAGCCCACCACGCTGGTCTTGACCTCGAGCGGCGAATACTCGCCCAATTCCAATCCGGCTTCGGCGATGGCCAGCAGGGCGACCCCGCGCACGTGTGCCAATTTCAGAGCAGTGCGCACGTTGGCCGCATAAAACACTTGCTCGACGGCGGCCGCCGCCGGCGCGTGCCGCCCGATCACTTCGCGCAGCCCGCGCGCGATTTCATGCAGGCGCGCCTCAAACGGGTCGCGAACCTTGGTAACGATGACCCCGGAAGCGACCAGCCTATGGCAGCCTCCATCGGACTCAATGACGCCATAGCCGGTCCGCTGCGAACCGCAATCGACTCCGAGCACCAGCACTTTATTGGGCCAGCGCCTCCAACTCCTTTTCGTCGATATCGAAGTTGGAATACACGTTCTGCACGTCGTCCTGCTCTTCCAGCGCTTCGCTGAGACGCAGCATGGCGCCGGCGTTCTTGCCTTCCAAGCGCACCAGGTTTTTGGGAAGCATGGCGACCTCGGCCGATTCCGTGGTGAGCTTGGCCTTCTCCAGTGCCGCGACTACGGCTTCGTGAGCTTCGGGCGGCGAAACGACTTCCCACTGGTCGCCTTCGTCGCGCAGATCGTCGGCGCCCGCATCGAGCACGATAGTCATGAGTTGCTCTTCGCTGGCCTGGTCGCGGGGCACGTACACATGGCTTTTGCGCTCGAACATCCAGGCCACGCTGCCCGCCTCCCCCATATTGCCGCCATTCTTCGAGAAACAATGGCGGATTTCGCTGACGGTGCGGTTGCGATTGTCGGTGGCGACCTTGACCAGCACGGCGGCGCCGCCGGGTCCGTAGCCTTCGAACATGACTTCGTCGATCTGGCCACCTTCGAGCTCGCCGGTGCCGCGCATGATGGCTTTCTTGATGTTATCGGCGGGCATGCTGACGCCTTTGGCGGCCAGGATGGCGGTGCGGAGGCGCGGATTGGCGTCCGGGTCGCCGCCATTGCGGGCGGCGATCATGATTTCCTTAATGATGCGCGTAAACGTTTTTCCGCGCTTGGCGTCGAGTGCGGCCTTCTTGTGTTTGATGGTCGCCCACTTCGAATGACCTGACATGGTGAAACCTCTTCGTGGGGCCCGGCCGGCGGGGCCGGGTAGCTTGCTTGTTTAAATTCGACAACTGAAGCATAACAGAGTGAGTGGAGCGGGGACAACCAGGGCGGGGGGGCGGGCGGCGGGGGTGGAGTGATCGCGCTGTTAGTGAATTTGGACAGACGAATCCAATTTCGTGTAAGCCGTTTGGTTTCATGGTCTCCATGGCATTTTTCGGGACCGCCGGTACTGGGCAGGGGATTTTCCCGCGGGCGCGTGGGGTGACCGGATTGGGGAAGGTTTGCCAAGGAGGCGTTGTCTTTCGGTTGCGATGATGTTTTCTCGACGTACGAAGCCAACAAGTCCTTTGTTTTGTTTATCACGGCTGAAACACGAAGCCAATTTATCCACCTTGTGCGGCTGGTTGCCCGTGAGGGTGAGGCGACCTTACCTCGATTTCACGGTAGCATGGCGACGGATGGCGAGCGGGGGTTGGGAAATGGGGGAGGCGCTGTAGGTAGTTGAATTTTATGGGGGAACGGTGGGAGGGAATTCTTGGAGGGGTTGTGACTGGGCCGGGTGGGGTGGGTTGCAGGCGTCCGACCCGCTGTGGGCCACGCGAGCCGCGCGCACATCCGCTGTTAGTGGCGCTCGGGCGTGCTCGCGCACGAGGCGATCAGGCGCAATAGGTCGGCGCAGGACAGGAACCCGTTATCCAAAGCCTCGTAGCCGATCTGATGCCTCTCCAGTTGC
>Ga0302326_10007206_pt1 | contig 24822 bp, 23 predicted proteins | sample Palsa_T0_3_FD_202264 | JGI IMG/M metagenome (GOLD analysis project Ga0302326, IMG submission 202264) | Peat permafrost microbial communities from Stordalen Mire near Abisko, Sweden - Palsa_T0_3 | ecosystem: Environmental > Terrestrial > Soil > Palsa > Peat permafrost | place: Sweden: Abisko... | reverse complement strand
CGCTCGGACAAGAGGGCAACTGCCCCTCGCTTGACGGCGTCGCTTGCATAGTCGTGACCGTCGGCCCGGCTGCCCGGGACACAGCCGAACAGCGCCCCCGGCGTTACCTCGCCCGAGGCGATCACGAGGTCGTTAACCATGGGGTCGTTAACCATGGGGTCATCAGCCACGGGGCCATCAGCCGCGCGGTCATCAACCACGACTTTGGCGGCGTCAAGTTCAGCCGCTGCGAGCAAAGCTCCCAAGCGCACACTCGGCCTCGTCAAGCTCCCGACCCTACTGGCCCGACCCTACTGGCCGGTCGATGCTAAGACGGGAGGAGCCGTGGTCGGGCTGTCAGGGGTAGTCGTGCCAGTAGGCGTCGTCGTTGTCGTCACGACGGTCGAGCTCGAAGTGGTCGAGGTGGTTGTGGCGGCCGCACCGGACGACGAGCCCACCTGTACCTTCGGGGGCCCCGACAACCCCGGCAGGACAGGCCCGGCCGCTTCACCCTCCTCGTAGTAAGGAGTGGCGAGAGGCAGCCCTGGCAGCGGGAGGGCCGGCTTGTGGGGCGGGATCCCGAGCTCTTGGAGGGCGTCGCGCACGATCGTTGCGAAAACCGGTGCCGACGCCACCGCTCCGTACTGATGGGTGCCGTTTACAACAACCATCGCCGTTATTGCTGGGTCCTCGGCGGGGACGAAGCCGGCGAAACTCGACACGAACTCGTTGCCGTAACCGCCGCCCGGTAAAACCGACAAAGCGGTGCCGGTCTTGCCCGCGACCGTATAGGGCTCCAGGTTTGCGGCCATCCCTGTGCCGACCCGGACCACTCCCTCGAGCATCGAGGTCATCTCCTTCGCGACCAGCGTGCTGACCACTCTGTGAGAGGCTTGAACGGGGAACAGGTGCTCGGTCCCACTCGCGTCTATGTAGCCGTCGGCGAGGCGGGGTGCCACGTAGACGCCGCCATTTGCGATGGTGTTGTACGCGGCGAGCATTTGCACCGCGGTGACCGCTATGCCCTGGCCGATCGGCACGGTGGCGATCGAGGTACCCGACAACTGCGACTGGTTCGGCACGATACCAGGCGACTCCCCGGGGAAATCAACGTCGGTCCGCTGCCCTATGCCAAAAGCATGGATGTACTTGAGCAATTCGGGCATACCCACTCGCTGGGCTATTTCTATGGTGCCGATATCTGATGAATGGGCAATTATGTTGGGGATGCTCCAGTACAGCGTCGGGTGCACCCATGCGTCGGTGAACTGGGTGCCGGCGACATAGTAGGGGTCAGGGACATCGAAATATTGGTTGGGCTGCACCGAGCCGCTCGCCAGCGCGGCAGAGACGGTGACAAGCTTTTCCACGGAGCCGGGCTCGTAGACGGTGGTGAACGCCGAGGCCGACGGAGCCTCGACAGGCTGAGCGCTGGCAACGCTTTCACCGTGGCCCGGCACGCCCCCCGGTGGGACGAACCACACCGGGAGGGCAGGCGGTTCGTTCATCGTGGTGGGCTCCGACGGGTTGGGCATCGTGAGCTCGGCAACCGCCAAGAGGTCGCCGGTCCGGCGGTCCATGATCATGGCGATCCCGCTGTTGGCCTGTGCGGCGACGATGGCCCGGGCCAACGCCTGCTCCGCGTCGTACTGGAGCGGTTCGTCGATGGAAAGGACGAGGTCGTCGCCGCGGACCGGGGCCTGGTACTCCTGGAGCCCACCCGGGATCTGGCCGCCAGCGGGGTCCATGTCCTCCACGAGCTTGCCGGGCCTACCTTCTAGGAGCTTGTTGTACTCGTACTCGAGCCCGGAGAGGCCCGTGCCCTCCGTACCTACAATCCCAACGAGAGGGCCGGCCAGTTGCCCTGCCGGGTCGAACCGCTTCGGCTCCTGCATCGTGTACACACCCGGCACGACGCCGTCGTTGACCAGTCTCTCCACCTTCGCTGCCGTCGAGTTAGGGACCGTCCTCGCAAGGTAGACAAAGCCGCTCGGCTCGCTGAGGTCCGCTCGCAAGGTCGCCTCGGGTAGGCCGAGCGCCACGGAAAGGGCCCTCGCCTCCTGCCCCGGGTTGGTGACCTGATAAGGGTCGCCGAAAATGGTCGTCATAGGTACTGACATCGCAAGCTCGTTGCCGTTGCGGTCGAGGATCGCTCCGCGTTCGCCGAGAAAGGAAAACTCATGCAGGTACTCGGAGCGTGCGTCCGCTTGGTAGGTCGCCGCGTTGATGCCTTGTACGAACAGCAGGCGGGCGAGGATACCGCCCAGCCCGGCGCTCATCAGCGCGAGTGATGCACAGAAGCGCCAGATGTTGCGCGTCCTGTTAGTGCGGATATTTCGCTTCACGGGCTGCCGCTCAGGTACGGCTTTATCGTGGGCCAATCCGCATCGCCCTGAGGAGCCATCACTGAGCCGGCCGGGGCTGAGCCGACCGCTGCGGAGCCGCCGCCTTTCGTTGCTTGCGTAGTAGTCGCGGGCAGGTACGTCACCGAGCCGGGTTGCGCAAGGCCGAGCCGGCCTTCGGCCTCCGAGACGATACGCGCCGGGGCTTCGAGTTGGGCCACCTGCAAGCGAAGTCTCTCGTAGCTCGCCTGCTCGGTCGCCGCGGTCTGCGTGAGCCGGTCGAGGGTGAACTGGTTCTCGGCGATCAGGACGTGGAACGTGACCAGGCCGAGGCAAAAGATACCAAGGAGAGCGATACCGGCGGACACCAGCAAACGCCGCCCATTAGCTCTCCGTCTCGCCTGCTCGCGCACGAGGCGGAGGTGGCGTCGACGTTCGTCAAAGCTCTCGTCAGACGGGTCTGCGTCGTAGTCCTCGCCAGAGGGCTCAGGGTCATGGAGAAGGCCCGCCGCGGAGAACTCTGCGGGCTCGAATTCCCACCCGGGTTCGGCCGGCGTCACCGCGGCCTCCTTTCATCCAATGGAAGTGCCTCTGCGGCACGCAGGCGGGCGCTCTCGGCACGCGGGTTGGCCGCCACCTCTTCGGCCGATGGCTTGCGAGCACCCCGGTTGAGGAGGCGCACCACGGGGACGGCGCCGCAGACGCACGGCAACCCTGGGGGGCAGTCACAGCCGCCCGTCGCCGCGTATACGAGCCGTTGCTTTACCGCCCGGTCCTCCCCGGAGTGGTACGCCAGGACCACGATGCGCCCTCCCGGGGCCAACCGCTCGAGGGCGGCATCGATGGCCAGAGGAAGGACCTCGAGTTCTGAATTGACCGTCGCCCGCAATGCCTGGAAGACCCTCTTGGCAGGATGGCCGCGGCGCCGCGCAGCCGCGGGTACCGCCGAGCTCACGACATCGGCCAACTGCTTGGTCGTGGTAAGTGGTCGGGCGCTGACTATGGCCGCTGCTATCCGGCGGGCAAAACTGGTCTCGCCGTGGATGACGAACAACCTCGCAAGCTGCGCTTCAGTGGTCTCGTTGACGACATTGGCGGCCGTCATCGCCTGTGAGCGGTCCATGCGCATGTCAAGGGGGCCGTCGAAGCGGTAGCTGAACCCTCGCTCAGGCCTGTCGAGCTGTGGAGAGCTCACGCCGAGGTCGAAAATGGCCCCAGAGAGCAACCCGACCCCTAGTTCGTCGAGGACTGTCCCGAGAGCGTCGAAGCGTGCCCTGACGACGGTCGCCCTGGCCCCGAACGGCGCCAGTACCGACGTTGCTGCGGCCACCGCCTCTCCGTCGTGGTCGACCCCGACGACCCTCAAATAGGTAAAGGCGTTCAGCAGTGCGAGCGCGTGACCGCCGCCGCCGACCGTCGCATCGAGGACCACCCCCTCAGGAACGCCGGCGAAGATGTCGATTACCTCTTCGAGCATTACCGGCAGGTGACCGAAGGGCGAGCCCGGAACGGGGGCGCCAGGACTTTGGTCGTCCGAAGGTTTATTATCAGACAGCTTTTTCGGGCTCATACGCAGCCCCTCGGCCAGCACTGCCCCGGGTTTTCTCTCCGGGAACATGGGACTGGGCAGGTGGAGAAGGGGACTCCCGTCCTGCTGGTCAAGGGGCTGCGTATAAGCCCGCACCGGGCTGGCGACGCTCATGGCGCCGGCAAGGTCCCGGCCGGTGAGAAAAGTCGGCTAGTGCCGTTGGCAAGGCTCTCCATGCTCGGGGCCATGCGCTCGCGCCACAGCTCGGCCTTCCAAAGCTCGATGCGGTCAAGGACGCCGACCACCATTACCGGGCTCTCGGTGCCGAGTCCCGCCCACTCTCTACAAGCGCTCGGGACCGTGATCCGCCATTGCGTGTCGATGTCGACCCTGGAGGAGTGCGCAGCGATCGCGCGAGCCATCTGCCTGTGCTCGGGGTCGATGTCCTGCACCGCCATCACCGTCTCCAGCCGCCGGTTGAACTCTGCGGGTGGCCACAGTGCGAGGCACTTCTCCTGGTAGTAGGAGATAACAGCCGCGTTTTGCTCGCGTTCGAAACGGTGGCGCAGCGGTGCGGGGACGATGACTCGCCCCTTGCTGTCCAGGGAGTGCTCGAAACTCCCGTACAACGGCTCCACTGTCTGCTCCCGCTCTCAAAAATAGGGTAAGTATCACCCCGTTCCTCCACTTTCATCCACTCTATAGCCCGCAGCCCCCACCGACAAGACCATTCGGGCCAGAATTTGGACAAAAAAAGGCGCACCGTGGATGTGCGAGCGCCGCTTGACACACTCCCGGCAGACGGGCTACAGTACAAGTATTCACTTGTGTAAGCGTATGCTTGAGAAAGGAACGAACTGTGATTACTACTTCCACCACCGAGGACTTCCGCTCGACAAAGACCTTCACCGCCGCCCCTGACGCCGTGTTCTCGGCACTGACCGACATCGATGCCCTGACAGGCTGGTGGACGCCGGCCGGTGGGGGGGCCGACGCCGGCGAGACGCTGCGCTTCCTGATGGGCGACCAGGAGGTCGTGATGCGAGTCGAGGAGGCCGACCGGCCGTCGCGGGCCCGCTGGAGCGTGCTCGTCTGCGAGCCTGCCCCGGACTGGGTCGGGACCTCGATCACCTTCGATCTCGAGCCGGTTAGCACCGGCACCGAGCTCCGTTTCCACCACGAGGGCCTCAACCCTGGCCTGGAGTGCTTCGAGATGTGCAACGCCGGCTGGACGCACTTCCTCACCAGCCTCGTCGACTACGTCGACCGGGGCACGGGCAGCCCGAACCCGCCTGCCGACGTCGAGCGGTTCGCCGCCTGGCGCGCCGAGCACGCCGCCGACTGAGCGTCGCTGGACGGCTGAGGTCGCGCTCCGCTAGGAACCGCCTATGACGCCCGAGCCTAAGGAGCCGGAAGCGCCCGCTGGGCCCGACGCGGTCCTGCGGGCGCTCGCCGATCCTCACCGGCGCGAGATCCTGCGCTTGGTCCAGGACGCCGAGCTCCCTGCCGGGCAGATCGCCGCCAACTTCGACCTCACCCAGCAGGCCATCAGCCAGCACCTCACGGTACTCAAGCGGGCTGGGCTTCTGGCCGAGCGCCGGGAGGGGACCCGACGGCTCTACTCGTTGCGGTCCGAGTCGCTCCAGCCGCTACGTAGCCTGCTCGACGAGTTCTGGCCGGACGCCCTGGCCCGCCTGAAGCAGTCCGTCGAGCGGGCCCACCCCCGCACCGAGAGGAGACGACCGACGTGATCACCGCCAGCGTGCGCATCGCCGCACCCCCCGAGGTTGTGTTCCGGTACTTCATCGACCCCCAGCTTTTGGTCACGTGGATCGGGGAGCGCGCCGACCTCGACGCACGGCCGGGCGGGACGTTCGCCCTCGACTTCGCGGGCACCAAAGCCCGGGGCAGCTACGTGGCGGTGGAGCCGCCCCACCGAGTGGTCTTTACCTGGGGGATCCCCCAAGACGCCGCGCTGCCGCCCGGGAGCAGCACGGTGGAGGTGGAGTTCGTCGCCGACGGCGGCGACACGATCGTGAGCCTCACCCACCGCGACCTCCCGCTGGACCGCGAACCCTCCCACCAGGAGGGGTGGGAGCGTTGCCTGGCCGCACTCGCCGCCGCCGTTCGCCAATAACGGTAATCGATGGCAAGGGATGGTTACGTCAGGAGCTCCACACCATGCAGTCGTCAATAACCTGAGCTAAAAACCTTTCAGTGGAGGCTGGGCGGCAGCGCAAGAGTTGAGCCAGTTAGCGAAAGAACGAAGGCCCGTGTCCCACCCTTCGCCTGAGCCGACCGCGTCGCGCATCTGCTCCCAACCGTCGCCATGGCGTTCGATGGCCCGGTGCTCAAGCTCTACCCGGGTCCGGTCTGGCCCCTCTGAGATGAACCTAACCTCGACCTCGCTGGTCTTTGCCGGGTCCGGCTCAAGTTCCCACTGCAGGCTGATGTCCCAAGTGAAGACCACCCGGTGCGGAGGTTCATAGGCCAGGACCCGCGCCCAGCGGCACTCGCTCCCGTCTTCTCCCCGGTCGTAGATATTGCCGCCCGGTCGGGGCTCGAAGACGATATCGACAAGCTTGGCCTCGAGGATATGGTGCTCGGGCGGCCACCAGTTGCCTATGTCCTTGGTGAAGACCAAAAAAGCCCTATCTATGGGGGCATCGACGACCACCGACGACCGCACAGCCGTTACAGCTTTGTCACTCACCACGTTCTTCCTCTCTTTGGTGGACTGTGGCCTTAAAGGCTCCCATGGCGCTGCTCCAGAACCTGTCGAGGTAGTCCCGCAGCTCGGCGACCCCGTCGGGGTCGAGACGGTAAATGTGCCTGGTGCCCTCACGGTCTTCGGTGACCAGGCCGGCGGCCTTCAGGACCTTCAGGTGTTGGGACACGGCCGGCCGGCTGACGGGGACGAGCTCTGCAAGCTCGCCTACTGCGCATGGGCGTTGTGAGAGGTGCTCGAACATGGCCCTCCTGGTGGGGTCGCCCAAGGCTTCCAGGGCTAGTGCGTTAGTCATAGCTAACAGTAAGTATCCACTTACCTAACGCCCAGTGTCAAGCCCCAGTGCCAGCTCCCGCTCGACGTCCGCGACGAACAGTTGAGCTGTATGGCCGTCGGCCTGCACCGATGACTTCTGCGACGCCCACCGGAGCCCCAAGGCCACCGCGCCACCGAGCAGGGACAGCCCGGCGGCGACCCCCAGTGCGGGGCGGTACCCGCTTGTCACGGCGTGGCGGTCCGCCAGGCTCCCGTTAGCGTCGAAGGCCGACTGCTACGGCGCTGGGAGCGCGCGGTCGATGGCCCTGCTGATGCGCTCCTCGCTTACAGGCGCCCGGGTCCCGAGCGACTGGGCGAACAGGCTGACGCGCAGTTCCTGGAGCATCCACCCCACCTCGACGAGCGCGTCACGGTCGGCACCGGGAACAGCCTCGGCCTCAGCCAGTTTTTGCTGGAGCGCCTGGGCCCTCTGGGTGAGCGCGAGGTCGCGACGAGGGTCGGTGGGCAGTTTGTCCAGCCGACGATCGACCGCGACCAGGTACCGCTCCACATCCGCGAGCCGGCCGAGGCCTGTACGGCTCACGAACCGGGGCCCAGCGATATCCGCCAATTGGGCAGCGACGTCTTCCAACGCGGCCGCGATGGGTGAACCGGGCCCCGTCGCCCTCGAAGACAGCTCGTCGGCGCGGCGGCCCAGCTCTTGCAACCTGGAAATGACCCGACCCGCAGCTACGACCCCCTTCCTGGCGACCGGCTCCACCTGTTGGCGTACTGCCATGACAAGGGCATCGAAGTCGGCTCCTTGCCAGGGCGGGCCGCCCTCGGCTGCGACGACCTGGTCCACCGCAGCCGCGACTACGTCCTCCGCCATCTCCCTCGTCGAACGGTACGGCGGGAGCGAGAGCGCCCCCAATGCCAGCTTGGTACGGTTGTCAAGCTGGCGCTCCAGGCTGTCCACGAGCGCTCGGCGCGAGGGCAGGTTGAGCAGGAGCAACCGGCGGACGCCGCCTGCCATCACCGCTCGCTGGCTCGCAGCGTCGGCGAAAACCCGCACGGTCACCGCGTCGCCATCGTCAACCAGAGCCGGGTAGCCGCGGAGCCGGTACCCGTTCCATTCGGGCTCGAACGTCTTGGAAAGATCCCCAAAGTCCCAGGAGACCGAGCGCCGTCCAGCGAAGGGAGCTTGGGCCGCCGCCTCCAGGAGCGCTCGGGACATCTGGGGACGCAGCTGCCTGTACAGGTCGGCGACCGCCTTGCCGCGGGCGAGGACCTGGCCGCTCTCGCCAAGGACCGCGAAAGTCGGCCGGAGGTACTCGGGGACCTTTGCCCAGTCGAAGTCATCCGGGGAAATGTGGACATCTGCGACGGCGCTCATCTGCTTGGCGAGCACCTGAAGAAGCGGACCGTCGGAGGGACCGGCTTTGGCCACGAAATCCCTGGCGTGTTCGGCCACTGGGACCAGCTCCCGACGGAGGTCCTTGGGGAGCGCTCGCAGCAGCGCCAGGACCAGTTCCTCGCGAAGGCCCGGCACTTGCCATTCGAGACCCTCGCCCGCCAATTTCGCTAGCTGCGCCAGGGGGACTTCGACGGACACGCCGTCGTCTTGTGCCCCCGGCTCCCACTCGTAACGGAGAGGTAGCGCCCCGGCGCCGCCTGCTGCCCACACGTCGGGGAAGCCTGCCCAAACATCGGGGAGGTCTGCGACTTCGGCGCCGGATGCGTTCCACAGATCTTCGGGGGCTGCGGGCAGCCCGGCATGGCCCTCGCGCCTAAACCACCCATTGAACCCCGGGCCGGAGGTGACCTCCGGGCCAACCCGTTCGTTGTAGAAGTCGAACAATGCCTGCTCACCCACCATCAGGTCGTGGCGACGAGCGCGCTGCAGGAGAGCCCGCAAACGGTCCAGCAGGTCTCGGTTTTCGCCGACGAAGGGCGGGGCGGCGTCCCAGTCCCCCTCCACGAGGGCGTGGCGGATGAAAATTTCCCGCGCCTCTTCGCTGTCAAGGCGAGCAAGGTCGACCCGCCTGGACGGCACGACTGCCAAGCCATAAAGAGTGGCACGGGCAGCAACGACCGCTGCTCCCCTGGCCCGGTCCCATGCGGGCTCGCCGTAGGACCATTTCAGCAAGTGGGAGGCGGCCGCCTCGACCCACTGGGGCTGGACCGGGGCAACGACGCGCGCCCAGAGCCGGCCGGTTTCGACCAGCTCCGCGGCCATCAACCAGCGGGGAGGTTTCTTTGCCAGCGATGAACCTGGCCAAATCGCGAAACGGGCGCCGCGTGGCGCCGAGTAGTCGGCACGCTCGCCTTCACGGGCTCCGACCTGCGTGACGAGCCCGGCTAGCAATGCCCTGTGAACTTGGGCCTCGCGGTTTTGCGGCCGACGGTCCTGCGCCCGACCGTCCTGCTCCTGCCTTTCGTGAAGCGGCACCAGCGCGAGTTGCCGGCAAATCTCGGTGAGCTGGGCGTGCACGTCCTGCCACTCGCGGGCCCTCTGGTAAGAGATGAGTTCCTTGCGGCAAAGCCGGCGGAACTGGCTCGAGCTCAGCTCCGCTTGGCGTTGCGCCAGGTACTCCCACAGCTTGAGGTACGACATGAAGTCCGAGCTCTCATGGGCAAAACGGGCGTGCAGTGCGGCGGCGGCGTCGCGCTTTTCGGCGGGCCGCTCTCTCGGGTCCTGAACAGACAGTCCTGCCGTTATAACTAAGACGTCGTCGAGGCAGGCGAGGCGGGCCGCTTCGAGGACCATCCGCCCGAGCCTGGGGTCGAGCGGCAACTGCGCCAGCTTGCGGCCAAGGCCGGTAAGGCGCGGGGCCGAGGTTGCCTCCTCGGCGGGCACCAGCGCGCCCAGCTCCTCCAGGAGCGCTATGCCGTCTTTGACGTTTCGCCTGTCAGGTGGGTCGACGAAGGGGAAGTCCTCGATCTCGCCCAGCCCGATCGCCGCCATCTGCAGCACCACCGACGCCAAATTGGTGCGCAGGATCTCCGGCTCGGTGAAAGGGCGACGGGCTGCGAAATCCTGCTCCGAATAGAGCCGCACGCAGATCCCGGGACCAAGCCGCCCGCAGCGTCCCGCCCGCTGGTTGGCAGATGCCTGGGAAATGGGCTCGATGGGAAGCCGCTGGACCTTGGTCCGCCTGCTGTAACGAGAGATCCGAGCTGTCCCAAGGTCGACGACGTAGCGGATCCCCGGGACGGTGAGCGAAGTCTCGGCGACGTTTGTCGATAGGACGGCTCGGCGCCCAGCGTGCCGCTCGAAGATCCGGTGCTGCTCGGCCGAACTGAGCCTCCCGTACAAGGACAAGACCTCTAGGCCGTTCAGGTTCATCTTTCCCAGCGCGTCGGCCGTATCGCGGATCTCCCTTTCCCCGGGCAGGAAAACCAAGATGTCGCCGGGCGCCTCCGTGTACAGCTCACCCACGGCATCGCAGACTGCCTGCACCTCGTCCGGGGCCTCCACGTCGCCACCGTCGTCGCCCTCCGCGTCTATTCCGCCCGCGACCTCGGTCATCGGCTGGTACCTGAGCTCTACGGGGTAGACCCGGCCCGATACCTCGATTATGGGTGCGCCGTCGAAATGGCCCGAGAAGCGCTCGGTATCGATAGTTGCCGAGGTGATCACCACACGAAGGTCCGGGCGCGACGGTAGGAGCCGCTTCAGGTAACCGAGGATGAAATCGATGTTGAGGCTGCGCTCGTGAGCCTCGTCGACGATGATCGTGTCGTAGTTGTGCAGCCTCGGGTCGCTGTGCAGCTCGGCCAGCAGGACCCCGTCAGTCATGACCTTCACAAGGGTGCCTTCACCGACCCGGTCGGTAAAGCGGACCTTGTAGCCCACGGGCCCACCCAGCGTCGTCCCGAGCTCCTCGGCCACTCGCTCGGCGATGCTGCGGGCTGCGATCCGGCGAGGTTGGGTGTGCCCGATCATGCCGGAGCTCCCCCTGCCGGCCTCCAGGCAGATCTTGGGCAGCTGCGTGCTCTTGCCCGAACCCGTCTCGCCGGCGACTATCACCACCTGGTTCGCAGCGAGCGCTGCAAGGATGTCCTCCTTCCGTCCCGTGATCGGCAGGTCCTCGGGGTACGGCAGGGGGCTCGGCAACAGGGCGCGCGCCTCCAGGCGCGCCGCTAACCGAGCTCCTGAGCGCGAAGGCATTGCCCCAGCATTACGCTTCCGCCGACGAAAGTTGTCCCACCCGAGCCGCGTGTGAAGCATTTTGGGCATTCGGGCCGTATACAAGGCCGTGACCAACGACCCGGCAACCGATGCCGGGTTCTCCGGAAAGGCGAAATGAATGAGATTTAGGAACACTTCTGCAGCTTTCGCAGCCGCGCTAGGGCTGGTCGCTGCAGCCTCACTACCCGTGCCCGGCGCGAGCGCGGCCATTGCTCCCGGCATCGCGGGGTTCCTCGGCGGGCTGCATGCCTTTTCCCAGCTAGCCTCGACCGTCCCGGCCAACGGTGACGTGAACCCCTACGGTGTTGCGATCGTCCCGACCTCGCTCGGACGGTTGACAGCGGGTGACACCCTTGTCAGCAACTTCAACGACAAAGCCAACGTCCAGGGCACGGGCACGACCATCGTCGAGATCTCACCCACAGGCTCGCGGGAGCTGTTCGCCCAAGTCTCAAAACTGCCCGCAGGCCAGCAGTGCCCGGGGGGCTCTGGCCTCACCACAGCCCTGGGCGTCCTCCCCGGCGGCTGGGTGGTGGTGGGCAGCCTTCCAACAGCAAGAGGTGGCAAGCTGCCTTCAATGGACCCAGCCGGGTGCCTCATCTTGCTGAACGATCAAGGCGCACCGGTTGAGACAATTACAAACAAGGACATCGTGGCCCCATGGGATCTCGCGATCAAGGTGAGCGGGGCATCAGCCGAGCTGTTCGTGTCCGACGCCCTCGGGGGTAACACGAGCACCGACGATGGCGTGCCTTTCGCCGGCAACTGCGCCGTGGTGCGGATAGACCTGGCGCTCAGTGCCGCATCGCCTCCCGTGCTCACCGGCACCACCGTTGTAGGCAAGGACTTCCCCTGGCAAGCCAATAAGGCCGCTTTGGTGCTTGCGCCGACGGGACTTGCACTGGGAGGCAACGGCACTCTCTACGTAGACGACTCGGAGACCAACAAGGTCTCGGCCATTTCCGGCGCACTGACCCGCACTTCGGCGGCTAAAGCGTCCGCGACGGTCATCTCCTCCGGTGGCGCGCTCGATGCCCCCCTCGGCATGACGGTTGTTGCCAACGGGGACCTCGTCGTCGTCAATGGCAACAACGGCAACGCCGTCGAAGTCAACCCGAGCGGCAAGCAGGTCGCTACTAAGACGCTCCTGAAAAACGGGGCGGGCGACCTCTTCGGTCTCGCTCCCACCCAAACAGGCGACGGCTTGCTCTTCGTCAATGATGGCACCAATGCGCTCGACCTCTACAAACCCTGATCGGAGGGACGAAATGTGGCTTCGTGGGCTCCCCGGGATCGTCATCAGCGCGCTCGGTGTGCTGTGGCTGCTCCAAGGCATAGATGTGCTCCACGGCTCAAGCATGACCGGCCACCACCAGTACGCGGTCCTCGGGGCAGTGGCAATTGTCTTAGGCGCGGCGTTACTGGTAGGCGCAGAGCGCGCCAGACGTCGCAGGGCTAGTACCTCGGGCTCATAGCGGCGAAGCTGCGGGGCGGGCTCAGGGACCGAACAGAGAGGCGGTCCTCAGCGGACGGCTGTCCACAGCGAAAACGCCGAGAGAGCCAGCAGCACCACTGCGGTGACTTTTCGGATCGTGGCGATGTTGACGAAGCGCAGCAGGGCTTGCCCGCTGACGACGGCTATCGCTGCGACAGCGAAAAGCGCCAGGAGCGCCCCGACGCCGACCGACAAAGGTGACCCGTACTTCGCCGCCAGGTTGGCCGTCAGGATCTGCGTGAGATCCCCCCATTCCGCCAGGAAAATCACAATGAACGCCGTTACGACTACGCCGTGTTTTGCCGGCGCCTCCGCACTTTCCTCGTCCTGGGACTTCATGCTCTCCCGCCAGGCGTAAATGGCACCGAAGAGGAACATGGCGGCGACCACCCCGTCGATGGCTCGCCTGGGAAGAACGTCGAAAAGTGCAACACCCAGGGTTGTGGCGATCACCACGTGGACGGCAAATGCGCCAGCAGCTCCCAACCAGACTTGGAAGGGCCTCCCCCGCGTAGCCATCAAAAGATTGGCGAACATCGTCTTGTCGGGTAACTCGGCGAGAAAGATGAGCGGGAAGCAAATCAGTGCTATGTGAATGCTCAGCTGGGAGCCACCGGGATCGTTTCGGGGCCTGCCGGCAGTGCACAACAGGTGGCGCCGTCGCCCTTGCGCCGTAGCTCGTCGGCTACCGTTTCGGCGATGTCGTCAGCGCAGAATAATGACGCGCGGGCTAGTTCGTCGGCTGTGAGCCCATCGGCATGCACAGCGACCCGAGCGCCGCACAAAACACGGGCGAGGATCTGCGCTTCCCATTGGTCCGGGACCGTCTCACGGCGCTCGGAGAGCAAATCGAGTAGTTCTTGTGGTGAGCGCATCGAATAGAGCATGTCCCGGAACTCCCCGTAGTCGGGGAAACCGTCGCGGCACTCGGCCGCCACCACAATCAGGCCGCCCGGCTGGACGACCTCGAAGGCTGCCGACATCCCCTTCACTGCCTGGTAAAGGTTTTGGTCGAGCGGGAAGCCGGCATTGGACGTCACCACCACGTCGAAGCGGTGCGGTACCACCTGCATCGCCACCTCGCGCGCCTGCGCCGTAGCGGCACGGTGCATGGCGAACAGCTCGCCAGCAAAGGCGGCGACAATCTCGTGGCGGCGATTGAGCACCACGTCGCAGGCGAAATGGACCCCGGTGGCTCGAGCGATGGCCCGGACGTCGTCGTGCACCGGGTTGCCCTCGAGCACGCCCCACGTGGCCAAGGGGCTGCCGATCCGCTTCGCATCATGGAGGACCAAGGTCGTCTCGAGGCCCGCCAGGCCGGGAGCGACGAGCTTCGGGCCACCGGAAAAACCCGCGAAGAAATGGGGCTCGACAAACCCGGTGGTTATCCGTATGTCGGCATCGACCCACTGCCTGTTCAGCTTCACAGGCACCCCGTCCCCCATCGTCCCCAGGTCGACGAGGTTGGACGCGTCGCGAGCATCGTGGTTCACTATGCGGACCTTGGTGAGGAGTTCCGGCCCGAACATGGCCTCCAGTTCTGCCGGCGTGTTGCCACGGTGGGTGCCGGTGGCCACCAGCACGACAACGTCGTCCAAATCGACCGTGCCCGCGATCTCTTCCAGGACCGCCTCGAGCATCGGACGACGCGGCTGCGGCCGCGTGCCGTCGCATACGGCTATCGCGACCCTCGCCCCGGGCGTGACGATGTCACGAAGAGCTGGCCCTTCCACCGGGGACCGCAAGGCTTCCCTCACGGCTCGCAGCTCGTCGGCCACGCCAAGGCGCTCCTCAGGTCTGACGAGGGCGGTGCCTGCGGGAAGCTCGACAGTGAGCTGTGAGCTCCCGTAAGCGAGGTCGACTAGCACAGACCTACAGTCTGGCAGCCGGAAAGCGTCGAGCGGGTAATTAAGCGCCTCGGGTACGGGCCAGCGGCATGCCGGTCACTTTGGCACGAGCCCGATGAGACAGGCGGACGGAGCGCTGGGAAGCGTCACGGTCAGATGGCCCGTCGACGACCTCCAATCGACGGCCCCGCCGCCCAGCACGGGGTAGAGGACTTCCGCCGCGGCGTGCGCACCGCGCAGGTGCGCAACCGGAACGGCCATCTCGACGGGCCCAGCACTGGCCGAAGCGCTGTCCGCGCCCGGTCCATCACCTATGTGCCCGCGGTGCCAAACAACCACATAGCTTGCAGAGCCCGCTCGCATCCCCAGCGCCACCCAGTTGTCCGCCCAACCCGGCAACCCGAGCGGCCAGAACGGGACAGCGGTTGCCAGCTCTGGCCTGATCCGCTTGTAAGTACTGATCGCGTCGGCGACTAGCCGCAGTTGGGCAGGGCTCATCCGGTCGACGTGGCCGGAGAGATGTACCCTGCCGAGCATTGCACTGCAGAGGGTAAAGGCGATCTGGTCGTTGTCCCATTCCGGCTGCGGGTAGGCCCAGACCGCCGCTTGTTCGGGCGCTACCGCGACGGGAGCCGCCGCTGCGATCGGGGGGTAACGCAAGAAATCCTGCTGGTCGCTTGTGGAGTGGAGCTGGGCACGCGAGAGCATCGCGTAGTCCGTCCGCATCCCACCCGAGGAGCAGCTCTCGATCGTGAGGCTGGGATGGCGGTCGAGGAGCGCGTCAACCCAAGCTAGCAACGCCCGGTTGTGCGCCAACAGCCCGACGCCGGCAGCAGTCAACCCCGTCTCGGTCCCTGGCGCGACACATGTGTTGTAGTCCATTTTCAGGTAGCCGACGCCTAAGTCCTCAACGAGGAAATCGGTAACTTTGTCGAGGTGCTGGCGAGTGCGGGGGTGAGAGAAGTCAAGATGGAACCGACCTTGCTCCACAACCCTTTCGCCCCCGCGCCTGAAAAAGGCCTCCAATGGGAGCTCTTCAGCGACCGGGCTGCGCACACCGACAACCTCGGGCTCGATCCAAAGCCCTGGGACCATACCCTCGGACCGGATATGGTCGAGCACCTCTTGGATGCCATTGGGGAACCTGCTCTTGGCGGGCACCCAAGCCCCAACCGTGTCCCACCACCCCTCACCTTTATCGGCGTACCAACCAGAGTCGATGCAGAAGTACTCGGCGCCCGTTTTTGCGGCGGCGCTGATGAGCGGGAGCAGGCGGTCCGTGGACGGGTCGCCCATCAAGGTGTTCATGTAGTCGTTGAAAATGACCGGGAGACGGCGATGGTCTTCGTGGGGGCGGCGGATAGCCCTGCGGTACCGAGTAAGGCTGGCGAGAGCGCTTTCGAAACCGTCCTGGCTGAGGGCGAGCGCGACCGGGACGGTCTCGAACGATTCCCCGGGCTGGAGAGCGAGCCGCCACTGGTGCTCGACGTCGGTTGGCCCTAAAAGCGCCAGATAGCTCGACCCCGCGCCTGTGCCCGGATGCTCGCCAACCTGCCAGTGCCAGCCGCCATTGTGCTCGATCTGCCACAGCAAGGTATGCCCGCTCTTCCGATTGACAACGGCACCCATGGGGAGGTAGGTACCAGAAGACCAGCTCCCAACACTGGTCAACGCGAACCTGCCGCGGGAGCGGCCAGCGTGCATTGCCCGGTTGAGGTCCGGGAGGGCGTCGCGGAGGCTCCGCGTCTGCCAGCGAGCTTCGGCCAACCAGTCGTTTTCCGCCCAAAGCAGATCTGCGTCGTCGAGGACGCCACCAGGACCTGGCAGGTCTCCCCCGAGGAAGGAAGTCACCGATTCAAGGGTGAGCGGCGACGGTCCGCCGTTTGTCATCCGTACCCAGCTGCGTAAGGCGCCCCCGGACCGGAGGACTTGGTAAGTGACAGTTGCCTTGAGCCCGGTAGCGATGTCCTCGAGGGAGACCCCAAGTTCGAACCACTGGTCGTCTTGCCGCTCGCTGTGGCCGACATAGCGCATGCGGTTGCCGACAACCGATTCGCAGTAGCGCCAGCCGGCCCATCGTCGGCCGCTCTCTGCTACAACCACGTCCAAAAGAGGCAGGCCGGTGGCTTCAGGACCGTCGCTCGCCAGGATCTCTCTGGCCAGCCCTGGGCCCACCGTTGCACTAGCCGTCGGGTCGTTGGCCGTGGGGCCCTCAGCCCTCGGTACAAGGTGCGCGAGGCGGGCCACTCCTTCTTCGTCCACTTGGATGCGCAGCCCGAGAGCTTCGTCACGCCAGCGGATCTCGAGCCCGGCGGCGGTCTCCTCGGCAACCATCTGGTTCCTCCTTGTAGCAGGCCGGACAATCCTGGCGGAAGTGACTTGACACCTTCAATGTGACCGATCACAATATAGGACTTGTGACCGGTCACGCAATGCCAGCGCCTGCAGCATTGGAAGAAAACAGTGACCGGTCACCCTCTGTGAGCATCCGCGACGTGGCCAGGGCTGCGGGCGTGTCTTACCAGACCGTCTCGCGGGTCATAAACGAGAGTTCGAGCGTAAAGAACTCCACGCGCGAGTCGGTCCTCGACGCGATAGCACGCCTTGGCTTCCGCCCCAACAGGGCCGCTCGCGCGCTGGCCGGCGGGCCAGTGCAGTCGGTGACCGTACTGACGTCCAACACCAGCCTGTACGGGCAATCCGCTGCGCTGGAGGGCATCGAGGAGGCAACACGCGAAGCCGGCTTTGCCATGGGTGTCCGCGTCATCGAACACGGAGCCCTGGCGGACGTGCGCGATGCCGTTGAGCGCGCTCTCGAGCCTGCTGGCGCCTTGATAGTCATCGCCTTCGACCGCCCAAGCTTGGCGGCGCTCCACTGCGTGCCTAGCGATGTGCCGGTGGCGTCGATGATGCCTGCCCCGGCTGAAGACGAAGTCCCATCGAGACCTGTGGTGTGGATAGACGAGTATGCGGCGGCCAAGGAGGCGACCGAATACCTCTTGTCACTGGGCCACAAGACTGTGCACCATCTATCGATCCCCAGCTGGACCGGCAAGACGCGGCGCATGTCCGGTTGGCGTTCCGCCCTCGAGCAAGCGGGGGTGGCGGTGCCCAAACCGCTCCTAAGCGGCTGGAGCGCCGAATGGGGTTATGAAATGGGCCAGAAGTTGGCCCAAGACGCCAAGGTCACAGCTCTGTTATGCGGCAACGACGATATTGCGCTCGGCGTCGTGCGCGCTATGCACGAAGCAGGGCGCCCCGTCCCGGCTGAAGTCAGCATTGTCGGCTTCGACGACGTACCTTTCGCACGGTTCTACACGCCGGCGCTTACAACAGTCCGTCAGGACTTCAAGACTCTAGGCAAAGTCTGCTTCGCCGAACTCCTCGCAGTAGTCGGCAGCAACCGGCCAATAGAACGACCGGGTTACCCAGAGGCGCAGCTTGTGATCCGCGAGAGCGCCGGCCCTCCCCCCGGCGCTCGCGTGACCCACACGACGAAGAAAGGACCTCGTTCCACGGCACCGATGACCAAGGGCGTGCGAGGCGCCCGAGCAAAAGCGTTACAACAAAGTCTGCAGGCGCAGGACTAATGACAAGGGGGAAGCAAATTGCCCCACACCAAAATTGGAAGGAGCAAGGTATGAACCATCGAGGAGGAAAGGGAACCGACGCAGCGGGGCGCTCAACCGGCGCACGCTCACATCGTCCGAACGGGTTGAAGAAGCGCAGCCTCGCCAAAATAAGTACGGCGATCGCTACCGCGGCGATCGTAGGTGCCGTGGGAGTCGGCACCACGGGCGTCGCAAACGCCTCGGTCGTAAACCTCACATGGTGGACCATGTGGTCCGGTGCGACCTTGCAGTTGCTAAACCAGATGACGACCCAGTTCAACAAGACGCATCCAGGCATCCACGTAAGCGAGACCGCAATCCCGAGCTCTGCCACAGCGAGCACGGCCAAGCTCCTATCCTCGATCGCAGCCGGTGACCCGCCCGACATCTTCACCGAGTGGTGGCCCGAGATAGGCGAGTTCGCGGCCGACGGCGATCTCGATTCCATGAGCCCGTACCTGACCGGCAAGTACGCGGGCTTCGAGAAATGGGAGTACCCCGTCGCCGTCCAGGGTGGCACCTATAGGGGGAACCTCTACGCCGTCCCAATGGGGTTGAACTCTTGGGCGTTGTACTACAACAAGGGCCTGCTGGCAAAGGCAGGCGTCATGTCCCCGCCCACGACATTGGCCCAGCTCCAGGCCGACCAGGCCAAGGAGTGGGTCATAACCAATGGCAAGGTCCAGCAGCTCGGCATGTACCCTGACCTCAACGAGAACGGCTTCCTGTTCTACGCCAGCTTCTTTGGGGCCATGAACTGCTTCAACGCTGCCGGCAAGTACGACTACGAGAACTGCGCCGGCGCCAAAGCCTTGATGAACTGGATAGCGAGCTACTCCAAGTACCCGTATGCGCAGGTCATGGCTCTGCAGACCGCAATGGGACAGGTCGCTGGCGGCGACACGGACATATTCAGCGGAGGCAAAGCCGGCTTCACGTTGAGCGGCCCCTGGGAAGGAGCGCAGAACATTCCCACGACAGGCGGGAAGGGCCTGCAAGGGGATTTCGGGGTGATCCCGTTCCCCGGCACGGTCGGTGGACCGAGCACCATCGGGCAGGGCAACTTCAACATCATCCCCCAGGGCTCCGCCCACCCGGCTCAGGCTTTTGAGTTCATCTCTTGGCTCGCCGGTTACCAAAACGAGGCCTTCATGGGGACGATCGACCCCAAGGGTGGATGGGTTCCCGGAGGGCCTTCCGTCACCAAGCAACCTGCCTATCAGGCGTGGTTGAAGGCCAACCCGTGGCTGGGCCCGTTCCTGCCACAGATGACGAGCAAGTACACTGTGGCCCCCGCCCTGACGCCGACTCAGGCAGAGCTGTTCAACGCGATGAACACGGCTACGTCGAACGTGCTCGAGAAGATAATGACGCCCGAAGCGGCGCTGAAGTACATCGACCAGCAGGGCAACTCCTAGAGCTATTAGCAAACCTCACCCGCACATAGGGGACAACTACGCTTAGCTGTCCCCTAGTGCGCCCTGAAGGACCCCGGAGGAGCAGCTCCTAAATGCAGGCATCAACTTCGCTCCCTTCGGCACAACGAACAAGGGACACGCAGGCCCAAGGTCTACGTCGGGCGGTGAAAAGGCGGCACACCAGGGCGGGCCTGCTTTTCGTCAGCCCGTGGGTGATCGGCTTCCTCGCCTTTTTCGTGTACCCCTTCTTTGCGACCCTCTACTACAGCTTTACCAACTTCAACGGGATTCAGTCAGCCAAGTTGATCGGGTTTACGAACTACGTGGACCTGTTCCACGACCCCCTGTTCAAGACGTCGCTGTTCAACACTTTTTACTACACGGCCTGCGAGCTGCCCCTGTCGACGATCGTCGCGCTTGGCCTCGCTCTCCTGCTCAACATGGACGTCAAAGGGAGAGCCATTTACCGGACGATCTTCTACATTCCCTCGATCGTGCCGCTCGTTGCGTCGTGCCTGATCTTCGTATGGATATTCAACCCGGATTCGGGCATCGTAAACGACCTCCTTACCGATGTCCACATCCCCGGCCCGGGCTGGTTCTTTTCGATAGTTTGGTCAAAGCCCTCGTTCATTTTGCTCGGCCTGTGGGGCCTCGGTCAGCCGATGGTAATTTACCTGGCCGGGCTTCAAAGCGTGCCTCGAGAAATGTACGAGGTGGCGGATCTCGACGGGGCGAGGCCCTGGCAGCGGCTGCGTTACGTGACGCTACCCATGATCAGCCCTGTCATCCTCTTCAACGTCATCTTGCAGCTCGTGCTCTGCATCGCTTATTTCACGCAGGCCCAGGTGATCGAAAACGGCGACGTCGGCGGCCCCGGCACGTCGACGTGGTTCTACGTGCAGTACCTGTACGAGCAGGCCTTCGAGTACCTCAAGTTCGGGTACTCCTCAGCCATGGCCTTTTTCTTGTTCGTGGTCAGCGCCTTGATCATGGTCGCCTTGTTCAAGTCGTCTTCGAGATGGGTTTATTATGCGAGCGAGCAGCAGTAGGCTCCCCAACAAAACGGTGCGCGGTCTGTCCAAGCATGCGGTGCTCATCGTGGTGAGCGTGCTGCTCGGCTTCCCGTTGCTGTGGATGGTCCTCACCTCTTTCAAGACCAACCCGCAATCCCTCGCCCTGCCAGTGGTCTGGTGGCCGCACCCCTTCGAGTGGAAGAACTACCCCGATTTCCTCGCCGCCGTACCCTTTTACCGGTACGTCCTCAACACGCTGCTCTACGCCGCCGTCACAATCGTCGGGGTGTGCATATCCAGCAGCCTCGTCGCCTACGGCTTTTCTCGCATCCACTGGAAGGGTCGGGACGTGCTTTTCCAGGTAATGGTGAGCACGCTGCTGATCCCGTTCTTTGCCACCCTCATCCCGCTCTTCGTCATGTACAGGAAGTTCCACATGGTGGGCTGGTACCTGCCGCTCATGGTCCCGACGTTCCTCGGGAGCTCAGTATTTTCCACCTTCCTCCTGCGGCAGTTCTTCATGACCATCCCTGAATCGCTGTCAGATGCCGCTCGAGTGGACGGTGCGAACGAGTTTTACATTTACAGTCGCATCATCCTGCCAATGGCAAAACCTGCGATGGCGACGGTCATTCTTTTCCAGTTCATATATTGCTGGAACGATTACATCGGCCCCCTCGTCTACATCGACAACCAAACGTGGTACCCCCTCTCGCTCGGGCTGTACCAGGTCCTCGGGACCTATACAACCGACTGGCCCTGGGTGATGGCAGCGGCCACGGCGGCCACCGCACCAATAGTCATCCTGTTCTTCTTTACCCAGCGCACATTTATCAAAGGCATAGCTGTTCAGGGGACCGGGGTCAAGGGCTGATGTCGGCTCCCGGTACTCCCTCGAACCGAACCGGAGCCCTCCACAACCACCCGGCAGGGCCACTGGCTCGCCTGGTCCAAGGGCGGGTGGTGGCGGCCCTGGGTTCGGTTTTCAACTTCCTGGCCCTCAACGTGGCGGTGCTCGTCGTGTCGCTCCCGGTGGTTACCGCACCGCTCGCTCTCGTCGCGGCTACGACCGCGATCGACCGCTGGCGCAGCGATGGGGAAGACCGGGTGGTCCGCGAGTTCTTTTCCGCACTTCGGTCGCGGCCCGTTTGGCCTACGACGCTGGTGGCGGCCGTCCCCTTGGTCGTGACCGGCATCGGCGCCGAGGAGGTCCACTATTTCTCGCACGGCGGACAACCAGTCAACTGGGTCTGCCTCGGTTTCGGGTCGGCTGCTCTTTTCATCGCCGTTACCGCAATTGGCTACGTGCTACTTCTCGTGGCGCGCCAACCCACCGTTCCCGCAACCGAGATCTGGGCTCTCAGCGTCCGGTTGGCAGTGACCAACTTTTTAGCGACCGGACCGCTCTTTGTGGTCGAAGTCGTCAGTGCTGCTCTCGTCGCCCTGGTCGACCCGTCCCTACTGGTAATTGGCCTGCCGCTAGCACTCTTATTCTTGATGAGGGTCACGGCCCAGTTCGGCCTGCGTAGGGCGGGGTTCAGCTAGGACGAGGAGCGTGCCCAAAGGTTGATACCCGCGTCCACGGCGTACCGGTCGATCTCGTTTAGTTCTTGCTCGGTGAAATCAAGGTTTTGCAGCGCCCCCACGTTGTCCTCGAGCTGAGCGATGCTGCTGACGCCTATGAGCGCTGAGGTGACCCTGGGGTCGCGAAGTGCCCATGAAAGAGCCAACTGGGACAACTTCTGGCCCCGGCCTTCCGCGATCGCAGCCAAGGCGCGTACCTTGGCTAAATTTTCGTCGCTGAGCATCTCCGGCCTCAACGAACCCTCCGCACGGGCCCGACTACCTTCGGGCACGCCACCCAGGTAGCGGTCGGTCAGGAGGCCCTGGGCGAGCGGGGAGAACGCTATACACCCGATCCCTTCTTCGCCGAGCACATCGAGCAAGTCGGGCTCGATCCAGCGGTTGAAAAGAGAATAGGAAGGTTGGTGGATCAAAAGCGGCGTACCCAACTGCCGCAGGATCCCAGCCGCCTCACGGGTCTTGGTGGCCGAATAGGACGAGATCCCGACGTAAAGCGCCTTTCCTTGCCGCACCGCGGTGTCTAGCGCGCCGAGGGTTTCCTCGAGCGGCGTGCCCGGGTCGAAGCGGTGCGAGTAAAAGATGTCCACGTAGTCCAGGCCCATCCGCCGCAAGCTCTGGTCCAAACTGGCAAGTAGGTACTTGCGCGAGCCACCCCCTTGCCCGTAGGGCCCGGGCCACATGTCGTAGCCGGCCTTGGTCGAGATGATCATCTCGTCGCGGAGGTCCCGGAAGTCGGCGGCCATCACGCGCCCGAAACTCTCCTCGGCCGAACCGTAAGGGGGGCCGTAGTTGTTAGCAAGGTCAAAGTGGGTAATGCCGAGGTCGAACGCCCGGCGCAAGATGGCTCGAGACGACTCGAGTGGGCGAGTACCACCGAAGTTCTGCCACAGCCCGAGCGATATTGCCGGGAGCAGCAGCCCGCTCCGCCCACACCGCCTGTAAACCATCGTTTCGTAACGTTCAGTAGCCGGGGCCCAGGTCATGTCGGCCCTCCTTTCGCGGTACTCACACCCCATGGCGTGCCGATCTGGACCACAGTCTTCAGCCCCTCCCGATGGGCCGCAACTTTGAAGGCCTCCGACACAGCGTCGAGCGCGAATGAGGACGTGATGAGCCAGTCCAACTCGACCACCCCCCGATCGACCACGCTGATCGCCCGCGGGTAGGCCTCTTTCATCCTGCGTACCACGGCGATCGTAAGGCCCTTGCGACGGGCGAGCCCGGCGGGAAAGCTTGTCCTGTCGTCGTCGGGGATCCCGGCAAGCACAACACGCCCACCGGGCCTGACTAAGACCATGCTGGTCCCTATTGCGTCGTCGTCGCCGGCAACTTCGAACGAGACATCGACATGCAGGCCGCTGGCTTTGGCCCCCGAAGGAGAAAGCACGAGGTCGGCTCCGCTCCGGGCAGCCGCCGCCCTGCGGTGGGCCAACGGTTCGACCGCAATGATCGAAGCGGCGCCCGCAGAACGAGCGACCTGGATAAGCATCAGGCCGATCGGGCCGCAACCAACCACTGCGACGGTGCTCCCGTAGCGCACGTGGCCTAGGTCAAAGGCGTGCAGCGCCACCCCGAGCGGCTCGAGCAGGGCGACGGCACCGTCGCTAAAAGTGTCGGGCACCCGGTGGAGAAGGTCCGCCGGCCACGCCACGTACTCCCGCAAGCCGCCATCCGTGGCGCCGTGGCCAGCGAAACGGACGTAGGGGCAAAGGTTGTTGTTGCCCTCACGGCACCGCTCGCAGACATTGCACGCGATGGCGGGGTCGACCGCCACACGCTGCCCGTCAAGGGGCCCACCCTCCACCGTGCCGCCGAACTCGTGGCCGAGTACGAGCGGCCGGGTGAGGAGCGCGTCGCCTATCCCTCCCTGGTCGAACCAGTGCAGGTCAGACCCGCAAATGCCGACGGCCCCCACTCGCACCAGGGCCTCTCCGGGCCCAGGCGTGGGGTCGGGCCCATCGAAGAGGTGGACTTCACCCACCCCGGTCAGCCTGGCTACCTTCACAGCTACCTAGCCCTGGTGACCGTTGCCCTGGCCGTAGTAGGCACCCGGGCCGTGCTTGCGCGAGAAATGGCGGTCGATTAAGTGCGCCGCCAGTGGCGGCACGTCAGGGGCTAAGAGAACTGTCGACCATGCCATCTTCGCCACCGCTTCAAGTGTAATGGCTGCCGCCACAGCGCCGGCCGGGTCTGCCCCCCAGCAGAATGGCCCGTGCCCGTCGACTAGCACCGCCGGCACGTCCAAACCTGGCCTACCAGACACAGCAGCAAGGATCGCGACGCCCGTTGCGAACTCGTAGTCTCCCTGTACCTCTTCGGGGCTCAACGGCGCAGTAACGGGGACCTCGTAAGGAGACATGTCTGCATGCGTAGTGCCAAGAACAGGGATCGGCCGATGGGCCTGCGCCCAAGTGGTGGCCCAGGTCGAGTGGGTGTGGACGACCGCGCCCGCTCCGCGGACGCCTTGGTACAACGCCAAATGCGTTGAGGTGTCGCTGGAAGGACGACGCTCCCCTTCTATTACCCTGCCGTTGTCGTCAACAACGACCATGTCCTGCTGGGTCATTTCCGAGTACGGGACGCCCGAGGGCTTGATCACGATCAAGCCCGTGCCGGGATCCCTCCCTGAGACGTTTCCCCAAGTGAGGGTGACAAGTCCTGCGCGGGGAAGTTCAAGGTTTGCCTCGAGCACCGCCGCCTTAAGCTCTTCTAGCATCGGTCCCCTGCGAATTAGCCGCTCGGCGCTTGTGGTCCTTCAGGTCATGCAACCATGATGCGTGGGTACGCCCGAGCGTGTCGTGCAGGTCTTTCCAGATCTCGTAGA
>Ga0302326_10007205_pt1 | contig 24824 bp, 15 predicted proteins | sample Palsa_T0_3_FD_202264 | JGI IMG/M metagenome (GOLD analysis project Ga0302326, IMG submission 202264) | Peat permafrost microbial communities from Stordalen Mire near Abisko, Sweden - Palsa_T0_3 | ecosystem: Environmental > Terrestrial > Soil > Palsa > Peat permafrost | place: Sweden: Abisko... | reverse complement strand
GGGTAGGAGAAGTCATTGTTGACTTTGAACGGGACACTCCCATTGAACTCACAGGTGTAGCTGAGCACGGGCTCGACACTGGTGGGTGAACCCAACCCCAGGGCGTTGAAGACCGTCCACAGGCTGTAATGGCCCATATCCGCCATGCAGCCGCCACCGAAGTCATACCATCCGCGAAATACCATGTGCGTGTAGTCGGGCGAATAGGGGCGGACGGCTTCCGGACCCAGCCACAAATCCCAGTCAAAGCCGCCCGGAATGGGCGGCGTAGCGGTGGGAAGACTGGTGTACTGCGGCCACACCGGACGGTTGGTCCAGTTATGGATTTCGCGCAGAGCGCCAATGGCGCCACCGTTGATCCAGGCCATTACCTGGTCCATCGATCCGTTGGCGTCCCAAGGCATGAAGTGCGTGGCAACGCCCTTTTCGCGGGCGGTCGAGATCACCAGCATGGCCTCGTCCAGTCGATTGGCGATTGGCTTATGCATGATTACATGCTTGCCCCTCTTCATGCAGGCGATGCTGGCTACCCCGTGAAGATGGTCCGGAGTCATGATCTTGACCGAATCCACGTCCTTTTCCTTGTCCAGCAACTCGCGAAAGTCGGCATAGGACGAGCAGCCCTTGAATGTGTCGCCAGGCCGTTGGGCTGCGTAGTAGGTCTCGACGAAATCTTTGGCGACGTCGCGGCCTCCCGGAATCGTGCCCTCGGTTCCGGCTCCCCAGTCCGGCTTGCCAAGGGCAGTTCGCATGTCGTTGAGAAGGTAGTTCGGGCCCCAATCCCGGTATCCAATTGCGTGCTTCGAAGGGTCGCAGACGGCAACAATCTGGATCTCCGGGATGGCAATCAATTTTGTCATCTCGCGGAGACCTTCGGTGCCTGTGCCAATGTGAGCCAGGGTGATTTTGTCGCTGGGTGCGACAACTCCGGTTCCACCCAGTACATGCCTCGGAATAATGGTGAAACAAGCCGACGCGGATGCGGTTTCGAGAAACTTGCGGCGATTCATCGTATTTGACATCTTTCTGCCCCGCATCGGATTGGAGCTGCCAAGGCCGTTCGCGGCCACCCCAATCCGATGCAATTGTGCAACTCGCGAAATTTTGAGCGGGACTTCCATGATCCAATTCCCGACGACCAAGAATACAACCCTGATCGCTGTTGGGCCCAACTGTCACTCGGATTTATTAAGTTACATCCGAAGCCATACAATTCTCTGCAACCGGCGCTGAAAGAGGAGATTCCGGTTAAACTGCACATCATGATCAAAATCCCTGTTCGGTTTGTTTCTGGGGCCCTTCTCGCGTTCACGACCGCATTCGCAAACGCCGCAACCGCGCCTCCGCCGGTGCTGAGCAACAGCACGGTAACCATCTCCGGCCCGGGGATTGGCGGCGTCAGCAGAACATTCTCCCTGCCTTTCATGAACAACTTCGCCAACAAAGGTGATTGGTACGTGCTGCCGAATGACGCGCACGCCGCCTTTTTTGTTGCCGACAAGGCGACATACTCCCAGTGCAGGGCCGAAATCCTGCTCAACGGAGCACAGAAGACCTTTGTCATCACCAGCGTCAACGACCTGGCGTCCGGGCATAAAACCGACCTGGCGTTCAGTGTGATGGTCGGGGACGGGCGCAGCAACAAGACGTTCTCAACCACCGATCCTGGTGACGCGGTCACCGTGACGGTGACCAAGATGGACATGCTCAGCTTCGAGGCCACTTTTTCAGGAACGATGACGGAGGTGGGCATGATGGAGCGCAACGGCCACGAAGCGCATCGCGTGACGGTGAACGGCGCCATCAGCCTGCACCGGGCAAGCGCGCCGAGCCAGATTTCAGCAGGCAACTGGGTCGGCTGCGACCCCATCGTCCACGACTGGCTCAACCAGGCTCAGAATCGCGCCTCTTCGGATTGCGAGGTCAAGTTCGATCACCACGTGCAGACCGCGCTGAATGCCGCCTTCGCCCCGATGGAGTCAGCCCTCACGGCTTCGCAGTGGCAGATCGTAAACAAGCCTGACCCAAACGTGATGTTTGTTTCAGCACCGCGCGGATCGGAGCAGGAGCCGTTTCACGGCCAGGGATTCAAGCTCGCGATGGCGGTGAATCCAAACTCGGCCCAGGGTCAGCAGACCATGGCGGCGGCCAGCACGCCTGATCCGCTGATGATGAAGATGATGGAGCTGCTGAAGGCGGGCAAATATGCCGAGGCCCAGGAGTTGCAGAAACAGCTCGATGCAAAGTTAAAAAGCGCCCCGCCTCCGCCGAGCACGAGGTTTACCGTCCAGGTCAGCTTCAACGCTTCCGCGAAGGAGCTTATCAACTTCCACGGTGCCTTCAGCGCCTCAGCGCTTCCCGGCGGAGGCACTGTGCTTTATTTGCCCGCCATGCAGCCGTTGGGTGGCGGATCCGGTGGCGACCCCGGCACCTGGGTTCTTCTGGGGCCATGGAGCCAGCCCGCATCGACGCACCTCGACGGAGAGACCACCAAAGTCATAAGCAAAGCGCAGATGAATCCCTCCGCGCCGCGCCTTTCAGTTCAAAGCATCGCGGTCTATCTCAACTGCGACCGCAATCTGGCGACAAATGCGATCTCGGCGATCGATTGGAGCCAGCTGCGGGCGCTGCTTGCACAATAACGACCGAGGGGCGTCCCAGGTCTCGCTTTTCAGATCCGGAAGAAAACGGGTCGATCACGAGGTTCTGGTCGGATGGCCGTCTCCGAGATAGTAAGCTGTCGGGACCCATCGGCGAGAGTGGCAGTAATTAGTCCGAGCGGGAGCAAAACAGGGCATACGTTGCGGCCGAATCGGATTACGGTAGTTCCATGGGTGTGTTTATGACGGCCAGCGAAGCAAATCGTCAAAGGGTACTTGCGCTCCTCCTCTTCGAAGATGAGCAGATGTGCGCACAGTTCGGGACCGCGGATCAGGAGAGGCTCGCCGTGCGGCGAGGCAAACCCCCAATGTACGAAACGAGACACCCTTGGATTTCTGGTCCGGGCAAGAGGACTCAATCGATCGCTTCTTGAGGGAATTGCGCTTTCAATCATCGCAATACGCGTCGAGATGGCCGAACCAGCCAATTCCCCCTTTTTCCTATTAAGCTCGAATGGCTATTCATCCCAGCGCGGTAGGGGGCGATCCCGACGTCTGGCTCGAGAATCTGTTTTCCGAATACGTGCAAAAAATCGCCGCGCAAAACGCAGCCAATTCCTCAGGCCCATCGAACGGAGTGGAGGGATGGCTTCCTGTTCCGAACCCTTAATTCTGCTCGAAGCAAACCTTTAACTTAGCTCAGAAATACCATGGACGATCACGTCGCTGCAAACTTCAAAAAGTCCGATTCGCTATAATAGAGCATTCTTGAAGGGCCTTTCGTACAGTTCCTCTCATTGCCGCGAGAATTGGGATGCGAAACGCACCGCACGTTTCGCCGATAAATCCTCAAAGCTTGGTCTCTGCCACGATGATGCGACCTGAAAGCAACCGATACGTCTATGAGGACAAGGCCTTTATCATGGTGGCTCCAGTATCCGCTGCAGACGGGAGAATCTGTTCTCGCGCCACTGAGATCCTGCGTGCGCTGTGTTTTCTTTGCGGGGTTATGATGTCGGCATCAAGCGCATGGGCGGCCGCTCCTGCCCAAGCGACTGTTCCGGATCGAGAATTGCCGCAACATGGAGTACCCGGCGGCAAGACGTCCTCAGGAAAAGTGGTGCCGGCCGCGGAGGCCATTCAGTTTGAGAACCTCATCGCGCAATCGAAGATCAGGTTCACGCTGAAGAACAGCTTGAGTCCGCAGCGTTACACGTTTGAGACGATGGCTGGAGGAGTTGCGCTCTTTGACTACAACAACGACGGACTGCTCGACATCTTTTTTACCAATGGCGCGGAGATTCCTTCGCTTGAAAAGACAAACCCCAGTTACTGGAACCGGCTCTTCCGCAATAATGGCGACGGCACATTCACCGATGTGACCGAGAAGGCCGGCCTTGCTGGGATCGGCTATTCAATGGGCGTGGCCGCGGGCGATTACGACAACGACGGGTTTGTCGACCTCTATGTAACTGGCGTCAATCGCAACCAGCTCTTCCACAACAACGGCGACGGCACCTTTACAGATGTAACGGCGAAGGCCGGCGTATCCGGCGTTATTCCCGGCTACGGCAAGGCCTGGAGCATCACTGCCGGCTGGTTCGATTACAACAACGACGGACATCTTGACCTGTTCGTCGTGAATTATCTGGATTACAACATGAAGACGGCGAAGCTTTGCGGCACGCAGGGCATCCCGGCCTACTGTTCGCCTATCGATTTTCTGGGCACACCCAACATTCTTTACCGCAACAACGGCGACGGAACCTTCACCGACGTCTCGCAACAGTCGCATATCTCGCAATATGTGGGCAAGGGAATGGGTATATCCTTCGCCGACTATGACAATGACGGATTTCCCGACGTCTTTATTTCCAACGACACATTTCAAAACTATCTGCTGCACAACAACGGCGACGGAACTTTCACCGAGGTAGGATTGCTGGCCGGAGTAGCTTACACGGGATTCGGGAATGCCGTGGCTGGGATGGGTACCGATTTCCGCGACCTGGACAACGATGGCAAGCCCGATATCTTTGAGACCGCCATGTTCGGCGAGGGCTTTCCACTGTATAGAAACATGGGTGCAGGGCAATTCCAGGATGTAACCGGTGCCTCGGGGCTCACGAGATTCACCAGCCGCCTGACTGCCTGGGGAGCCGGAGCATTCGATTTTGACAACGACGGATGGAAGGATCTGTTTACCGCCAACTCCGACATTCTCGATAACTCCATGGAGTTGGCCCACAGGCCCTATGCGCTTCCAAATGGACTCTTTCGAAACATGGGCAATCTAACCTTCGAAGACGTGAGCGCGAAGGCAGGAGCGTCTTTCCAGGTTCCCGGCGCACATCGCGGCGCGGCCTTCGGCGATCTGAACAATGACGGCAACATCGATGCGGTGGTAACAAACCTCAACGGTCCGCCCGAGATATGGATCAATCGCACCGCCAATGGAAACCACTGGATCATTCTGAGCCTGATCGGGGTCAAATCCAACCACGACGGGCTGGGAACAAAAGTGAAGATCACCACAGCTCTTGGCGCTCAATACAACCAGGCCACCACTGCCGTTGGCTTGAACTCATCCAGTGACAAGCGGGTGCACTTCGGGCTGGGCGCCGCCACCATGATAGATCGCATCGAACTTGCCTGGCCGAGCGGTATCCGGCAGGTGCTGACCAACGTGAAGGCAGATCAGATCCTCACCGTGAAGGAGAGCTCAAGATGAACTGGCTGCTCACGGCTTCATATTTGCCGACAGGCGGCCGGCCAATTCCGTTTGCCCATTGCGTTTGAGCAGGTCGATGAGGCCTTTCATCAGAGCCGGATTGTTACGTCCATAGGCCGCCGCTGCTTCGGCATTCAGATTGGCGTCTGTCGCATTTCCCAGGTGGAAGTAGGCGTCGCAAAGCATGTAAAGAAGCTCCGGCGTCATGGTTCTCGACTTCGCCAGCAAATCGGCTGCCTCTTGCCAGCGGCCCTGACGATAACGGATCTCTCCCATCTCAGCGATCGCAGTTTGATAATTCGGATCATTGGCAAGCTCGGCCTTGAATTGGGCTTCGGCATTGTCAAACTCGCCCTGCTTCAGCGCCAGAATCCCCTCATAGGTGTGAGCGCCGCGCACCCCGGAATTGATTGCCAGTGCATGATGAAGACATCGCAGTCCGTCTTCCGTTTTGCCCATAAAAAGATACAGTTTGCCGATAAACACGTAGGCATCTGCATCGCTTGACGATGCCTCTTTGAAACGCTCGCGGTAAAGTTTGAGCGCATCTTCCTCATGCGCCTCTCTCAGCATTTGCCGGGCCTGCGGCTTGATTGCATCTTCGTGCTGCTCGTTCTCTTCGGCGCGCACAAACGACTCTTTGTCCATCATCAGCCGATGCAGCGCAGCCTCGTGTTGCGCTTCTTCGGGCTTTCCCAGGCCCGCGTAGGCTCGCGCCAGATAGAAATGCGACTGCAGCAGTGTCGGATCGAGACGCAGGGTCGCGTTGAGCGTATCAACTGCTGCCTGGAATTCCTGCATCTCCACCTGGCAGTGGCCGAGACCCAGCAATTCATTCGCATCGCCGGGCCTGATGGCGACCAGACGCGCGTACGCCTCCTTCGCCTCCGGCCAATGCGCGAGCTTGATTTCGGCTGATGCCAGCAGTTCCAGCGCATCCACATCATCGGGGTGGGCTGCGACTTCCTTGGTCAGATTTGCAGCGGCGCCGTCGATATCCATCAGCTTGTAATCGGCCACGCCAATCTCATAGTCGAGGTGGGGCAGCGAGATGTCAGCTTTCTGCGCCTTTAGCAGCCAGCGCAGTCCCTCCTGATAATTGCCGGAGCTGGAAAGCAGTTCGCCATACTTCTGAACCACGGATGGATTGTCGGGCTCCGCTTTCAAACTCAGCCGGATCGCGGCGAGCGCAGGGGCGTCTTTGCCGTCGAGGTGATATGCCTGGGCGAGATAGAATTGTGCGTCGCCATCGGCGGGCAGAATCCTGGTGGAATGCTCAAGCAGCTTGATTGCCTCATCGACCTTGTGTTGTGCCAGCTTGTAAATGCCGGCTTTAAGCAGCAGGTCCGTATCGTTCGGAGCAAGTTGCAGGCCCTGCTCGTAGGCTGCCGCCGCCTCGGTGGTTCGCCCGCTCTCCTCAAGCAACATGCCTTTTAGCTTGAGGGCGGGTACGAATTTGGGATCTTGTTGCAGCAAATCGCGGACCAGATTCATTGCTTCCTGGGCATTGCCATGCTCAGCGAGGCTGAGCGCCTGGTGCAACTGCCTCATCTGCGGGGTCTCACCTGCGAGCCCCGCGCCTTGTGTCTGCGCGGCCATCGCTCCGGCAGCAAACAAAGCGGCCGTCAGCGGCAATACGGCAATCGACGTGATCGCCTTCCGCTTGTGCTGCTGCCTTTGATGTTGCCGGAACTTCATCATGCAGACCCCAACGAAGAGAAAAACTTCAACGATGCCTCACACTGCGCGCTCACTCCCGTGCCTGGCTGCCGCTGTCCGCGCTAGGGAAGCTTGACACTATGCTCGGGAAGCTTGCTTGAAACCACGCCCTTTCCTTCACGCAACCCATAGAACCGGTCGGCAGCAAGATTGGTGAGCAATTCCTTTGTCCCGTCCGGCCACAGAACTTCTGCCTGATCAATCCGCTCATGGCTTCCCAATCCGAAGTGAATGCGCAGGTCGTTCTGTGAAAGATAGCTTCCGCCGCTGACCACTTCGCCCAACTGCACCAGATCTCCAGCCGTTGCGCGAATGCGCGCATTCAAGGCCAGCCGATTGCTTTTCACGCCCTCCAGTTGAAAGCTCACCCAATGATTCTGCGGCCCGCCTTCCGGACGCAGCACCATCGGCCTGCCGGAAAGGTTTTCAACCACAGCCTCCATCCTTCCGTCGTTGAAAAGATCGCCCACCGCCATCCCGCGGCTCACCTGTTTCACCTGAAGCGCATCGCCCACCAGCCTGCTCACGTTCCTGAATGTCCCGTCGTGCCGATTGAGAAAAAGTAACTTCGGTTCCAGGTAAGCGGCGGCCGTGTGCGCCTGATCCACTTGCGGATAGACGTGCCCATTCACAAGGAAAAAATCCAACCAGCCGGTGTTGGCAAAATCTACAAACGCCGCTCCCCAGCCCACATAGCCCTGCGTGCCCCGCGCAATGCCCGAAGCGATCGAGGCATCGGTAAAGTTCAGGTTCCCTTCGTTGCGATAGAGGGCCGCATACTCATTGTCGAAGTGCGAAATCAGCAGAGACATCCCCCCGGTGTGCAAATAGTCGCCCAACGCGACGCCCATATTGGCCTGTTCAAATCCGTCTTCGTTCGCCGCCACGCCGCAAGCAAGAGCCACATCTTCAAACTTCCCCGCGCCGTCGCCCTTGTAAAGATAATTTGCCTGGCCGTCGTTGGTCACAAACAGATCGAGCTTGCCGTCGTTGTCGAAGTCTGTCCACACGGCCGTCAAGCCATAGCGCCGCTCTGGATCGTCGACACCGGACTTTTTCGACACATCCGTAAATGTGCCGTCTCCGTTGTTGTGGTAAAGATTGTCGCTCGATCCCTTTAGTCCCCGTGGCCCGCACTGCACATCGAATCCCAGGTACCTGCACGATTTTGCGGAACCGAATGCAGGCAAGCTATCGAGGCGAAAATCCACGTAGTGCGAGACAAACAGGTCCGCCCATCCATCGCTGTCGTAATCACCAAAGGCCGCCCCTGTCGCCCAGCCCGTATCGCTTCCCAGTCCCGCGCTTTTCGTCACGTCGGTAAAAGTTCCGTCCCCGTTGTTGCGGTAGAGCACCACGCCGCCAAGGCAGGTCACAAGCAGGTCGGGCCATCCGTCGTTGTTGTAGTCGCCCACCGCCGCGCCCATCGCCCAGCAGGGATAGCCCACACCTGCCTTGTCGGTCACATCCGTAAATGTCCCATCGTGGTTGTTATGGTAAAGCGCGCTGCGCGATTTTATGCCGTGCAGAGCCATGTCCACGCTCTGCGCGTTGGTGAAATAAATGTCCGGCCAGCCGTCCCGGTCGTAATCGATCAGGGCCACTCCGCCGCTCATTGACTCGGCGATGAACTTCGCCTCGGGACTGGATTGATGCTCGAAGTTGATTCCGGTCGAAGCGGTGATGTCGACCAACTGCGGGTAATCGGCGAGCTTGCCGCTTGCCAACCGCTCCGCTTCCGCTTTCTTTCGTTCTTCAGGCGAGAGCGGTGTCGAAACGCCCATCTGCGCCATGGCCAGAACCGGCAGACCGAAGAAGAACAGAGCCGCGCACAACGGCAGCACGCCGCGTATCCCCAGCGGCATTCCTGCAATTCCTTGCGGCCCCCACCTACTTCTCATCTTGCTCGTCCGTCTGAGTGCCCTTGGGCTGAATCTGCAACTCCTTATACAAAGAGCGCAGCTTCTCTTTCATGTCCTTGTATTCTTTGTAGAGGTCTACTTCGCGCTTGGCGTCGTCCGTGCGCCCCATCTTCCGGTAGAGAGTCGCCAGCCGATAGTGAGCGATGGCGTTGCTCGGCTCCTGACGCACAGTATCTTCCAGCAACGTCTGCGCCTTATCCAACTGGTTCATATCGATCAGCGTCTTAGCCAATCCCAGCCTTGCATCCGTGTCTGTGGGCTCCAGCTTAACCGCTTTTGAAAACTCCTCAAAGGCCTTCTGCGTATCTCCTTTTGCCGCGTCGATCTCGCCCAGCTTGCGAATCGTCTTTTCATCCTCGGGATTCTCTTTGAGCGCTGCCAGGTACTCCTGCTCGGCTTCTTTCTTCAGCTTCTCGTCCGTCGACGCGTACAACAGCTCGGCCAGTTCAAAATGAATGCCCGGCAACTGAGGGTCAAAGGCAATCGCCTTGCGGTAGTTCCCGATCGCTCCCTCGTCGTTGCCCTGCCGCGTCTCTTCGTGGGCAATCACCCGGTGCATCTGCGCCGAATCCGGAGCCACCAGCGAAAGGCTCAGCATCGACTCGACCGCTAGATCGCTATAGATCCGATAAGACGCGTAGAGCACCTCCACGTTGCTCGGGTCATGCTCGCGCAACGAACTCACCACGCCCGCGGCCTTTTCCAGATCGCCGGTATTCGAATAAATCTCGATCAGTTCCATCCCCGCCTGAAGGCGGAGCTTCGCGTCGTCAAGATGCGGGAAGGCATCCTCGAGATCGGTACGCGCTGCAGCCATATCGCCCTGCCTCTTCTCGCAAATGCTGAGCAGAACCTCGATGCGCCACAGTCCGGTGTGCAGGCTCGTGGCAGCACGCAACTGCGGCACCGCGTCGGCGCAATCGCCTTTGAAGAACAGCAGGACGCCCAGATTTCCGCGGACGTCGGCGTTGTTGGGGTCGAGCGCCACCAGCGCCTGCAGCTCAGGGATGGCGAGATCCGGCCTTTTCTCCTGCAGGTACTGCTGAAGTTTGCGGTTGTGTTCGGCAATCTGCGATTGGGTGTCGCTGGCGGTCTGCGCCAAGCACAAAGCAGGGCTCAGAAGCAGACCGGTCGCGGCGAGCGCGATGGCTCTCTGTATGCTCATGACACCTCATGATATAGAAATTGGCAGGCCCAGGGATTCACCCCAAAAAACAGGGGAGACGGCAGGCAATGCTGCTGTCTCCCCGAAAACCAGGAATGGTCCAGGATTAGAATTCCACGCGAAGCTGCCCCTCACCGGAGCGGCCGCCAACATTCGTTCCGGTGATTTGCTGGGTGCCAACTTGTTGCCCGTTGGATGTGGTGTACCAACTGTAAGGTTGGCCCACTCCAGGGGAGCCTTGAAGGCCCCCGCCCGGATTTGAGAAGGACGCATGGTTGAATGCGTTGGTGGCGGCGAGGCTTAACCTGAGCCTGATCCCCTCCCAGGGAAGCGAGAACTCCTTGAACATGGAGAGGTTTGTGAAGTTGGTTCCCGGCCCATACAGGATGTTTCTCCGTACGTCGCCAAAGGTCCCGGGTGCCGGCTGCGAGAAAGCGGCGGGGTTAAACCACTCGTTGAGGCAGCCGTTCGTCGGGCCGGAGCCGGCCTCGCACTTTGCCGACCGGTTCGCCGGTTTTGGACTGACCCCACGAACCCAGTTGGGGAAGGACGAACCCGCCAGCTGATAAGTGTTTTGCGTCCCAAACACTGAGTACGGTGTGCCGCTGGATAAATAAAGTGTTCCGGAAAGCTGCCATCCACCAATCACTTCGTCTGCCAGAATATTGTTGTTCAGGAAACGCCGTCCCCTGCCGAACGGCAGTTGATAGATTGCGTAGCCCTTGAAGGCATTGCGAATATCGAAGTTGGAGTTGCTGTAGTTTGCAGGCGCGTTGTTCGCAATCTGCCAGTTCTGCGGACCTGCGCGGCTGCCCCAGCCAGATGAATCCTGGTCGTCAAGCATGTGCGACCAGACATAGTTGAAGTTGAGGTCCACTCCGTTGCTCATGCGCTTTCTAACGGACGCCTGCAACGAGTTGTAGTTGGTGAGGGCATTGTTGGTGTTCCCTGTAATGCCTTGGTAGACCGGGTACGGACGGTTTTGGGAGTCGTTCGACGAGAGATATTGCTGGGGCACCGCGTTGAGATCAGTTGGAAAGACAAGGTCGAAGCCGTGGCTTGCCACATAGCCAAGCTCGACCACGAGATTCGGCATGAGCTCGCGCTGCAGAGCAAAGTTCCATTGATAGATTTTTGGAATCGGGGTGTGGTATGCCTGGTAACTCACGCCTTCCCCGTTGTAGTTTGCCGGATTGAAGTTGTTCGACCTCACCGTGTAAGGCAGTTTATTGGCGGTGCCATAAATCAGACCGGTGCCATCCAGCTGTGTAATTGGAGTGATGCCATTGGTCTGGTCACTATCATTGCCAATGGATGGAAAGGCGCCGCCCATGACGCTGCCTTCAGACGCATACGTGTCCAGGCTCCAGTTATAGGAGAAGATCCCGAACCCTCCACGAACCGTGGTCTTTGAGTCAGGCGACCAGGAGAACCCCAAGCGCGGCATCCAGTCGTTGAAGACATTGGCTTGAATCGACGTGCGGCCGTTTGCGTGGGTTGCCCCATACCAGTAGGCGCCCAAAGTGTTCGTTGCTGGATTTTCCACCGTAGGATCGAATGAGGCCTCGTTGCCATGGACTTCATTCCAACCGTGATTGATCTGGTAGCGGAGTCCAAGATTCAAAGTCAAATTCGGACGCAGCTTGAAGTCGTCCTGAACAAACATCTGTGGGCTCTTCAAGCGCCCTCCGTACTCCGGCTGGTAACCTGCGCTCCAGTTCTGCGCCAGACCGAGCAGGAAGTCGGCGTACTCCAGGCCGGTTCCGGAGACCGGGGCAGCGACGCCGGTTTCAGGGTTGACTGTCCATTGCTGGGTGTACTGGCCGGAAAACTGCATGGTTCCGGCGTTCACGTTGCCCCAGGCCGTGGAATCGTCGCGGTAGATCAGGAATTCTCCGCCGAAGTGGAGGATGTGCCGTCCCTTGATCAGCGTCACCACATCGGAGGGGTCAAACACATGCTGAATGTAGATCGCGTTGGTGGCCGGTTCAACCCACGCGTAGGGGTACTGGTTGATGAACTGTATTGCCGGAAGGTCGTCGGCCACGCCGAATTGCCAGCCCAGTTGCGCGGCGAAACCCTTGTTCAGCGATAGGTCGCCAAAGTCGCTGTCCTCAAACGTGTAGCCGATTCTGGCCTCGTTCGTCATGTGCGGGCCGATGGTCCAGGTATCGGTAATCTGCGCCTGATTGTCAGTCACATCGCCGCTCTCCCAACCGATTGGACCCGGAGTGACAGAGCTCGGGTAGACGGCGGGACTGTCGTCCTGCGAGTCGGACATGGAAAGCCGATTGTTAGTGGTGATGTCGTAATCCAATCGTCCAAAATACCGGCGCGTCGGATAAGAAGCCGGAGCAGTTGAGTAGAAGTTGTTAGTTGGCTCGCCTTCGCTGCCAGGGCTACCGGGAATAAACTTCCCGCCCGCGATGATGCAGTTTGGCTGAATGCTCGATACATTATTCTGGCAAGCGCTGCCTCCAGGCGTTGGGTAAAACTGTTGGAACTTCGACGCAACCGTGTCGATCATGCCGGCAGGAATTCCGTTGCTGCCGTATTCTTCCTGGAAAGTCTTCCTTACCGGATAGGGGTTGTTGTTCGCGTCGTACGCTATTGTCTGCGTGGTCGGATCGTAGATCTGCCATTGCCCGGTAAAGTCGCCACCCATGGTGGCTACAGTTGGGATCGTATTCGTCGAGTTGCTGGCCGAGCCGTGGTCGACAATCTGGTCAAAGTCGAAATAAAAGAACATCTTCTTTTTCAGAACCGGCCCGCCAACTGCCCCGCCAAAATGGTTCTGCCGAATGTAGGGAACCGAGGGCGAGCTCAGGAAGCCATAAGAGTTCGCATTCAGGGCGTTGTTCTGAATGTAGTCGTAGGCGCTGCCGTGGAATTTGTCGGTGCCGCTCTTGGTGATCTGGTTGAAGATCATTCCGCCGATCCCGTACTGTGCGGAGAACGAAGACATCGAAATCTGAATCTCCGCCACGTTTTCAAAGTTGGCAACAGTGGCGTTCTGGCTGCTGGGCAGCGTCTGGGATACACCGTTTTGCAGCACGTCGCTATAGGGAAGGTTGCCGTTGATGGAGAGTGAACCCACGCCCGAACCGAGCGTATTTGTCGCGCCGGGAAGCAAGTACATAAAGTTTTCCCAGTCCGTGCCTACCTGGGGTAACTCTCCCATGACCTTGTCAGACAGAACCATGGTTTGGTCACCCGTCTCGGTGGTCAGCAGCGGCACATCCGTGGTGACCGTCACCTGCTGGCTTGTCGAGCCCACCTTCAGCTGACCGTTAACCGTGATGAAGCCGACCTCAAGGGTGATGGGGCCGCGCACCAACTGCTCGAAACCAGTTTTAGTGAAAGTGATTGTGTATTGCCCCGGCACCAGGGAGTTCGTGTCGTACAGGCCGTCATGATTGGTGATGAAATCCTTCGAAACGCCTGTATCGGTATCCATCACCGTTACCGTCACCCCGGGAACCAGTGCCCCGGTTGGATCGGTCACGCTGCCACGGATGTCGCCGGCATTAATGCTCTGCGCGTAACATGCTCCGCACCCGAAGATGACCAAGAGCAGGGACGGGATCCATCGCCTCGTCTGTCTCATGTACTGCCTCCTGAATGGTTGACCTAAGTAACCTTTGTTTCGAAAGTCCGACTGAAACTCGCGCCTGCTGCGTAATTCATTTTGAAGTCTTCTCCTGATTACGCACTACAGCCATCGCTTCCCAAAGATAGGAAACCGATTTCCTAGCAATATAGAGTCGGACTTTCATCTCTGTCAAGAGGAAACTGGGAGAGCAAAGGAGGGCTCGGGGGCATGCGCGAAGGGATTGCTTATCCCACCCAAAGGTCAATCGATTTAATAGGCCAAGTTCCGAATATTGAATAGCATATAGTGTTCTCGTATGATGAATTGTGTTTTTAGGTTCGGGAACCACTTTCAGCCAAGCGGTCCGATCGACAAGCACCCGGCGGCGCATTTCGTGAGCCGGCGCGGAGAAGATGAAATGGCTTTCCTATCCACCCCGCGGTGACAGTTTCGCGTGCCTTTTCACCGGCAAGAAAGAGACTCGGGTTATGGCCTACACAATGAAGGATGTCGCCCGCAGAGCAGGCGTCTCACCGGCCACCGTTTCACGGGTTCTCAACAATACTCACTACATGTCGGATGCGACCAGGGCGCGCGTTCTCGCGGTTGTCGATGAACTCAGCTATTACAAAAATGTACATGCGCAGCGACTTTCAACCGGCCATAGCAATCTGTTGGCGCTGGTCATTTCGGAGTTTGCAAATCCGTTTTATCCCGAGGTGATCCGGGGCTTTCAGGCGGCGGCTTGGGACCATGGCCTGGACGTGCTTCTGCTCAACACCGAATACAGCCCGATACGCGCGGACTCGCTCATTCGCAAACTCGTCGAAAAGGATGTCAGCGGGGTGGCGATTCTGACGTCCTCGATCGAAATGTCCGCCGCCGCGCCGCTGGCAGAAGCAGGCATCTGCATGGTCTTCAGCAATCTATACTCGGCGGGTAAACTTGTCAGCAATATTTCCGTGGATTATAGCCGCGGGATCTCTCAGGCCATCGAGCATGTTGTGCGTCTCGGACATCGCCGCGCCTCAGTGATAGCCGGACCCGAAACCAGCCGCACCGCGCAACACGTCAAATCCGCTCTGGTGGAAGGTTTGGCCCGGAATAAACTGAAGCCGCTTCCAGTCATCAGTTGCGTTTATCGCGTCGATGCGGGCGCCTCTGCAGTGAAGGCTATTCTTGCCTCGCCAGAGATGCCTACCGTGATCTTTTGCGGCAGCGATCTGATTGCGATGGGGGCCATGAGCGCCTTGGAAGAAGCAGGCGTGCGCGTGCCTGAAGAAATCTCAGTGGTGGGCATCGACGACATTGCCTTTGCCGGTCTGGCACGCCCTTCGCTTACTACCATCCATGTTCCACGCGAAGAACTCGGCCTGACCGCATATCGCGCATTGGAAAAGATGATGCAACTGAAGCGCCACAAAGGGGCCGAATACACTCTGGAAACCGAACTGGTGGTGCGCAAATCCACGGCACGGGCATCTGAAAAACGACGGGGCAACGCGAGGTGAGCCTCGTGAGGCCTGGCTTCCCAGATATGAATAGGCCGATGGACCGGAGGGACAATTCCCCTGTAAGGTATTCAATGCGCCCGAGTGAACCGGGAAGGAAGGAGGCACCGCGTGGACAAAGCCGCTGAGGGAGGATCACGTTTGGCGGCGCAGGCAAATGCTGGAGCTGCTGCTGAAAGCATGCTTTTCAAGGACATCTGCAAGCAGCCGGTGCAGCTCGCCCGTTCGTTGTCGCACATGTTTGGCGAGGGCTGGTCCGCCATGGAAGCCGCATCGGCGGCTTTGCGCAGGCGTGGGCCCGTCATCATTTCCGGCATTGGAGCCAGTTGGCACTCAGGAATGGCGATGCAGGCGCAGTTGCTCGCTTGCGGCAGTCCGGCGCTGCTGATTGACGCTTCGGAACTGCTTCACTTCGCCCAGGTGCCGGAAGGCGCGACCGTCGTTCTGCTCTCGCGCAGCGGCAAAAGCACGGAGATCGTTCAGCTCATCGAGAAGTGCCGTTCACGCTCTGCGACCATCATTGCGATCACCAACCAGGCCGATAGTCCGCTGGCTCAGGATTCGGATATTGTTCTCAACACCTGCACCGATTTCGATCACGCAGTCTCCGTGTCAACCTACAGCGCAATCGCCATGGCCGGCGCCTTGCTGGCCTGCGAAGCTACTGGTTGCTCGGCGCGGTCTATACAGGAAGCGCTGTCGCGAGCCCTCGCCGACGCAGCGGCTTCCATTCCTCAATGGCGCGAGACCATCGAGAAGTCCGCCTGGCTGGGTGACGGCTGCGGCGCAACGTATTTTCTGGCGCGAGGCGCCGGCCTCGCCAGTTGTCATGAGGCCCGGCTGCTTTGGGAAGAGGCAGCCAAAAAGCCGGCAACCGCGCTCACTTCTGGAGGCTTTCGCCATGGCCCGCAGGAAATTGTCCGCGCTGGCTTTCGCGCCGGCATCTGGATCGACGCAGATCGCATGCGAAGCCAGGATCTCGACCTGGCCCGCGACCTTAGACAGTTGGGCGCCCGTGTGCTGCTGATCGGCCAGCAACTGGAAGAAAGCGCCGCCGACTGCGTCCTGCGCCTGCCCTCCATTCCTGCTCAATGGCAGTTCCTGATTGAGATCATTCCCATCCAGATTGCCGCGGAAAGATTAGCTGTCCTCTGCGGGGAAGATCCCGACTCTTTCCGGCTGTGTTCTTACATCGTGGAAGACGAGGGCGGCCTGATCCAGGCATCGCCGCAGCCGGGCGTCAAGGAGATCAAGAACTGATGAAACTGCCAAAGTGGCTTCTGCTCTCACTCGCCGTACCCGTGCTTTGGGGGCTGTGGGGAGCGCTCACCGAGATTCCGGAAAAATGGCTGAACCCATCTTTTCCGCCCACCCTCGGCTACATCGTTTGGTCTTTGACCATGCTTCCGGTTACCGTGATTGCCATGCGCAAGATCGGTTGGAAGATGAAGCTGACCCGGCGCTCGTTTTTTTACGGTTGTGCGGTAGGCTTCTCCGGCGCGGCAGGCCAGCTTCTGCTCTTCTGGGTGCTGCAACTGGGCCCGGCATACCTCATCTTCCCCATCGTCTGCCTGTCACCCGCGGTCACCATCGTGCTTTCCTGGACCATTCTGCGCGAACGGACGTATCCGCTTGCACTTTCCGGCATTCTGCTATCGTTGCCGGCCATCTTTCTGGTGTCGCTGCAATCGCCTTCCAGCAGCCCGGTGCACGGCAGTCTCTGGCTGTTAGGCGCCATCGCAATCTTTTTCATGTGGGGCCTGCAGGCCTACTTCATGAAGTCGTCAGCCAGCTCAATCGGCGATGAAGAACTTTTCGTCTACATGACAGCGACGGGACTCGCATTGAGTCCGGTGGCGCTCGCGATGGGTCCTGGCTTTCACGCCGGTTCCGCCATCGGCTTCGGACTCACGTTCGTCATTCAATCTCTCAACGCGGTCGGTTGCCTGCTGTTTGTGTATGCCGTTCGGCTTGGCAAGGCGATCGTGGTTGTCCCCATGATCAATGGCCTGTTCCCAATGGTCACCATCATCGTTTCGTTGCTCATCTATCGCGAGATTCCGAGCCGATACAATTCCGCGGGAATGGTCCTGGCGCTGGTTGCTGTGCTCTTCATGGCTTTCGACGAGGTAAGGCATAGCCCACCCGAAGCAACGTAAGAGTTAATCGTCAACAGTTGCAGAATTCATTTGCGTCATCGACACTGAGTTGGCCATGCGCTTCAACTGTCATCTTGCTCCTTTAGTCTTCGCCGGCCTCCTGGCATCCTTGCCCGCCGATGCTTCCCGCCTGGTTAGCGGCAACGGCTTTGGCTTTGCTGTCGTGTCGCCGGAGAATGCCACGGTGACAAAGTTCTACACCCATCCCTACAGCTTTGGTGCGCCGGACCCAAAGAATCCTCTGAGCGAGGGAGTGGAGATCGCCAATTTCATCAAAGCGCTAGGGTGGAGCCCCGCAAGCGGGCATGGTCCGTCCACTGGGGGCGCATCGGCGGAGTACGAAGAAGATTCGCAGGTCATTCACGCCCGCAGAAGCGATGGCGAAGGATTTTTCTTTATGCCCTTCGGTCTGCGGCAAACAGCTCTCGTCGTCAGTTGGGAACCCGGTTCCGCGGAGGCGCGCGGAGGAGGGTTGTATGTGGAATGGACGCGGCCGGTCAGCTCGCAAAGGGCTATCAGAATGATTGGCGCGGAGATTTACCTTCTGAAGTTCGACGGTATTCAAGAATCCTTGCTGCTCATTCCGCTGGGCGAAAAGCGAGACGAGCCTGCGCAGCCGCAGCAGGTTCTTTCTTCAAGCCCGTCGTGGGCACTGATTTCTCTTGAGAGTGACAGTGAGTTGGAACATGCGGTCAGCGAGTTCAACACCTGGCGTGCAGGACTTGCGCCGCGTGCGTTGGTGAAGCGCGAGATGGCCGAGATGGAGAGCTGGCGGGTAAAGCCGGCGATCACATTTGCTGGGGAGAAAGAACGGCACCTGTGGCGACAGAGTGAAGTGATGCTGCGCATGGCGCAAAGCCGCGAGCCCAATCGTCCGGGACGCAACAATAACGGCCTGATCGTTGCGGCATTGCCCGACGGCGTGTATTTCACTCCCTGGGTGCGCGACATGGCCTGCGCGTTGGTTGCCTTCATCCGCATGGGCCACCAGGCCGAGGCGCGGGCCGGGCTGCTGGCTTACTTCAACGCGCAGCCCACAGGAAAGATGCGCGCTGAGACGGCCGGCGCCGATTACCAGATTTCCGTTGTCCGCTACTTTGGGGATGGTTCTGAAGAGCCGTTTTTTACCCAGGAGGGCGCTACCAATATCGAGTTCGACGACTGGGGTTCTGCACTGTGGGTATTGGGCGAGTATGAACGGAAGTACGACGATGCTGGGCTGCTGAAGGTCACCACAAATCGAGGCCCGCTCTACGAGAGCGCCCGGGATTTCGTAATGAAACCGCTGCTCGCAAACATGGAGCAATACGGCGGCGGCGAGATCGTCGCCGCTGACACGTCCATTTGGGAGGAACACCAGAAAGACAAGAAGCACTTTGCGTTTTCAACCGCCATGGCGATCGTGGGCCTCAAAAACTTCGCCGAGGTTGCGCGCCGCAGCGGTGATGAAGCCGCGCGAAGCGATGCCCTGAACCAGGTGGCATTGCTGAAGAAGGGATTCAACACGGCGTTCGTGAGGGACGGAAAGCTGCACGGAACGCTGGAAGAAGGAGTGAAGAATGATATCGACGGCGCCCTGCTTGCAATCATCAATCTTGGCGTCGTGACCGATCCGGACCTCGTGCGCAGTACGGTGGAAAGGATGGAACTTCTGAAAGTGGTTTCGGGTGGTTACAAGCGTGTCCGCAGCACATACACCGATCCGGCCATATTTGAGTACTGGTATGAGCAGGAGGAATTCCTGTTTGTCGACTTCAGCCTGGCGGAGGTGCTTCGCCGCCAGGGAAGAAACGCCGAGGCGGACGCGATGCTTCGACGCATCGTCGACAAGGCAGCCGCCGACCACAACATCATCCCTGAGATGTATGTTGCCGTGCCGTGCACTCTCTTTCCTGGAAAGATCGGTGATCCCACCGGTGCCTTGCCCATGGTGGGATATGGGGCGGGGGAATATATCCTGCACCTTCTGGAACGTGCAGCGTTGGAGACCAGGCGGTGACATTGCTTGAGCATGAGCGCCGAAGTTCGGTTGCCATGTCAATGCTCCGATGCTTCCTCGCAGAGTGAGTTCCGTCCCGTCGTCCTGGATAATTCAACAACCGTACTTCGGCCACGTTTCAGTCAGCCAGTTGCTCATGGCGTCAGGCAATCCCCGGATTACGGCCCTGCCTCAAGTCCCAAAGTGCCGCAACCAGTGCGTCAATCTCTTCGCAGGTGTTGTAGAGCGCCAACGTGGCTCGGAGCGTGCTCTCGACGCCAAAGCGCCGCAGAATGGGCTGCGCGCAATGGTGACCTCCCCGTACCGCGATGCCCTTGCGATTCAGGTAGTCGCCGATCTCCTCTGTGCGGAGACCGTCCATCACGAAGGAGAGCACGCCCGCCTTTTCTTTTGCTGTTCCAATCAGGCGCAAACCAGGGATTCGCGTGAGCGCCTCGGTTGCATAGGTAAGCAGCATGTGCTCGTGGCGCGCGACGTTCGCAATTCCCACGCGATCAAGATAGTCGATTGCGGCCCCAAGACCAACCGCGTCTGCAATGTTCCCCGTGCCGGCTTCAAATCGCTGCGGCGACGGCTGGTAGAGCGTTTTCTCGAAGGTGACGTCCTGAATCATGTTGCCGCCGCCTTGCCAGGGGGGCATGTTGTCCAGCACTTCCGACTTTCCGTAGACCACGCCAATGCCGGTGGGCGCGAACACCTTATGTCCGGAAAAAACGTAAAAGTCGCAGTTGATGGCCTGCACATCCACGCGCATATGGGACACGGCCTGCGCGCCATCCACCAGAACGCGCGCTCCGTGACGGTGAGCGGCTTCAATCATCGCATTTACCGGAACCACGGTGCCCAGAGCATTTGAAACGTGGGCGATCGAGACCAGCCGCGTTTTCGGCCCCAGCAGCTTCTCATACTCGTCGAGCAGCACCTGCCCTGAATCATCGACCGGAGCAACGCGAAGCCGCGCCCCCTTTTCCGCGCAGAGCATCTGCCACGGAACAATGTTGGCATGATGCTCCAGCCAGGTGATGACGATTTCATCGTCCTTTTGAACGTTGCGCCGTCCCCAGCTTTGCGCCACCAGGTTGATCGCTTCGGTGGCTCCGCGGACAAACACAATCTCACGCGTAGCTCCGGCGTTGAGAAAGCGGCGCGTCTTCTCGCGCGCGGACTCATAGGCATCCGTCGCGCGCGCGGCCAACTCATGCGCGGCGCGATGGACATTCGAGTTTTCGTGTTCGTAGAAGTAGCTAAGCCGGTCAATCACCGACCGCGGTTTCTGCGTCGTTGCGCCGTTGTCCAGCCAGATCAGCGGGCGGCCGTTGACCACTTCGCGAAGGATAGGAAAATCGCGGCGAATCGCTTCCACATCGAACGAATACGAAGAGAGTCCCAGATCGTCCAGCAATTCGGGCTGGCCGGCGGCGGGAGCCACAACCGGGACGCCATCGAATGCGTAAAGCGGGCGCAGCTCGTTTACACCATCGTATGACGAAGGCACCCCGAATCCAGGCGCGTGGGCTACTGTACCGGGCAACTGCGGCGCATCTTGGTCCAGTGGTGTTGCGAAGGGATTGCCAAAGGTCGAGGCGGCATCGGCAGGGACCGGCCCGGGCAGTGTAGGCGGATTGGAAAACAGAGGGCGTGCTTCTTCAAGAAAACTGAATGCCGGAATTGCTGAAGAGTCGACCACGGAAAATGCGCCTGGAACGGCCGGAGCCGGTGGCTGCGGATTGCCAGCGGCGTTGGACGGATGAACGTCAGTAAACAGCGATGATGGGATTGAGGCGCATCCCTCGTCGCTTGGCACGTCGCTTGCAAAAGCATGCGAAGGCGTTTGCACACCCGTCGGCTCAGTGGTTCCGGGTTCGGCATAGAGAGGTCGCGCATCCGCTAGGAATCCGAAGGCCGTTGGAGGCGCACCTGCCACGCCCGGCCCGCCTGGAGGAGCAACCGGCGCTGAAGAAGTGGAGCGCGGATCTGGTGCTGCGCCGTGGTCAGGCGCGGAAACGAAGCTAGCGGGCAGAGGTTCAAACAGCCCGCTCGCCAGGCCCGGAACCGCCGGCGCGGTCGGGCTGGGAACGGCGGCATACGGATTTCCAGTGAACGCGGAGTTGGACGGCAGCACCACGCGAGCCGCCGCCAATGCCGGCTGCTGCAATTCTCCAGGCAGGGCGTTAAACATCTCGTTGGCCATGCGCGTCAGTTCGGCTGGCGACAGAACTCCAGGAGTTATTCCGGTTCCCGGCAATCCCGCAGGCACGCTCGCCGCTTCTGGAGACGCTCCCGGTACAAGAGTCTGCTCACTTGTACTCATGGTATTGTCCTACGTCTACGTCTTCCAGCAGGCCAATTGCATCGTCTGTCAACACGGCCGCAGAACAATAGAGCGACACCAGGTAAGAAGCCAGCGCGCGCTGGTCAATCCCCATGAAGCGCACCGACAGCCCAGGGCTTTGCTCTCCGGGAAGTCCGGGCTGGAAGAGGCCGATCACCCCTTGTTTCCTCTCGCCTACGCGCAACAGCAGGATCTTTGACTTGTGGTCTCTGCTTCTAACGGCAATCTTGTCCGAGGGGACGAGTGGAATACCCCGCCAAGTCAGGAACGGTGTTCCGAACAAAGTCACGGTCGGCGGCGGCACTCCGCGGCGCGTGCATTCGCGGCCGAAAGCAGCAATGGCGCGAGGGTGCGCGAGGAACAGCGACGGCTCTTTCCACACCTTGGTCAACAACTCATCCAGATCGTCCGGTGTCGGAGCGCCCTTTCGTGTCTTGATCTTCTGCGACTCGGCAACGTTGTTCAGCAGTCCGTAATCCGCGTTGTTCAGCAGTTCGCTCTCCTGCTTTTCCTTCACGCTCTCAATCAGCAGGCGCAACTGTTCCCGCACCTGGTCATAGGGATTGCTGAAGAGATCGGAGATGCGCGTGTGCACGTTGAGCACAGCGTTGATGCTGCTCAGCACGTATTCCCGCGGCTCTTCCTGGTACTCAACGTATGTGGATGCGAGGGTCGATTCGTCTTCGTGGCCACAGACCGATTCCACCGGCTTGGTCTCGTCCACCTTGTTCAGACGGAAAATCCCCGCTTCGAGCGGCTTCCAGTCCAGCAGGCGAACCAGCCAACGCGGCGTAATGGCCCCGAATTGTGGAGCAGTCTTGGTTACATGTGCAAGTTGCGATGCTGGTGCTTCGCTTAGTGAAGCGCGGACCACTTGTTCAGCCACAGGGGACTCCTTTGGTGTGCTAGCAAAGGAATTCTAGAGCCTGCGGGTTAACTCCGCAAGGTGTGCAAATATGCGCAATTTCTAGTATTTCCGGACGCCCCGGTCAACGCGATCCGACCATGCGTGAATGCCGCCAGTCAGATTCCATACCTGGTGGAAACCGGCTTTGTGCAGAACCTGGACGGCCTTGGCGCCCCGCGGTCCCATCTTGCAAACAGCCACGATTTTCTGGTTCACATCCAGCTCATTCAGCCGCCGCGGCAACTCAGCCAGCGGGATAAGGTGCCCGCCTATATTGGAGGTCTCGAACTCGAACTCGTCGCGTACATCAAGCAGAAAGAGATTCTCACCGGCATCCAACCGCTTCTTCAAGTCTTCCGCTCTGATTTCAGGAACGCCCATCGTCTTCTCCAGAAACTTCTCCGCGAATGCCCTCTGCCCGCACCCGCTTGGATTCAATCCAAAATAGAAAACCCACCTGCCAGTTCAATCTCTGGCGGTGGGTCCAATTGAGGTGCCGGCTTGTTATCTTGCTCTAGCCCAGCCATTTCCTCACGCCAGATGACATCGGTGCACAACACATCGCTGCGCAACAACACATACCGGCGATCATGGGGCTGAAACTATTCACGTAGCAAGGCTAACACAGCAGGCGAAAAACGCCAAATCCTCGGGAATTACGGTAGTGGTCCAGTCTGGAAATCAGGATTAGGGGCTAAAGATCACCTTGAGCAGGAAAACCCATCCCTCGCGAGCTACGCCATATACGATTCCCGCTATCGAGCAGACGCCTAATGTGAGCTTCACCCAATCCGGAAGTTTGTCGTAGGCCTTTGAGACGTATCCCATGCCAGTCATGCTCTCATGGCTCGAGACAATGCAACCAGTCTTTTCTTATAGGGCCGCGCTTCTTTGCTTGCGACTCTGGCACTGACGACACCGATTCTTCAACACTCCAAACGTGATCTGTCAGACCGGCTTTCATGGCTGGGGTCACGCGGTGGTGGCGCAGTTTGGATTTCCACAAGGCTGGCGCATTCGGGCTGACGGCGTCACCTACGATTGGCCATCCGACTGAAGGGAAGGTCCTTGTCTATGCGAAGCCTGCCTCGTTGCCGATTGACCAGCAAGTTCAGAGTATCGGCCTAATGATTTTGGAGCGCTATTTCGTTAGCAGCTTTTTGATTGCTTTGAGTTCGACGCGCCGCTTCTCGGTGATTTTCGGGTAAGCCATCTTGAGATCTGCCAGCGCGTCCAGGACGATTTGCGAGACGATCAATCGCGCGTTCTCTTTGTCGTCGGCGGGAACCACAAACCATGGTGCATGGTGAGTGCTTGTGGCACGCAGGCATTCTCCGTAGACCTGCATGTAGTGCTTCCAGTACTTCCTCTCGTGAACGTCGGAAGTGCTGAACTTCCAGTTCTTCTCCGGTTCGTCAATGCGTTCAAGTAACCGCTTTCGTTGCTCGTTGCGTGAGAGGTGGAGGAAAATCTTGACGATCCGCGTACCGTTGCGGTGAAGATGCTTCTCCAGGTCCACGATCGAGTTATATCTCTGCTCCCAGATATCCTTCTCATCGAGCAACTCCGCCGGCAGTCCCTGGCTGCGCAGAATATCCGGATGCACCCGCACAACGAGGACCTCCTCATAGTAGGAGCGATTGAAAATCCCGATGCGGCCGCGTTCGGGAAGACGGCAGGTTGTGCGCCAGAGAAAGTCGTGATCGAGTTCCTCGGCGCTGGGTTGCTTGAAGCTGAATATCTCGCAACCTTCCGGGTTGACACCGGACATGACGTGACGGATCGCGCCGTCTTTGCCGGCGGCATCCATCCCCTGAAAGATCAGCAGCAGCGCATACGTGTGCGACGCGTAGTGAAGGTCCTGCAACGCACTCAGCTTCTCCAGGTGCTGCTGCAAAAGCTCCTTATATTGCTTCTTTGACTTTGTGTAGGGGGCAACCAATGTTGGCCAGTCGCTCAGGTCGACTTTCTTGTTTGGTGGCACGCGGTAATTCTTGGAGTCAATGCTCATCCTGCCCCCTCCGGGTGATGAGGAAGGTTGTTCGTATTCAGGATACCGGGGCCGTGAAGCGGTTCCCGCTCAATGCGAGATAATCGTGTGGTCCTTGTCGTATTTTTGCACGGTGTGTATGGATTTTTCGGCAGCTTTTTCGGCCACGCGATCAATCCTTTTTTCTGCCGTTGCGT
>Ga0302326_10007204_pt1 | contig 24829 bp, 23 predicted proteins | sample Palsa_T0_3_FD_202264 | JGI IMG/M metagenome (GOLD analysis project Ga0302326, IMG submission 202264) | Peat permafrost microbial communities from Stordalen Mire near Abisko, Sweden - Palsa_T0_3 | ecosystem: Environmental > Terrestrial > Soil > Palsa > Peat permafrost | place: Sweden: Abisko... | reverse complement strand
GCGTGATTCATCAGCCGCGCCAAAAGCTGCAGCGCCAGGTCTTTGAAGGCGAGCGTCGGACCGTGAAACAATTCGAGCGCAAACGTATTCACGCCGATCTGCGTGAGCGGCGCCACGGCGGGATGGCGGAAGCTGCCATAGGCTTCGCGCGCCATGCGGGCGAGGTCAGCATCGTGGACGGAGCCGGCGGTGAACGGACGCATCACCTCGACGGCGACCTCGGCGTAGGGCCGTCCGGCGAACCCCCCAATCGCGTCGCGGTCGAGGCGCGGCCATGCCGCCGGCACGTAAAGGCCGCCATCGGGCGCCAGTCCTGCGAGCATGGCTTCCGTGAAGCCAAGTGGCGCAGCGCCGCCTCGGGTGGATACGTAATGCAACCGACATTCTCCCAGCCGGCCGGGGCTTCCCCATGCCGCTAAGATGTTGATTTCCCCAGGAAATTATCTGTGGCGGCCGTCGGCGCGCCGGTCCCGGACAGGGTCACAAGTATAGGAGAGAATGGGGTTTAACAAGGAAGGCTGAGGCGCCCGCCCGCGGTATGATGAGCCTTCTTTAATCGGGTGCGATGGGCCAGATGCCGGTGAGGTCATGACGAACACTCGAGCGAGCGCAATCAGCCGTCGGCATTTGCTCCGTGCGGCCGTCGCATTTGCAGCAACGGCAGCCGCTTCGCCGGGTTGGGCTGACGATTTTGTCGACCTCAATCTGCCCAGCGAGCCGGTGTGGCGGGAATTGACCGGCGCTTTCCCGCAGAAGGGGCAGATGATCTTGCAGCGCAGCCGGCCGCCGCTTTTGGAAACGCCCTTCGAAGTCTTCGATCGCGGCGTGTTCACACCCAACGACCAATTCTTCGTCCGCTGGCACTGGGCGGTCATTCCACAGCAAATCGATGTCGCCACATTCAGGGTGGCGCTCCGCGGTCACGTCAACAATCCGCTGTCGCTGTCGCTGGCTGATATTCTCGCCATGCCGCGGGTTGAGATAGCAGCCGTCAATCAGTGCTCGGGCAATTCGCGCGGGATGTTTCAGCCGCGCGTCGCCGGCGGACAATGGGACAATGGCGCAATGGGCAATGCGCGCTGGACCGGTGTGCGCTTACGCGACCTGCTTGATCGCGCCGGCGTCAAAGCCGGCGCCGTTGCCGTTCGTTTCAATGGCTTGGATGAGCCGGTCGTGGACGGCGCCCCCGATTTCATAAAGTCGCTCGACGTTGATCACGCCCGCGATGGCGAAGTCATGGTCGCCTTCGCGATGAATGGCGAGCAGTTGCCGTTGCTCAACGGCTTCCCGCTGCGTTTGATTGTGCCGGGATGGTACTCGACCTACTGGGTGAAAACACTCAGTGACATCGAGGTGCTCGACACGCCCGACACCAATTATTGGATGGCGACGGCTTACCGCATTCCCGATACGCCGCACGCGAACGTTGAGCCCGGCCAAACCGGCTTCAAGACAGTTCCGATCAACCGCATGGTGCCGCGCTCTTTTTTCACAAATATGAGAAGCGGCGACAAGATCCGCGCCGGCGCGACGGTGGCCTTGCGCGGCATCGCCTTTGGCGGCGATCGCGGCGTGGCGCAGGTCGAGGTCTCAACCGACCAGGGGCAGAGCTGGCAAAACACGAGTCTCGGCCGCGACGAAGGCAAATACAGCTTTCGTCAGTGGAGTACACAAATCAGAGCGCCGCAATCGGGAAAGCTTGTGCTGCTGGCGCGTTGCACCAACACCCAAGACGAAGCGCAGCCGGCCAAACCAAATTGGAACGGAGGTGGCTTTATGCGCAACGTGATCGAAAGTGTTGAGCTCTCGCTCGTCTGACGGAGGATCTCGTCATGCCCACAGACGTTGATCGTCCAGAGCCGACCGAAATCATGCGCGCCGCGATCGTTGCGGCGATGCCCGTCATCCTCGCGCTCGGCGCAACATTGATACTCGGCAGCGAGGTGTGGGCTAAAGATGATCGCGCTGCGGCATCAGCGACGGCGGCGCCCAACTCGGTATCCGATGGCGGCACCACGCTGCGGTCAGTCAGTGTAGAGCTTCCGGATCCCGGGCGGTTGTTCCCAGGCGGCGACAAGGCGGAAGCGATCAACAATAATTGCCTGGCTTGCCACTCAGCGGGAATGGTGTTGACACAACCTCATCTTTCGCGCGCCGAATGGCAGAGCGAAGTCGACAAGATGCGAAATATTTACAAGGCGCCTATTGCCGCCGAAGACGTGGTCGAAATTGTCGATTATCTCGCCGGTCTCCGAAACAAATGATCGTCTGATAAGCTCGTTGCGATTCTACCCAGCCGCGCGGCGCGATTTTAATGCAAAAGCGGCAAACACGCCGAGCAGCACCAGCGCCAGCCCGTACCAGGTCACCGCGTATTGCAAATGATTGTTCGACAGGTTCGGCACGAGTTTGCCGGGCTGCGGCCACCGGCCCGCGGGCGCCGGCGATTCCTGCTCGACATAGAACGGGGCGACCCGGCCCCAGCCTTTGGCCGCCGCGATCGCCGCCGGATCGCGGACGAAGAAAATGTTCCTCTTGTCCTGCGGGGTGAACCAGCCGCGCCGCTCCGGCCAGCGCATGATGCCGGTGACGGTGATATCGCCGGAGGGCGGCACGCTCGGCACGACATTCGGTTTCCAGTTCGTGTCGGACGGTACGAAGCCCCGATTGATGACAACGACGCTACCATCGGCAAGCCGTGCGGGTGTGAGCACCCACAATCCGAAACCAGACACATCAGGGCGAAATGCCGACGCCGAGGCATAAACCAGCGCGTCCTCGTTTTTTTCGAATTTCGCGGTGAAGATGACGCGGCGATATTCGTCGTGCGCCGGATCCAGGGCCGGCCAGGTCTCGGACGTGGGCAACGCCGCGGACGGCGCCGCGAGCCTTTCATCTAGCGCCGTGATCAATCCTTCCTTCCACGTCTTGCGCTGCAATTGCCACGTGCCGAGCACGACGAGCACGGCAAACGCCAGCACGGTGGGGACGAGTAACCCGGTCCATGACCGCCGCCGCTTTCTTTCCGTCAATCGAGCTTCCGGTGGCGCACTCAAGGCTTCTTTTCGCCGAAGCGTCCCTCTGCCGCGCGGTGATGATATTGCAGCGCTATCAACAGAGCTTTCATCGGCCGCAGCGGACCGAGCGTGACAATAAGAATGAGCGGCAGCCATAACGCCGCGTGGACCCACAGCGGCGGCTGGTAGACGACTTCAGTCACCAGCGCGGCGAAGACGACAATGAAGCCGGCGAGAAACGTGATGAACACGGCAGGCCCGTCGCCCGAATCGGCGAAACTGTAATCGAGCCCGCAAACCTCGCAGCGCGGCCGCAGCGACACAAAGCCCTGGAATAGCTTCCCCCGGCCGCAGCGCGGGCAAGAACACGACAAGCCGGCGATGATCGACCCGGCGAGTGTTGTAGCGGACGGATCGCTCATCTCTTTTCCGTCACCCTTAGGCGGCCGCCAACGGGTCCGGCCCGAAGTGGCCGGCCCGATGACAAGCTCCGCGGCCCTCGAAGGATGACGAGACTGTGCGCTACTCCGGCAGCGGGACGCCGGCGCCCCACACATAAATGCAGGCGAACAGGAACAGCCAGACCACGTCCACGAAGTGCCAGTACCAGGCGGCGAATTCGAAACCGAGATGCTGCGTCGGCGTGAACTGGCCGGCCAGCGCGCGGAACAGGCACACGATCAGAAACACCGATCCGATGATGACGTGAGCGCCGTGAAATCCGGTCGCCATGAAGAAAGTGGCGCCGTAGATGTTGCCGGAATAGTGGAACGCGGCATGGCCGTATTCCCAGGCCTGCACGCAAGTGAACGAGAGGCCGAGCGCGATGGTGCAGACGAGCCCCCAGATCAGGCCTTTGCGGTCGTTGTTGAGGAGCGCGTGATGCGCCCAGGTCACCGTCGTGCCCGAGGTCAAAAGGATAAGCGTATTCAACAACGGCAAATGCCAGGGATCGAAGGTGTGGATGTCCTTTGGCGGCCACACCCCGCCGAGAAATGCCGTGCGTGCGACGTCCTTGAGCTCAGCCGGAAACAGCGCGGTATTGAAATAGGCCCAGAACCAGGCAACGAAGAACATCACTTCCGAGGCGATGAATAAAATCATGCCGTAGCGGTGCGAGATCTGCACCACACGGGTGTGGTCGTGTTCGACCTCGGCCTCAAAAATGACGTCCCGCCACCAGCCGATCATGGTGTAGGCGACGCCGATGGCGCCGATGCCGAAAATGACCGGCGCGTAAGCGACCACGTGGTGCATCCACAGAATAAACCCGAACGCCATGATGAAGGCCGAGGTTGCGCCGACCGCCGGCCACGGGCTGGGATTGACCAGGTGATAATCGTGGTGCGGTTTGGCGTGTGCAGCATCGGCCATTGTCATCGTCTCCGCTTGGCGCCCGGTGCCGGCGCGCCGCCAGTGTCGTTTATAAGCACGGTCAAGATTTCCCGGGCAAGGTACTCGCCGCCGCCTGATCCGGCACGCGTACCGGATAGAAGGTGTAGGACAACGTGATCAAGTCGACGTGGTTCTGTTCGGAATCTTCGGCCAGCTTCGGATCGACATAAAAGACCACCGCCATATCGCGCCGCTCGTTCGGCTTCATCGTCTGTTCGGTAAAACAGAAGCAGTTGATCTTCTCGAAATAAATGCCGACGGTCGACGGGCTGACATTATATCCCGCCTGGCCCGCGGTCACGCGCGCGGCTTCGTTGGTCACCGAGTAATAGACGGTGACGACCTGCCCAAGCTTCACGTCAATGGTTCGTTGCTCGGGCTCGAACCGCCAGGGCAATCCCGCCGCCACATTGGAATCGAAACGCACCGTGATGGAGCGATCGGAGGTTTGCTGCGGAGCCGCCTTTGCCACCTGCGTGGTGCCCCCATAGCCCGTGGTGCGGCAGAACCACGAATAAAGCGGCACCGCGGCAAATGACATTCCGATCATGATCGCGACCACGCCACCGCAACAAAACGCAATCAGGAGATCGCGGCGGAGCGGAGGGGCTGGCGGTTTCGGCGTGCTCATGAGCTTCGACAATTTTTCCTGCTCACAGCGGCCGCACCAGGACTGCCGGCCCTTTCACCAAGGTCACGATGTAGAACAGGACCACCAGCACCCCGAGCGCCACCGCGATCGCGATCGAGCGCGCGCGGCGGGCGCGCACTTGCTGTTCGGTCAGTCTGACGCCGTGATCCGGTTCTTCATTCATCAGAACGCTCATCGTCATGCGGCGAGGTGACCGAACAACGCCGGAGACATGTGGTCGACCAGCAGCGCGGCAAACACCAGGAAGAGATAGAGGATCGAGAAAGCGAATAGCTGCTTGCTTGCCGCAAAACCGTGCTGCTCGGCGCGTACCCGCAGCGCCAGTACCAGGAAAGTGGCGCCGCCCGCTACCGCGACCGCGCCATAGACGAAACCGGCGTAGCCGAGCACCCAGGGCAAAATCCCGAGCGGCGCCAGGATCAGCGCGTAGACGAGAATCTGCAGTTTCGTCGCCGCCGGGCCGGCCACGACCGAAAGCATTGGCACGGCCGCGCGCGCATAATCTTCTGTCCGATAGAGCGACAGTGCCCAAAAGTGTGGCGGCGTCCAAAAGAAAATGATGAGGAACATCAGAACGGGCTCAAGACTAATTCCGCCGGTCGCGGCCGCCCAGCCGATCATTGGCGGCAATGCTCCGGCGGCGCCACCGATCACGATGTTCTGCGGCGTCCGCCGCTTGAGCCACATCGTATAAACGAGGACGTAAAACGCGATCGTTGTCGCCAGCAATGCCGCGGCGACGATGTTGACGAGGAGTCCGAGAATGACGACGGAGAACGCGGCAAGCATGATACCGAACGCGAGCGCTTCGCCCGGTTCGATCCGGCCGGCCGGTATCGGTCGCGCCGCTGTGCGCTCCATCCGCCCGTCGATGTCGGCGTCGTACCACATATTGAGCGCACCGGCGGCGCCGGCGCCGACCGCGATGCACAGAAGCGCGACGAAGCCGATCACCGGGTGCAAATGGCCGGGCGCCACCACCAGGCCGACCAATGCTGTGAACACCACGAGCGACATCACCCGCGGCTTCATCAGCTCGATGTAATCGCCGACGCCCGCGATGCTGGGTTCGGCCCGTGCGGTCGTCAGGCTCATCGGATCAAGGGCAGGGTGTCGAACTGATGGAACGGCGGCGGAGAAGGCAGCGTCCATTCCAGCGTGGTCGCGCCTGCCCCCCATGGATTGGCGCCGGCGGGCTGTTTGCGGAGAAACGCGTGCGCCACGCCGAAGAAGAACACCAGCGTGCCGAAGCCGGAAATATAGGAGCCGATCGAGGAGATGAAATTCCAGTCGGAGAACGCGTCGGGGTAATCGGCAATGCGGCGCGGCATGCCGGCAAGCCCGAGGAAGTGCTGCGGAAAGAACGCCAAATTGACGCCGACAAACGTCAACCAAAAGTGCAGCTTGCCGATAGTTTCCGAGTACATATAGCCGCTCATTTTGGGGAACCAGTAGTACCAGCCCCCAAAAATGGCGAACACTGCGCCGAGCGACAGCACGTAATGGAAATGCGCGACGACGTAGTAGGTGTCCTGCAACACCCGATCAACGCCGGCATTGGCCAGAACCACGCCGGTGACGCCGCCCAAAGTGAACAAGAAGATAAAACCCAGCGCCCACAGCATGGGCGTCTTGAACTCGATCGAGCCGCCCCACATGGTGGCGATCCACGAGAAGATCTTCACGCCCGTGGGAACGGCAATGACCATGGTGGCGGCGACAAAGTAGGCCTGCACGCTCGCTGACATGCCGACGGTGTACATGTGGTGGGCCCAGACGACGAAGCCGATGCCGCCGATGGCGACCATCGCGTAAGCCATGCCGAGATAGCCGAATACCGGCTTGCGCGAGAACGTGGCGACGATCTGGCTGACCATGCCGAAGCCCGGCAGGATCAGAATGTAAACTTCGGGATGACCGAAGAACCAGAACAGATGCTGGAACAGGATCGGATCGCCGCCGCCATGCGGATCGAAGAAGGTGGTGCCGAAATTCCTGTCGGTGAGCAGCATGGTGATCGCGCCCGCCAGCACCGGCAGCGCCAGCAGCAGCAAAAATACCGTCACCAGCTGCGACCAGACAAACAGCGGCATCTTGTGCAAGGTCATGCCCGGCGCGCGCATGTTGAAGATCGTGGTGATGAAATTGATGGCGCCGAGGATCGAGGAAGCGCCGGCGAGATGCAGCGCGAGAATGACGAAATCCATCGCCGGGCCGGGATGCCCATAGGTCGACAGCGGAGCATAGATGGTCCACCCGGTTCCGGCGCCGTTAACGCCGGCCTCGCCTTCGAAAAACATTGAGGCGACGAACAGCGCGAACGAGGCCGGCAACAGCCAGAACGAAATGTTGTTCATGCGCGGGAAAGCCATGTCCGGCGCGCCGATCATCAGCGGGACCATCCAATTGCCAAAGCCGCCGATCATCGCCGGCATGATCATGAAGAAGATCATGATCAGGCCGTGCGCGGTCACGATCACGTCGTAATAGTGCGTCTCGTGGAAGATCTGCAGGCCGGGAAACATCAGCTCGGCGCGGATCAGGATGGAGAAGATACCGCCGATCAGGCCCGCGCACAGCGCGAACACCAGGTACATGGTCCCGATGTCCTTGTGATTGGTCGAGTAAACGAAACGGCGCCAGCCATGCGGAATAGCGCGGCCGTGATCGTCGCCGTGCGCCGTTTGTACCATCGTGTCCATAGTCGGTTCCTGCGTTAGTGCGTCTTTTTTTCCGGCGTTGGCCTGACCGTCAATGCGCTGCGGCGGTCAGCGTCGCCGGCGGACCGTCGAGGCCCGCATTCTTCTTCTCCGCCGCGATCCAATTTTCGAACTCGGCATCACTGACCACGCGAACGGTGATCGGCATGTATGCGTGGTCCTTGCCGCACAACTCGGAACATTGGCCGTGGAAGGTTCCTTCGGTCGTCGCCTTGAACCAGGTGTCGTTGAGCCGCCCGGGAACAGCGTCAATCTTGATGCCGAACGACGGCACGGCAAAGGAATGAATGACATCGGCGCCTGTCACCAGCACATGGACGACCTTGTTCACCGGCACCACCAACTCATGGTCGACAGTCAACAGGCGCGGCTGGCCGGATTTCAGATCCTTGTCTTCGACAATCAGCGAGTCGAATTCGAAGTCGCCGTTATCCGGATAATTGTAGCTCCAATACCACTGCTTGCCGGTGGCCTTGATGGTGAGATCGGGCTTTGGCGCGTCGAGTTCCAGAAAAAGCAAACGGAACGACGGCACCGCGATCGCGACCAGGATGACGACGGGAACGATGGTCCAAATCAGCTCGATGACGGTGTTATGCGTGGTGCGCGAAGGGGTTGGATGGGCCCGGGCGTTAAAGCGCACCATGACAATGACCAGCAGGATCAGGACGAACAGCGTAATTGCGCTGGTGATCCACAGCAGGAAGTCGTGAAACCGGGTAACGTCGACCATGACGGGGGAGGCCGCTTCCTGCAAGCCAAGCTGCCACGGCGTAGGCTGGCCGAGGCCGGCGAATGCCACGCCGCCCATGGCGATAAGGACGGCTCCGGTCAGCGCGTAACGTGCTAAGCGGAAGAGCGCATGCATCTGGTATTGGCTCCTTGCTTCTCGCTCGTTTCCGCCGCGGTCGGTTCGTGCCGTGGCACGCCGCGAACCGGAGAATACGCAAAACGCATGTCTCCAGGGCGACGCCGGCCCGACGCTGCCGGCTGCCGGGCGAGTTTGTGCCAGGGGTCTGGCCCTTGCCGGGCATCGGCGGATGGGGGTCGTCTCGTCAAACCACAAATCGTCCCCTACCGCAATGCGGGTCTTCCGCGTAAAGCCCCGCACACAGAACGGGATACCTGGCCGCTGCGGCATAACTTCCGTCGCTGGGCCACAATGCCAATTTGCGGGTCTCTTGACAGTGCGGCTTTACGATGTAGGGGAGGCTCGCTGGGCGATCGGTGAGCGTGATTCGCGATGGGACCGCTTTCATAATCGTCACCGCATGGGGCGGAGCGGCGGGTCAGGGATTGGGATCATGGCCTCTTTCACGATAGGGCGTGTGCTGCGGCCAATTGCCCTTACGCTCGCCGGCGTCGTCACCATTGCCGCCTTCGCCGGACAAGCGGCCGCTCAGGGCGCCGTCCGGTCGGTCCATGGCGACTGGCAGATTCGCTGCGACACGCCCCCCGGAGCGCAGAGCGAACAGTGCGCGCTCATGCAAAGCGTGACCGCTGAAGACAGGCCGAATGTCGGCCTCACCGTCATTGTGCTCAAGACCACCGATCAAAAGAGCCGATTGATGCGGGTGGTCGCCCCGCTCGGCGTATTGTTGCCGTCAGGACTGGGATTGAAAATCGACAACAACGACGTCGGCCGTGCCGGCTTTGTGCGCTGCCTGCCCAACGGCTGCGTCGCCGAGGTCGTAATGGATGACAAACTCATCGAACAATTGCGCAACGGGCAGACCTCGACCTTCATCATTTTTCAGACGCCGGAGGAGGGCATAGGCTTTCCCATGAGCCTCAAAGGCTTTGGCGAGGGCTTCGACAAACTGCCGTAGTCCGACTACCGCCCTATTCTTTGCTCCCGGCCGCCTTGCCGCCGGCGCGATTGTGCTGCGCCTTTGAGCGATTACATTATGCGATGTCTATTGCCGAGATAATGTCGGGAAGGCAGGCCTGTCATGGACGCGAAACAATACCCGGTCACACACACCGACGCAGAGTGGCGCAAGCTCCTCACGCCGGAGCAGTTCCGCATCATGCGCACGCACGGCACCGAGGCGCCCGGCAGTTGTGCGCTTAATTACGAAAAACGGGCGGGCACGTTCTTCTGCGCCGCATGTGAGCAGCCGCTGTTCGCCTCGAAGAAGAAATTCGAGAGCGGAACGGGATGGCCGAGCTTCAACGATCCTGAGCCCGGCGCAGTCGAGACGTCGGTCGACGACAGCTACGGGATGGCGCGGACCGAAGTGCATTGCAGCCGGTGCGGCAGCCATCTTGGTCATGTGTTCGAGGACGGGCCGCCGCCCTCGCATTTGCGCTATTGCATTAACGGCGTGGCGATGGACTTCAAGCCCGACTGAGCCGGACGCCGCGGGGAGATCAGCAAATACGGCCGATTTCCGGCCTCGTTGTGGCCCGACCAATCACAAAATTGCAACGTCGCGCGGTAAAATTACGCGTGTGCGGCGCATCAAAATGTGGAACACTCCATTCGCTGAATCCTCGGACTGAAACGCCCACTGATGGCGTGTTTGGTTGGGACGATCTCTTCTTGGTTGCTAACCGAGGGGTCTGATCGCGCTCTAACACAAGTTCCGGATGTGGCAGCTGATGCGCAGCGCACGGGAATCGGCCACTCGCCTGTTGCAACTTATGATGATCGCCGCGGTGGTTTTACCGGCGGCGCTGTTCATCTATGCCGCGTGGGTCAGCTATCGCCAGTTTCACGACGTTGCCGACGAGCGCATTGGGCGCTCGCTCGACGTCATGCAGGAGCAGGCGCTTAAAGTCTTCGAGACCATCAACAGCACTTTTGCGGAGGTCAACGAGATCGTTCGCGGCATGTCGGATGCGCAGATTCGCGCCGGAGCGCCGCAACTTCACGAGCGCCTCGCCGACATTGTGGCGACGATGCCGCAGCTCAAGGCGATCGTGATTGTCGGTCGTGACGGAACGCCGCTGGTCAGGAGCTTGTCTCCCATCGTTCCCGATGGCGTCAACTTCAGCGATCGGGACTATTTCAAAGCGCAACAATCGGGCGACGCGGGAACCTATGTGAGCAGCATGCGCTTGCCGCAATTGCCGGGAAGTGGTGGCGGCGAGTTCTTCGATCTTTCCCGGCGGCTGAAATCGCCCGACGGGTCTTTCGCCGGCGTCATCGCCATCGCAGTGCTGCCGGGTTACTTCGAGGACTTTTATCGGCTGATCGGCCGCGGCCCGGGCAATTTCTTTGCCTTGGTGCGCTCCGACGGTTCTTATCTCGCCCGCTATCCGGCACCCGACGACCGCTCGCAACGCTTAAGCGAAAACAGCATGTTGCGAACCGCCATCGACCGCGGCATCGATCAAGGTTTCTACACGGTGCATTCGGAAATCGACGGCGTCGTGCGCCGCATCAACTTTCGCAAGGTACCGAGCTTTTCGGTCTACGCGCTTGCCGGAGTGAGTGACGACGCGATCCGGGCCGAATGGCTCTCGAGCATGGCGACGCATTTACTGTACGGCCTCCCCGCAGTCATTTTGATCCTGGCTGTGCTGTTTTTGACCCTGCGCCGCACCCAGCGGCTCTACGAAGAAGCCGATCGCCGCGAAGCTGCGGAAATCGCGCTGCGGCAATCGCAGCGGCTCGAGGCCATCGGGCAATTGACCGGGGGGGTCGCGCATGATTTCAACAACCTGTTGATGATCGTCAGCGGCAGCGTGCACCGGCTGCGCCGCGATGTCAGTGACGAGAAACAACTGCGGCTTCTCGACGCCATCGTCAACGCGATCCGGCGCGGCGAGAGTCTGACCCGGCAATTGCTGTCGTTTTCGCGGCGGCAGACACTGCAGCCGACGGTGATCGATCTGGCGGCCTGGCTGCCCGAGCTTAAGGAGATGCTCAGCCGGTCGTTACGCGGCGATATTGAAGTCCGCTTGCTGGTTCCGCGGCGGCCCTGTTTTGTCAAGATCGACGCCAGCGAACTCGAGCTTGCGCTCCTTAACCTCGCTTTCAATGCACGCGATGCCATGCCCTCGGGCGGGGTTCTGTCGATTACGGCCAAGCCAATCACGCTACGCGGCAAGGCCGGCGAGGAAGGCTTGAGCGGCCCGTTTGTCGCCATCCGCGTCGCCGACAGTGGACAGGGAATTCCCGCCGACATTCTACCGCGGGTGTTCGAACCGTTTTTCACCACCAAAGAAGTGGGGAAGGGAACCGGGCTCGGGCTTTCCCAAGTTTACGGCTTCGCCAAGCAATCCGGCGGCGCCGCCAACATCACCAGCACGCCTCGCCGTGGCACCGCGATTACACTGTTTTTGCCGCGCAGCTTTGAAGCGCAGGCGCAGCCCAGCGCTCTTCCCAAAGCCGCGGGCGCCGCTTTGCCCGGCGGCCCGGTGCTGGTAGTGGAAGATAATTCCGACGTCATCGAAGTGGCGCGCGGCTATTTTGCCGATCTCGGCTTCATCGCCAAGGTCGCGGCCAGCGCTCAAGAGGGCCTTGCGTTGGTCGAGCAGGATGACGGTATCGCGCTGGTGTTCTCCGACATATTGATGCCCGGCGGCGTGAACGGATTGGATCTGGCGAAAGAGCTGCGCCGGCGCTTTCCAAGCGTCGCCGTGCTGTTGACGACTGGATATAGCTCGAGCGCACAGGAAGCGGTGCGCGAGGGTTTCGAAGTGCTGCAAAAGCCGTACGACTTGGCCGCGCTCGAACGTGCTGTTCTTTCGGTTTTCAAACGGCACAACCGTGCGGCCGCTGCGCGGCAAGCCAGTCCCGCGCCGCAACGCGCCGCAGGGTAAACGGAGCGTTTCTTCCGAGATCCTATCTACGCGCGCCCATCAGGGCGCAGACGCCGACGCTCGACAATCAATTGTTTAGCATGAACGCTGACGCGCAAAACTCCCCAGCCGAATTAAATGAAAGTAAAATTTGAACAACGATAGTCAGCCCGCGCTTAGGGTGGCGGTGATAACGCCGTCGAATGGAGGCGGCGTTGGACGCAGATCGCATTGCCGCGGTATCAGAAAATTCAACGCCGCGGCGCGAGCAGCATGTCGGCAGCGTGCTCTCGGTGCGTGGTGCCGAAGCGAGTTTCGGTATCTTGCGCCGAAACGACGCGGCGGGCGAAACCGACGGCACGACCGTCGGCAAATTTCTCGCCATCGCCAGCAAAAATTCCCTGCTCATCGGTTTTGTAACAGAAGTCTCGGTTGAAGTGCCCGAGATTGTCCGCGAGCAAGGCTATGCCGGCTCCGCTCGCCTCGAGCTTATGGGCGAGATCAGGAAGGAACGGCACGGCACCAAGTTTCGGCGCGGCGTGACCGAATATCCGCTGATTGGCGATCCCGTGGTCACGGTTGGCGCGGATGCGTTGCAGCTCATTTTTGGCCGCACCGGCGCGCAGAATATTGTTATCGGACGCTTGCAGCAAGAGCCGACCCTTGCCGCCTGCGTTCAAGTCGACGAGATGTTGAGCCGGCACTTTGCCGTGTTCGGGACCACAGGCGTCGGAAAATCGAGCGGCGTCGCCGTCCTTCTGCAGCAAGTCCTCAAGGCGCGGCCGAACCTGCGGATCTTTTTGCTCGATGCTCACAACGAATACGCGCGTTGCTTCGGCGATCAGGCGCACGTGGTCAATCCGGGAAATTTGAAGTTGCCGTTTTGGCTGTTCAATTTCGAAGAACTGGTCGACGTCATATTCGGCGGTCGCAGTCCGGGCGTGGAGGACGAATTTCAGATCCTCGCTGAGCTCATTCCCATCGCCAAGTCCATGTACGTCCAGTACCAGACGGTCGGCAGCCGCACGAGCGCCAAGAAACTGGATTCAAAGAATACCGGCTTCACCGTCGACACGCCGGTTCCCTATCGTCTCGCCGATCTGGTTTCGCTTATCGATGACCGCTTGGGCAAGCTCGAGAATCGCTCGTCGCGCATGAAGTATTTCAAGCTGATCATGCGCATCGAAGCGGTGAGCAATGACCCGCGCTACAATTTCATGTTCGAAAACGCCAATGTCGGCGGCGACACGATGGCCGAGGTGATTTGCCATCTGTTCCGCATCGCGCCCGGCGCCAAGCCGATGACGGTCATGCAACTGGCTGGACTGCCGGTCGAAGTCGTGGATTCGGTGGTCTCGGTGGTCGGACGGATGGCGTTCGAGTTCGGGCTTTGGAGCGATGGCGCATTTCCCATCCTGTTCTTTTGCGAAGAGGCGCACCGCTACGCCTCGGCCGATCGCGCGCTAGGCTTCGGTCCGACGCGGCGCGCCTTGTCCAGAATTGCGAAGGAAGGCCGCAAATGCGGCGTTTTCCTCGGGCTTGCCAGCCAGCGTCCGGCGGAACTCGATGCCACCATCATTTCCCAGTGCAGCACGCTGTTCGTCATGCGCATGGCGAACGATCGCGACCAAGCGATCATTCGCTCGGCGGTGTCCGACGCTGCCGCGAGCCTGGTCAACCTGGTGTCGTCGCTCGGAACCCGCGAGGTGCTCGCGTTCGGCGAGGGCGTTTCGTTGCCGGTGCGGATGGTGTTTGCCGATCTGCCCAAAGACCTAATCCCGAGCAGCGAGGCGGTACGCAACACTCACGCCGGCACGACGCGAGAGGCCGCGCACGATCAGGTCGACATGATTGTGGCGCGCTGGCGCGGCGCCAGTATAAACAACAAGAACTTGCAGCTTGAAGAAGGGCCTGTTGCGCCGGCGGCGCCGTCAAAGGCCGTACCGCCATCGGCCAAAAGCGTCACGCCGCAGCCAGCGCTGCATGTTTCGGCGCCCGAGCATTCAAATGGCGCGGCGCACCAGCAATCGCTGCGTGCTTCCGTGCTTGAGCGTTCCAGCATCCTGAAGAAGAACGTGTCGTTGGGCCAACAAGCTTCGGGCCAACAATCTTCGGGCCAGCAGGCGCCCGCCCAGGCATCGCCGCCTAGGTCGCAACTGCCCGACGCTCAAGACGGTCGCTGGCCTCTCTAGCTGTAAAGCTTTGCTGCCGGCCAGGGAGCCGGCAACCGCGGTTCGCGCGCCTCGTCGCGCGAAGTATGCGGTATTCCGGTTCGAGCGATACGCGCCCCACACTCCCCACTCGACTTCCGAAGCCGGAGGTAGCCGACGCGCTAATACTTGATGTTGCTCATTCTGCGCGCACCGACTAAGAGCTTTGCCCCGCGATCATCGGCGCCGCTGAGGCGGCAAGTGCATGGAGAAAACGTAATGAATTCCAAGCCCGTTAGAGTCATCGCGGCAATTGTGGCGCTTGGCCTACTCGGTTCAACAACTTCGGCGTTCGCGCAGGCGCGTGCGAAGGTGGGTGCGCTGGCCTGCAATCTAGCGCCCACGGTCGGCTTCATCATCGGCTCGCACCAGCGGTTGTCTTGCACCTACACGCCCGACGGGCCGTTTCCGCCGGAAGTGTATGTCGGCAGCATAAGCACTATTGGTCTCGACATCGGGGTCAAGGGCGGCGGCCGCATGCTTTGGGCGGTATTTGCGCCAACGTCCGGATTTCCGCATGGCGCGCTCGCCGGCACCTATGTCGGCGCCAGCGCCGACGTTACTGTCGGTCTTGGGCTTGGCGCCAATGCTCTGCTCGGCGGATCGCATCGTTCCTTCGCGCTGCAGCCTTTGTCTTTGGAAGCCAACACCGGCATCAATCTCGCGGCCGGCGTGTCGGAGCTGCGCCTGCATTGGGCACGTTGAGCGGCGCGTAGAAAAAACGTTATCAACGGGGCAATACGCGCAACCGGCGAGGAGACTCGCCGTTTGTTTTTTAATCCAGCACGTGACTGGCCATGCCGTCGGCGAGCTTCGGCTCGAACCAGGTGGATTTCGGCGGCATGATCGCACCGGCGTCGGCGACCGCCATGAGGTCGCGCATCTGCGTCGGGTAAAGTACGAAGCCCACCGCCATCTTCCCCGAAGATAGGAGGCGCTCGATCTCGTCCGCGCCACGCCCGCCGCCGACGAAATCGATGCGGGGATCGGTGCGCGGCGCAGCGACGCCGAAGATCGGTTCGATAACGTTGCGATGAAGGAGCGTGACGGGCAGCCGCTCGATCGGACCGGCTCCGGCTTCGGCCAGAGACTCTTTCCGCAGAACGAGGCGGTACCAACCGCCTGCGAGATACATTCCGACTTCGTGCGCTTGCGACGGCCTCACCGCCCGATTACTTGGCTCGACGTCGTAGCGCTCGCGTAATCTTCCCAAGACCTCTGCCGCGGTCTGTCCATTAAGGTCGCGCAGCACGCGATTGTATTCGAGAATGGTCATCTCGGCTTCCGGAAACAACACGGCAAGAAAATAGAGATAACTGCGCGGGCTTTGGCCAGCGCGAGCCGTGGCCACGCGTTGTGCCGCCGCTGAACGGTGGTGGCCGTCGGCAATATAAAGCGTCGGCAAAGCGTCGACCGCCCGTGTGAGTGCGCTTATAGCGGCGTCATTATCAACCACCCACAACTGATGCCGCACGCCATCGTCCGCGGTCACGTCGACTGCCGCCTCACCGGCGGCGGCCCGCGCCAAGAGGGCGTCGATCTCGGGAGCATTTGGGTAAGCAACCATGACTGGGCCGGTCTGCGCGTTGACCGCCTCGATCTGCCGCACGCGGTCGTCCTCCTTGGCCGGCGTCGTAAGCTCGTGCTTGCGAATTTGGTTCTCGGCATAGGCGGCAATCGATGCGACTGCCGCTAAGCCGGTTTGCACTCCGCCGCGCCAAGTGAGCCGGTAAGCGTAATAACAATCCTTGGCATCGCGCACGAGCACGCCGGCTGCGATCATGCGCTGCAAGTTTTCCGCGGCTTTGGCGTACACGGCCGAATCGTACGGATTTATAGATGGATCGAGGTCGATCTCCGCCTTGGAGACGTGAAGAAAGCTAAACGGCTTGTCCTTGGCGCGCTCCCGCGCCTCCGCGCTCGAGAGCACGTCATAAGGCGGCCCCAAAACCTCGGCGGCGCGCCCGGGCGCCGGCCGCAATGCGCGAAAAGGTTTGATCAGGGACACCGCTTTGCTCCGTCGAGACCGGGTTTTAATTGGCGCGAATTGGCATTAGGTCAATGTACGTGGACAATTTCGCGGTCATCCTTCTCGCCGGTCCGACGGCGAGCGGTAAATCGGCGCTGGCGCTGGCGCTGGCCGATAAACTTGGCGGCACCATCATCAACGCCGATTCCATGCAGGTCTACCGCGATCTGCGCCTTATCACCGCGCGGCCCAGTGTGGAAGAGGAGCGGCGCATGCCGCATTATCTCTACGGGCATGTCGATGCGGCGGAGAATTATTCGGTCGGCGCCTGGCGCAGCGAAGCGGTTGCCGAACTCGCCACGCTCAAGAAACGCGGATCGCGCGCCGCCATCGTGGTCGGTGGCACCGGCCTCTATTTCAATGCGTTGACGCGCGGTCTTACAGCGATGCCGCCGATTCCCAAACAAATACGCGACGAGGTCCGCGCGCGGCTTAAGAGCGACGGAGCGTCCGTTTTGCATGACGAACTTAGGCGTCTCGATCCGCGGGCAGCGGCACGGCTTAATCCCGGCGATCGCACGCGGATTTCGCGCGCGCTTGAAGTCATGTTGGCGACCGGACGGTCGATCCAGGATTGGCATGAGGACGCCAAGGCTGAAGGTGCCAAGGCTGAAAGCGCCAAGGTTGAAGGGGCCAAGGCTGAAGGCGCTGACCTTTTGCCGGCGGTGAGGGTTTTTCTAAGCCCCGAACGCGACGAGCTCGCCCGCCGCATTGACGCACGCTTCGATGCCATGATTGACGCCGGCGCGATCGAGGAGGTGCGCGCTTTAATGGCGCGCAATCTCGACCCGAGCCTGCCGGCAATGAAGGCCCATGGCGTCCCGTGGCTGATCCGTCAGCTCAGAGGCGAAGTCACGCTGGAGCAAGCGGTCGAAGGCGCCAAACGCGACACCCGCCAATACACCAAGCGGCAGGCGACCTGGTTTCGCAATCAGCTCCCGGAGTTCGCATGGGTCGACCCGGACAAGGCGCTTGCCGCCGTCGAGGCCCAATTACTCGCTTTGGCAAAACAGCGTTTATCTTGACCCGCCGCCGCGGCGTCTATAAGTTAAGGAAAGGCAAAAAGGGCAGAGCCGTGTCTCGCTTTATTAGGTCGCTGGTTCTCGTAGGTAGGCGCATCGCCGGGGGTGGATGATCCCACCCTCGACCGCGGCGGTGCGCTTCAGGGGCTCTTCGAGGCCCCTTTTTTATTTTCTAAACCCGACCATGCGAGATTGTCGAAGACTGGAGTTGGCCATGACGGAAATGACCGGAGCGGAAATGGTGATCGCGGCGCTGGCCGATCAGGGCGTCGAGCACTTGTTCGGCTATCCCGGCGGGGCCGTGCTGCCGATCTATGATGCGTTATTTCAGCAGGACAAGGTCAGCCACATCCTGGTGCGTCACGAGCAAGGCGCCGTACACGCGGCCGAAGGTTATGCCCGTTCGACCGGCAAGGTGGGCACCGTGCTCGTCACCTCGGGGCCGGGCGCCACCAATGCGGTGACCGGCCTGACGGACGCGTTGTGCGACTCAATTCCGATCGTGGTTTTGACCGGCCAAGTGCCGACCCACTTGATCGGCAACGACGCGTTCCAGGAATGCGACACTGTGGGCATTACCCGCCCGTGTACCAAATACAATTATCTGGTCAAAAGCGTCGACGATCTGCCGCGGGCGCTGCATGAGGCTTTTCACATCGCGGCCAGCGGCCGGCCCGGGCCGGTCGTGGTCGACATTCCCAAGGACGTGCAGTTCGCCAAGGGGAATTATTTTAAGCCCAAGGATTTCAGCCATCGCGGTTACCGGCCCAAGGTCAAGGGCGATCTCGACAAGATCAAGCAGGCGATCGACATGATGGCGGCCGCCAAGCGCCCGCTGTTCTACACCGGCGGCGGCGTCGTCAATTCCGGCCGTGCCGCGAGCGAGCTTTTGCGCGAGCTGGTGAAAGTTAGCGGCTATCCCATCACCTCGACGCTGATGGGGTTGGGCGCGTTCCCCGGCTCGGACCGCCAGTGGCTCGGCATGCTCGGCATGCACGGCACCTGGGAGGCCAACTGGGCGATGCATGATTGCGATCTGATGATCGCGGTAGGTGCGCGCTTCGACGACCGCATCACCGGCCGCCTCGATGCGTTCTCGCCGCACTCGAAGAAAATCCACATCGACATCGATCCGTCTTCAATCAACAAAAACGTGAACGTCGATCTCGCCATAATCGGCGATTGCGCACACGTGCTCGAAGACATGGTGCGGTTGTGGCGGGCGAGCGCGGTTGTTCCCGATAAGAAGGCGCTGGCGGCCTGGTGGGAGCAGATCGGCAAATGGCGCGCGAAAAACTCGCTCGCCTACCGCAACTCGAATGAAATTATCAAGCCGCAATATGCCATCCAACGGCTCTATGAACAGACCAAAGACCGCGACGCCTACGTGACGACCGAGGTCGGACAGCACCAGATGTGGGCGGCGCAGTTCTACCCATTCCAGGAGCCGAACCGCTGGATGACATCGGGCGGTCTCGGCACCATGGGTTACGGCCTGCCTGCCGCCGTCGGCGTGCAAGTCGCGCATCCGAACTCGCTGGTCGTCGATATCGCCGGCGAGGCGTCCGTGCTGATGACCATGCAGGAAATGTCGACGGCGGTGCAGTACGACCTGCCGATCAAGATTTTCATCCTCAACAACCAATACATGGGCATGGTGCGGCAGTGGCAGGAGTTGTTGCACGGCGGCCGCTATGCCCATTCCTACACCGAGGCGCTGCCGGATTTCGTCAAGCTTGCCGAGGCCTATCACGCGCACGGCATCCGCTGTACGCACCCGGGCGAACTCGACGAGAAGATCCAGGAAATGCTCGAGGTGAAGAAGCCGGTGCTGTTCGATTGTGTGGTCGATCCGTCGGAAAACTGCTTTCCGATGATTCCGTCGGGCCGCGCCCATAACGAGATGCTGCTCGGCGACGCCGCCACCCGCATCGAGGACGCCATCACCGAAGAAGGCAAGGTGATGGTGTAGTTATTGCGACCGCTCTCTGCTCCTCGCAACGACGGGATTTATTAGGAGTATCGATACGTGACCGCGACGACTGCCACCACCCATTATCCAGCTCAGACCAAGACCGAAGCAGTCGAAAGCCGCACGCTCTGCGTACTGGTCGACAACGAGCCGGGCGTGCTCGCACGCGTCATCGGCCTGTTTGCCGGGCGCGGCTACAATATCGATTCGCTGACGGTGTCAGAGACCGAGCACGAGGGGCACCTCTCGCGCATCACCGTCGTCACCCGCGGCACGCCCATGGTCATCGAGCAGATCAAGAATCAGCTCGACCGCCTGGTGCCGGTGCACCGCGTGATCGATCTGACCAGCGGCGGTCCGGCGTTGCTGCGCGAGCTTGCCATGGTCAAGGTGCGCGGTACCGGCGAAAAGCGCATGGAAATGCTGCGGCTTGCGGATGCCTTCCGGGCGCGCGTGATCGACGCCACCAGCGAGAGTTTCGTGTTCGAGATCACCGGCGCCTCCGACAAGATCGAAAGCTTCATTAATTTGATGCTGCCGCTCGGGCTGGTCGAGGTCTCGCGCTCGGGCGTGGTGGCGATCGGCCGCGGGCCCGAGGGGATGTGATTATCGGCGGCGAGTTCTCGTGTGGCGGTTCAGAAGTCCGCATCAGTTTGACCGGCTTAGCCACACTAGATTTTTAGGTTTGCCAGTGTCCCTTTGATTCCGAAGTTCGCACATGGGATTGCCGCCTGGTCGCGCGAATTTCGGAATCGGGACACTGCCGCGGCTTGTTTCGGCCTGGCTTGATGAGGCAATCCAGAATAGCAAACACCTCTGGTTAAAATCGGTAACTGACGCTAAATAGGTGCCTGGGATGCAACTTCGCAGGCAGGCACGTTCATGAAACCAGGTCAGATCCATTTGCCAGGCGATTGCCGCGCGATCGGCGATATTTTGGCCCGCGTCGGCGACAAATGGTCGATCCTGGTTGTTTCCCGGCTGGGCGAGGGCGCGCTCCGCTTCAACGAGCTGCGGCGCTCGATTGGCGGGATATCCCAGCGCATGCTGACATTGACGCTGCGCGGCCTGGAGCGGGATGGGTTGGTCACGCGCACTGCCTTCCCGACCATCCCGCCGCGGGTGGATTACGCGCTCACGCCGCTCGGACGCGACCTGCTCGACCCGGTAGCGACGCTCGGCGCCTGGGCGATTCGCAACCAGGCAAAGATCGCGCGCGCCCGCGAGCAATTCGACGGCAATTGCGTCGCGAGAGGCAAGCCGCCGTTAAAGCGCCGTGCCGTGCGTTCCGGGCTTGTCCAAGCCGCGCATAGAAATTAGAAGCACCGGGCAAGAACGGCCAAGGGTCTAGGCAGGGGTAAAGCACTATGCGCGTTTATTACGATCGCGACGCCGATTTGAATCTGATCAAGGGCAAGAAGGTCGCCATCATCGGCTACGGCAGCCAGGGCCATGCTCACGCGCTCAATCTGCGCGACTCGGGCGTCAAAAATGTCGCGGTCGCATTGCGCAAGGGTTCGCAAGGCGTGAAGAAGGCGGAAAGCGAGAAGCTCAAGGTCATGGAAGTCGCCGAGGCCGCCAAATGGGCCGACGTGATGATGATGCTGACGCCCGACGAGCTGCAGGCCGACATCTATAACGGCCAGCTGCACGCCAACATGAAAGACGGCGCGGCGTTGATGTTCGCCCACGGGCTCAACATCCACTTCAACCTGATCGAGCCGCGCGCCGATCTCGACGTCATGATGATCGCGCCGAAGGGGCCCGGCCACACCGTGCGCTCGGAGTATCAACGCGGCGCCGGCGTGCCGTGTTTGCTCGCGATCCATAAGGATTCGTCCGGCAATGCTCATGATCTCGGCTTGTCATATGGCGCGGCGATCGGCGGTGGCCGTGCCGGCATCATCGAGACGACGTTCCGCGAGGAGTGCGAGACGGATCTGTTCGGCGAGCAATCGGTGTTGTGCGGCGGGTTGGTCGAACTGATGAAGGCCGGCTACGAGACCTTGGTCGCGGCGGGCTATGCGCCGGAAATGGCCTATTTCGAGTGCGTGCACGAGGTGAAGCTGATTGTCGACCTCATTTACGAGGGCGGCATCGCCAACATGAACTATTCGGTGTCCAACACCGCCGAATACGGCGAATACGTCTCCGGTCCGCGCGTGGTCGACGCAAGAACCCGGGCGGAAATGAAGAGCATCCTCGCCGACATTCAGTCCGGCAAATTCGTCAAGGACTGGATGCTGGAGAACAAGGTCAACCAGACTTCGTTCAAGGCGATGCGCGCGGAATCGGCCGCCCACCCGATCGAGCAGGTCGGCGCCAAATTGCGGGCCATGATGCCGTGGATCAAAGAACGCGCTCTGGTCGATAAGAGCAGGAATTGATCCACGGCACTTAACGTCCGCATGATGAGCCTGCGCATCGCCAAGATTCTGTTAGTCGGTGCGCTCGCGTTCTACGCCTGTATCGTCGCTTACGACAACATCATCGACTACGGCTCGAATTACCAATTCGTGCGCCATGTGCTGAGCATGGACACGACGTTCCCTGGCAATGCGCTGATCCATCGCGCGATCACGAACGAGCGCGTGTGGTCGAAGGTGTATGCTCTCATCATCGCCTGGGAATGGCTGACAAGCGCGCTTTTGGCCATCGGGGCTTTGGCGTTGCTTGTTCGCCTTCGCGCGCCCGCCGCCATCTTCAACCGCGCCAAGACCTGGGCCGTCGCCGGGCTGTTGGCCGGCTTTGGTCTTTGGTTCTTCGGTTTTTTGGTGGTAGCCGGCGAATACTTTGCGATGTGGCAATCGCAAACGTGGAACGGGCAGGAGGCGGCGTTCAGGCTGACAATGGTGATTATTGGCGTGCTGATCTTCGTAGGTTTGCCAGAAAGCGATTGACGCCGGATTGTGCGCTGCACAGTGCGGCGGCGAAATTGGTTCTTATCAAAAATCTGTGACGCCGCATTTTCGCCATGTACTCCGCGAAATCGACGAGTTTTGGCGAGTTTGAATTAAAACCCGAACGCGAAGAAGCGTAAAAGCCATCGTTTTTGCCAAATTTTCAAAACCGCGCCGAGTTTTTTTCCGCGCTCTCGTTACGCGGCACTCGCGAGACTTTTCTCAGTTTAGAATTTGTCTTGCTAAGAATCGCGATGTCATTAGCATCACATTCTGACGCAGGCGCCGCGTCGCTCTTCGCAAGGCCAACAAAGGCGCCGTCAACTCGCAGCATCAAAAAAGGCTGACCGAAGCGACCGCAATATGGTGGTCAGCAGCGGCAGCCGCCGAAGCCGGCAACGTCGTGAGCTGAGGGCGGCAGCGCGCGACCTAAAACTACCGCCACCGGAGGGAACGATGGTCAATGTTCGTGTGAACGGGCAAGAGCATACATTCGACGGCGATTCGTCGATGCCGCTCTTGTGGTACTTGCGCGACGAGCTCGGCCTGACTGGAACGAAATTCGGTTGCGGCGTCGCGCTCTGTGGAGCCTGCACGGTTCATCTCGACAGCGACGCGATCCGCTCTTGCGGAATTGCCATGTCGGACGTAGCGGGCAAATCGGTGGTCACCATCGAAGGCCTCGACCCCAAAGGCGAACATCCGGTCCAAGTCGCTTGGCGAAACGTCAGTGTGCCGCAGTGCGGCTATTGCCAGGCCGGCCAGATCATGCAGGCGGCCGCCTTGTTGGCGAAAACTCCTGCGCCGACCGACAAGCAGATCGACGACGCCATGTACGGCAACATCTGCCGCTGCGGTTGCTATCAGCGCATCCATACTGCCGTTCGCGCCGCTTCAAAGGGGGCCTGACATGACTTATCAGCGCAATCAGCAAAACGTTGTTATCGCCAATGTCAGCCGCCGCGGCATGCTCAAAAGTGTCGCCGGTGCCGGCGTGTTCGTGTTGGCAGCCCAGTTTCCGGCAGTGCGCGCCGCCAAGGCTTATGCCACCGGCGCCGACAAGATGCCGCACGGAGTGGTAACCAACCCGCACATTTTTGTTTCCATCGACAAGGACGGCATCGTGAGCATTGTGGCGAGCCGCGCCGAGATGGGAAATGGCGCTGCGCGCACCTCGCTACCGATGATCGTCGCCGATGAACTGGACGCTGACTGGTCGCGCGTGCGCGTCGTCCAATCTCCAGGCGATGAGGAGACCTACGGCAACCAGGATACCGATGGTTCGCGCAGCGTGCGCCACTTCATCCAGCCGATGCGTCAAGTCGGCGCCGGAGCACGCAAGATGCTGGAAAACGCCGCCGCGAAACGCTGGGGCGTCAATGCCAATGAGGTCGTGGCGAAATTCCACGAGGTCGTGCACACGCCGAGCGGCAAGAAGCTTGGCTATGGCGAGCTCGCAGCCGATGCGGCCGCCGAACCGGTACCTGCGCCCGAAACCTTGCATCTGAAGGACCCGAGCGCCTTCCGCTATATCGGCAAGGGCAACATAACAATCGTCGATCTGTTCGACATCACGACAGGCAAGGCGATCTACGGCCAGGATGTGCGATTGCCTGGGACGCTTTATGCCGTCGTCGCCCGGCCGCCGGTGTTCCTAGGCAAGGTTGCGTCCTATGACGCCAGCGCCGCCATGAAGGTGCCTGGTGTGGTCAAGGTCGTCGCTATTGACGGCTCGCCGCCGCCGGCGGCGTTTGCGCCGCTTGGTGGAATTGCGGTGATCGCCAAAAACACCTGGGCCGCAATGAAGGGCCGCGAGGCGCTGAAGATCACTTGGGACGACGGACCGAACGCATCGTTTGATTCGGTCTCCTATAAAGCGTTGCTCGAAGAAAACGTCCGTAAGCCCGGACGAATGGAACGCAACGAAGGCGACGCCGATGGGGCGCTCAAATCGGCCGCCAAGGTGATTACGGCCGAGTATTATTCGCCGCACATCGCACACGCCACCATGGAGCCGCCCGTGGCCACCGCACGGATGGCCGATGGCAAGTTCGAAGTCTGGACTTCGACCCAGAGTCCCGGTGGCGCCCGTGACGATATCGCCAAGCGACTCGGTCTCGACCCCAAAAACGTGGTGTTGCACGAGTTGTTGCTCGGCGG
>Ga0302326_10007203_pt1 | contig 24831 bp, 23 predicted proteins | sample Palsa_T0_3_FD_202264 | JGI IMG/M metagenome (GOLD analysis project Ga0302326, IMG submission 202264) | Peat permafrost microbial communities from Stordalen Mire near Abisko, Sweden - Palsa_T0_3 | ecosystem: Environmental > Terrestrial > Soil > Palsa > Peat permafrost | place: Sweden: Abisko... | reverse complement strand
TATCATCCTCAATTCGGATGGAATAATGACCGCCACTGCCTCCACATTTGAAACCGATGGACTTGGACGCGGGCCGATATGTAACCGAAAGCACTTTCCGACTCTTGGCACCACGTACAACGGCATCCGTGTTCGGCTGGACTTCAAATGTTAGATGGTTTGGCCGCTTTTTGCATTCGACTTCCATCGCGGACCTGCACGTTTCCCATATAGGAAAGGCTAGTTCCTCAAGCATGTGTTGCTCTTCCAGCCGCCATGCTATATTTTCGCGTTCCTGTTCCTCTTCGGACTCGAATTTAGCGATTGCTCTGTCTAACATTAGTGAAACCCTCTACCAGATTGTCGCGCCGAATAGAGTACGCGTCAATCAGTTTAAGCTCTGCGCTTTTAAGGGTTTACGCTCTCTATCTTCCCTTGCTTCCTGCGCGGGGATGTGCCGATTACATCCTTGAGTGGCAATGGCTTGCTGGCGATCATCTTCCTGAGCACAGCGTCGAATCTGTCCTTGTCCGCTAGGATTTCTTGAGGTTCAGGGGATTTCTTATCCATTGGGAACATCCTAGCACTCTAAGAAATTGACCAGAGTATATGAATCTCTCTGCACTACTTTGGTTGAACCTTATCTAAGATTTTCACGAGTTCATCCAGCCGCTTTACGATTTGCTTGCCTACATCGTGGATGGATCGTGCAATCCATATCGCCCAGCAGGTTCCGGCTGCGACAGCCGCAATCAATATGTTCTCATTTGTCATTGCTGGGGTTCTCGCTGCTATTCCATCTTTGCGTTATTATAGGGCAATAGAAAAGCCACCCGGCAAGGTGGCTAATCGAGTTCTTTGAGATACGGCTACAACTCTCTAAGGGCATATTAGCCCATAGGAGATTTGTGTGCAACCTCAGTCCTTTTCCACGGCCAAAGAATTCGGTGTCCTTCGGCACATTGGAGATGTTCTCCGTGCCAAAGTTTCTCGATTTCACTCTTCTCTTCGACGGTCCTACCTTCAGTCCACGTTACGACTAGTGGGACTCGAAATTCGTGCCTTCCCTCTTCGCATTTTAGCCATAATTCGATCTTCGTCTCTCCGCTACGGGGCCACGATACTTGCCGCATCTTGGGATCGTGGTATAGGGAACGTCTATCTGGAGAATAGATATGCGCGGTCTTGCATGGGTCGCATACAAGAATTACAGAAAGATCATCGTTGGCTGGAACCCCTCGATCAGGAAATAGCCGCTCGAATGTATCGATGGGGAGCATTATGGGCGCTGGACAATTTAGCGTCTTGCACGGAAATGAATAGCACAGAACCGAATCAACCATCAGAAATCCTCTAGCGAGAACATAATTATAGCCTTACGCCCACCCCGCTCACTCCATCCTATGTCAAAGGGATAATTGTTTTAAATAATTAACCCTTCGATTCGTCCTTAGTATTTTCCTTGCCACTATCCTTTTTGCCGAATGGGGAAGGTATCGCAGATTTCGGCACCTTGAGAACCGCCTTCATCGCATCCTCAAAGCGTTGGAATGCCTCTGGTCCTTCGATCATTTCGGGCTTGGGGCGTGGACGCTTCATGGCTTCATCATAGCGCATTTATTTAGTAAACAATTCTCTCGGAATCTACACATTATTTGACGATAAGTATTTTATTTTCTGTAGCTTACGGAATTTCTGTCTCTGCTACAATTTCAAAAGAGAAAGCCACCCTCACTTATCAGGGCGTGGGTGGCCTGCTCATCGCAATCCCGTCCCTTGCGGGGCCGGGCTGTCTACCAGCCAAAACGGGCTTTTCGTCCGTCGCAGCCAATCTTGTCTAACAAAACACAGTGCGATTGTCGCACAGAGGAACTGCAAAAATGACAGATAAAGAACATGAACTCATGATTATGATGTTCACCCGCCAGACCTTGTACGTCCAGATGCTAATCGACGTTCTCAAGAGCAATGAAATTATTCAGGGGGATGACATTCCTGCTTTTGATTTCGCCGCTCGCAATGATCCCGCCAGCGTTGACGCGTTTCTTCGAGTGAACGAACAGTACCAGAGATTCGCTCAAGCCATGGGTCTGGAGCTACCAAGGCTGCCACCAAAGATGGATTCAGCCCAGTAGCCAACCACGCTTCATCGACGGCAGATGACGGATTGACCAAGGTATCCTCTTTTCCTTGGTCAGCTAAGTAATTAGGTGCCCTTTTCGAGGTTAATTATCGGCAACGGATTGTGCGATTTTTTTAAGAATGCTACGGATGGCGCCCGTGGTAGTTAACCAACCCTAGAACTTGTGGTGGACAAACGCCCCCATCGTTTGGCCCAAGACAGAGCCTCTCTACTTCCATAGGATTTGCCGGAAGGTAAATCCCAACGCCTGAGGAGGCGAAACGATGACCAGTACTATGCTCTTGGATAGCAGCACGGCAACCAGCGAGATGATACTGCAAGGAGATTTTGAGAAAATCGACTTTCGAGGGGATCTCCATGATGGACATCTCGTCCTTGATGGGGTCCTCGCGGATCAATCGGCGATGGATAACATTCCTGTTGGGATGTATGTTCTTGAAAAGGACGGCACCCTGGTCAAGTGCAACAAAACTGCAATCGCCGCCTGGGGACGTTCGCCCTCGTTAGGGACGACGGAAAAACACTGCGGCGCCCATATTCTCCGCTATCCCTCAGGCGAAGTCATGCCTCACGAGCACGCACCGCCGGCCGTGGTAATCAAGAATGGCGGGACAGTTCGCAACGCGGACGTAATCTGCGAGCAGCCGAACGGCCATCGCCTTCTTGCGCTGGTCAATGTATTTCCAATTCGCAACCCCAGCGATGAAGTGATCGGAGCAGTCAATATTTTCCGCCACAACACCAGCAAGACTGTTCCCGGCCTCACCTCTTAGGAAACCACGACAAACGCGTTACACACGAAGAATGCTCTCATCGTGTGTAACGCGCTCACGTCCATTCTTGGTAGCGTCACATCGCTTCAGGTGATTCGATTCCAAGCCATGCCAGCACTGTAACAAGCTCCCGAAGCGCGATAGCCGCTGTCGCGAGCAGTAGCGTCTTACGTGCGGGGTCTTCTTCGGTGAGGATGTGATGGCGGTGGTAGAAGTTGTTGAACTCCTGCGCTAGCTGGAAGACGTGGCGGGCTACGTAGGCTGGCTCGGACGTGGAGATGCACTGGGCAAGGACTGCGGAACGCTTCGCGCTTCTGAGCCAGATGGCCCAGATTTCGTCGGCATCGTGGAGCAGGGAGCGGGCGTCGAGCGCGGCGAAATCGGCGAGGGCTTGCTCCGGAGTGGTTTCGGCTTTGCGGAAGATGTTGCGGATGCGGACGATGGCGTACTGGACGTAAGGACCGGTTTCTCCCTCGAAGCTGAGCGCGTCTTTGAAGTCGAAAGCAATCACCGTGCCGCGCGTGAACTTAAGCATGAAGTAGCGCAGCGCGCCGATGGCGATCTGTTCGGCGATTAGCCGCCGTTCCGCTTCGGGGCGGTCGGGCTGGCGCTGGTCTGTCTCTTTGCGTGTGGCTAGGATGAGCTTGTCGATGAGGTCGTCGGCTTTGACGCCGAAGCCTTTGCGGCCGCTTACTTCGATGTATGGGCGCGCCTGATCTTCTTCTGTGACGGTGTAGCCGAGTTCGAGGGCGCAACGCGGTGTGAGCGCGACCATCTCATAGCTGAAGTGGGTGTAGCGATCGGCCTCTGCCGTATGTCCCATGCCGCGCAGGGCCTGGATTACGTTGGCTTGCGGGTCTGACTGGCGTGAGTCGATGACGTTGTAGATAGCCTGCGCTCCACCGAAGTGTGGATGGTGCTCGACGCCATGCTCGGTGGAGATCCAGCACTCGTGGCTGGGGTACTTGAAGAACGGCAGATAGCCGAAGTCGCGTCCTAAGAGGCCGAACTTCCATAGGTGGTAGGCGATGTCTTTGCCTACGTAGGTGACCGTTCCGTTGGAGCGGACGATGACTTTGGCGTCTTCGTCGGTTTCGCCTTCTGTGGTTTTGGCGTCGGGACGGGTCATGACCCAGCAGCCTTTGTTTTTGCCTTCGGTTTCGAAGTAGAGGACGCCGGTCTGCTTTAGTTGCTCGAAGGCCAGGTCCCAGAACTTTAGGTGCAGGATTTCGCTTTCGCGCGGCAGAAAGTCGTAGGTTATGTCGAGGCGCAGCATGGTTTCAAGATGCTTGCGCAGGACGGCGGTCGAGATGAGTTCTGCGACTTCGGCGGTCTCGTTGTTGCCTGCCTCGATTTCGTGCAGAGTGGCGTAACGGAGGGCTTTGCGCTGCTTGTTTTCTTCTTCAGTGCCGGCGTCGTACCACTGCGAGACGGCTGCATATACGTCCCAGCAGAGGTAGTCGAAGGTATTCCGTGAAGATGGGTCTGTATTGTTCTCAAATTCGGCAATGAGCGCGCGAATTTCGGCGAGGGAGTTGTTTTCAAGATGGAGGAAGCCTACGACTACGTCGGCGACCTGGACGCCGGTGTTGTCGATGTAGTTCTGCACATCGACTTTTTGTCCGTTGGCGCGCAGGATGCGGACGAAGGTGTCGCCGAGGATGGCGTTGCGCAGGTGGCCTACGTGAGCGGCCTTGTTGGGGTTGATGCTGGTGTGCTCGACGAGGACGTGAAGGCCGGAGTTGGGGACGGCTTGGAGATCGTATTGCGCGAGAAACGCCGCAGCAGTGCCGCGGTTGAGATAGACGTTGAGATAGCCAGCGCCTGCAGCCTCAAATTTCGAAATGGCCAAACCTTCGGCTGTTCCCTCAGAGCCCTGGGGCAAGAGCAGAGCTACGGTGGCGAGGCTGTTGTTCAATAGCGAGGCGAGTTCGGCGGCGATGATTTTTGGGGCTTTGCGCAGTGTGCGCGCCAGTTCGAAGGCGACGGGCAGGGCGAATTCGCCCATCTTGATGTCGGGCGGCTGCTCGATTGATACGGGGCCGAGTTCGACTTCGTATTGGGACTTTATGACTTGGCGGACCCGCATCAGCAGGCGTTGTTGCAGTTCGAGATACACGGGTGGAAACCTCTGAAAATCCCTGATTTACATGGTTAGTTTAACAGCAGGCTTGAGTCGGGACCGCGTCGGCGGGATGCGTCCTATCGGTTAAGATTGAGTGAGTCCGCAGCTCCCACCCTAGCCACAAAAACAAAGGCGTGGCGAGGGTGGGGCACCAAGATTTGGGTTAGGCTAAACAAATTCATGTCGATATCGTCCAATCCGACCGAAAATCCCGGCACTTTCTACATCACTACGCCGATCTATTACGTGAATGCGCGGCCGCACCTGGGCCATGCCTATTCAACGATCGTGTGCGATGCGGTGGCGCGGCGCAAGCGCAGCCAGGGCATTGCGACCTGGTTTTTGACCGGTACGGATGAGCATGGGCAGAAGATTGAGCGCTCGGCGAAGCTCGCAGGCAAAAGCCCTGAGGAGTTTGCGACTGCGGTTTCCGCCGAGTTTCGCTCGCTGTGGGACCGATTGGGGCTCACCTACGACGACTTCATCCGCACCACCGAGCCGCGGCACAAGCGCGGCGTGCAGAAGCTGTTTGCGGAGCTGCGGGACAAAGGCTTCATCTATAAGGGCTCGTATACGGGGCAATATTGCGTCTCTGACGAGGCGTATGTGGACGTGGCGCCGGGCGCTCCGTGCCCCGATTGCGGGCGGATTACAGAGACCGTCAACGAGGAGAACTACTTCTTCAAGCTTTCGGCGTTCGAGCGCAAGCTGCTGGAGCTCTACGAGGCGCATCCGGAGTTCATCCAACCCGAGGCACGGCGTAACGAGGTGATCGCTTTCGTTCGCGGCGGGTTGAAGGATCTCTCCGTCAGCCGGACGAGCTTTTCCTGGGGCATTCCTGTGCCGGGTGACGAAAAGCACGTGGTTTATGTGTGGATGGACGCGTTGGCCAACTACATGACTGCGATTGGATACGGCTCGGACGCGCCTGAGGATAAGGCGAAGTTCGAAAAGTTCTGGCCGGCCAATGTGCATCTGGTTGGGAAAGAGATCATTCGTTTTCACTGCGTCTACTGGCCGGCATTCCTGTTGGCAGCGGGACTGCCGTTGCCAAAATCGGTGATCGCCAACGGCTGGCTGCTCTTTGACAAGTCGAAGATGTCGAAGTCGGTGGGCAATGTTGTTCGCGCGGAGACGGTGCTCGAGGTGCTTGGAGCGGACGCGCTGCGCTATTTCCTGCTCAGGGAAATCAGCTTTGGCCACGACGGCAATTTCACTTTTGAATCGCTGGTTCAGCGGTACAACGGCGATTTGGCTAACGGCTACGGCAATCTGGTGAGCCGCGTGGTGAACATGGTTCACAAGTACTTTGGCGGAGTTTTGCCAGCGGTGCAGGAGCCTGACGCCGAATTTCCGGATCAGACTAGCCTTAAGAATCGGGCATTGTTTACGATTCAGCACTTTGGGCCAGCCTTCGACAGTCAAAATTTTTCTGGGGCCCTAGAGCATCTGTGGCTCATGGTTGCACAGACCGATGGCTATCTAACGGCCAACGCCCCGTGGAAGAAGCGGGCAGAAGTTTCCGACGAGGACCATGCGTTGCTACAGGCGCGGGTTTTGGCAACTGCGGCGGAGGCGATTCGGATTATTACGGCGCTGGTGCATCCGATTCTGCCGGAGTCGGCTGGGAAGGTCTGGCGGCAGTTGGGGCTGGGCGAGATTGAAGATGCCGCGAAGCGCGGCGATTTGAAGGATCTGGCGTGGGGTGGATTGCGAGCGGGCACGCGGTTTGGCGAGCCTGCGCCGCTGTTTCCTCGCGCGGAAAAGGATGCGGTGGAGCGAATGGAAAATCTTGAGAAGGCCAATAACGCGAGCGTCGTGGCTGCTGTGAGTAGTCCGGAAACTGGCGAACAGCTCAGCGAGTCGCCGGTGATCTGCGAGTCAACAGCGCCGCTTACGGCAAACAAAATTGAGCCGAATCCGGCGGAGACGATTACGCCTGCGCCGGAGCCTGAGGTTCCGATTGCGGCCGCGCCCGAAACTGTGACTGCCCTAACCCCTGAAATTGCCCAGATTGGCATTGAGGATTTTGCCAAGGTGGAGTTGCGCGTGGCGCAGATTCTGGTGGCAGAGCGCATTCCCAAGGCGGACAAGTTGCTGAGGCTGGAAGTGGATCTGGGCTACGAAAAGCGGCAGATCCTGGCCGGCATTGCGCAGTACTATGAGCCGGAAAAGCTGATTGGGCGTAAGGTGGTGATCGTCGCCAACCTGGCTCCGCGCAAGCTGCGTGGGCTCGAATCGAACGGCATGGTCGTGGCTGCGTCGATTGGGGACCTGGGAGCGCCGGTGCTGGCTGGATTTCTCGAAGACGTTCCGCTGGGTGCGCGGCTCAAGTAGTTGGCCTCAGAGACTGAGTCGTTAGTCGAGTGAAAGGAGACGCGGGATTCTATGGCTCTTGAGATTGACGGAATTACGCCTTTGATTTTTGTCTTCGACATGCCTGCGTCGGTTCATTTTTACCGCGACGTGCTTGGATTTGAGCTGGTCAACCATGCTCCCGAGTATGCGGAGGGGCTGTTTCACTGGGCGATGCTGCGGCGGAATGACGTGACGATTATGCTCAACACCGCCTACGACGAGGGCGAAGCGCCAGCAAAGCCGGATCCGGCCAGAGTTGCGAATCACGGCGATACGCAGTTCTACATTGGCTGCGCAGACGTGGATGCTGCGTATCACCATTTGCTTGAGAGCGGAATCAAGGTCGAGCCGCCAACGGTCGCTCGTTATGGGTTTAAGCAATTGCATGTGAAGGATCCGGATGGGTTTCACCTTGTTCTCCAACATCCAGTTTGAACAATTCATCGGCAATTCAATTTGTCTTGTGAGGTCACGACGTTGCTGATTGATTCTCATGCTCACCTGGATAGTGAGCGGTATGCGGGTGAACTCGCAGAAATTCTGAAACGGACCTACGCCGAAGGCGTGAGCGCGGTGCTGGCCATTGGGATTGGCGAGGGGCCGGCAGAGATGCAATGCGCGCTGGAGATCTGCCGCCAGTATAACGGCTTCAATGGACAGGGTCAGCCGGGATTGCCGCGCCTCTATGCCAGTGCGGGTATCTATCCGCACAACACGCATGAGGCCGACGAAGCTGCTTTGGCCAAGCTGGATAGGCTGCTGGGCGAGCCGGAGGTGATCGGCTGCGGCGAGATTGGCCTGGATTATTACCACGAGGGCTCTCCGCACGAGACGCAGAAGCGGGTTTTCATCCGGCAGATGGAGATCGCAGCGGCGCGGAAACGGCCGATTATCATCCATTGCCGGCCAAAGAATGGTGGGGATGGTGATAACGCCTGTTGGGATGACACGCTGGCGCTTCTGGCCGAGCATTGGGGATCGACCGGGCTGGGCGGCATTCTACATTGTTTTTCGGGCGATTGGGAAGATGCCAAGCGCGCGATGGAGTTGGGATTTCTGATCAGTTTTGCCGGGAATTTGACTTATCCCAAGGCACAGCCGCTGCGCGATGTGGCTGCGCGGGTGCCGCTTGACCGGCTGCTGGTGGAGACGGATGCGCCGTTTCTGGCTCCCATGCCCAATCGAGGCCAGCGCAATGAGCCGGGCTGGGTTTCGTATACGGCGGCGGTTTTGGCCGGGCTGCGCGGGATCACCCCGGACGAAATGGGTTCCATTACGACGAAAAACTTTGAACGGTTGTTTGGACTGAGCCTGAACGTGTGAAACTTGAATTTGCAGAGAATCGGAGGCCGAAGCCGGGTTACCGATCTTTTGAACTGGGCGGCCGGATATGGGGCAGGCAACGAAGGACAGGACAGTTAAGGATAGGACATCATGGCGCAAGAAAATTCGTTTGACATCGTCAGCAAGGTAGACATCCAGGAAGTGCGTAATGCCATCGATCAGGCTAGCAAGGAGATCAAGGCGCGCTTTGACCTCAAGGACTCGAAGTCCGAGGTGACGCTGGAGGGCAATGACGCGATTCAGTTGGCTTCGGCGGATGAGTACAAGCTGGATGCGGTGAAGGAAATCCTTGGGCAGAAGCTGGTGAAGCGCGGCATCTCGCTCAAAAACCTGAGCTATGGCAAGCTGGAAGAAGCGATGGGCAAGAGCGTCCGGCAGAAGATTACCTTGCGGCAAGGGGTGCCGATCGAGAAGGCCAAGGACATCGTACGGATTGTGAAGGATTCCAAGCTCAAGGTGCAGGCGTCGATCCAGGGGGATTCGGTGCGGGTGAGCGGCAAGGACCGCGACAGCCTGCAATCGGCAATCGCGCTTTTGCGGGGTAAAGATTTGGGTATCGATTTACAGTTCGCCAACTACCGGACGAATTGAACAGGATCAAATTTTCCCCGCCCGCATCCGAATAGACAGATACTGGAATTAGCTGTCGTACTCAAGCTGTACGACGAAGACGGTAAGCTGGATCATCGGCATAACCGGGCGAGCAAGAGGAAAGCGCAGGAACTCCAAGACTTTGAGCACATTGGCGATATCGACGGCACGGGAAGTCTTCGATCTGCTCCGCGATGACCTCACGGCCATTGAGCGGGAGTTGGGGCGCGATGCTGTATCCAGCGTAGACACGATTACTGAGATTGCAGAGTATCTGCGGGTAGGCGGCGGCAAGCGCATTCGGCCCTCACTGCTGCTGCTAGCGGCGCGCTGCCTGGGTTACACGGGCGACGGGATGATTCGGCTGGGCGCTGTGGTGGAGCTGGTGCATACGGCCACGCTGGTGCATGACGACATCATCGACGGGGCGGATATGCGGCGCGGCCGGCCCTCCGCGAACACCACCTGGGGCAACGAAAAATGCGTGCTGGCGGGCGACTGGCTGTACATGCAGGCCTTCCACATTGCCCTGGAAGAGCGTAATTTCAAGGTTCTGGATCTCCTGATCAGCCTGACCCAGTTGATGGTTGAGGGCGAGCTGCTGCAGATTCAAAAGCTGTGGCGGCCGGTTTCCGAGGCTGAATATTACGACCTGATTTTCCGCAAGACGGCCTGCCTGTTTTCGGTTTCAATGCAGCTGGGAGCGACGCTGGCCGGGGCGACCCCGATGCAGGAAGAGGCGCTGGCGAACTACGGGCGCGCCGTGGGCTTGGCGTTCCAGATTGTGGACGATGTGCTCGATCTCACCGCGACTGAAGAGGTGCTGGGCAAGCCGGTGGCCAGCGATCTCCGTGAAGGCAAGACTACGCTGCCGGTGATCCACTCGCTGGAACACGGCACGGCTGCCGATCGCGAGGTGATCGAACAGGTGCTGGAAGATGGCGGCTTTGTGCGGTCGACGCGGGAGCAGGTGCAGGAGTTGTTGCACCGCAACGGGTCTGTCGAATATGCGCTGGCAGCCGCCGAACGCTACGCCGAACAGGGCCGCGAGGCGCTGGCGATGCTGGAAGACTCGGAGTTCAAGCGCGCCCTGCTCTGGGTGCCGGATTTTGTGGTCGCTCGAGACAAGTAGTTAGACAAGCAGGTCCAGTCATGGCGAAGGTCTTTCCTGGCCGCTACACGGCTCAGATCGAAGGCCCATTTGTAGTCTTCCTGATCGGGATGCGCGTCAATCGGCTCTTCGCACTCCATAAATGGGTTCCGGTGGCGAAGGCCATGCCGGGAATGCTTCAGGAGCTGTACGCAAACCCTGAGTCAGGCTTTCTCAGCGGGCAGTTTTTTGTTCATTGGCGCGGCGTGTCGGTGGCCCAGTATTGGCGGTCGTTTGAACATCTGCACGCGTATGCACATGCGCGGGACGCTCGCCATCTGCCTGCGTGGGCGGCCTTCAATCGGGCTGTGGGAGGGGATGGCTCTGTGGGTATTTGGCACGAAACCTACGCCATTCAGTCAGGAAATTCTGAGTGCATTTACGTCAACATGCCGCGCTTTGGCCTAGCGCAGGCCGCTGAACATGTGCCAGTTGTGGGCCGAACGGATAGCGCCAAGGCGCGCATGGGCGCGCAACCCTGACTTATGGACAGATTTCAGGTTAGCTAATGCGGGCGCGGAATTTTCGGGTGCGCGGGGGTGGATCCGGCGCTTTCGGCAGGCTCACTTCCGGCGCTTTGGGCAGCAGCACAGAGAGCACGCCCAGAATTGCCGCAGCGAGCGGAGCAGCCAGCGCCACGCCAACCGGGCCGGCGAGCGCGGCCAGCAGCAACTGCATGGTGAGCGTGAGCGCTGGAGGCAGGCGGACGATGTTGCGCTCCAGCAAGGGCGTGACCACATAACCTTCCAGGGCAAAGACGATGGCGAAGACCAGCAGGGCCAGCAGACCCGTGGTTGGGCTCTTGGCGAGCGCCAGCAGAGCAGCCGGAATCACCGCAATCAGCGGGCCAATGTTGGGGACGAAGGTCATCAAAGCTGCGATTATGCCCAGCGAAAAGGGAAGCGGCACGCCGACGATCGAGAGCCCAATCGTGATGAGGATGCCCACCATGGACATGGAGATCAATTTGGCGACGACCCAGGAGCGCAGAATCTGGGCTACGCTGGCGGCGCAGGCGTCCAGCTTCTCGCGGTGCTCTTCGGGGACGATCCGGCGCAAACCGTTGTAGTACAACTCCGGCTCGGCGGAGAAATAAATGCTGAGACTGAAAACGATAACCAGACCGGCCAGTACAGTCGCCGAGCTGAGCACGATGCCGCCAATGCGGGTTAGAGCGTAACTGAAGCCGTTCGAGACCTGTGTTGAATCAGGCGATTGCCGCAACAGCCATTGCCCCCATTGATGGCTCTGTAACTGCGCCAGCAGCGAATGCGCGGCCAGGGGGAGTTCGATTTCGAGATCGGCAAATTGCTGGACGGCGTTTGGACCTTGGATCCAAACCAGCAGCGCCGCCACGGCAACAGCCACGCAGATGAAGAGCGCCAGGGCCGCTCCCTGCCTGATCTTGAACCGGGTATGCACCCAATCTGAGATAGCCGTCAGGAAGACGGTGCCGACGATGGAGGCAAACAACAGCAGGAAGATGACGCGGCCAATCCAGAGCAGGCCAAACGACAGCCCAACCGCGGTAATGGCCAGTAGCATGAATATTACGCGGCTTTTGAATTTGTCGTCGACGGTGTCGGGCAAGGTATCGTCCGTTCAGAGGATTTTGGAGGCGTTCGCTTCAGTGAATTGTGTCTTGAGTCTATCCTGCGCCTGTTCCGAGCGGCGAATCCAGACTACGAATTTCTGGCGGCGAACTGGACACAAGATGCGGATAGACGCCGTTGCATGAGTTCAGATATGAATTGCAGAGGACAACGTTCCTCCAATCTGGGTGACGCTCCTTCGCAGCTTGGCCGGCACGATGTTGCTGTGAAGTGTGATGCTTGCGGGCCGCCGTTCGCTGCCTCTGCCGCGGGAGGTATATTGGCTTTTAGAAGGAAAGGCCAGCATAGAGCTTTTGCTTGAGCGTGGTCCTGATCCTACCATGGGCTTGCAATAGACCCGAGGCATACGAGAACGGAAGAGCGTGAAAACGAGCAACGAGGAATGGCAGGCCACCGGCAAGCAAAACGCAAATATATATTTTGCGCTGTTCGTAGTCGGGAGTCTTGCGGGCCTTTTGCAGATGTCTTCGCCGGTCAAGTTTGGCCTTGGGTTCGAGATGGTTGCGCTGGGCAGGAACCTGGCTGAAACCGGAAGCTATGCCAATCCTTTTCTGGTCTTGAATACCGGCCCAACAGCTGCAAACCCTCCTGTTTATCCTGTGTTTCTTGCGCTCTTGACTAAAGTCCTTCGAAGCACTGATCCGGTCGTTCTGGCTGCTACCGTGAGCAGCATGGTCGCGAATGCGTTCACTGCATCGTGGCTGCCGCGCGTCTCCGGCGTCTTCTATGGGGACATCAAGCCGGGTATCGTGGCTGCGATCCTTTGGCTGGCTTCGGCGCAACTGATGCCAAGTTGGGACGCGAGCTTCACGGTGGCGGGGCTGCTCCTATTCTGCTTGTTATCCGCGCATCTTCGCACGCGCAAAGGCGTGGTTCCCGCGGTCGTAACGGGCGCAATCGCAGGCCTTCTATTTGGATTGAATCCTTCTTCGCTGCTCATCACGCTTCCATGGATTGCCTATCTCATGTTGAGCAGAAGAGTGCTTTGGCGGCAGACAGCTGTCGTGCTTGCGACTCTCTTTCTCTTGATGTTTCTCTGGGCAGCGCGGAACTACGCGCAACTTGGAGCGTTTGTGGTTCGAACGAATCTTGGCATGACGCTCTACTCGTCGGACAACGATTGCGCTCAGCCAAGCATGATTGCCGATGAGGCCAACAACTGCTTTCAATCGCATCATCCAAACATGAGCCTGAGCGAGGCTCAATTGCTGCTTAAACTCGGAGAAGTGACATACGATCGCAAGCGCACTGCCGATGCGGAAACGTGGATCAAGACTCATCCGGAGCGATTCAGACAACTGACATTGGCCCGCTTTCGCGATTTCTGGTTTCCGCCAGTGGAAGAGAGCGCGTTCAAGGTGCATGTGATCTGGGCGATCACGATTCTCTCGATTCCCGGGCTGATCTGGATGCTGTTCCGGCGTGAGCGAGTCTCTGTGTTTGTACTGTTGGTCTTGTTTCTGTACCCGCTGATGTATTACGTGGTTGTCAGTGACGTGCGGTATCGCTATCCCGTCCTATGGCTATCGGAACTGCCCGCCGGATATTTCCTCTGGCGCACTTATGCGTACCTCTTGGTTCGCCGTCAGAGATAGTCGAGCACACTGGCCCGACGCAGCAACCAGCCAGTTGGACTCAGAGATATGCCCGAAGAGGGTCGGCACAATTGCTATGCCGCGCACGCCACCAGGCGAGGGGATACGTTTCATCGGCGATATACGACCTCCGAGTGTATTCGCTCCTCCATCATCTTTGATCTACGTCCGAAGCCTGGGCAGGTAAATTTTTCTGCGGGGGATAGATAGACAAGTCTGCTGAGGACTTATCCGGCTCTACCAGCCAGACCTGGCGATCCTTGTAATAGCGCATGAGATCCAGATTATTCGCGGCATCCATCTCCCGCGCCCATATAACTTTGGAGTTACTTATGTCTGGAGCGTTGTAAACCCACTCGTTAGCTGCAAAGTGCGTTGGACTATAGCGGACCAGGGCGAGCTGCTTGCCGGGTAGGGTTTCGAGATGATTTTCGACCTGCGCCCGCGCCTCGCCAAACGGTCCCGGTCCATACCAGCTAAAAGCCCAAGAACTGCCCGGCCATGGATCAAGTTGGAGGCGAAGCGGCGCAGCAAATGCGCGGAAGACAACCATGACGATCACAGTCATGGCCAGGTAGCGAATCAAGGCGACCCCTGTTTGCCTATTCTCGGTTCGCCACAGGCGTAAGTGGCGCATCGCTTGCAAACCTACGCAGTAAAGAGCTGCGGTGAAAACGGCAATATAGTGTGGAAGCAGAAAGATTTGAATCAGCAATCCCGGAATCCACAGGCAGCCTGCGAGAGCAAAGAAGCGGACGCGGCGGTCAAGAAGCGCGCGCGGTAACAGAAACACGGCTGGCAAGAGCGCGATTCCTGCCAAGAACCAGATAATCATGATGGGTTTGGCCAAGAGCTGGAAGAGGAAGCCCGAAGGAGTCTGAATGCGCTGCGCGACGGGGAGTTCATCTTCGAGGTAGAAGTCGCGCATGGCTTTGTGCCGGTAGACGGGTGCGGGGTGTGGCGATTGCCATATCCAGTAGGGAGCGGCTGCGTACGTTGCGCGATTGAGGGTGTAAGGCAACGTGAAGGCGTTACCATTCACGCGGCGATCATAGTGCCCCATCCATAGGCCTGTGGCTAGCAGGATCAGGAAAGGCACGGCGGTCAGGCGCAAGAGCATAGTCGGTTCAGGGCGGTTCTGTGCGAGAAACATCCAATGGACAAGGACCAGGGCAACGGGAATGCAGAGAAGAAGTCCTTCGTACGGGCGGCTGAGTGCAACGATGACGATGCCGATAGTGAGCAGCAGCACACAGCGAAAGCTTACGGCTTGCCTGGCGCGGACGATGCGGGGAAACGCACCAAGGATCAACGCACCTCCAAGGGCAGCAATGGAAGCGGCGCCCGTGAATGTGTTGATCCAGTAGCTGAAGAGGGCAAGATGCAGAACAGCGATCATGCCTCCGCAAAAGGCCCACCGGGGCGGAAGCCAGGCTTGCAGCATCCAGCAGATCGCCGCGCACATCAGGGACGTTACGACGAGGAGACCGAACCATGGGTTTCCGGTCAGAACCTTGCCTGCGGCGAGAATCAGACCTTGTGCTGGAAAGTACATCGACATATAAGTTGGCTGCATGTCAATGTGGAAGCTTTCGAAGTGAGTCCAAAGAGCAGGAGTGGGGTTGGTGAGCCGCCCCAGCGCGAAGGTGTTCGCGGCAAGCAGAAAACTGAAATCGTCCTGGCCAAAGGGTTGGGGGATGGGGATCAGCGGCAACAGGATGAGACGCAGGAAAAACGCGCTCAAACCAACTGAGGCCACAGCCCAGCCGCGACGTCTCGCGAGCTTGTCCAATGCCCGCTCGAGCGGTCGAAAAAGAGATTGTCCAAGTGTCGGCCAACTGAACGCAAGCCCGATTGCGATCACTGTTAGAGCGCCTTCAATCAGCACCGGCGAAGCGTTTTGTCCTGCTGCAGCGGCGAGCATCATCCCGAGGTCTTTCGTTGCGACCGGCAACCAGTCACCGGATCAGGCAGTCTGGTCTAAGACTCATGTGGGACCGGCGTGTAATATTGCTGCGTTACTTTTCTGCCCGTCGCGTCAAATCTGGCGATGTGACGCAGGCCGAGCTTATGGGCGGCAAAGCTGAAGGTCGTCGCCAGTACGCCAAGGCCATATTCCACGCTGCGTTTGAAGTTGATTGAAGAGGCTTCCTTGAAGTATTTGGTAGGGCAGGAGATTTCACCTATGCGGAAGTTGAACATTACCGCCTGCGCAATCATCTGATTGTCGAAGACGAAGTCGTCAGAGTTCTCAAGCAGCGGCAGCGTTTGCAGCAGTTCGCGAGAGAATGCGCGATAGCCAGTGTGGTACTCAGAGAGTTTGACGCCGAGGAAAAGGTTCTGAAACGCAGTAAGAGCGCGGTTGGAAATGTACTTGTAGAGCGGCATTCCGCCCTTGAGCGAGCCGCCGCCGAGAATGCGCGAGGCCAGCACCATGTCATAGACGCCGCTTGCGACCATACTGGCCATCGCGGTGACCAGAGCGGGCGTGTACTGATAGTCGGGATGAACCATGACCACGATATCCGCACCGGCGGCGAGCGCCTCACGATAGCATGTCTGCTGATTGCGGCCATAGCCATAATTGGCGTCATGCGTGAAGGTCTGCACGCCCAGCTGTTTCGAAAGCTGCGTGGTCTCATCCTTGCTGAAGTCATCGACAAGAATCTTGATGTCGACGATGTCGGGGAGTTCGCGCACGGTCTGTTCCAAAGTTCTGGCGGCGTTGTAGGCAGGCATTACGACTGCGATGCGTTTCCCGTTGATCATGACTTGCTGCTCCTTCTTGAATGCCCACGATGGGGGTGAAGTTAGTGTGAGGCGGCGAGCAACTGTCCGGATTTGGCGCGCTCATCGACCTCGGAATAGGGGGTCACGACGGCGGGTAATTTGTCCGGTTCTACCAGCCAGGCCTGCCGGTCCTTGTAGTGCTGGATCAACTCCGCATTGTTGGAGGCATCCATCTCGCGCGCCCAGATTACCTTGGATCCATCGATGTCGGGTGCGTTGTAGACCCACTCTTGCATCGGATTGTGTTTGGCTGAATAACGGACTAGCATGAGCTGTTTGCCGGGCAGTTGCGCCATCTGTCCGACAACGCGAACTCGCTCGGTGCCAAAGTGATCCGGCCCGTACCACTCAAAATTCCAGTTGGTTACGGGAAACTCGGAGAGGCGCAGATGCAGAGGGCCGGCATAGAGCCGCATTCCAACCATTACGAGGCAGACAATGACGCAGAGCCGAGCCAGGGTCATCCCGACGGGCTTGCCCTCAGGGCGCCAAACCCTCAAATGACGCATGGCCTGCAGGCCGATCGCGTAGAAGGCGGCGGTAAACGGAGCAATATAGTGCGGAATGAGATAAATCTGGATGGCCATGCCAGCAATCATGATGCCAATACAAATCACGAGAAAGCGCAGGCGCCGGTCCTTCGCTACCCACCAGAGCATGGCCAGTGGGGGAAGCAATGCGATCCCGGTATAGAAATGCGTTGCCCAGACGGCCTTGACCAGGCTCTGCACGGGATAGCCGGAGAGGGAGTGAATTCTGTTGTAGAAATCAAGCTCGCACACATAGTAGAACGACCGCATCACCGCGTGCCGATAGACGGGCTCCGGCCTCTGTGATTGCCAGACGAAGTACGGGGCCATGGCATAGGTGGCGCGGTTGACGGTGTAGGGCAAAGTTGTCGGGCTGCCGAAGGCGCGGTAGTCGTAGTAGCCGAGCCACCCGCCTGCCGCGACGAGCAGCACCAGCGGGAGTGCGGCGCGTCGCAGCAGAATCGCGGGGCGAGGGCGAGTCTTGCCATAGACCACCCAATGGCCCAGCGCAACGGCTACGGGAAGACACAGCAGCATGCCCTCGTAGGGGCGGGTGTAGGCGAGCAGCACGATGCCCATGGCGATTAGAAGGCCATAGCGGAAATGGGCTGTTTTCTTGAGCCGTGGCAGAGCGCCGAGGATTAGCGCTCCACCAAGAGCGCTGATCGAACCGCCGGAATGATAGGTGTTGATCCAGTAGGTGAACAGACCGAGATGAATCACCGCCAGGAAGCCGCCTAGGAGTGCCCAAGTAGGCGGCAGCCACGCCTGCAGCATCCAGCAGATGGCTGCGCACATGAGCGCTGTGACCAGTAGAAGTCCGAACCAGGGATGGCCGAAGAGCAGCTTTCCGGCTGCCAGGGCCAGTCCCTGCGAGGGAAAGTACATGGACATGTATGTCGGGCGCATGGTTTCATGCATGGTCTCGAAGTGGGCCCACATCGCCGGCGTCGGGTTGGTCAAGCGTCCCAGGCCAAAGGTGTCCGCCGCAAGCAGAAAGCTGAAATCGTCGGTCACGAAAGGAATCGGGATAGGGATGAAGGGGAGAATGGCCAGCCGCAAAACGACGGCGGCAAGGCCGACTACCACGACCGCCAATCCTTGCCTGCGCGCCAGGCGGCCGAAGGCATTTTCTATGCGCAAGAAACTGGTCGAGAGCATTCGAGGGGCGCAAAACGCAGCGGCGATTGCGATAAGCGTGAAGCTGAACTCAAGAAGCGGCAGGGTGACAGATGTGTTGGGAGCGGATGACTCGACCATATGCGCTCTATGCCTGCACCCGGCGTTGGGAATTGCCAGGAAGATGCGGCGGAGAAGAGATTGTCTCAGCCTCGTTCATTTCGTTGTCGCTCCATCTTTTTCCTGCAATCGAAAATGGCATTGTAAGAATCCTGAATGGGCTCAAGAACGACGTTGAAAGACTATGGAGGGTAACGCTCTCGACTGGCTTCGCACGGGTTAGGTGTTACTCGTGAGGGTCGTACCGATATTGTTGAAGATTGTGTTTACCTTCGTGGCAATGGACTTCATTCCAGCCGTAGCTCCGAAGGCCATCAGAGCAACTAAAAGGGCGTATTCGACCAGATCCTGACCGCATTCCTGAAGCAAAGTGTCCAGCAGCCTGAACGAGTGCCTGTGGAAGCAAGGTTTCATGTGGATAATCCAGGAGCGCAGAGTAGGTTGCGGGGCCGTTCTGAGGGTGAGTAGCTTTGGCTGGGGAGAGTTCGCTGCAGGAACAACGAGGCTCTACCGAATTCTCCCCAGCCAAGGATTGGGGCCGGTTTCTAGATCACCGATGCTGCATGGTCTAGGAACTAAGCGGCAGTGAGGCTGGTGCTGATGTTGGAAAAGGTGGTGTTGATGCTGCCGGCAAGCGCCTTCATGCCGGCGGTGGCTGCGAAGGCGATCAAGGCGACGACCAGGGCATACTCGACCAGGTCCTGGCCTTCTTCCTTCATCAGGCCCTTGATTGCGAGGTGCATCTTGGAAATCATGTTCTTCATTGTTTGTTTCTCCAGGTGGTTTGATATGTCCCGGCGGTTGGCTGGGCTTGCCCTATAGATAGCAAGCGGGTTGCCAAACTTTCCAATTCGAGCCAATGTATATAAATCAGCAACTTACAGTATGGTGAGCGGCAGAAGTAGTGAACTGCCGTATACAATCCCCTCGAATCAGGCCAGCCTCGTATACATCACCTTAAGGTGGTAACGTGACCTTCAGGCCATAGATTTGCAACCATACGGGTCAAGCCCATGCAGGACCTTTGGGGGATGGATTTTGCAATCAATATCGTGGTACGTCGGCATGATTTTGCGGCAAGAAAGGAAGCGGATAACCTCGCGCCGAAGATGATTGGGCTCTCGATTCTTGATTCATGGGTGCCATCGCGCCACGCTTGCGACCGGAGAGCACTACGGAATCGATCTAATTCCCTGGACTGGCATTCGGTTGCTATGCTACGGCCGCTGGCTGGCGCAGGATGTGACGTGCGCCCCTGTATTTAGGCGTCGTACTCGCATGGTCGCTGGCGGTGCGATTCAAATACGCTGTTCTGGCGGCGCATCCTGCTCTGGTGAAAGCGATGGCAGTCTTAACGGCGGCTCTTGCGGTCTGGGCTCTGGTAAAGAAATGGAGTACTACGAACGGAATACGGCGAACGGAATCTAGCGGATATCTGTGTGAAACACCGCTGATTGAGGATGCCAACTGAGGATTCCAGATGAAGTTCCGCATGTTTTTCCAGCAGCATTGCACAGCAGACTAAGGGCGTGCGTAGGTTGCGGCGGTCTCTGCCACGGGGACGGAGGAAAATGCGAGTTCGTCTCCGCGCCTCGTTTGTGTTTCGCGGATGGTGCCCGAGGGTAGCTCAATCACCGAGTGGGCAGTGAGACAGGCTGACATTCGCCACGGAGGAACGCTGCTTCTGACCTTGCGAATGCGGTTCTTGCGGTCGAGGTAGACAAGGTCAATCGAGAATCTCATCCCAAAGGTGTGCACTGCCTCGCAAGGCATGATCCACAATCCTTCACCCTGCGCCAGTCCGTCGCGCCCCAGCAGACCCTTCATGCGATTGGAGCCGTGGTCCGCTACTTCGAGGCAGCTCGCGAGCACGGTGTGGCGTGTCAGGTTAGAGACATGGAGCCGGACCTCGGGCGTCGCGCCGGCAGCCTCGCGCTTGCGCGATCCACGGCCTTTGGAATTCGGCATGATCCAGCTGGGCAACTTCATCCGCGCGCCTTTGGTCCTTTCAGTTTCTACGTTGACTGGTTCACTGCGGCGAGCCGGGGGAGCTCAAGCCCGTCGAGCCGCCAGTTGAGCCTGTCGCGGATGACCCGCTTTCGACCAGCGTTTTCTCCGGTTTCAGGCTCTCAATCAGCTGCTCCACGGGCATCGTAGGCGGCGCTGGCGGTGGGGTATTGGCGGTGTTCTTCCCATCCGGTGTGTAGGTTGGTATGTCGGAGTTGGGTGGGATGAATTTTCCTGGATACTTGAGCGCGGGCAATGGTGTACCGGCAGGGATGGGGGCAACTATCTCCGGCGTGACGATGACGATCAGCTCGGTGTCGGTCTTGGTCTTCGAAATCGACTGGAAGAATTTGCCCAGCACGGGAATGTCGCCCAAGAAGGGAATTTTCTGGAAGGTTTCAGTATCGCGCTTGTCGAGCAGGCCGCCAACGGCGAAGCTCTGGCCATCGCCCAGTTCCACTTCGGTCTTTACGTTGCGGGTGTCGATGGCGGGAACGTCGAAGCCGGAGACTTCGACCGCGTTGGTGAAGTCCAGCGAACTGACTTCAGAGAAGAGCTGCAGGTGAACGGTTCCGCGCGGCGTGATGGTGGGTATGAAGTCGAGACGGACTCCATACTCCTTGAACATGATGGTGACGGCAGCCGAGCCGCTGGCGGTTCCCTGAACGACCGGGTAGGGATACTCTCCGCCGGCCAGGAAGCTGGCCTTTTTGCCGTTGGCAGCGAGCAGATTGGGTTGCGAGAGAACCTGGACCAGGCCCTTGCTTTCCATGGCGTCGATGGAGGCACCGACGTTCAGACCCGGCAAGAAGCCGACAATGTTGGATGAGGCTGACGATTGCCCCACCGAGGCCCCTGTATTCGTTGAGGAGACCGATGTGGAGCCGAATTGGCCCGTAGAGACCGATCCAGCCACGTTTCCAAATCCGGTAGTGAACACGTTGATGCCGAGCTGCTTCTCCAGGCTGCGGTCGACGCTGGCGAAGCGCACCTTCAGGAGAATCTGCGGATCGCCGGAAGGCACCAGAACGTAGAGCAGATTGACTACTTTGCCCGCGGTCGAGGCGATCGCAACGGCTCGCTCCGAGCTGTTCAGATCCTTCACCGTCCCGCGCAGAAAGATATTGCCATTGCCCGTGCTGACCTTGAGGTCTTCGTCGGGAAGCTCGGTATGAAGCTCGCGCCGGACGGCTTCGAGATGATCGTCGGCCACTGCGGTGTCGGCCGTAATGGTGACGTGGATGAACTGGCGGGCACCGGTTACATCCCACAGAATGAGGCTGGTTTCGCCGACTGATTTGCCGTTGACCAGGACCTCAGTGGGGCTGACAGCAGTGGCTTCAGCATAGTCACCGAGGCCGACAGAGATGCGCTTGACCGGCCGCTCGGTGTCCACCACAGCGGACTTACCGATGGCGATGGACAGGAGGCGGATGGTATCACGGTTGGTCGTTGTCTGGCCGTTGGACGCGGCGCTGTAAACTCCGGGAGCGGAGGTTGCATCGCTTTGAGCCTTCCCCTTCCTAGATGCCTTTGCGGCCACTGCGTGGGGCGTTGCTGTCGTGGCTGTTGTAGTTGCAGCTGCGGTCTGGGTTTCCAGGGGCAACGCGGAGCAGGGAATTAACAAAACTGCGCAGAAACCAAGGATGGTGAAGTTAGTTCTCGTTCTCACTGTTGCCCCCCGGGGGAATTGAATTTCTGATCGTCCCGCTTGGCTCCGTTAAGGACTTCAATGAAATATTGAGGTGCAGCGGGTTTGGCGGCGGCTTTGACAGGTGCAACATGCGGCTTTACCGGGGCGGCATTCTTGTCGTCGAAGAGGTTGCCCACGGCGGTTCCAGGAGTCTTCGAAATTTCCGTGTCGAGCGGGTTGCGCAGCACCAGCTGAATGTGGGTCTGGGCGCTGGCCAGGCTGAGCGACTCGGCCTGATCAGGAGTGACCAGCAAGTTCACAACCTGGACCTGCTTCGGCTTGCCTTCGCCATCCTTTTGAATGTCAGTGCCGGCAGAGAGCACTGCGATATTCTGCAGCAGAGTCCTGACCTGTGAGCCTTCCGTCGGGGCCACAACGCCCGGAGGGTTGCCGGAGATCAGCACATCGACACGCATTCCCGGAGTGACAAAACCCGCCACGCCGACCACATCATCCACCTTGACCGCGCAGGCGCGCATGCCCGCGGGGATCGTCGCAGCCAGACCGCCGCCCGCTCCAACCGCTGCGAGACGGCTGTCCAGAATTGGTTCACCCTGATACAGATCGGCGATGACGCCGCGGCCAATGGCCAGTTCAGGCTTCAGGATCGCGCCCTTCGGAGGCGCTCCGGCTATCTCCATCGTGGTCAGGTTGGAGGCTGTAAGCACGGTGCCCAGCTTGATGTCACCGGCGGCAGCAATCACGCGCGTGGTGTTGGGCTTGGCTGCCGTGCTCATGCGACTGCCGATCAAGCGATTGACCAGGAACGCGCAGGCGCTCGCGACCAGGAAAGCGCAGAGAAGGATAGAGACAAGTCTTCGGTTCATTCATGATCCTGTTGAAACTGACGGTAGGGCCAGTTACGCTCGTTCCCTATTCCTATGGCAATTGCCGTGCCAAAGTGTATTCAGGACAGAAATGGCGCAAAATGAGGGGTTTAAAGGTATTTGCGCGGTTCAGGTGTGAACGCCTGTATACCAATTGCCTGCGAGTGTAGCCGTGAAGACACGTTCACTCTTCACCAAATGCTTCAAGAGCCGATCCGCGGCGGCGAATCGGCTCTTGAAGACGGGGCTGGTAAGCCCGCGCTTATCGCATGTTGTGCCTACGTTGTGCCGTTGGGGATCAACCGCGGAACCGTGAAGCTGGTGGCGATATCGGTGAAGATCTGCTTGATGTTGGTGGTGGAATCAGAGGAAGAGATGCAACTGGAATCGACGCCCGATCCGCTTTGTGCGTAATCGGAGTAGAAATACGCCGGCGAAGAAGCGATTGACTCCATTGTCGAGCATGGGGTGATCGCCGGACTGTCGGTCGAGCATCCCGTGGACTCCGCGCCGTAGGCAACCGCGTATACCCTGGTCCCCGCTGCGGCTGCCGCTTTGGCTGCGGTCACAGCTTGCGCGCATTCATTCTTCCAAGATGGATACGTGCCACCGCTGGTAGCTACCGTCGTACTCGTCGATCCCACCGACATATCGGGGGTGCTGCCGGTGCCCGTGGCTTCTGCGTCTCCATCGGTGATCAGAATAATCACGTTCTGCGAGCCCGGATTGGCGGCCTGTTGGGCGAGCAGCGATGCCTGCGCGGCATAGATTGCTCCTGCATAGTAGGTTGATTCTCCGCCGGGGTCGCCCACGCCATTGCAGCCGCTCTTTCCTCCGGCCGCAATTACATTCCATGAGGCGGTATTCAATGAGCTGGATGTATCGGAGACGCGGTAATCGCTGAGGTATGGCGTGATCTGATACGTCATGTTGTAGGTAATGGAAGTGGTCGTTGTGGTCGTTGTTTTATTAATTCCAGTGCCTGTGGTCTTGCTGGTGGTAGTGGCTGTTGGCGTGTAGGGCATCGTCGTCAGGCTCGTCGCAGTTGTTGAAGGAAATGTGTACGGCTCTATCGACGGGTTCGATGTAGGGCAGGTGTAGTCATTCGCAACGGTACTGGTAGAAGTGGAGGTCGAGGAGGAAGTGGTGCCACTGGAGTTGGTAATGGTGATGGTAGTGGTGCTCGTCGTTACCATGTTTGGAAAGGTGAATAGGCTCACCTGATCGACAGCATTCGCGGCGACGCCGCTGGTGATCGAACAGGTCGCGTCGTTCGCGGGGCAGGGGTCAAGCTCGCTCAGCAGAGTTTGGACGCCGCCCAAGGCGCATGTGAGCCTTGAACTATCACAGTTGCTCCCGGTGTCCTGGTCAGCCATCGATGCCGTGGTGTCGACGATGATGGCCACGTTGTAGGGCGTGGTTATTGCTCCTGACATTGCTGCAGTCGCGGTTGCTGTGATGGAGATGGATTTGGTGCCGAACAAGGCCGCGAAGGTCATTGGTACAGTTGCTGTCTGCGATACCTGGATGGCGTTGGCGCTTGAGGGCGCGACACACGGAATTCCCTCGTTAGTAAGAGTGGCCAGGCACTTGGCTGTAACCGTCGTCGTGACTGTGGCCAAATCTCCAAATGCGTTCTTGCCCCCCGTCGCGGAGCTGTACGCCGTCGCGGTTGTTGCCGCGCCGCTGTTGGGCAGCACTTCCGCTCCAGCGAGCGCTGCCGCGTTGGTGGAGGACTGGAGCTGGCGGTAGCTGACGTAGACACGGCCGACATCGACGACATAGGCTGACATGCCGAGGAACCCGACCATAAAGATCGCCACCATGGGCAGCACCTGACCGCGCTGGTCATTGACGATCTCGGTAAACACGTTGCGCGCTATCCGGCGCAATTTCTGATTTAATGTCGGGCCTGAAAGGGACTTGCTGTTGCGATCTGGCGAATGTTTCAAGTTGTTCATGGCGTCGTTCATTGGACAAGCTCCGTCGTTCGCGCCACCAGGCTGCAGGTGGGCGCGTAGTTGTGACCGTAGACTGAGAGGCTGCAAGGATAGGAGACTGTTACCTGGGCAGG
>Ga0302326_10007202_pt1 | contig 24832 bp, 15 predicted proteins | sample Palsa_T0_3_FD_202264 | JGI IMG/M metagenome (GOLD analysis project Ga0302326, IMG submission 202264) | Peat permafrost microbial communities from Stordalen Mire near Abisko, Sweden - Palsa_T0_3 | ecosystem: Environmental > Terrestrial > Soil > Palsa > Peat permafrost | place: Sweden: Abisko... | reverse complement strand
TTCGCTCTTTTCCACCTCTGGCAGCGCCGCATAAATCGTCCGCAGCACTCCAAACACATTGGTCTCAAATTGCCGCCGGTAATCCTCCAACGAAAGGTTCTTCAGCGCGCCCACAACTCCGAATCCCGCATTCGCGATCGCCACATCCAGCTTTCCCCATTTGCGCACCGTCTCCTCAACCGCTCGCTCCAAATCCCCATCGCGCGTCACGTCGCATTCCACCGCCAGCGCTTCCGATTTCCCCAGCGCCGCAATCCGCTGCGCCAAACCCTCAAGCCGCTCCCTCCGCCGCGCCGCCAGCGTAACCCGCGCCCCCGCCTGCGCCAGTTGCCACGCCAATTCCTCTCCGATGCCTGAGGAAGCTCCGGTAATCAGAACTACCTTGTCTCGAAAATACGAATTTATGCTGCCCATGCGCCTATCTTACGGCATCGCGCCCGACCGCGAGGCTTCGTTGACAAAGCGCGCGGGGCGCGGGCAGAATGATCTGGCCTCGCTTACCCGCACATCGTGCCCAAGTGGCGGAACTGGCAGACGCACTAGATTCAGGTTCTAGCGTTCGCAAGGACGTGGGGGTTCGAATCCCTCCTTGGGCACCACTCACCGGAATTATTTTTCGTCGTCCTCAGTAGGCGCCGGCGCCGGATTTCGCGCTGATCCTGTGGCGTCGCCTGGCCTTGCTCCGCGCTCGCCTTCAACGCGATTTTGCTCAGCCGAGTCCATGCAGCGTTGTAGTATTCTCGAATCGTTCGGCGTCGCGGTCCTGAGGGGAGAATCTTCACAGCATGTGCGGGATTGGCGGAATCGCGGCGCGAAATCTCACGCCGGAACATGTAACTTCCGCCCGGGCCATGACCGCTGCGCTTCTGCACCGCGGCCCCGACAGTAACGGAATCGAAGTCGTCGATAATTGCGTCCTCGCCAACGCGCGCCTCGCGATTCTCGATCTCAGCGAACGCGGCCGCCAGCCCATGCCCGACGGCGAGCGCGCCTGCTGGATCACCTACAACGGCGAATGCTACAACGCCGCCGAACTTCGCACCTGGCTCGAATCCCGCGGCCATGTTTTCCGCTCCGGCACGGACACCGAAGTCGTCCTCCATCTTTATGGCGAGCTTGGCGATGCCTGCGTTGAAAAACTGCGCGGCATGTTCGCCTTCGCCATCTGGGACAGTCGCCAGCGACGCTTGTTTCTTGCGCGCGATCGACTGGGCATCAAGCCGCTCTACTATTCGCTCGAGCCCGATCGCGTCGTCTTCGGCTCCGAAATCAAAACGGTGCTCGCCTCCGGCCTCATCGCGCGCCGTATCGACGCGCCTGCCGTGCGTTTGTTCTTACAGCTCGGCCACATTCCCCCGCTCTCGGCCGCCATCGCCGGTGTTCAACCGCTCGAGCCCGGCCACTTCGCCACCTGGCAAGACGGCGCGTTTGCAACCAAGCGCTACTGGGATTTGACGCCGCATCGCGGCGATTCCGCGAGCGCCGCTTCCGCCACGGAATCCGCAAGCGCGGCAATCTCCGAAACATTAAGCGCAAAGCTGGTCGAAGCCATGCGCCTGCATCTGATTTCCGACGTGCCGGTTGCGCTGTTCCTCAGCGGCGGCGTGGATTCGGCAGCCCTCGGCTCGCTTGCGCAGCACGCCGGCGCGAAAATGCTCACCGCATTAACGATCGGGTTTGAAGATAAAGCCTGCGATGAATCCGATTCCAGCCGTCGCACCGCCGAATTGTTGGGAATTCCGCACAACGTGCTCACGCTTTCCGCGCACGAGATGCTCGGCGAACTCGACCACGCCATCTGGGCCATGGACGCACCCACCGTCGACGGACTGAACTCTTACTGGATTTGCCGCACCGCGGCGCGCGCCGGCTTCAAAGTCGCGCTCACTGGCCAAGGGGGCGACGAACTCTTCGGCGGCTACGCTTCGTTTGAGTATTTCGAGCGATTTACGCGCGTCGCGGGCCGTCTGCGCTGGTTTCCGCAGTCCGCCGCCCGCGCCGTCTTCGATCACGATGCGTTCCCATTCCGCTGGCGCAAGCTCAGCTATCTCGCGGGCGCCGCCGATCCCTTTATCGCCGCCGAACTCGCCGTGAAAATTCACTTCCTCGATCGCGATCTCGCCACATTGATGGATGCCGATCTGATTCGCGCCGGCGGACCCGCCATCTCGCCCGATGGTGATACCGACGCCTCACGCCACTTGCGCCGTTGGGCAGCGCGCGCCGCGGGCTGCGCGCTGCCGGAAAAAATCGCCTATCTCGATGTTCACGCGCATCTCGAGCCGCGCCTTTTGCGCGATGGCGACGCCATGAGCATGGCCCACAGCCTCGAGCTGCGCCCCGTTTTCCTCGATCACGAATTGATGGAGTACGCCTTTTCGCTTCCCGCGTCTCTGCGCATGCGCAAAAAAAAACTCCTGCTCGACGCCATGCGCCTGCTGATGCCGCCCGCCACGTATCAGGAAATTGTCACCCGTCCCAAGCGCACATTTTCGTTTCCGTACGACCGCTGGCTCAGCGTCGATCTGCGTCCCGCGATCGAAGCCGCCTTCGAGCCTCAACGCCTGCGCGCCGTGGGCGTCCTCAATCCCTCCGCCGTGCGGCGCGTCTGGCGGCGATTTCTCGCTCATCCCGCCCGCGTCGGCTGGTCGCGCGTCTGGTCGCTGTTCGTCCTGCAGCGCTGGTGCGAAACCATGAAGGTCACGCGCTGAATGGCCCCTCCGAAATCCAAGCCAATTCTGGCCGTGGTTTCGCCGTTCATCGATAAGCGCCACGGCACCGAGCGCCGCGTCGCCGAATGGACTTCGCGCCTCACCGATGATTACGACGTCCACGTCTACAGCCAGCGCGTCGAAGATCTCGATCTCTCGAAGCTCACCTGGCATCGCATCCCGAAATTCCCCGGCCCGCACCTCGGGAATTTTTTGTGGTGGCTCGCCGCCAATCATGTCTGGCGCTGGTGGGATCGCGCCTTCCGCGGGATTGGCCACGATCTGGTCTTCACCGCCGGCACCAATTGCTTTGACGCCGATGCCATCTCCATCCACATCGTCTTCGCCGAATTCGTGCGCCAGGTGCGCCCCGAACTTCTCTTCAGCCGGAATCCCGTCCGCTCCTGGCCGCGTCTTCTGCATCGCCGCGTGTACTACCGCTTAATCATCGCGCTTGAACGTCATCTGTATACGCGCCCGCGCGCGCAGTTGATCTTGATCGCGCGAAAAACGCAGGCCGATTTGGATCGCTTCTACGGCCCGCACGATCCGCTCCCCGTCTTGTACATGGGACTCGATCACGCCGTGTTCAATCCCGAACGCCGCGTGGCGCGCCGCGAAGCCGCACGCAAAGAATTCGCCATCCCCGGCGATCAATTCGCGTTCCTTCTCGTCGGCAACGACTGGCGAAAAAAGGGACTCTTCACCATCCTCGAAGCACTGCATCTCCTCGCCGATCTCCCCGTCGCGCTCTACGTCGCCGGAAGCGACGAAACGCGGCCCTACGACGCCCCAATTGAACGCCTGAAACTTTCCGATCGCGTTCGCTTTCTCCCCTCGCGCGGCGACGTGGCCTATTACTATTCCGCTGCCGACGCCTACGTTGGCCCGTCGCTGGAAGACACTTTCGCGCAGCCGCCCATGGAGGCCATGGCCTGCGGACTTCCCGTGATCACCACCTCCACCAACGGCACCGCCGAAATCATCACCGACGGCGTCGACGGATTGATCCTCGCCGATCCCAACGATGCGCAGACGCTCGCCGCGCAAATGCGCGCGCTCTGCGAGAATCCCGCTCTGCGCACGCGCCTCGCCGAGCGCGCCGCGCAAACTGCCGCGCGATTCACCTGGGACGAAAACGGCGAACGTTTCCGCGAAATGTTTTCCGCCATACTGCGCGATAAATCCAAGGCCAAACCGTGACGCGCGTAGCTACGCGTTGTGCCGAAAAAGTTCTGCTGCGCGCCCGCTCAAAATATCGAGCCCGCGCCAAAAATGATAATATGGTCCATGATGCTGGATAAATTCACAGTCGGCCTGGTCCAGATGCGCTCCACGCCGGACCCGGAAGAAAATCTCGAGCGCGCCGCCGCGAAAATTCGCGAAGCTGCGGAGCGCGGCGCGCAGATCGTCTGTTTGCCCGAACTTTTCCGCTCGCAATATTTTTGCCGCGAAGAAAATGCCGAGCTCTTCGCGCTGGCCGAATCCATTCCCGGCCCCACCACCGAAGCCCTCGCCGCGGTCGCGCGCGAACGCAACGTCGTGCTCATCGTATCCGTGTTTGAACGCCGCGGCCCCGGCCTGTATCACAACACTGCCGCCGTTATTGACGCTGATGGCGCCCTGGCCGGCCGCTATCGCAAAATGCACATCCCGGAAGATCCGCTCTACTTCGAGAAATTTTATTTCACGCCCGGCGATCTCGGCTTCCCGAGTTTTCCCACGCGCTACGGCCGCCTCGGCGTGCAGATCTGTTGGGATCAGTGGTATCCCGAAGGCGCGCGCCTGATGAGCTTGGCCGGCGCGCAAATTCTTTTTTATCCCACCAGCATCGGCTGGCATCCATCGGAAAAATCCGAATTCGGCGCCGCGCAACTCGATGCCTGGCGCACCATCCAGCGTTCCCACGCCATCGCCAACGGCGTCTACGTCGCCGCCGCCAATCGCGTCGGCTTCGAGGGTCCGCCCGAAGCCGGCCTGGAATTCTGGGGCCATTCTTTCGTCGTCGATCCTTTCGGCAAAGTCCTGGCCGAAGCCCCCGCCGAAGAGGAAACGATCCTGATCGTCGAATGCGATCCCGCGCAAAGCGAAGAAATCCGCCGCAATTGGCCCTTCTTCCGCGATCGCCGCATCGACGCCTACGAACCAATCCTGCAGCGCTGGCTCGGCGGAGATCTGGCTTAGATTCATGAAGCAGCTGGCCGAATCTTTCGCGCCACATTTGCGCAGGCCCGTAGCGGCGGCACAATCCGTTCGCCCCACGCCGCCAGATTCCAACGCCGCCGCCGCGCAAAACTCGTGACGAAAAAAATCACCACTCCCCACGCCGCCGGCTTCCGCATGCCCGCCGAATGGGAACCCCACGCCGCCACCTGGCTCGGCTGGCCGCACGAACCCACCGATTGGCCCGGCAAATTCGCCCCCATCCCCTGGGTCTACGCCGAAATCGTCCGTCACCTCGCGCGCGTCGAACGCGTCCACATCATCGTCGAAAATAAACAAGCCGAAGCAGCCGCACGCCGCATCTTGCAGAAATCCGGCGCCGATCTCGCCACCGTAGATTTCTTCCGCGCCCCTACCAATCGCGGCTGGATGCGCGATTCCGGTCCCATATTCATTAAGAATGCCTCGGATGAAATTGCCATCACCCATTGGAAATTCAACGCCTGGGCCAAATACGACGATTTTCAAAAAGACGCCGCCGTAGTCACGCGCCTGAATCAGCGCCTGAGACTTCCGCTCTACCAACCGGAATTCGCCGGCCGCCGCATCGTACTCGAAGGCGGCAGCATCGATGTCAATGGCCGCGGCACGCTGCTCACCACCGAAGAGTGTCTCCTCAGCCCCGTCCAAGCCCGCAATCCCGGCATGTCACGCGAGCAAATCGAATCTGTCCTCCGCGATTATCTCGGCGCCACAAACGTGCTATGGCTACGCAACGGCATCGCCGGCGACGATACCCACGGCCACGTTGACGACATCGCCCGCTTCGTCGATCCCATAACAGTCGTCACCGTAATCGAGCCCGATCCGAACGAAGCCAATTTCGCCCCGCTCCAGGAAAATCTCGCCCTCCTCAAATCCATGACAGATCAATCCGGCCAGCCATTCCGCATCGCCACCCTCCCCATGCCCGAGCCTGTTTTTTTCGCGGGCCTGCGCCTCCCCGCCAGCTACGCCAATTTCTACATCGCCAATCACCTCGTCCTCGTCCCCACCTTCACTGACCCAAACGACAGCGTAGCCCTATCCACCCTCTCCTCCCTTTTCCCCAATCGACAAATCGTCGGCATCCCCTGCCGCGACCTGGTCCTCGGCCTCGGCACCCTCCACTGCATGACGCAACAGCAGCCCGCCCCTATCTCGAGCGCACCATAACCCGCCGATTCATACGCGCTTTTTCTTGTAGGCGGCTTGCGGGGGGATTGTTTTTGCCTTTGTAGGGGCGGAGCTCGTCTCCGCCCGCCTTTGCGCTCTTGATGGAAGGACGTCGATTCGGGTGATCGTTGAAAAACGAAAGAGGCGGCCCCGGGGTATGAGCCGCCTCAGTTTGTGTTCGCGTTGGAACACGTCCCGGCCCGTCGGAGTGAGCCAGGTTTCGGTGTTGACCTGCTCCATCAAACCCGGCGCCCGGCAAAAAGTTGCGCGCCCCGAGCTCGGTGGCCGGTCGCTCCCTTCGCGCCAATCTCGAAAGCCGCGGTTCGCGCCGAAAACCGCGTAGAATGCAGAAGTCACTTATGCCCGATTCAACAGCAGTGAACGATCAACAGGTTTTGGCTTTTCTCGCGCAAGCGCACAAAGCGCTGAGCCTGCGCGAAATCGCCGCCGCGATGGGCATTCGCCACTCCGGCCGCCGCGCCCTCGCGAAAATTATTCCGCGTCTCGCGCGCCGCGGCGAGATCGTGGAGATTCGCAACGGCCGCTACAAATTGGCGGAAGATGGCGGATCGCAGAAGCCGCAGAAGGATCGCGCGCAGCGTCCCTCCGTTTCCGCGCAGAACGCGCCCGCTCCGAAAACTTCTGGCGCCGCCAATCTTTCCAACGTCATCGAAGGCCGCCTCGTAGCCCATCGCGATGGCTATGGCTTCGTGGTTCCCGCCAAACCCATTCCCGGCATGGAAGGCGATCTCTTCATCGGCGCGGCGCGCATGGGCGATGCCATGCACGGCGATCGCGTGCTCGCGCGCATTGACCGCAGCCGCAATCGCGCCGGCGGCGCACGCCAGGAAGGTTCGATCGTCCGCGTGGTGGATCGCGCGCACGCCACCATCGTCGGAATTTTCCGCTACGGCGCAGCCGCCAATACCGTCGCGCCCTACGAATCCCGTTTGCAACAGGAAATCATCATCCCGCCCGGCCAGGAGCTCACGCCCGAATTGCGCGCCAAGCTCGGGCCGCAGCAGCCACGCCGCGGCCTGCGCTTGCCCGAACTCGATGGCGCCGTAGTCGACGTTGAGCTGACGCGTTTCCCCCAAAGCGGCGTGGCCGCCGCGGGCCGCGTGATCGAAATTCTCGGCCGCCCCGGCGAGATGGGCGTGGACACCGAAATCATGATCCGCAAGCACCATCTGCCGCATCGCTTCCCCGAAGATGTGCTCGAGGAATCGCGCGCCGTGGCGCAGCCGGTCTCAGAAGCCGATCGCGCGGGCCGCGAAGATTTCCGCGATCTGCCCATCGTCACCATCGACGGCGAGACGGCGCGCGATTTCGACGACGCCGTCTACGTCCGCCCGCTCGAAAACGATCGCTGGGAATTGCAGGTGCACATCGCCGACGTCGCTCACTACGTGCGCCGCGATTCGCTGCTCGATGCCGAAGCGCGACTGCGCGGCACTTCCGTTTATTTCCCCGATCGCGCCGTGCCCATGCTGCCCGAGGAACTATCGAACGGAATCTGCTCGCTGCGTCCGCACGAAGAGCGCCTGGTGATGAGCGTGGTGATGGAAATCGGCGCGCAGGGCGAGATTTTCTCCACGCGCATCGCGCCCGGCCTGATTCGCTCCGCCGAACGCATGACGTACACGCTGGTTCACGCCGTACTCGAAGGCGATCCCGAAGCCACAGCGCGTTACGCGCACCTTGCGCCGCATTTTAAAAATATGCGCGAGCTCGCGGTGATTCTGAACGCGCGCCGCGTGCGCCTGGGCTCGATCGATTTCGATTTGCCCGAAGCCGTGATTGAATTCGACGACGCCGGCCAGATGACCGGCATCGTGCGCAGCGTGCGCAACTTCGCGCACCGCATCATCGAAGAATTCATGCTCGCCGCGAATCAAGCTGTCGCGCGCTATCTTGAAAATCTGGGTGTGGCGTCGCTGCATCGCGTCCACGAAAAGCCCGACGCCAAGCGCGTTCTGGAATTCGAGGAATTGGCCCACGCCTTCGGCTATTCGCTCGGTGTCGAAGGCCTCACCGAAAAACAAATCACGGTGAAGCACGGCGCCAATCCAGCCCATCGCGGCGACCGAGGAAAACGGCGGCGCGGCCGCGATGGTGGTGGCCGCGAAAAGCCCATGACGGTTTCGCTGCCCGCCACGCAAGACATCGCCATCCGTCCGCAGCACTACCAGCGTCTGGCCGCGAAGATCGCCGGCAAGCCCGAAGAGCGCATCCTTTCGTACTTAATGCTGCGCTCGCTCAAGCAGGCGCGTTACGCGCCGGAAGCCTTGGGCCATTTCGCTCTGGCTTTCGATCAGTACACGCATTTCACTTCGCCCATTCGCCGCTATCCCGATCTGATCGTGCATCGCATTCTGAAATGGGCGCTGCATCACGTCGAAGACGCGCGCCGGGTAGAAGGTCCGTACTCCGTCGCCGAACTCACCGCCATCGCCAAGGAAACTTCCGAATTAGAGCGCCGCGCCGAATCCGCCGAGCGCGAGCTGAAGAGTTGGAAGACCGCGCAATTCATGGAGCAGCATCTGGGCGAAGAGTTCGAGGCGCTAATCGTTTCCGTCCAAAAATTCGGCTTCTTCGTTGAACTCGTCGAGCTCTTTGTGGAAGGCCTCGTGCCCATCAATCGGCTCGAAGCGCTCACCGGCGAGCGCTGCATGTATCGCGAATCCGACCGCACCATCACCTGCGGCCGCCCCGGCGCGAAGCGCGCCGCGCGCGTTTGGCGCATGGGCGATATCATTCGCGTGCGCGCCGAACGCATCGATCCGTTGTCGCGCCGCGTAGAGTTTTCGCAGATCGATTGACGCCGTTCCGCAACTCTCGGAGAGTTGCGTCGTTTTTCAGGGTTGAGATGTAGATGAGGAGACGCTATGGCCGCTCGATGTCCGCAATGCACGGCGAAAGTTCCCGCGAGTTTACTTGTATCGCGTTCTTACGGCATGGATTGCCCCAGTTGCCACGCCTATCTCGAAGCCACCAACGGCGGCCGTTACGTCGCAGCCATCGCCGGCTTCGCTGCGGCAGTGGTAGTCTATCGTTTCGCCCGAGTCTCCACCGCCCTGCTGGGCTGGGCGCTTCCGGTCGTGTACGCGATCATCGCGTTCGGCATCGTCTCTCCGCTTATTCTGATGTTGGTCGCCGATCTGCGCCTCGCGCCGCCCGCTCCCGAACCGCTCGCGCACGGTGCACCCCCTTCAGCGGCCAGCCACGGCGGTGGCCACCATTAAATCCGGAATTTATGGCCAATTTCGTTGAATTCATGCCATTTAGCCGCAGCGCTTCGGTCGCCCGGCGTGGGCCAGTCGTACCATTGAACCGTTCCTATCCACGGCCCACACTGCTTGCATGGCGCAATATTCCAAGCTCCTCGGCCAGCGCGTCGAAGTTGAGTACCGCGCCGGCGACGTTCTGCTCGCGGCCACAGGCAAGCTGGCCGCCGATTCCGGCAAGTCCATTTTTCTCGAGGAACACTCCGAGCATAAGGGCAAAGCGAAAACGTTCCGCTGGGAAATTCCCTATCCTTGCATCCTTGCGGTGGACAAATCGTTCGCGCCCGCGCCAGTCTGCGCGGCCGACCAGCCCGATGAAGCCAAAAACATCCAATCGGATAGCAGCTATTCTCCCACTACGTTTCTCAAGAATCGTACGCACGAAGCCTAGTCCCGCCGCACCGCGCATCGCCCTCCTTTCTGATCGTGTTCTGATCCGGCCTTCGCTAAAATCGAATCGTTTCTCCGCGAGGTGCATTCCGTGAAACCAACCGTAGGATTTATCGGCCTGGGATTGATGGGACGTCCCATGGCGCTCAATTTATTGAAAGCCGGCTACGCCGTAACGGTGTGGAATCGCACGCCGGCGCGCGCCGAAGCGGTTGTCGCGGCGGGCGCGACTCTGGGCGCAACGCCGCGCGCCGTAGCTGCCGGCGCCGACGTTCTGATCACAATCGTCAGCGATCCCCCGGCGGTCGAAGCAGTGCTTTGGGGCGCCGAAGGCGCGCTGGCAGGATTGCGCAAAGGAAGCGTGTTGGTGGATTCCAGCACGATTTCTCCCGATCTCGCGCGCCGCACTGCGGCTGCTTGCGCCGAACGCGGCGTGGAATATTTGGACGCGCCGGTAACCGGCGGCACTTGGGGCGCCGAAAAAGGCGAGCTCGTGTTCATGGTCGGAGGGCCGGCGGCGACGCTGGAGCGCGTAGAGCCGCTGCTGAAGGTCATGGGCAAGCGCTTGTTTTTGCTCGGGCCAAACGGCGCGGGCCAAACCATCAAGCTGGCAATGAATCTGATCCTGGCGCTCGAAGTGGAAGCGTTCGCGGAGGCGCTGGCGATTGTGAGAGCCGCGGGACTCGCCGGCGAGCGCTTGGTGGAAGTAATGCAATCGAGCATGGGCCGCGCGCCTGTGCTGGATATCAAAGCGCCGGTGATGCTTTCGGGCGACTACGCCGCCAGCTTTCCACTGCGCTTGATGTACAAAGATGTCGCGCTGGCGCTCGATCTCGCGAAAGAACTGAAAATCACGCTGCCGGCCGGAGCGGCCGCGCGCGAAACCTATGGCGCCGTCCGCAGCGCGTCGAGTGACGACCCGGACTATGCCGCCGTCGCGCGCTTCTGGGAGAAAAAGTGAAGTAACTTGCCGCGCCGCGCCGCCGTGTCCGCTCACCGCGCAGGTGGCGGGCGTGCGGTTGCTCACCGAGCGCGGGAAATGGAATAATGCTCTATCCGCGAAGCGAAACCGCGCACACGCACGGAGGTCCCCGGAATGGAAGCGAAGAAACTCAGCGAAAAAGGTCTAGCTACTGCGCTGAAGGGATTGAAGGGCTGGTCCGTGGTCGATGGCAAACTGCGCCGGGCATTCGAGTTTAAAGACTTCTCGGAGGCCTTCGCGTTCATGACGCGCGTGGCCCTGGCCGCCGAAAGCATGAATCACCATCCCGATTGGTCGAACGGCTACAATCGCGTGAAAATCGAACTGGTCACGCACAGCGCCGGCGGAATCACGCCGAACGACATCGATCTCGCGCACCAAATCAATAAAATTTCCGATTCCTGATGCCCCAGCAAATCGTGAAGCGCCGCTCGCGCGGCTTCATCTGCGTGAATGCGCATCCGGAAGGATGCCGGCGCAACGTCGAGCGCTGGGCCGAGGCCGTGCGCGAACACGCGCAGCCCGCGGCGCGTCCGCCGCGTAATGTGCTGGTGATCGGCGCTTGTACGGGATACGGACTTGCGTCGCGTATCGTTGCGGCGTTCGGCTACCAAGCCAGAACGCTGGGCGTATTTTTCGAGCGCGCGCCCGAAGGCGAAAAAACCGCCACAGCTGGTTTTTACAACACCGTGGCCTTCCACGCGCTCGCCGGCCCGGCAAATCTTTTCGCCGCCAGCCTAAATGGCGATGCATTTAGCGCGGAATGCAAACGCGCGGCGGCGGAAATTATTCGCAAGCAGATGGAACCGCTCGATCTTGTGATTTACAGCCTGGCTTCGCCGAAGCGCACAAATCCGGACACCGGCGTGACGCATTCTTCCGCGCTCAAGCCTGTCGGCGAAGCGTTCACGAATAAAACTGTCGAGCTCGATTCCGAAAAAGTCGTGTCGGTGACGCTGGCGCCGGCCAGCGAAGCCGAAATTGCCGACACCGTCGCCGTGATGGGCGGAGACGATTGGCGCCGTTGGATCGAAATGCTGCTCGAAGAAAAATTGCTGGCCGATGGCGCGCGCACCGTCGCGTACTCTTACATCGGCCCTGAATTGACTTGGCCGATCTATCGCGACGGCACCATCGGCCTCGCGAAAAAAGATCTGGAATCGACGGCGCATTCCCTCGACGCTCTGCTGCGCGCGCGCGGCGGCGGCCAAGCGCAAATCTCGGTAAATAAAGCCGTGGTCACGCAGGCTTCCGCCGCAATTCCCGTCGTGCCGTTGTATCTCAGTTTGCTGCCGCCGGCGCTGGCGCGTCGCGATTTCGGTGAAGGGCCGCTCGAACAGATCGAGCGTTTGTTCGCCGAATTCATCGCCCCGGAAACGCCGAAGCCGCTCGATGATGCGGGGCGAATCCGCCTGGACGATCGCGAATTGCGAACCGAAGTGCAGGAGGAGATCATGTCGCTCTGGCCGCAAATCACCACCGAAAATCTGCGCGCGCTCACGGATTTCGCCGGTTTCCAGCGCGAATTCCGGCGCCTCTTCGGCTTTGAAGTCGAAGGCGTGGATTACGACGAGCCAGTTGAAACCGATCTTCGCTGGTAACCCCTTTCGTTTCCTTCCCGCGCTCGATGTAGCTTTATGCCATTCCACTCATCTAACTGATAGACGCGAACTTAAGGCCGCTTGAAAGATTCCCGGCGCTGGTTCGTTTACAGGGGTATATGCAGCAGGCAACATTGGGCGTTGCGATGACCGCGGATCAAGACCGGCGGATCACCGAAACCGTCGAGCGCGAGCGCGGCCGGCTGCGCAATTTTATTCGCAAGCGCGTGGCCGATGCGGCTGACGCCGACGACATTCTGCAGGAGGTTTTCTACGAACTGGTGGAAGCCGGCCGGTTGATGCAGCCGCTCGAGCAGGTGAGCGCGTGGATGTTCCGTGTGGCGCGGAATCGCATCACGGATTTATTCCGCAAGAAAAAGCCGCAGGCGTTTGCAAACGAGCCGATGGCATTCGCGGAGGACGGCGAAGCGTTTTCGTTCGAGGATTTGCTGCCGTCGCCGGACGCCGGGCCGGAAGCGGTATACGCACGGAATGCATTGCTCGAAGAATTTGAGAACGCCGTGGACGAACTGCCTGCGGAGCAGCGCGAAATATTCATCGCGCACGAAATCGATGGGCGCAGCTTCAAGGAACTCGCCGCTGAAACGGGATTGAGTGTGAATACGCTGCACTTGCGAAAGCACTACGCTGTGCTGCAACTGCGTGAACGGCTTCAGAATGTCTACGATGAATTCATAAAAGGATGAGGAGGAAAAAATGAGAGGCAATAGAATTTTAAGAGTGCTGAAGTTCGTAGTGCTGGGAGTGGTTTTCGCAACATTGCTCAGCTTCGTCGTCATGCGCCTGTGGAATTGGCTGACGCCGGCGCTTTTCGGCTGGCACTTGATCACGTTCTGGCAAGCGCTGGGCGTGCTGGTCTTGAGCAAGATTCTCTTCGGCGGATTTCGCGGCCGTCCGGGATCGGGTATGTATTGGAAGCGGCGCATGGCCGAGCGCTGGGAGCAGATGACGCCCGAGGAACGCGAGAAGTTCCGCCAGGGCATGCGCGGCCGCTGCGGTTCCTTTGGGTCCGCGACGCCGGCAACGGAATCTGCGCCGAAGCTCTAAATCACGGACGCAAATCAAGATGACGCCTATCGGCTCGCACAGCCGATAGGCGTTCGCTTTTGTGGCGAAGCGCGGCTCAGGACGCGGATTTGCGAGTGGCCTTGTCGCCCGGTGATCGCATCTCGACTGTTCCATTTAGACACTTCTATAGTGGCGGATACGACACTCAGTTTTCACTCGGTCGCACGCGACGCTTGCTCAACGTTTCGATCTTGCTAGACTCGCTCGTGCACTGCGGAACCCCCTTCCGCTTTTTTTGCTGGCGGCGAACGAACTGAATTTCCCCGAATCGCCTCGGTAGAAATCAATCCGCAAGAATCTCCTGGAGGATTGCATTCTTATGCGCCCATCGCGCTTGCGGATATTGCTTTCTCAGTTTTCGGCCGTGCGAGTGATTCCGGCCATCTCAAGTTTCGTTGCATTCGGCGCGCGTGCCAGTCTTTGCGCGCTGCTGCTGGCAATGCTTGCCGCAAACGCGGCGCGAGCGCAGAACATCACTGCCGGCGGCCTCATCTCAACCGCCGTCGGAAGCGGGACTGCCGGCTCAGCTGTGGCGGGAGGGCTCGCGACCGCCACCACACTCGGCAATACGATTTCCGCGACACTGGATCGATCTGGAAACATATATCTGATCGACCGCAGCAATGACCAAATCGACGTCGTCAATACGCAAGCCGCCGCAATCACGGTTGCCGGCGTGACCATACTGCCTGGCAACATCGCGGTGGTTGTCGGGACCACCGGCTCGTGCGGATCTGCCGGGGCGATCGGCGACGGCGGACCCGCAATCGACGGGCTGCTTTGCGGGCCAAGCAGCGTAGCGCTTGACGCCGCCGGAAACATCTACATCGCCGACGTTCAAGACGCGCGGATCCGCGTGGTCAATACGCAGGCGGCCGCGATCTCCATCGCCGGAGTCACAATCCAACCCAGCGATATCCAGACTGTTGTCGGCACCGGAGTCGCCAGCTCCACGGGAGATGGCGGCCCGGCGTCGAGCGCAACCTTGAGCATTCCTACCGGCGTAGCTCTCGACGCGGGGGGCAACATCTACATTGCGGACGATGGCGCAGACGTGGTGCGCGTCGTAAACGCCCAAGCGGCCGCGATCACCATCGCCGGCGTGACCGTTCAGCCCAGCGATATCGAGACCATTGCCGGCGCCGTAAATGGTTCGGGATACTCCGGCGATGGAGGCCTGGCGACAAGCTCTAGACTGAATTTGCCGTTCGCACTTGCGCTCGACGCAGCGGGTAACATCTACATCGCCGACGACGGAAACAACGCGATTCGCGTCATAAACCCGCAGGCAACCGCGGCCGTTAGCGTGGCTGGCGTATCGATTTTAGCCGGCGATATCAAGACGATCGCTGGAAATGGACTTGGAAGCGGAGCGCAGGGTTACTCCGGAGATGGCGGACCCGCGACGTCCGCAACGTTGAACAACCCCGTAGGAGTCTTCGTCGAAGCCAATGGAAATATCCTCATCGCCGACGCAAACAACGAAGTCATTCGGCTGGTGACGACGGCCGGAACGATATCCACATTCGCAGGCGATAACACATTCGGCTATGCCGGAGATGGTGGTTTCGCGACCGGCGCCGAGCTCGCGGCCCCGCACGCCGCGGTGTCTGACGCCGCTGGAGACGTCTACATCGCCGACTTCGTGAACAGCCGAATTCGCGAAGTTGTGGCCGGCACGACGAAGTTCGGTTCCGTCGCGGTAGGCCAGACCGTCACGCTCCACATTGGCTTGACCTTTAATGCGGGCCTAACGCTGGCGAACCTCTCTGGAAACGGAGATAACGCGGTCTCGAGCGTCGGCACTTGCACGCTCGGTGTTGGGTACGTCTCCGGAAATTCCTGCATTCTCAGCGTGACTTTCACGCCCTCGGCACCCGGCCCGCGATGGTTTCCGGTGACCGCGACCGACTCCAACGGCAACGTCTATTCGTTCGCGCTGCAAGGCACCGCCCTGGCTTCGGCCACAGCCTTCACGCCTGGAGTTATCACCACGATTGCGGGTACAGGTACGGCCGGGTTTACGGGAGACGGCGCCGCGGCGACCAGCGCGGAAATCGGAAAGCCCTGGGAAGTGGCACTCGATAGCTCGGCCAATCTCTACATCGCGGACCACGACAACCAGCGCATCCGCGTTGTGAACCGGCAATCGGCCGCGATTACCATCGCTGGCGTGACGATTCCAGCAGGCGATATCGCAACCGTGGCGGGGAATGGAACCGCGGGCGCTTTGGGAGACGGCGCTGCCGCCACAGGCGCGGAATTGGATGACCCAGAGGGAGTGGTGGTCGACAGCTCGGGCAATCTCTATATCGCCGATAGCGTGAATAACAAAATTCGCAAGGTCACCGCGGGCGGCATCATCTCGACGGTAGCGGGCGGCGGAGCGGTGTGCGCCGGGGCTACCGACAGCATCGGCGACGGTTGCCCGGCCACGCAGGCGACGATCAATTCGCCGAACGGCGTGGGCTTCGACGCGTCGGGAAATCTCTATATCGTGGACACATTCAATAACCGCATCCGCAAAGTGAGCCCGGCCGGAATTATCACGACGGTGGCGGGCGGTGGATCGGTATGCGCTGGAGCAACGGACAGCATCGGCGACGGTTGCGCGGCAACCAGCGCGGTTCTGGATCTGCCCGGCGGCGTGGCACTGGATGCGGTGGGCAATCTGTACATCGCCGATACCAGCCACAACCGAGTCCGCAAAGTGAATGCGAGCGGCATCATTACGACTGTCGCGGGCACGGGAACGGCGGGCTTTACGGGGGATGGTGGCGTCGCGACCAGCGCGGAATTGGATTTTCCGTTCCGAATTTCCATCGACGCCGCCGGAGATATCTACGTCGATGACGCAACCAACAATCGCATCCGAGCAGTGGTCACGAACGGAGACATTTTCACAGTTGCCGGCGATGGGCTCGCCGGCGCCACCGGTGGCGGCGGTGCCGCTACTCTTGCGGAGCTGAGCAATCCCACCGGCGCCGCGGTGGATGGCGCGGGCAAGCTCTACATTGCCGACGGCTCGAACGACGAGATTCGCGAAGTGAATATCGCGGTGACGCCGACGGAAACGTTTGGCGCTTTGGATGTTGGGCAAACGAGTTCGCCGCAAGCCGTGGGAATCTCGGACCTAGGAAATCTCCCGCTCAACTTCAGCGCGCTCACGCGGCCGACAGGTTTCGCGATGGCCACCATCGGCGACGATTGCGCCGTTGGCACGCCTGTGGCGCTCGGCGCGACGTGCGATCTGGGCACCGTTTTTGCGCCCTCCACCGCCGGGGCCTTTAGCGCTTCGCTGAGCGTGGCTGACGACGCTTTCGACGCGCCGTCCTCAATCGCTTTAAGCGGCACAGCGAATCTGCCGGCTACGGCTTTGCCTGCGACGCTCACGTTTACGAATCAGCCTGTCGGCGTGTTGAGCGCGACGCAGGCGGTGACGCTGACGAACCCAACCGGCGCGCCGATCACCGGAATCGTCATCAGCTTTAGCGGCACGAACGGAGCGGAATTCACGGAGACGAACAATTGCACGGCCACGCTGGCCGCGAATTCGAGCTGCATAGTCAATGTGGGTTTCACGCCGGCGTCTGTCGGTTCCGGCGCACACACAGGTCAACTGAACATCACCGATAGCGATCCGAGCAGTCCGCAAGCGGTGGCGCTGATGGGCACGGTGGTGAAAGGCACGCCGGTGATCACGTGGGCAACGCCGGCGGCGATCACGTATGGGACGGCTCTGAGCGGCGCGCAATTGGATGCCACGGCCAGCGTGGCCGGGGCATTTGTCTACTCGCCGGTCGCGGGCACGCTTCCCGCGACGGGCAGCGACACGCTCGGCGTCACGTTTACGCCGACCGATACGGCGGACTACGCGACGGCAACTGGCAACGTAACGCTGGTGGTGCATCAGGCGACGCCGGTGATCACGTGGGCTGCGCCCGCGGCGATCACTTACGGAACGCCACTAGGCGTCGTGCAACTCGATGCCACAGCGAGCGTGGCGGGCACGTTCGTCTATTCGCCCGCGTCCGGCACGGTGCTAACGGCGGGAAGCCAGCCGCTCAGCGTGACGTTCACTCCGACGGACGCGGTCGATTACACAACGGCGACCGGCGCTACAACTCTGACCGTACTCCAAGCAACGCCTGTGATCACGTGGGCTGCGCCTGCGGCGATCACGTATCCGGCGCCGCTGAGCGCCGCGCAACTCGATGCGACCGCAAATACCGCGGGGACCTTCGTGTACGCGCCTGGCTCCGGCACAGTGCTTGGCGTGGGAACGCAAACGCTGCACGCGACATTTACTCCCACCGACGCGGTGGATTACACCACGGCGGCCGGCTCCACAACTTTGACCGTAAGCCAGGGAACACCAGTGATTACGTGGGTCGCTCCCGCGGCGATCACGTATCCAACGCTGTTAAGCGCCGCGCAACTCGACGCCACTGCGAGCGTGGCGGGGAGCTTCGTCTATTCGCCGGCCTCCGGCACGCTGCTCACAGCCGGAGCGCAAACGCTGCACGCGACGTTTACGCCGACCGACGCGGTGGATTACACCACGGCGACCGGCACGACAACGCTGACGGTGAACCAGGCGACGCCGGTGATCACCTGGGCGACGCCCGCAGCCATCACGTATCCGACAGCACTGAGCGGCGCGCAACTCGATGCGACAGCAAGCGTGCCCGGAATTTTTGTCTATTCACCGATTGCGGGATCCGTGCCGGCGGCAGGCAGCGATTTGCTGACCGCCACTTTTACGCCGGCGGACGCGGTCGATTACACGACGGCCGCGGGCAACACGACACTCGTGGTGCATCAGGCGACGCCGGTGGTCACCTGGGCTGTACCTGCCGCGATCACCTTCGGGACGCCGCTAAGCGTCACGCAACTTGACGCCACAGCGAGCGTGCCAGGGACGTTTGCTTACACGCCGCTGGCCGGCGCCGTGATTGGCGCTGGCAGTCAACCGCTCAGCGTGATTTTCACGCCGACCGATGCGATCGATTACACGACGGCCACAGGCACCGTAAATCTGACAGTGAACAAGGCGGCGCCGGTAGTCACTTGGGCCACACCCGCGGCCATCACGTACGGGACAGCCTTAAGCGCGGCGCAACTTGACGCGACGGCGAGCGTGCCGGGGACATTTGTCTACACGCCAGCCGCGGGCACCGTCCCGGTAGTGGGCAACGACACGCTCAACGTGACGTTCACGCCGACCGATGCCGTGGATTACACGGCCGCGACCGGTACCGTAACTTTGTCCGTGACCAAGGCGACGCCAGTTGTCACCTGGACCACGCCGGCGGCCATCACTTACGGGACGGCGCTAAGCGTCGCGCAACTTGACGCGACCGCTAGCGTGCCGGGGACATTTGTCTACACGCCGGCGGCGGGAAATCTGCCGGCTGCCGGGAATGACACTCTGAATGTGACGTTCACTCCGACTGACGCCGCCGATTACACGACCGCGACCGGCAGCACAACTCTTACGGTGAACCAAGCGATACCGGTGGTCACCTGGGCCGCGCCCGCGGCCATCACGTACGGGACGGCGCTGAGCGGTGCGCAGCTTAACGCGACTGCCAGCGTAGCCGGCACATTTGTCTACGCGCCGGCGGCCGGTACGGTACTCGGCGGGGGCGCGCAGCTGCTCACCGCGACGTTCACGCCGACCGATGCCGTTGATTACGCGCCCGCAGCCGGGCACGTCACGTTGACGGTGAATCCAATCGCGACGGCCACAACGCTAGTCTCGTCGGCCACTCCAACCAACCTGGGCGCGAACGTGACGCTGATGGCCACGGCCACCTCCGGCGCGGGTGTGCCAACCGGCAGCGTTACGTTCAATGTCGGCGGCACGCTGCTCGGAACCGTAACGCTTTCAGGCGGCGCGGCGACGCTTATCACCTCGGCTCTGCCGCTCGGCACAAACAACGTCACGGCGAGCTTCACTGGCAGCACGAACTTTGCGGTGAGCACGTCGGCAATCGTGGCGCAGCTGGTGGTTGCGCCGGTTTTCACGGTCGCTCCGGCATCGCTCGCGCCACTTCCCGTAATCCCTGCTGGTCAAGCGATCAGCATTCCGATCACGCTAGGAGTGTCACCGGTCGCTGGAGGAACGGTGGTGTTTTCCGCGACGAGTCTGCCGCCGAACAGTTCGTTTATCTTCGCGCCGCCCAACCTTTCGCTAAGCACGCTGGCCCAAGCTACGACGATAACCGTTCAGACCACTCCACGATTCCCGTATGTTTCGCGTCAAGTGCGGCCGTTTGGACCATGGCCGAATCCGCGCACGCTTGAACTTGCGGCATTCGCACTGGCTCTGGCGCTTCTCGGAATCTTCTGGGCGAGCGCTCGGAAGCGCCGCGGCTGGGGGCTGGCCTTCGGCGGACTGGCTCTGGCGGCAATCCTCGGCGGCTGCGGAAGCGTGGGCAGCGGCAGCACGGCAACCAACTTCACCAACTTCGGCACGCCCGCGGGAACTTACAACGTGGTGGTGACCGGAAGCGACGGAATCTACCAACAGTCCACCACAGTCACGATCGTGGTGAATTAGGGAAATCCAATAGGAGGAACCGAGAAGCATGGATCCCAACGGAGCATCGAAGAAATGGCAGCCGGTCGCATGGCGAGGCAGGCACTTCGCCGGGCTTGTGGCGTTCGCACTGGTGCTGATCGCGGCGCCGGCGGCTCGCGCCCAGGATAGCAACTGGGGCAACATCAACGTGGATTATTCCTACCTGCGCGCAAATTCTTCGGGGAACGGCGGAACGTTTTCCGCGGATGGCGGCACGGTGCTGGGAGCCTTCACCATCATGCCGCCGCTAAGCATCGTGGGAGAGCTCGGGGGCTATACCTTTCGAGGCCAGCCCGCGGGAACCAGCGGCCAGATGTTCACGTACACGTTTGGCCCGGAGCTGCAGGTGCCCATCCACAATTCACGATGGGCGGCCTCGGCCGACGTGCTTTTTGGCGGCGGTTATCTGCGGGGCGAAGAGTCGGGCCAGACGGCCTCGGAGAACGCGTTCGTGATGAGCATTGGCGTGGGACTGATCGCAAACGTTCGCGACCGCTGGTCCATCGAGATGGTCAAGGTGAAATATGTGAGCACCGGATTTCAGCGCACCAATGGGCAGCCGGGCCTCCAGAACGATATGCAAATCTCGGCCGGCTTCATCTTCAACATTCAAGGCAGACACCGATCCCGCTAGCTCGACCGGCAAAAGCGCGCCCCCGGCCACGCCGAGGTTTTGACGGACCTACGCATACGCCAGATCTGCCTGAGGATTCGCTTTGCAGGATATAGAGGAAACACATTTTTGAGGAATGGTAGGCCCGTGGGGACTCGAACCCCAGACCTCTACCGTGTCAAGGTAGCGCTCTAACCAACTGAGCTACGGGCCTATATTGCTTTGCAATCGAGATTCAAACTTTACCACAATTTCTGCGGCCGACGTTTTCGCCGGCGCGCCTTGCGCGCGCTACGGATTGGCGGGAGCGGGGGCTGGCGCGCCTCCGGGAGCGACGGGCGGCGCGGCGGATCTTCCCGCGCGAATGTCCCGCTCGGTTGGCAATTGCGATGCGTCCCAGCCGCCGCCGAGCGCTTCGATCAGTTGCACGCTGTCGGTCATTTGCTCCATGCGCAGATCGAGCGCGGTGCGTTCGTTGCCAAGCAGCGTCTGCTGCGCCGTGATCACGTTGAGATAGGGATCGACGCCAACTCTGTAACGGTCGGTTGCCAGCGTGAGATTGGCCTGCGCCGATTGCACCGCCGTATCTTGTTTCCTTATCTCGTCGGCCAGAATGCGCAGCGCGGCCAGATTGTCTTCGACTTGCACGAAACCTGTCAGCACAGTTTGGCGATAGACGGCGACCGTTTGATCGTAAGACGCTTGTGCTTGCTGCAGAACTCCTCTGCGCGCGCCGGCATCGAACAGCGTTTCGGCCACGCCGGGGCCGACCGACCAGAAGCGGCTGGGCCAGGTGAACCAGCTTGCGGCCGAGACGCTTTCAAAGCCGCCCGCGGCGCTCAGCGTTACCGTCGGATAAAACGCGGCCTTGGCCACGCCGATTTCGGCGTTGGCTTCGGCCATGCTGCGCTCGGCGGCGGCAACGTCCGGGCGGCGCTCCAGCAATTCCGAGGGCATCGCTGCGGGAACGGCCGGCGGAATTGAATCGAGCGCGAGCGGCGCGAGCGAGAAATCCTCCGGCGGCTTGCCCACCAACAGCGCGATAGCGTGTTCGTACTGCGCGCGCAAGATGCCGATGTCGGCGGCTTGGGCCTCAACCGAATCGAGAAGCGTTTGCGCTTGCGTGACGTCTTCGTTCGAGCTCAGACCCGCGTCGAAACGCTCCTTTTCGATGTCGTAAGAATCCTGAAAGGCTTTCACGGTCTGGTCTAGAAGCTGTTGCTGGGCATCCTGCGCGCGGATCGAAAAATAATCGATAGCGACTTCGGCTTGCGCGGTGAGGCGCACGCTTTCCAAGTCGGCGGCGGAGGCTTGCGCGGCGAAAACACTGGCCTTCACGCCATTGCGGATGCGTCCCCAGAGATCCAGCTGCCACGACGCGTCGAAAGGCAAAACGTATTCGGCGAACGTTCCGCTCTCCACCAAGCCGCTGGAGCTGCTGGAACTCCCCGACGAACCCGATGAGCCAGACGCAATGGCGAACGGTTGATGCGTGTAGGTGATCGAAGGCTGAGTTGCCGCGCTCGGAAATAATTGCGCTCGCGCCTGCTTCACCAAAGCGCGCGCGGCAAGAAAATTGGCGGCGGCCGCGGCAATGTTTTGATTCGAGACGTTGACTTGGTCTTCGATCGCGTTCAATTGCGGATCGCCAAACGCCTCCCACCATTTGCCGCGCGCGGCCGCGTCCTGCGGCTGCGCGACTTTCCAATCGCCGTTTTCTTTGTAGGCGGCTGGAGTTTCGACCGGCGCTCTCTGATATTTCGGGCCGACGTTGCAGCCGCTCAAGAGCGCGAAAAGGCACGCGATCGAAACGCTCCGCGCTAAAGATTGCCTGGCCGCGCTCATCGCCCTAATCACCGGAGCCGTGCCCGCCCGCAAGACCAGGCTCTGGAGTAGGTGGCGCGGGACGGACGCGGTTTTCGCGAAAGAAACTCGACCTGTCCAACACCTTTTCTTGAAATTCCTGGAGATACAAATAAATCGCCGGCGTGACGTAGAGGGTAATGAACTGAGAGACGATCAATCCGCCGGCGACAACCAATCCGAGCGGGCGGCGCGAAGAACCATCGGCGCCATAACCCAGCGCGATCGGCGCCACGCCCATCAGCGCCGCGAGAGTAGTCATCATGATCGGACGGAAGCGTTCCATGCTGGCGTCGTGGATGGCCTGATCGTCAGGGATTCCTTCCGCCACGCGCTGTTGCGCGAAATCCACAATCAAGATTCCGTTTTTCTTCACAATGCCCATGAGCATGAACATCCCGATGAAAGCGTAGAGCGAGGCTTCGGCGTTGAAAATCCATAGCGTCAAAAGACCGCCGACCAGCGCCACCGGCAGCGACGAAAGAACCGTGATCGGATGCAAATAATTTTCGTAGAGGATCGCCAAGATCACGTACATGACGAACACGGCCAGAAACATCAGGATGGTGAGGCTGCTCACCGTTTCCTGGAACGTTTTGGCTTCGCCTTGTAGCGAACCGCGCACGCCCACCGGCAAGGTCTGTTTCGCCGTGCGCTCCACGTAGTCGGTGGCTTGGCCGATGGTGTATCCGGGCTTCAGATTGAAAAATAGCGTAACCGCCGGGAATTGGTCGATGTGATTCACGGCTTGCGGGCCAATCGAGGTGTGCCAGCTGGTGACGGCGCTGAGCGGAATCAGGCGCTGCCCATCGTCGCTCTTGATGTACAGCAAAGAAAGATTTTCAGGGTTCGAGCGATCGTTGTCCGCGACTTCGACGATCACTTGATACTGGTTGGTGGGCTTCTTGATCAGATAGACGTAGTTCTGCGAATAGGCTTCGTGAATCAGATTGAGAATGCGCGTCTCGGAAATGCCGTAGGTCTTGGCCTGATCGCGCAGGATATCCACCTGCAGGCTCGGCGTGTGGTCGAATAGGTCGGAATTGACGAACAAGAATCCGGGATACTGCATCATCTTCATCTCGAATTGAGTGGCCACGTCGAAAAGCTGGTCCTGATCGAATCCGGAAAGCGCGTAGGCGAATTCGCCCTGATTGTTGGCGGTCGCGCCGGTGGAGATTTCAAGCACCGGGTTGGGCTGCAGAAACGTGACGACGCCGGGCACGCTCATCGCCACCTGTCCCATCAGCTGGCCAGCGACGGCATCGATCGGCGGCCGCTTCGATGGATCCTTCAGCGAAGCGAACAGGAAGGCTTGGTTCGACGAAAGAAAACCCGTGGCGCCGCTCAACGAAACGCTCATCAACACATTCGGATTCGATTCGACGGCGTTATCCACTTGCGCCTGGTACGCATGCATTTGGTCGGGCGAAGAGCCTTCCTGCGCGATGACCACGCCGCGGAGGAAAGAACTGTCTCCGACGGGAAGAAAGGCCTTGGGAACAACGTCGAACAAATACACGGTGCCGGCGAGGCAAACCACCCAGATGATTGCCGAAATCCAACGCCGCCGCAGAAAGAACCACAGCGTGCGCCCATAAAATTCGAGCACGCGATGCTCAACGCGCTCGCTGGTGCGTTCCATCCAGGTCTTCTTCGCTCCGGCGCCACGCGCCGCCAGCAATCGCGAGCACATCAGCGGCGTGAGCGTGAGCGAGACAATGCCGCTGGCGAAAATCGAAACGATGATGGTGATCGAAAATTCGCGGAAGATGCGGCCCACCAGACCCGACATGAACACCAGCGGAAGGAATACGGCCGCCAGCGAAATGGTCATCGCCAGAATCGTGAAGCTGATTTCCTTCGCGGATTCGAGCGTGGCGTCCAGCGCGCTCAGGCCGGTTTCCATCAGGCGCACAGTGTTTTCCAAAAACACGATAGCGTCGTCCACCAGGAAGCCGATGGCGAGCGTTAGCGCCATCAGCGAAAGATTGTCGAGGCTGTAACCGAGGATCTCCATGACCACGAAGGTGAGCAACAGCGAAAGCGGCAGCGCGACGGCCGGAATCAGTGTGTCGCGCACTCGGCCCAAGAACACGAAAATCACCAGCACGACCAGTGCGAAGGCGATGGTCAGCGTGGATTCAACGTCCAGGACGCTGTGCACGATCGTGAGCGAGCGATCGTAGATCGGCACGATCTCAACCGAACTCGGCAACTCCGCCTGAACGGTCGGCAGAAGCGCGCGCACCGACTTTGAGACGTCCACGGCATTCGAGCCCGCGCGGCGGTACACGCCCATGACCACCGTCGCGGAAGGCACGGTGTAGCC
>Ga0302326_10007201_pt1 | contig 24833 bp, 28 predicted proteins | sample Palsa_T0_3_FD_202264 | JGI IMG/M metagenome (GOLD analysis project Ga0302326, IMG submission 202264) | Peat permafrost microbial communities from Stordalen Mire near Abisko, Sweden - Palsa_T0_3 | ecosystem: Environmental > Terrestrial > Soil > Palsa > Peat permafrost | place: Sweden: Abisko... | reverse complement strand
GCGCTCGGCGGTGAGTTGCTCGTGTCGACGAAGTTGCGCCTCACTGAGCTGGGCGCGCCACCTCCCGTTCGTCCCCAGGTTGAAGAATGCAGTCGCGCCTTCGGGAAAGGCTTGGTTCAGGATCCCCGATGCTTCATGTTGTGACCTCATCGCCTCGAACCTGCACCGCTCTACGACCTCGCTCCAGAGCGCAGTGGCGATGTCGACGTCGAGAAAGTCGGCGATGCGCCGCATCTCGCCGCCGAGGTCGCGGATGAGGTCGGCGTAGTGGACGAGCAGCACGAACGGCTCGTGGCGATTCGGCCACCACGAGGCCAGGTGGTCCATGGGCGTCCCCCAGTCGACCCATTCGTCGAACAGTTGGTCCATGTCGCCATCCCACACCGGTGGCCATGGTGCGACGCCGTCCCGGGCTGCGATGGCGTTGAGGGCCTCTATCACTTCCGGCCGCATCTTGCGCCGGTGGTTTGCCAATGAGACGAGGGCGTCGCGTCCGTCTCGATAGACGGCGAGGTAGCGGCATTCAGTGAAGATCGGCGTGCAGTCGGCTGGGCTGTGCGTCTTGATGAACCGTCGGTGTGGGATCGCGTCGACCCTCGCGATCATGTCGTCCAACGGAACTATCCGGGCGTCCAGCCAGGGGCTCAGGTCGAAGGCGGGAGCAGGCACGTCGCCGTGGGGCCACAACAGCGAAGCCACGATGCCCTGCATCCATGTCGTCCCCGACTTCGGCGGAGTCGTGATGAAGATGTCGTCTGGCCGCGGAGTGAACCGCTCCCACCGTTGGCTGTCATCGTAGACGTGCTGGCGACGGCGCGTCGCCGGCAGCACCGGTGCCACTCCCCGAGCGTAGCCGCATCCGATCAACGGGGTGTCGTCCTCACTCCACAGGTGTTACGACGGCTGACACTGTCCGGTAATGCCGGCGGATATGCGCTCTGGGCCCACACGAGGTACCCAGTCGGTATCACTCGGAGCCGGCGATCTGAGACGCGAGCCATCGGCGTTATTGGGACGCCTTGTGACTGGGATCTTGGGGCCGCGACAGGCGCTCGCTGGCGGTAGGGAGTCTCGGGGTGAAGTTGGCCTGAGGTGAGCCGCCGGCGACGAAGGCGACCACTACGTAGGCGGCGTGCCGATCGAAGTCCTGGCGTCGACGGACATACACAGTTGTGGTTCTGGGGTCGGCGTGCCTGGCGGCCACTTGGACTTCTCGGAGCGGTACACCGGCGTCGAGGGCAGCCATGATGAACGCCGCTCGCAGCATGTGGGGATGTACCAGCCCGAGCTCCGCCCGCTTGCCTATCGATCGCACCCAGCGGGGGGCAGTACGCCGGTTTAAGCGGTGACCGTCATGACGCTGCAGGATCGGACCGTCTCGCCGTTCCCCGATTGCGAGGTCGATGGTGCGGGCGGTGCGAGGCACAAGCGGGATCATGGCGGGCTTGTTGCCCTTGCCCACGATGCGCAGCCCACGATGCGCAGCCCACGATGCGCAGCACTCGGTGGCCGCCCTCGAATGCCATGTCCTCGATGTTGGTGGCGCACGCTTCGCTCACTCGCAGCCCGTTCAACCCGAGTAGCACGGCTAGGGCGGCGTGAGCGTGGTCGAACCGCTCTGCGATGAACAGGAACCGTCCGAGCTCGCCCCGGTCCAGTCCGCGCTGCTCTGTGGGGTGGACGGTGGGACGGCGTACGTACTGGGCGGGGTTGGACGTGATCCGCCCGTCGATGTGAGCGAAGCGGTAGAAACCGCACGCGGTGGACAGCCGCCGGTCGATTGTGGAGGCGGCCAGACCGCGTTCCTCCATCGACGATCGGTACATCTCGAGGTGGGAGCGGGTCGCCTTGAGCACGGGCATGCCGTGATCGGCCGCCCATTGGAACAGGTTACGAAGATCGTGGCGGTAGGCGTCGAGGGTCCGGCCGCTGTAGCGGGCCAGGAAAGCACCGCGGCCAACTGGGCCTCGTCGGGTACGAGCGGCCCGACGGCCGTGTCCAGTTCCGCAGAGAAGTCGAGGGTTGTCATCTGTGATCCTCCTTTGTTGGTGGTGGGTCCAGGCAACACCCGAAAGGGCAAACGCGCTTGGTAGAATCTGAACTCACCAAGTGACAGGAGGACTGAGATGCCCGCCACGACCGAATTCCTGGTGTCCAAGAGCGGCCAGATGTCCGTTCCCGCCGGTGTACGCCGCCGATGGGGCCTCACCGACGGCGGTCGAGTCACCGTGGTCGACCTTGGAGACGCCGTCGTGCTACTCCCAGCCGGTTCCCGTCAGAGACTTCTGACAGAAGCGCTTTCGAGCGAGGAACATCTCGCCTTCGTGCGCAGCCTTGACGATCCCGACCTGGCCACCACATAGGTGCCGACAGTCGTCATAGACGACCACCTACTGCGTGATGTTCTGGTTGGCGACCGCTCGCTCGACCTGGGCGGACTTGCCACCTCCCTGGCCACGACCGGTCTGTGGTTGTTCCGACTCTCCAGCGCCTGGGCCACTCCCGAAGTCCTGGGGAAGTTGACGACTCCGGTCGCCGCACTGCCCGCCGATCAGCAAGAACTGTTCCGGGCTCGCCTGGTCGCGCTGCCCGATGAAATCGAAGTCCTCCCGTTGCGTCAGCTCGCTTGGCCCATGGCCCTGCTCCAGCACCGCCACCGAATCGTAGGCCGGCCACTGTCCGCCGCCATGACCGAAGCGCTCACCGCCGCACACGCGCTAGGTGCTGCGATCGCCGTGTCCAGGCACGACGTCGGATCCAACCTCAAGGCGGCCGCCGAGCACGATCACGTCGCATTCCACATCATGTAGAGGAGGGCACATGCCACCTCACACGAGCTATATCACCCGTTCAACCGGCGTTCGGTGGCAGAGTCAGGAGTCATGTCGCTCGCGCATTGTGGGGCACCCATCGGACGGCAGATCCGTCGGGCTGGCGGATCCGCAGGCTGCTCGGGCGGACAATCGGACGGAACCATTCCGACCGCTCGCGCCAAGCAAGCAGCCGGCCGCCCAGGCTCTGAAAAGTGTGTCCGTGACCCGGCCGCACTGTCACGGGACTGCGACCTGACGCCACGCGGGCGCCGCAAGAGATTCTGTGGCAGATTCTCGCTATGGAAGTAGGGGCTCCGGAGTTCGAGGCACATCCAGGGCGAGGGCGCTTCAACGCGGCCTTCTTCTACGTCATGGACGGGTACATCAATTGGCATCTACGAAGGCACAAGGAGGCCGTGTATGCCGACTTGCCCCGAACCGTGGTGGAGATCGGATCTGGTGTCGGTGCCAACTTCCGTTATGTGCAGCCGGGAACGAAAGTCATCGCTGTCGAGCCGAACCCGTACATGCATAGGTCGCTCCGCGTCGCCGCCGAACGGCATGGGATCGAGCTGGAGATACGAGATGTCGTAGGAGAACGAATCGATCTTCCAGATTCGAGTGCGGATGCCGTGATCTCGAGCCTTGTTCTGTGCACTGTCGCCAATCCGAGCCAAGTTGTATCGGAGGTGCACAGGGTGCTTCGGCCAGGCGGTCGATACAGCTACCTCGAACACGTTGCCGCCGAGGATGGCACGCTGACCCGTCGGGTTCAGCGGGTGGTTCGTCGGCCATGGGCATGGGTGTTCGAGGGTTGCTCGTGTGAGCGAGATCTCGAAACGATGATCCGATCAGCCGGATTCAGTTCCGTCGAGAATCGCAGCTATCGGATCCATTCGCCATTCGTGCCCTTCAACACGCAAATCGCCGGCACCGCTGTGGCGTGAGGTGGCTTCAAGCCCTTTTATGCGACGGCTGTACAAACCATAGGGCCCGGCTCGGTAGGAGATCTGATTGATTACTCAACTGACCCCATGGTGCACTGGCAGCAGGCGGTCCTAAGCAAGCAAAGACAGTCTGTGGGGTGACTCCAGCCCGGCGGTCGGAGGCGTCCAAAGCCACCGTTCGGTTCGACATTGGGGGCCACTTCGTGAGCGATGCCGAGCGTTTCGCAGAAGGTGACTCGGCGAGCGGGACCGTGCGAACTTAGTTACCCGCGCCCTGCATCTTGGCGGAACTCGGAACACCGGATCGACACCTTGCGGTGAGTCGTCAGGGCCTTGCGGCGAACAGCTGCCAGCGTCCCGGAACACCCTTTAAATCGTGTTCTCCCCGATCATCAAAATCCAGCCCCGAGCCCGCCACTAGATCGGTCACTGTCCTGGAGACAAGGACCTCGCCTGGCTGGGCCAACCCCTCGATGCGCGCAGCAATGTTGACCCCCAGCCCGGCGATGTCGTCTCCACGCAGCTCGACCTCTCCGGTGTGCACTCCGGCACGTACCGCAATGCCCAGGGACCGAGCGCCGTCGCTGATAGCCCGGGCGCACCGAACCGACCGGGCAGGGCCATCGAAGGTCGCCAGGATCCCATCGCCCGTCGTCTTCACAAGCCGACCGCCATGTCGGGACACCTGACGCTCGGCCAGCGCATCGTGGCGATTCAACAGGAGCTTCCACTCCCGGTCGCCCAGCTCGACGGCCCGGTGAGTGGAGTCGACGATGTCGGTGAACAGCACGCTGGCCAGCACCCGGTCGGCCTCGGGCGCCGATCGGGCACCAGTGAGGAACTCCTCGACCTCGTCGAGAGCCTGACCGGTGTCCTCGGTCCACCAGAAGTGATCGGTTCCCGGCAGCTCGACCAGGCGAGCGGCGTCGATGTGCTCGCACAGGTAGCGACCGTGGGCCACAGGCACCATTCGGTCACCGGTTCGGTGCACCACCAGGGTCGGTGCGTGCACCAACGGAAGCGCCGGTCGGACATCGATATCCATGTACGAGCTCATGAGAGCCATGGCCGAACCCGGGCTCGCGGCCAGGCGTTGCAGGCGAGCAAAAGACTCCCGCGCTCCGGGATCGCTGGCGACGCTCGGGGCCCAACCGGCCAACCCCACACCGGTTCCCCACCCGGGCTCGAGGTATTCCGCTGATTCGTAGAGTTGCTCGGTCGGCATCCCGATGGGGTAGTCGGAACACGCCGTAATCCGGGCATAGGTGGCCACCAATACCAAACCCCGGGTCCGCTCGGGATGGGCGGCCGCGAACAAAATGGCCATGGGGCCGCCTTCCGACACCGCGAACAGGGCAGCCTGCTCGGAGCCGACGGCGTGCATGACCGCCTCGATGTCGAGCATGCGGCGGTCGACGTCGGGCAGCCGCTCGGTCCGGTCGGACAGGCCCGTGCCGCGCTTATCGAACATGATCACACGGGAAAACGAACCGAGCCGACGGAGGGCGCGAGCCAGGGTCTCGTCTTCCCAGGCTAGCTCGACGTGCGAGATGAAGCCCGGGATCACCACCAGATCGAAGGGGCCCTGGCCGAAGACCTGGTAGGCGATGTGGACGCCATCGTCGGCCTTCGCGTAGCGAGTACCCGGCACCGAATCCACATGACCATTTGAGCAGAGTCCCAGACAGGGTCCCAGGCCAGGGGTCCCAGAAAGCGCAAATGCCGGTGACGGCATCCCAGATCCACGGCACCGGAGGCGGCAAAGGCGCCCCGTATCACCCAAGCGCCGGAGCCCGGCCGACCGAGATACCGATGGCCAGGGGAAGAACCGAGCGCCCAAATGACCGCTGGGCGCGTCCCGATGCCAACTGCGGGCAGGAATTTCCCTGTCGCCCTGCCGACGGTCGGGGATACCCCGGGACCGGGAGGAAGCTGAACGTTATGTGGCAGAATCGGTCGTGCGGAGGCGGACGGCGGGCGCCTATCCGTCGACCGGGGCTCGGTCTAGGCCTAGCTTTGCTTGTCACATCGGCGATGGCAGTGGGGTCATTGTGATGATCCCCTTTCATCGAGGATGTGCATGATGGGCGAGAACGACTGGCTGGCGGAGGGCTTCGAGGAGCAGAGGTCCCACCTGCGGGCGGTCGCCTTTCGGATGCTGGGCTCGCTCTCCGAGGCCGACGACGCCGTCCAGGACGCCTGGCTGCGGGTCAGTCGGGCCAACACCAGCGTGGTCGAGAACCTCGGTGGATGGTTGACGACGATCGTCGCCCGCGTTTGTCTCAACATGCTCCGCGCACGGCGTGTCCGGCGCGAGGAATCCCTCGAAGTGCATCTCCCCGATCCGGTCATCAGCCCAATGGGAGAACTTGGACCAGAGGGCGAGGCGCTACTTGCCGACTCGGTCGGCCTGGCTCTCCTCGTCGTACTCGACGCCCTGGCTCCCGCTGAGCGACTGGCCTTCGTGCTCCATGACATGTTCGAACTACCCTTCGAGGAGATCGCCCCCATGGTCGGTCGATCTCCGACTGCGGCCAGGCAGCTGGCGAGCAGGGCCCGGCGCCGGGTCAGAGGCGCCGACATCCCCGACCCCGACCTCACACGCCAACGAGCGGTGGTCGATGCCTTCTTCTTGGCAGCCCGCGTTGGTGACTTCGACGCACTGGTCGCTCTGCTCCACCCCGAGGTCGTCCTCCGAGTCGACTTCGGCCCGAGCCGCCCGGCTGCGTCCATGATGGTCCGAGGCGCCGCGGCTGTCGCTCGACAAGCACGCCTCGGTGCCAATCCGGCGGCCCTGCTCCATCCCGTGTTGATCAACGGGGCCGCGGGAGTAGTCATCACCCTTGGGGGGCAGCCACACGGCGTGATGGCCTTCACCGTCGTCAACGACAAGGTAGTCGAACTTGACATAATCGCCGATCCCGAACGCATCCGCAGGGTCGCAAAAGCTGTCCTCAGTGGCACTTAATTGACTTGCGCTCCGGCATCCTCGTGCTCGGAATGTTCGGACGTACTCCTCGTTCCGCTCGTGGTGCTCCCACGTCACCCGAACGGGGGCAGATCCGGAAGCGGCCCCCCGCTCGTGCAACGCATGCCTTCAGAGGATCTTCCCGTCAGCCACGCCAAAGCTGCGGCGAGGGAGCCGCGCACGACGGGGAGATCCCCACTCTTGACCCAACCGACGCCTCCGGGACTGTCGTCAAGCTCAAGAGCAAAGTGAGCGCCCTTGCGGTCGTAGCGTTCGACGAAGTCGACGAGCAGCTGACCCGCCACAAGCACGGGCACGTCGGCGAACGAGTAAACGAGATCGAGGTCGACGTGGTGGATTTCAACCTCGGTGAGTCGAAGCTCGACGATTCGTTCGACGCTAACGAGGGGTGGATTTGGCCCACCGGAGGTGAAGGCCACCTCGTTTGGCCAACAGCTCTCAGGGAATGAGTGAACCTCGACAAGGAATCGTCGCGAGGCCTCCACGGCATCGGCCAGGACGACCTCAGCGGGGCGCGTTACCCCGGCGCTGATGTCGGCCTCTCGTGCGCCAGGGGAGGGATACATCCGTAGTGGCTCGCCCGTTCGGGCGCTGAGCAGCAGGTTCCGCAGTCCGTCCGCGTTCCTGGAGAGGTGAACCAGCACGTGAGCTCGACTCCAACCGGGAAGGTGAGACGGCTGAGCAAGGTCCTCAGGTCGCATCTGCTCGACCGACGCCGTAAGCCGCTCCGTGGACTCGGACAACCAGGTCAGCGCTCCAAACACAGGGCAAAGGCTAGTTAACGCCGCCATGGCGGACGAGCTGGGCATCGTGGCCGGCGTGCGCAAACTTGGACCCGGACACGCGAAGTCGGATCCCACCGAGTAGGTCTGTTCTGATCGGGCCGCTCCGGGGCCGGGTGAACCTGAGCAAGCAGGACACAGGCTCAAGCGGTCCCTTAGGCCAGCCGATAGGGCAGGCTGGAAGCGACAAGCGGTCGACCCCAGACCGAACTGGAGCGCTGCCAGGAGCGCGGGCGGTTTGACTGATCCGCCGGGCCATTTTGAACGACCGGTCACATGTTGGCATCCCAGGGGGTCATAGAGGAGGAACCCAAAACCTCAAGGAGATCACGATGGACGCTCGCCTCGATATCTACAGCAATGCGGTTGCCGGAGAGTTCACCAAGCACATCAACGCAGCAGGCACGGTCCTAACCGGCTCAACCTTGCCAGCCGCGACCCAAGAGCTGGTCAAGATCCGTGCCAGCCAGATCAACGGCTGCGCCAGCTGTCTAGACATGCACACCAAGGACGCTGAGCACCGCGGTGAGAGCTCGGTGCGAATCAATCTGATCGCGACATGGCGAGAGGCGACTGTTTTCACCGAGGCCGAGAGGGCTGCGCTCGAACTCACCGAGCAGGGAACCCGAGTCGCCGACGGCGGCGGTGTCTACGACGAGGCTTGGGCGAACGCGGCCAAGCACTATGACGACGACCAGCTCGGTGCTCTGGCGTGCCTCATCGCCCTCATCAACGTCTACAACCGCCTCAACGTCATTACCCGTCAGCCCGGAGGTGACTACACGCCGGGTCAGTGGGGATGAGGACGTGACGCGGAATGTCGACGCGATTGAACGACGGGGCGCCGAACGCCCCGATATTTGGCCAGCGATCAAGACCAAGGCCTTTGAAGAACTGGTCCGTTAGCGTGGCGGCCGACCCCGGGCGGAACGAATGCGTCCGCTCGCTTTTGCGACGTTGTCGCGTGACGGAGGGACGTAGCACGTCCCAACGCGTTGATCACGCGAGGTCATTGCTTCAGCACGAAGCCGACGCCTGGATTGCGACTGCCAGCGTAAAGGGCGAAACCTCATTTGGTACCGCTGTCCCTCTCCTGGGGAAGGATCGTCCATAGTCTTGGCTACGCCCGGTCTGCTACCGCCAAGATCATTGCTGCGACGGGTCGGGACCGTTTGGCAGTCGGCTCGACCCGAGACGTCCTCTTCATCCACGCGTCCGAGATTGCCGTGCCGTGCGATGAGGCCGACGAGTCGACGTGCACGACGTTCGTGAGTAGGACCGGATGGAACCCGATCAAGGAGGACCGCCGGTGGATATTTATTGTTGCGACGCCCATAGAGATCCTGGTGTGGCAGAACGTGGCGGAGATAACGGGACGCACTGCTATGCGTGCGGGCGAGTTGCTCTAGACATGTGCTCATATGAGGCGCGGTCGAAGCATCGCAGCTCCCTCATCGGTCGTTGGTATCGATGCCGAAATGAACCTGCGACGAACCCAATATCCCAACGGATCGGCGCCTTCGCTCCACTGCCCATTGTGGTGCACTCGCTACCGGGCCGGCGATGACATTGAGGCTGATCCAGGAGTTGCTGACAGCAACGCAAACGACCAGCGCAGACGGGGCAGCCTCGTCGAGATGAGCAGGGCCCATGCCGCTACGACCACCACCCAGGGCGTCCTTGCTCATCCCGAGGTTCGCAAGCTGTGGGCTGCCACGCTCTTGGGATCCCTGGCCGTGTGGATCGCCCAAGTGGCCCTCATCGTCGCGGTGCTCGAACATCACTCAGGCAGCACCCTGGCGTGGGTACTCCTCGCCAGCACCGCACCAGCCCTGCTCGTCGGATTCGCCGGCGGGGCGGTGGCCGACCGCCACGACCCCAGACGGGTAGCACGCCTCGCCGGCCTAGCCCGGGTAGGCCTGCTGGTAGCCGTGGGCTTGGGCCTCGTGCCCTCTCTCGCCATCGGGACCATCGCCTACGCCGCGTTCCTCTGCCTCGGCCGTCTCTCCGGCCCCGCCACCATCCGGCTGCTCTACGCCGCCCTGCCCACCGAACAACGAGCCGCGGGCAACGCGGCTCTTGGGACCGTGAGCGGGATCACGACGGTGCTGGGAGCAGCCATCGGCGGCCTCAGCGTCGGCGCAATGGGAGTCGTCCCCGCGTTTATCGTCGCGGCAGCCATCCAGGCCGCGGCCGCCGGCGTGCTGTGGACGCTGAATCCCGTCCCCAAGGCATCGAGGCCTGTCGAGGATCGCCCCGGCTTTGGACAATCCATCGTCGAGGGCTTCGTCGCGATGCGCCGCTTCCCTCTCGCCGCCAGCGTCATTGTTGTGGGAATCGCCTGGGGTCTCATCGGCGGTGGCTACGACGTCCTCATCGGCATCTACGGCACTCATCTGCTGCGAGGTGGAGGCGGACTGGCCGTCGGACTTCTCTACGTCGCCGACGGCGTCGGCGTCATATTGGGTTCCTACCTCGCAGCCCGCCTACCCGCTCGACATCAACGAGGCTGGTACGCCCTGGCTTACGGCCTCCAAGGTGCCCTGTGGACCGTATTCGCCCTCAGCCATAACCTCGTGCAAGCCATCCCAGCCTTATTGCTTATGCGAGTCGCGAGCGGGGTGATCATCGCGCTCGACACCACCCTCCTCCTAGCCACCGTGCCCGACCGCCTCCACGGCAGGATCTACGCGCTGCACACAACCACCTACGGAGCCGTCATGCGCGCCTCCCTGGCCATCACGGAGTGCTCCTGCTCTCCGTCTCCCCCCGGATCGTCACCTTTGGCGCAGGAGGGGCGTCGATAGTTGTAGGCGCCATCTGGTGGCTAGCCATAGGCCGAACCGCGCCCTTTCGAACCGGTCAGGAACCACCGAAACGCCGGACTAGCGGGGATGGCGGTGAAGGCTGTCCCATTTTGACGGTGCCAAATCCAAGTGGGACATGCGCCCCGAAGTGCCGTACCGGGCGTGGCAACTCCCGCTAGCACCGAAGGCTGCTGCGGCTTCGTCCCCCGCTCATAATCGCCCGCAGAAGTTGCCAGACGGAGACTCGTCACGCCGCCACCAGGCGCCCATACTCGACAGGATCGATCTGGCGTCGAGGGCCAGAGCCGTCTGATTGAGTATCCACCATGACCGTGTGGGTTGGTTCGTACGGTCGGGGGATCCTGTCAGGTTGGCTCACGATCCATCTGCCGGCCGGTTTGGGTTTGGCTTCCGAACGAGGCGCCAGCCTGTCGGGTCTCGCCCGTGGTGTGGCTCCAAAGAGGCGCGAGCCGGTTCGTTCTGAAATCAGACAGGCCCGCCGCGGTGGTTCCTGTTGGCAGCGACGAAGGAGACGGCATGGTGAGAGTGATGATCGGGATCGACCCGCACAAGGGCCCGCATACGGCTGCTGCGATCGATCCGGCTGAGATCGATTTGGTTCAGTTGCGGGTTCGTGCCGCCGCGGCTCAGGTGGAGAAATTGTTGTCGTGGGCTGAGCAGCGGTCGGAATGGACCTGGGCGGGAAAACGTCGGCGGGCTGGGTTACCCGTTGTCCCAGCAGCTGTTGGCGGCGGGCGAGGAGGTGTTGGACGTGCCGCCCAAGCTGGCCGCCCGGGTGCGTCTGGTCCGCAGAACAGCAAGGCTCGGCCCCGCCATGATCGTGCACTCCCTCACCAACGCCCTCGCCATCCTCTTCGTCCTGGCCTGACCTCCTCGAAGTTCACCACCCGCCGGTCCATTCGGCAAACGCGACGAACCAGCACCTTGACGTGGCCACCCCGCTCGACCCGACCCGTCGATGTGAGTGGCAGCACCGAGTGGCTCCGGCTGATGTGGAGGCGTTACAGATGAATTGTTCGGAGCCGCAAGTTTTCGAGCGCGGCAGCGCTCCGAACCGAGGCGCCTGTTCGTGAGGCGCTCAAGCCTTGTCGCCGATCGTGTCAACTCGGAAGCGGTGAGCTTGGCTGGACGAGATGCTATTTGAGCTTGAACGTGGTCGTCGCTTGTAGCAGCGAGGTTTTGCCCTTGGCAACAATCGTATGGTTGCCGGGCGCGCCTGCGCTGGCGGCGCTCGGGATGTTGCCGCTGCAGGTGAAGCTGCCGTCGCCGGCGGCGGTCCCCGTGCAGAGCGCGACTGATTTTGGATGGGGTGCGGTAAGGCCGGTCTTGTAGGTGACCTTCACCTTCTCACCCGACAAGAAGTTCACGCCCGAGACAGTCACGGCTTTCCCTGGCGTGCCTTTGGCGGGGGAAATGGCAACACCAGGGGTGCTCGAATTGGTCGCTGTGATCGCTATCGCGAGTGGGTCACTGCCGACCGTGATGGGTGTGCCGGCGGTGTTGGTGGCCACGATGATCGGTGTGACGGTGTTGCTAGCGGAGTTAGCGACATAGGCCATGCTGCCGTCAGAAGTGATCGCCGCGTCCTCCGGGGCTCCTCCTACCGTGATGGGGGTGCCAGGGGTGTTGGTTGTCAAGTCGACAGGCACCTCGGCGTTGTCGAAAGTGTCGCTGAAGTAGGCGGTAGACCCGCTCGGAGCGATCGCGATGCCGGTCGCGACCGACGTGTCGAGGTCGTCGAAGGCTGTTCCGAGCGTATTCGTCGCCAAGTGGATCGGCACCACGGCGCCGACTGAGTCACCCATGTCATCGATCTCGACCCAACCCGTGACATAAGCCGTTGTGCCACTTGGGTTGATTGCGATGGACCCATTTGGGCCGCCCACAAGAATGGCGTGTCCGTATCTCGGGTCGTCGCCGACCGAGATCGGTGTGCCGGCAGTGTTGGTGGCCACGGTGATCGGTGTGACTATTCCTGGGTTGGGGTCGTTGCCGCTCACTACGTAGGCGGTTGTGCCGCTCGGGTTGATAGCGATCGCGATTGGGCCGCTCGCGACTGTGATCGGAGTGCTGGCGGTGTCGGTCGTTAGATTGATCGGGGTGACTGTGTTACTTCCGTTGACGACGTACGCCGTGTCTCCATTGGGGGTGATGGCGATGGCGCCGGGGCCGCTCCCAGCGGGGATGGGGGTGCCGGCGGTATTGGTCGCCAGATCGATCGGGGTGAGAGTGTTACTGCCTCCGTTGGCGACGTAGGCCGTGTCTCCGTCGGGGGCGATGGCGATCGCGTCAGGCTGACTGCCTACCGGGATGGGGGTGCCAGCGGTATCTGTCGCCAGATCGATCGGGGTTACCGTGTTGCTTTCGTAGTTGACAACATAGGCGGTCCCGCTCGTTGACGCGGCCGCAGGTGAGCTCACCGACGCCGACAGGCCGACCGCGGATACACCGGCGGATGCAACCATCAGGCCGATGATCATCATCCGTGGCCAGCCTCGAGTGTCGTTCCCCGACGTGTGCGTTGACCTCTCAATTCCGAGCCGCCTCGCAGCCCCGCGTATAAAGCCGTTCATCGCCCCTCCCCCCTTCCCTAAACAGGTGTGCAAAGCTCGGCCGAGCCCCGTCGCCAGGACTCAACGGTCCTGATAATCGAAGGGATATCGCAGCGGCGACGCGGAGAATAACACTTTTGGCAAACGAGAGCAGCCGCCAATCCCGAGGCGACGCCAGAACATCGGATCCGGCCTCTTGGGAGCGACTCTGTCCCCGGATGGTCAACGAGTACATAGTCGATCGATCGGGGCGGCAGGGGCTTCGTGGGTGCCCCACATCCGTCGCCTACCGTGCCTCACCTGCCATGCTCTGATCGTGACGTCGGTCTTCTTGCTATTGGCAGCCTCGAATACCGGGACATTGAAACTGGTAAGCATGTCGCCATCTTCGGCGGGCCACTTAGTCTTGTTACTTTTCCGATCATATATGTCGGTGCCAAGCGGGGCTCCCTACCCACCAAAGGAGCTAGAGGTGGCAGGATCCTAGCTATCCGTCAGTCGCAGTGGGTCGCCTTGGCGCTGGTCATTGTTGGGCTGAGCATGATGGCAATCACCTCGCTGCACTAATCAACGCCATATCGTTCAGTCCCGCGGCGTCCGCTACCTCGGCCGGAGCCCCACCGGGCAGCGGATAGTCGGCAGGTCCAAGCGAGCAGGTCTCGTCGAAATGGAGGTTAGGGAGGCGGTTTCATCTGCGAAGGCGTAGAGTCGGTAGCTGGTGGTTGAGAGCGGCAAGACAAGGTCGGTCAGTTCCTCGGCGAGGCGTGGCCTGGCGCTGATATCAATGACGGTCGGTCTTCTGGTGGCGCTTCCTCAGGCGGCGGCGTTCGGATCGGACCGAAGCTCGATGACAGCCCACACCGTTAGCTCCCCGAGGCTGACCGTCGTGCAATCGACGACAAATGCTGGTTACGCGTTGGAGACCGGGGCCGAGGTCAGCACCGTAACTGCCACGTTCACCGTTCCGACTGTCACCTGCACATCGAAAACCCGAGCGATTAGCCTGTACACGAGCCTTGAGAGCACAACTGGCAAGACCTCCTACCCTTGGCTGCTCATCGAGTGCCTCCACGGTTCACCAACCTACGTTGGCAACTTCGACTTGGCGGGAAATAATGAAGTGCTCCCAGGTCACGTAGCCGCCGGCGATGTCATCACCTTGAGGGTGGCGATGAACACAGTCGCAACAAAAATCTCGTTCTCCAATCACACAAAAGGAAACAGGTTCGGGGCCAAACTTTTCGGTGCGGCCTCAGCCACATCCGGGTTCGTTGGCATTGGTCCTATCTATGATGGGTCAGGGAACCTCTATGGCGTGCCTGCCATCGCGCGCCTCAATCTCTCGAACGTGCAGGTCGACCAGCAGCCCCTCGCTTTGTATAGTTCCATTGACTACAACCGGACCAACACCACCGGGGGCCTCGAAGTGACGACCGGGTCCATTTCAGCCTCAGGAACAGATTTCGCTCTCACCTACAATCATCCGTAGACCCGACGGCTACCAAACCCCTACTCTGAAACCGCACCATAACTTTCCCTCCTGCGCCTACGCCCAAGCTGACCACAGGGTCGAGCCGCGGCCTCAATGAGCGCGGAATTAGCGATCCGCGCTCCTAGTGGCTGTGGCAGGCTCGGGGCATAACGGAGTCCCCGAAGGAGGCGGAGCAGCGTGGGGTCAGATGGACTTCGAACGGACATCCGATGGCCCTCGATCCCGATGCGGTCAGTGCGGTGGAGGGAACGCCCGCCTTTCTTAGTCCGCCACCCGGCAGCCCCCATACCACGGATTCCGAGTACTGCCAGTGGAACTCGACGGCTTTCGGGTCGGAATGGTTACGGCTTCATGGCTGAGGCCGATGCCGTGGAAGGCGATCCTTACGTCATTGCTCCCGACGGGAGCCGGGCCGGGATCTTCTGGACGGTTAGTTCAGAGCGCCGCTTCGGTCGCCTACAGGAGGTCACGGCTCATCGTTGGCGTCTGGCAGTTCGAAGTGCCAGAGACCTTCCGAACGAAGGTGGTTCACGATGGCTATTCCCGTTCTCCGAACCAAGTGGGAAGAGTGGAAGGAAGCGCCCATATCGTGAGCGCATCCGATTACGGCACTCAGCGGCAGGGCGCACGTCGTCGGCGATCGGCACCTACCTTCGGCGAGTCAGCCCACCGCCGGGGACGACTGCGTCGATGACGCTGTCTGCCACCTCGTTGGTCGGCCTCGTGGTCTCGATAACGAGGTCGGCGGATGCACACAACAGGGGCAATACCCACTCCATATCGGCAAGCACGCGGTCTCGTTCGGCCTCTGCCTTCCCGAACGGGTTGGTGGTGCGCAGGCGCAGCCGGTCAAGGATCACCTCGGCCGGCGCCGTCAGGAGCACCTTGAAGTCGAAAGCGAAGGCGGCCTGCTCGTCAGAGCAGCCAGCGAAGAACACCAACTGGTCGCCGTACTGGTCGAGGAGCGACCTAATGGGCTCGACCCGCCATGCCCACGTGCCATCTGGCAGTGGGGCGCTAAATCCGTCGTCATCAGCGTCGAAGGCGGTGTAGCCGCGGCGGCGAAGCTCCTTCACGAGGGAGGACTTCCCCGTGCCGGACATTCCGGTGACTAACACGCGCATCACGAGAAACCGTAGGCGCCCTGGCCAGCCTGCGCCCCTGCCTAGCCGAATCAGATTGCTCTTGTCGGCTTCTCTCCGGGACGCCAGCCCTTCGCGCCGGAGTCGTTAGGGATCGTCTCGCAAGTCTGCGTTAACACATGTCGTGCACGTAGCTGCCAAGCACAGTTCGCCGTACCGGCTGACCATCTCTGATGACTTGGTGACAGCTCGGGCAGGTCTCTCCGACAGCGGCGTGCAGGTTGTGTGTATCAGGGTCGACTGATCGGTCGACTAGTTGCTCGGAGGCCGCCTGTTCGATATCTGGATTCGCGCCGATACCGTCTCTGTTTGCTCCATATTGGACTCCACTAACAGGACGGTTGCCTTCACGACCCACGAAGGCAAGCGTAGTCGCAACATCTTTGAAGCGTCGTGCCAAGTATTCCGACCATGAACGCCCCGATCCGAGAGGCGCGGGGCCATGCAAAACACCACCCCACCGAGTTGACGCTCTCGTCGGTTCTAGAGCGCGGAATCGTCGCTCCGCGCTTCAGACGAGGGATGTCACGATGGGAGGGTGAGTTTCCGCCCGCTCTCCGAAGGCGAAGTCGATCGACTGCTGGACGAACTCTGTCGCCGTCTTGGCTTCTGTCTGGCGCCCGAAGATCAGGAGCGTCTGCGGGCCGACCCACCGGCCGACCCCGATGCATTTGCGGACGCCGTGTTCGTTGCTGAAGGGATGGACCCGCTTCTTTCCAACGGAGACCTCAGGAGATCCGTCCGGGCACGGGTCGTCGACGCATTCAATCGACAACCCTTCGGAAGCGCAACACGCCGACGGAAAGGCTCTGGCCGACGGCGATAGGCCCGCCGAAGAAAACGCCAAACTTCAGGAACGGCGCTCGGCGTGCGTCTTCGAGGGGTGGGCGGCTCCGGCCACGTGCGTCAAATCGGTCCGGGAGACGCCGCCTCCTCCTCCTCCGCGCTTATGACGCGTTCGACCACGGCCTGGTCGGCTCGGCATTCTCGCCGCCGTTCGAGGTCGCTGGCTTCGAGTCGCACCGTACGCACCCGCTGGTCTGCCACTTTCGGTAGGAGCTGCGCCGAACCTCGTCCTGCTTCGCCCTCCGAATCTCGCGGCTCAGCTGCGCCATGCCCACATTTCCTATGCCGGCGTCGGTTTGGATCCCACCCACCTATGGCCGTTGCGGGCTGTCGTCTTGTGAAGATCTGCCTCCGTAGGAGCCGGTGAGGGCCTGGGCCACGTTCTCTGCGTCAGCTTGGGCGACGTCTTCGGGGTATTCGGGCAGAAGGTCATCCCACACAACCATCCATGACCCGTAGAGCTGCGCTTGTCCGAGGGGACGGGCGAAGAACCATACGTGAAGGTGGGCACCGCCATCGCCGATTCGATACACATGGGCCCGGGCGACGTTGGACAAGGCCTCGATGTGACGAGCGATATGCGTCGTCAGCACTCCTAGTTCTGCGGCGCGCTCGTCGGGAAGGTCGGACAAGTCGAAGTGATCGCGCGACTGCAGCATCAGAACTAGGGGAACGCCCACCCTGGATATTCGCGTTAGCCGCCAGTGATCGTTCAACCAGATGCCTTGGTCGCGGTCCTTGCACGTCTTGCAATTGGATGGATCTTCGCCCTCCCGGGTCCGCTCTGGCAGCACTGGGGGTCTCAGGGGGGCGACGAGCAATCCGTGTTGCTCGAAAGGACTGATATCCCAACCAGTCATGCGGGACAGCGACAAGCGGTGCTCCGCGTCCGCGGCTGACAATGCGTGCCGGTAGAACTCATCCGGGTGCAGGGCCACAGCGAATACTACTCGTCCGTCCGAGATGAGTCCCTGGCGGTGTGAGTTTCGTTCATGTCTTCGAGGCTGTACAGATCCACAACCTGCCTGGACAGATCGTCAATCGTCAGGGTCGCAATCACGATGTGCCTTGCGCCGCGGAGTCCCTCAACCGCACAGTCAGCCCGGCCGATAGATCCATAATGCCGCAGTCTCGCGAGGCGGAGATATGGAACGAAGGCGACCTCGCTGCTGAAGAAAGGCGAGGGTCCGTCGACTCGGCTCTAGGCAGGATCAGGCACGGATGGCCCGGGGCGCGGTCCCTTGCAGTCGGGAGACTTCGACGCCTGTTGGGTTGGGAAACCCTAGTCGTGCTTTCGGTGTTCCCTCTCGGCGCCGCGCTGAGCGCGCTCGTCGCGTTGATTGAGGCGACCGAACTCGGTCAATCAGTTCCCTATGCAGGCATCCCTAGTTTCGTGAGTCCCTGGCAGGCCACTCTGCTGGCCGTGGCCGGCCAGGCCATCGCTCTTGCTCCTGCCGGGCTCGTCGCATACCTGCTTTGCCGATCGGGCGAAGGTCTGAAGTCCATCAACCTGGACCGACGCAGGCTGCGCATGGACTTGGCCCTTATCGTTCCGATCTGGCTCATAGTCCAACGAATCCCGCAGTCGCTGGGAGCCCACATCGTGATCTGGAGCCATCTAACCGGGTTCCATCTCCTACCAAGCCCTGTGCCACTCGCGAACCTCGACATCACTCTGGTGCAAGCAGCGGCCGCCATCGCGGCCGGCGTCGTAGAGGAGATCGTTGTCCTCGGCTACCTCGTGCGCCGCCTGGAGCAACGTGGATACGGGGTCGCCAGAATCGTGACCATCGCCGTGATGGTGCGCGCCTCCTACCACATCTATTACGGGTGGAACATCATTCCCATCCTGCTCTGGGCTACCGCGTCCGTGCTGGTCTACTTGCGGGTGCGACGACTACTTCCCTTCATCATCTGCCACATCATCTGGGACATCTCGATACCCCTGCGGGCCTTCTACCCCAACATCTACCGTCCCGCAGAAGTCATCGTCTCGATAACCGCGGTTGTATTGGCGGCCAAGTGGCTGAGTTGGACACCGACGCAGTGGCTGAAATCCCTGCGGCCGCCGGGAGGCTCTGAGATGGAGATCCTGGACACTCCCACGATCTAAGCCTGGCTGGCTACTCAAGCCAGGCCCTCGGTCGGTCGATACCCCCCTGATGGAACGGCTCGTGATCGCTCTGGTTCTGGGATGCATCATTGCACCGCTCGCCTACCGAGAGTCGGAATCGTATCGCCGCACTAACGGAGTCACCCCCTGGCACCTACCGTCCGCCCTATGGGCCTTGCTCGGATTCGTGTCATTCTTGCTCTGCGCCGTCTTGCTAGTGATCGCCCGCCGCACTACAAAGCCATTACCCCTCGCCACCCAGTCCTCGGCCGCCGCCGCGGGGTGGCACCCCGATCCAGCGGATGCTCGACAGTTGCGATACTGGAACGGCATCGAGTGGACAGAACACGTACGGCCGAGGGTTCCCTCCGACCTGGCCGAGTCATCACTCCATACCGATTGACCTGGCTCCTCCCGCTATAACCGCCCAACCTGCGCGCCAGATCGACAGAACGCGCAGCCAAACGCCAAGCGGGCGATAGCCGACTCGGCGCCGCTGGCTCCAGACAGACGGTGGGCGCAGAGGGATTCGAACCCCCGACCTCATGCGCGTCATGCATGCGCTCTAACCAACTGAGCTATGCGCCCTGGGTGCGGCCCGAGACCCTACCACGACCGGCGTGACGGCCGACCCGAGACGCGCGGCCCTACGCTGGCGCTGGTGACGGCTGCTTCCTTTCCCGCCTATATCCCGAGCCCGTCCGTCAACGGGCTGAGCATCGGCCCCGTACGGCTTCACGTCTACGGCCTTCTGATCGCGGCCGGCATAATGGCGGCGGTATGGCTATCCCAGCGTCGCTGGGAGCGCATCGGCGGCAAGCCCGGGACCATGTCGGCCCTGGCCCTCTGGGGCGTGCCCGGCGGTCTCATCGGCGCCCGGGTCTACAGCCTGGCGACGAGCTGGGGTGTAGACACCGCCGGACACTGGTACCGGGCGTTCGAGATCTGGGACGGAGGGCTGGGGATCTGGGGAGGCGTCATTGGTGGGATCGCGCTCGGCGCGGTCGGAGCCCGTCGCCATCACTTGCCCATACCCACCCTGATGGATTGCGTCGCCCCGGCATTCGCCTTGGGCCAGGCCATCGGTCGGTGGGGCAACTACTTCAACCAGGAGCTGTTCGGCCGCCCGACCAAGCTGCCTTGGGGCCTCAAGATCGACTTCGCCCAACGGCCCGCCGGCTACGAGCGGTACTCCACCTTTCAGCCCACCTTTCTTTACGAGTGCTTGTGGGACCTGGCCGTCGTCGGCCTGGTTATCTGGGCGGAGAAGCGCTTTCGGATCAAACGCGGCTATCTCATCACCGTGTACGCCTCCTTTTACACCCTGGGCCGCTTCTGGACCGAGTACCTGCGCATCGACAACGCCCACCGCTGGTTCGGCTTGCGCTTGAACGACTGGACCAGCATCGTCGTGTTCGTCGGCTCCGTCTCTGTCCTGCTCCTCTTTGGTCGGGCCGGCGCCGACGACGACCGGGCCGGGACGCCGATGGCACCGCTTTACGACGAGAGCAGCGAAGCCTCCTCAGGCCTCCTGCCCACATAGTCGGCCCGGCTCCGGAAGCGGGTCGGATTGGAGTACTCCTCCATGGCGTGCGCCAACCAGCCGGCCACCTTGCCGAACGTCGATATGGCCTGTCCGGCGCCCGGCACCATCTCGGCGCAGAAGGCCAGCGCACCGAGCCCTAGGTCCACGTTCGGCGGTGCGAAACCCCGCTCCGCGGCCACGTCAGTCAGGCGACGAACCACCTCGTGACGGGCGGGCGAGCCGGCGACCTCCTCGACCCGGGACAGGAGCATCTTCCCTCGCGGATCCCCGTCGGGATACAGCGGCATGCCGAAGCCGTGCGGCGGCGCCCCGGTCCGGCGAAGTCGCTCTCCGATGGCCCGCTCGGCGTCAACCGACGCCGCCTCGGCCAACAGGAGCTCGACTTCCGTGGGGGCTCCGCTGCTCCCGCTGTACCAGCTGCCGCTCGCCGGGCCGAGTCCGGTCATGACGACCGCATACGGGTCGGCTCGCAGCGCCGCGGCCACCCGGGCCGCAAGCGTCGACGGCGCCAGTTCGTGATCGGCCACGAGCACCAGGGCCGCTTCGAGCACGCCCAGACGCGCCGGCGTGGAAGGGAGCCTGCTCAACCGCGGCCAGAGCCTCTCGCTGATCGACCGGTTCTCGGGCGAGACGACCCGGAGACCGCCGCCTCGGGCCGGGACCAAGGCGTCGACCAGGGCCGATAGCAGGCCCCGCCCGACCAGCGGCACAGCCGCCGGGCTCAAGTCGTGACGCATCTCGTCGACCAGGGCGGCGGCGACCACCGCCACCATGAACCGCTCGATGGGAAGGGCGGACCGATCCAGCCGCGCTGCAGCTATAGCGACGGCCGAGGTTGCAGCGGGCGGCGTGAACCAGCGCTCGTCGGCGTCGGGCCACCGACCGCTCCACAGCCATCCCGCCACCTCCTCGAACGTGCGGCTCGTGCTCAGCTCGACGGCATCGAGCCCGCGGTAGTAGAGGCGACCATCCTCGATCAAGGTCAGCTCCGTCACAAACACCGGCTCGTTGGATCGGTTGCCTCCGGGCGCCGGTCGCCTCCTGCCCGAGTAGCCCGCTGCACCCGCCGGGTGGCGAGACGACCGGGCCAGGCGGGCGACTTCCTGGGCGTCGAACGTGCTACCAGCAGTGGTCTTCTCCCGCCCCAGCAGCCCGCGGCTGACGTAGGCGTAGAGCGTGGCCGGCTTCACGCCCAGCTTCTCGGCCGCCTGGGTCGTGGTGAGCCTGGTATTGACCATTGATCAATATTGATCTATATGGCCAGAACGGTCAAGATACCAATGTGACTACCGTCGAGACTCCGATTTTCGCTCCGATTCCACCCGGGCTCAAGGGGGTTGCGGTCACCGAGACTGAAGTCGGTGACGTACGCGGCCTCGAGGGCTTCTATCACTACCGCCAGTACTCGGCGACCGACCTGGCCGAGCGGCGCAGCCTCGAGGACGTGTGGCGTTTGGTCCAAGACGGCTCGCTCCCTGACGACGCCGCGTCGCGCGACGCATTCCGTCGAGAAGTCCGGGCCCAGAGGTCGATGCCAGAGGGCGTGCGGGCTCTTTTGCCGGGTATCGCCGAAAGCATTCGGGACGCCGGGCCGCTCGACGGTCTCCGGACCGCCATGTCGGCCACGGGCGCGGCCGAAGGCTTCCGTCCCCTGTGGGACCTCAGCCCCGACGAGCGTCGGCGCGACCTGATTCGCCTGGCCGCGGTGACCCCCACCCTCGTCTCAGCCATCCACCGCGTGTCGCACGGCCTCGAACCGGTGGAACCGGACCCCGATTTGGACCACGCCGCCAACTACCTCTGGATGGTCTCGGGCGTTCGCCCGGATCCGGTCGCGGCCCGGGCGCTCGAGCAGTACCTGATCCTCACGGTAGACCACGGCTTCAACTCGTCCACCTTCACGGCCAGGGTCATCGCGTCGACCGGAGCCGACGCGGCGGCGGCGGTCGTCGGAGCGATCGGGGCGCTGTCGGGTCCCCTCCACGGCGGCGCTCCCAGCCGGGCTCTCGACACGCTCGACGCCATCGGCACCCCTGACCGCGCCGACGCCTACATACGCGACGCCATCAGGCGCGGTGAGCGCATCATGGGCTTTGGGCATGCCGTTTACCGAACAGACGACCCACGCAACGTCATGCTCCGCGCCGTGGCCCAGCGCCTAGGGGGCGACCTGGCGGACCTGGCCGTCGAAGTGGAGAGGACCATCCTGGCGGTGCTGGCCGAGATGAAGCCCGACCACCCGCTTTACGCCAACGTCGAGTATTACGCGGGCGTCGTGATGGACCGCTGCGGCCTCCCCCGTGACATGTTCACTCCTACGTTCGCAGTCAGCCGGGTCATGGGTTGGTGCGCCAACATCGACGAGCAAGCCGAGCAGCGCCAGATCATCCGGCCCGCGGCCCGCTATGTCGGCCGGATGGCGCCCGAACCGGTCCCAGCCGCGCCGTAGCGACGCAGACGCGGTAAAAAGACCCGAGCCGTATTCCACGGACCGGGAGAGTGTCGCATGCCAGCTGTGATGGACCCAACCGCCGACGCCGCGCTCATAGAGCTCCTGACCACGGCTTCCGGCCGAGCCGACCCCTACCCCCTCTACCGACGGATCCGCGACAGCACACCGATATTGCGGAGCGCGACTGGTGCGATCGTGTTGACGCGCTACCGGGACTGCATCACAGTCCTGCGCAACCCGAAGCTCGGCCGGGGCTTGGTGGGCCGCAACGCGATCCGGGGAGGTGCCCAGATGCCCGGTGTGGCAGACGCCGCTTTGCGCCAGGAGTACTTCGACCGGGGGGGCGACACCATGCTCTTCACGGACCCGCCCGATCACACCCGGCTACGCCGGCTGGTCAGCCGGGCGTTCACGCCGAAGCGGGTGGAAGAGCTGCGCCCGTCGGTGGAAGCGACGGTCGGCTCGATCCTCGATGTCATGGCCGACACGGGCGAGGTGGACGTCATGGCCGACCTGGCCTTCCCGCTCCCCGTGTCGGTTATCGGAGAACTAGTCGGGGTCCCCGCGGCCGATCGAGCGTCGTTTCAGCCTTTGGTGAGGGCCGGCTCGGCCGGTATCGAGCCGTTCGTGGACAACGCCGGAGTCGTGGCCGCCATGGCCGCCCAAGATGAGATGCGCGCCTACTTCGTCGACCTGCTGGACGAGCGGCGCCGTCAGCCCGCTGACGATCTGTTGACCGACCTGGCCGAAGCCCGGGATCACGACGACGCCCTAACCGACGCGGAGATCATCTCGACTTCGATCCTCCTGTTCGCGGCTGGATTTGAGACCACGACCAACCTCATCGGCAACGGTCTGCTCGCCCTGCTCCGCAACCCGGAGGAGTTCGAGAGGTTGCGCGCTGACCCCGACCTGACGCCAAGCGCGGTCGAGGAGATCCTCCGCTTCGACAGCCCGGTACAGGTCAACGCCCGCACCGCGCTCGAGCCGGCCGAAGTCGACGGCGACAAGGTCGAGCCGGGGCAGATGATCATGGTCCTTCAGGGAGCGGCGAACCGAGATCCCGAGCAGTTCGAAGCGCCCGACCGCCTCGATCTGGGCCGCAAGGACAACGTGCCGCTCAGCTTCGGGTGGGGAGCCCACCATTGCATCGGTGCCGCCCTGGCCCGCATGGAGGGCGAAGTCGTCTTCAGGGCCCTCTCCGACCGCTTCGCGTCCATCGAGCTCACGGCCGACGACGTGCCCCGCAGACCCGGCATCACGCTACGGGGCCTGGCCGCTCTACCAGTGCGCCTCGAACCCGTTACGACCCGCTGAGGCCGCCGCCGGCTTGGTGCTCCGGCCGATCGGTGACTGCTAAAGAGCCTGCCCGGGGGCGGCGCCACCCCCACCGAAGCGGCTGGTCCCCGTCGATCCGTTGGAGCCAGCGTTCCCGTTGGAACCGGCCTTCCCGTTGGCGGGAGGAGGACCGAAACCGAAGGCCCGTCTGCTGCCTTGGATCTTCGTGATGTCGACGATGCTGGTCACCGTATCGGTGCCGTTGACGACAGAGGCCGTGACGATTACCTGATCGTTGGTCGATACCGATGAGATGCCGCCGCTCTGGGAGTTCACTTGGGTGGTCTTGACCACCGCGTAAGTGTGGCTGTAGCCATCGGGACTGGCAACCGTGATCGAGGTGGAATCGACCTTGCTCACCTTGCCGGTTTGGATGTCGACCGTCTTGTAACCGGTGCCCGATCGGACGGTGACCTGGCCGTGCACGATCCCACCGAACCCCAAACCGCCCAGACCCGGCCCGCCCAGACGCTGACCGCCAGGACCTCTACCACCCGGACCCAGGCCACCCGGGCCGAAGCCCCGGGTTCGGTGCGCGCTCGGCGTACGTGAGCCGCCTGGCACGGTTGGAGACGCGGAACTCCCCGAAGGGTTGCTGGTCGAGGACGTTCCCGACCCGGCCGCGAAGGCCACGCCCGCGCCGCCCACAGCCAGGGTGGCGGCCAGTCCCGCGATGACCACCGCGCGCGGGGCGTGCCGCAAGCGCTCTCGCAAGGATGCCTTGCCGGAGGGCTCCGGTTGCTCTGGGAAATAGGCTTCGCTCATGTCGTCCTCACCTTTGACCAGGGACTATGGCGGCAGTCTCGCTCCTGTACATGAAGAGAAGCTGAAGCCCCGCTGTGCATATCCGCCGGAATCGCGGCATCCGACGCGACGTGTGTTACCGTCGCCGGGACCTGGCGTCAGCCCTCCGGGAAGGAGGGCCGCGACGACTTCGAACACGAAGTCGTTGGCCAGGATGGTCGGCACCAGGTCTTGCTGAAGAGGCCGAAA
>Ga0302326_10007199_pt1 | contig 24834 bp, 20 predicted proteins | sample Palsa_T0_3_FD_202264 | JGI IMG/M metagenome (GOLD analysis project Ga0302326, IMG submission 202264) | Peat permafrost microbial communities from Stordalen Mire near Abisko, Sweden - Palsa_T0_3 | ecosystem: Environmental > Terrestrial > Soil > Palsa > Peat permafrost | place: Sweden: Abisko... | reverse complement strand
CCTGAGCCGCCTGTGCCGGTGCCCGCGCCGGCGCCCGCGCCGGTGCCGGTGCCAGTGCCTGCGCCGGAGCCGGTGCCTGCGCCCGAGCCGCCGGTGCCGGTGCCGGTGCCTGTGCCTGTGCCGGTGACCGGGGCACGGGCCGCCTCGGTCCAGGTCGCCACGTCGAGGAGCAGCGCGATGCCCTGGCTGCCCTCGGTCCGGCACGCGGCTAGCTGCTGTGCCTCGGCCACCGAGAGCTTTCCCATGACCGCGATCACCACGCCCGCCCCTGAGGTCCTGAGCTCGGCGAACGCCTGCGTCAGGTTGCGCAGGCTGGATGGCCTGATCACGGCAAGCGCGTCAAGCAGCCTGTCCTCGAAGAACGGCCCGCCGCGGATCACCTCGGAGTCGCTGACGAACTGGCCGGTCAGGCCTTCCTGCGCGATGTGCACGCCGACCGAGGCGGCGGCGCTCACAGCCGCCTCGAACGAGGATGCTGCGCCAGCGCCCAGGTGCGCGAGCGTCCTGGTGTCCAGAAGCACGGTGGCCCGGTTGCGCCACCGCTGCTCCTCGCGCCGGACCATCAGCTCGCCGTACCTGGCGGTCGACCGCCAGTGCACGCGGCGAAGCTCGTCGCCGTCGCGGTAAGCGCGGGGGATGACGTCGTCCTCGCCGGCGGCTGCGGTCAGCCGGGCACGGCCCTCGCCTTCCCCGGCCCAGGATCGGCTGATGACGGTCCTGGGCAGCGGCACCACGCGCGGCGTTACGACGAATGTCGTCCGGCCCGACAGCGACCGGTTCAGCTCGACCAGGCCGAAGGCGTCAGCCACGCGCAGCTGCAGCGGGCCGATCTGGAACTTTCCGCGCAGGTCGGACCGCAGCGGGTAGGTCAGCTCCCGCACGCCGTTCCGCTCGATCTTGTCGAGCACGTAGCGCGGCCGGGTGCCGAGGGCGTACGGCACCGTGTCCTCCGCCAGCAGCAGTCCCGTCGGCACCCGGGAGACGTTCTCGAGCCGCAGGGTCACGGTCGCGGTGTGCCCGGCCGGGACGCGCGGCGGCGTGATGGTGCGGCTGGTCCCGAGCCGGTACTGGCCTCGCCGTGCACCCGCGGCAGCCAGCAGCGGCAGCGCCAGCAGCGCAATCCCGATGCAGAACAGCCCGCGCTCGCCCAGCAGCCAGCCGGCGGCGGCCGAAGCGGCCCCGGCTGCCAGGAACGAGGTCCCCCTGGTGGTCATCCCTGCGAGCAGCGAGGTCCGCATGGTCGTTATCCTTCCGGCTGCTCTTGCGCCCGATTCTACGCGGCCTACCGGCCGGGCAGCGGGAGCCGGCGGACGATGCCGGACAAGACCTGATCTGGCAGTTCTCGGCCCACCATCGCCTCTGCGCTGGGCAGCAATCGGTGCGCGAGCACGGGGACCGCGAGTACCTGCACGTCATCGGGGATGACGAAGTCGCGTTCGTCAAGCGCCGCGTGGGCCCGGCTCGCGCGCAGCAGGTGCAGCGCCGCGCGCGGTGAGGCGCCGAGCCGCAGCTCCGGTGAGGTCCTGGTGGCGTTGACCAGGTCGATGATGTACTGCCTGATCGGTACGGAGACGTGCACCTCACGCACGGCGGCGGCCAGCGCCCGTACGTCGCTGGCGTGCGCTACCGGCTTCAGCTGGTCAAGTGGCGAGCTGCTGCCGTGCGAGTCAAGCATGGCGAGCTCGGCCGCCCGGTCCGGGTACCCGATCGAGATCCTGGTCATGAACCGGTCCCGCTGCGCTTCGGGCAGCGGATAGGTGCCCTCCATCTCGATGGGGTTCTGGGTCGCGATCACCATGAACGGCGAGTCGAGCTGATAGGTACTGCCGTCGACGGTGACCTGGCGTTCCTCCATCGACTCCAGCAGTGCCGACTGTGTCTTCGGCGACGCCCTGTTGATCTCGTCGCCGAGCACGATGTTGGCGAAGATGGGCCCGGGCTTGAACTCGAACTCGCCGAGTTCCTGGTTGTAGGCGCTGACTCCGGTGATGTCACTGGGCAGCAGGTCAGGCGTGAACTGCACGCGCCGCACCGAGCAGTCGATCGACCGGGCGAGCGCCTTGGCGAGCTGGGTCTTGCCGACGCCGGGCACGTCCTCAATGAGGATGTGGCCCTCGGCCAGCAGCACGGTCAGGGCCAGCCGCACAGGGCCGGGCTTGCCGGAGATGACGGTCTGCATCGCGTCACTGACCTGGTGGGCAATGTCCACGAGCTCATCCAGCGATCGATCAGCCTGCTGGCCGGTGTCCGTGACCACGTGCCCTCCTGGCGGCTATTCCCCTGTTAGCTGCTCGCACTGCTCGTCAGCCACAGCCGTGCTCATGCTGCGCATGAGCACTGGCGCGGCGTGATCAGCCGTGCGTTCAGACAGTACGTCTTTGGACCGCTCGCGGGCGATTCCGCTCCTATATCGGGGTCGTAACGCTGCGATGACTTCGTGCCGGGCCGAGTCGTCACGTCGCGTCGTTCGGTCCCGCTGTGGTGTGACCTGTAGTCATCTGCTACCACTGCGACTCCACTTCGCTCCACCTTCCTGACCTGGTAACTCCTCTGGCGAATGCCCGGTTCAACGGTTTCTTGTCGTTGACGGTGGGGAAGAGTGGAGTACAGTGGTGGTCCGTGGGGCGAGAATGGCGTCCTGAGGGCTTGTTGTGGGGGACCTGGGGAGGTGAGGCGGGTGTTTCTGGGCACCCACACGCCTCGCCTCGACGAGAAAGGGCGCCTGATCCTGCCGGCCAAGTACCGCGAGGAGCTCGCCGCGGGCCTGGTGCTGACCAAGGGCCAGGAACGCTGCCTTTATGTCTTTCCCGTGCCGGAGTTCGGGCGGATCACCGAGGCGCTGCGCACGGCGCCGGTGACGGCCAAGTCCGTCAGGGACTACAGCCGCGTGTTCTTCGCCAGTGCCTCAGACGAGGAGCTAGACCGCCAGGGCCGGGTCACCATCCCGCAGAGCCTGCGGGAGTACGCGGGACTTCAGCGCGAATGCGTGGTGATCGGAGCCAACACGCGACTGGAGATCTGGGACGCCACTGCGTGGACCAGTTACCTGGAGCAGCAGGAAGACGCGTTCGCTGACGCATCAGAGGAGGTTCTGCCAGGAGTTCTGTAACGGTGCGCTGGATGCCCGGCGAGGTCTCCACCCGTGCTGGAGGGCCGAAGGCCCGGCTGACGTCACTTCCCCGGCGTCAGGCGGAAGCCAGGTCCGTCAGTGCAGTGGCGCGGATGGGGGCCTGGCCGGGCATCTCGGTAGCAGGGCGGGATCGGCGCCGCGCTGAGCGGCGAGCGGAGCAGCAGCGAGGGGGCATCATGAGCACGGCCGAGGCCGCGCACGTGCCGGTCATGCGTGACCGGGTTCTCGAGCTGCTCGCGCCTGCCCTTGAGCTGCCGGGCGCTGTCCTGGTGGACGCGACGCTCGGCCGGGCCGGGCACGCGAGCGCGCTGCTGGCCGCACATCCGGGCCTGATCCTGATCGGCATCGACACGGATGTGACAGCGATCAGCGAGTCGCACAAGGTACTCGCGCCGTTCAGCGATCGCGTGACCCTCGTGCAGGCTGTCTACGACGAGCTGCCGGACATCCTGGCCGCCGCCGGGCATACCGCGGTCCAGGGCATCCTGTTCGACCTCGGGGTCTCCTCGCCGCAACTGGACGACGCCGACCGCGGGTTCGCCTATTCGCGGGACGCCCCGCTCGACATGCGCATGAATCAGGCGGGCCCGCTCACCGCGGCGGATGTCCTCAATACCTATCCTGCCGACCGGCTCGCACGGGTGCTGCGGGAGTACGGCGAGGAGCGCTTCGCGCGCCGGATCGCTGACGCCATCGTGGCCGAGCGCGCGCGCTCGCCGCTGACAAGCACGGCCAGGCTGGCCGACATCGTGCGGGACTCGATCCCCGCGCCCGCGCGCCGCACCGGCGGCAATCCCGCTAAGCGCACGTTCCAGGCACTGCGCATCGAGGTTAATGGCGAGCTCGAGGCGCTGTACCGCGCGCTGCCAGTGGCACTGGACGCCGTGGCCGTCGGCGGCCGGATCGTCATTCTCGCCTATCACTCGCTTGAAGACCGCGCCGTGAAGCGGGCACTGGCCGCCCGGTCGACCGACACGACGCCGCGCGGCCTGCCCGTCTCGCTGGAAGCGGCGCGACCTCAGTTCCGGCTGCTTACCAGGGGAGCGGAGCGGCCTGGCCCGGACGAGCTCGCGGGAAACCAGCGCGCGGCGCCGGCCCGGCTCCGGGCAGCGGAGCGGATCAGGGCCGCGGCATGAGGACACAGCAGGAACGGGACGCGGGCCGCGTCCGGGCGGGGAGCCCGGCGCTCAGGGAGGGGCGAGCAAACCGGATGGACACCACATCGCAGACGCGGCCGCGACCACGGCCGGCCACGCCGGCCGGCGTGCCGCCGGCTGACCCGCGCCCCGGACGAGCGGCCGGCCGCGTGGCCGGGACTGACGCGTCCCGTGGCCAGCGCCGCGGGCCGGCGGCCGGGCCCGTGGCGCGTCGTGCGGCCGGCGGGACCGGCACCGGGGCCAGGACCGGCACCAGGACCGGCACCGCCGCCCCAGAGCGCCGGGGCCGGGCCGGACAGGCGCGTGCCGGATCCGGCCGGGAGGGTAGCGACTCTGGTGTGACCGCCGGCCGGCCTCGGCTTCGCGCGGTCGGTGGTACCGCGGCTCGTGACACTGCGGCTCGTGACACTGCGGCTCGTGACACTGCGGCCCGTGGTACTGCGGCCGGTGGTAGTGCGGCCCGTGGTACTGCGGCCAGCGGCACCAGCCGGACCAGGGCCGGACAGAGCAAGTCGACCAGCCGGCCGGAATCCGTCCGCCGCCGGACGAGCGAGCCGCGCTCGGTCAGGCCTCGCTCAAGTGAGTCCCGCGTCGGCAAGGCCGCCACCAGCGAACCCCGCACGAGCGAGCCGTGGTCTGGGCGTCTGAGCGCCTCCAGGCTGCGGCTCAGTCCGCGGCGGGCCGGACCGACCACCGCCAGCGGCACGGCGAGCACGCCAGCGCCCGCGAGCTGGCGGGCGGCGCCCGCCGCCGGAGTGCCGCTGCCGCGGATGCCGTTCGTCCTGCTCGTCCTCGCACTGCTCGGCGGCGGGCTGGTCTGCCTGCTGGTCATTAACACGACACTCGGGTCAAGCAGCTTCCGGATCAGCCAGCTGCAAACCGAGAACGCGAACTTGTCGCTGCAGCAGCAAAGCCTGCAGGGCCAGATCCAGGGCGAGGAAGGGCCGGCGCAGATCGAGGCGAAGGCGTACAAGCTCGGCATGCGCGTCGAGCCCGCCACCACCATCCTCGATCTGCGTACGCACCGTTACTACCGGCTTTCCGGCGGCGCTGGCTCTGGCACCGCCGGCACTGGCACCGTCGGCACTGGCGCTGCCAGCCCGACCGCGAGCACGGGCGCGCCGCGCCCGGCCACCTCCCGCGCGGCGGGCACCGGACATCATGCGCGGAAGGCCAAAGGCAAGGCCGGGTCTGGCCGGTGACCGGAGCGGGGGGAGCGGACGGCGATGGCTTCAGCCAGCGCCCGCGCCGGAGCCGGCCCGTACCCGGCGGATCGCGCGGGCCCGCCAGGACGGGCCGGAGCGCCGGACGGGCGGGTGATCAGGCCCGGCCCGCTGGCCGCCCCGGGCGCGGGCGCGCTGGCCAGGTGCATGGCGACCACCGGCACCGGACGGGCCGCGGCGCCTATGCCTACGGATCGCCGGGCACCGGCCGGTCAGCGGGGCCGGGGAGGCGGCCGCGCAGGACCATGCATCTGCCCGTTCCGGCGCTGCGCCGCGGCAGCCCGGCCCGCCGCCTCCGCATCAGCCTGATGTGCATCGCGTTCGCGCTGTCGGTGTTCGCAGGCAGGCTTGTCCAGCTGGAGGGCTTCGACTCCGCTACCTACCGGACGGCGTCGGAGCAGCAGCAGCTGGCAACGATCCCGATTCCGGCCGTCCGCGGTGATATCACCAGCAGCAACGGCACCGTGCTGGCGATGACGGTGCAGACCTACAGCGTTTTCGCTGACCCACGGCTGATCCCGGCCAGCATGCGGCCGGGCGCTGCGGCCAAGCTCGCCGGACCGCTGAAGCTGACGGCAGCAGCGGTGCTGCACATGCTCGACCATCCGTCGTCGCCGGAGTACCAGGTGCTCGGCAGCGACGTCTCAGTGGCGGCCGGGCAGAAGATCTCCGCGCTCGGACTGCCGGGCATCGACATGACGGCGAACTACACGACCACGTACCCGAACGGTGACCTGGCGGCCAACATCGTCGGATTCACCCGGCCGTCGGCGGCCAAGGACGGCAGCCAGACCGGCGAGGCGGGACTGGAGCAGGAATATAACCCTGTGCTGGCCGGGCGCGACGGGAGCGAGGAAGTCGAGGTCGGCACGGCGGGCGAGCCGATTCCGCTCACGGAGATGAAGCTCACCCCGGCGATACCGGCCAGGAGCCTGCGGCTGACCATCAACTCCGATATCCAGTGGATGGCCGAGCAGGTGTGCCATGAGCGGGTCCTGCGGACGCACGCACGCAACTGCTCCATCGTCGTGGAGGATCCGAAGACCGGCGCGATTCTGGCGATGGCGCAGTGGCCGACCTACAACCCGAACAACATCACCAGCCTTGCCTCGACGACCAACATCGGCGTCACCAATGTCTTCGCGCCGGGCAGCACGCTCAAGCCCGTCACGGTCGCGGCGGCCCTGGAGAAGGGCGGGCAGACGCCGATGAGCGCCTACACCATCCCGTACTCCATCAAGATGGACGGGCTGTATACCTTCCACGACGCCGAGTACCACCCGACCGTCCGGTACACGGTCGCCGGGATCCTGGCCAACTCGAGCAATGTCGGCATGGTGCAGGTCGCGCAGCACATCACCGATGAGCAGCAGTACAACTATCTCCGCGCCTTCGGGCTGGGCTCGCTGAGCGGTCTCGGCCTCCCCGGCGAGAGCCCGGGCCTGCTCCCGGCGCCCGGCACGCCGGGCTACTACCCGGACAATCACTTCGAGTACGCCTTCGGGCAGGGGCTAGGCGTGACGGCCGTCCAGATGGCCAGCATCTACGCCACCATCGCCAACGGCGGCGTCCGGGTGCAGCCGACCCTGCTGGCGGGGACAACCAGTGCCAGCGGTGCCTACACGCCCGCGCCGAAGCCGTCCGGCAAGCGGGTCATCAGGGCCAGCACGGCCAGGGACCTGATCAAGATCCTGCAGCAGGTGCCCAAGGTGGACGCGTCAGCCGGCGAGCCGTGGGGCCTCATCGACGGCTACACCGTGGCAGCCAAGACCGGCACCGCCCAAGTCTCCGACCCGGGCCTGAGCAAGTGCCTCTGCCAGTATGGTTCCAGCTACATCGGCATCGTCCCGGCGAATAATCCCCAGCTTGTCGTCGCGGTGAACATTCAGGATCCGCGGGGCAAGTACTACGGCGACGAGGTCGCGGGGCCGGCCTTTTTCGACGTGACAAAGTTCGCCCTGCAGACCATGAAGATCGCGCCTGACTATGCCAGGGCGCCCTATATCCGGCTCACGGCGCCGTGATGGGAGGTAACCTCTGCCCGTGCCAGCGGCCTTCCGCCCAGATCACGTTCCGGCCCGCCCGCTAGCCGGGCTCGCGGCGCTGCTCGGCCTGCGCCTGGCCGCGCCAGAGCAGGCGGAGCCGGCCGCCGGGGCCGGCATCACCGGCGTCACGCATGACTCCCGGTCGGTCCGGCCGGGCGACTTGTACGCGGCGCTGCCAGGTGCCAGCGTGCACGGCGCCCGGTTCTGCGAGTCCGCAGCGCGCGCCGGCGCTGTCGCCGTTCTCACCGACCCGTCAGGGCGGGATTCGGCCATCGCGAGCGGCCTGCCGGTCTTCGTGGTGGGCGATCCTCGGGCGCGCCTGGGGGAGATCGCGGCGTGGGTCTACGGCAGCCCCTCTGACCGGGTCCTGCTGATCGGGGTGACCGGGACCGCGGGCAAGAGCACGACCAGCTACCTGCTTGAGGCCGGATTGCGCGCGGCCGGCTACTCGACCGGCCTGATCGGCGGCGTCGAGACCCGCATCGGGGATGCCGTGCAGTCCAGCACGCTGACGACGCCGGAGGCGACGGACCTCCAGGCCCTGCTGGCCGCCATGGCCGAGCAGCGGGTTACCGCCGCGGCGATGGAGGTCTCCAGCCACGCGCTGGCGCTCGGCCGGGTGGCCGGCACGCACTATGACGTCGCGATCTTCACGAACCTGTCGCAGGATCACCTGGACTTCCACGCCAGCATGGACGAGTACTTCGCGGCCAAGGCCGAGCTGTTTACCCCGAAGTACGCCAGGGCAGGCGTGGTCAACGTCGATGACTCCCGCGGCCGCGAGCTGGCCGCCGAGGCGCCGATCCCGGTGACGACGTTCTCGGCCGAGGGACGCCGCTCGGCCGACTGGCGGGCCGTCGACGTCCGGTCCGGGGCCGACGGCTCCGCGTTCCGGGTAATCGGTCCGGGCGGCGTCGAGGCCGATGCGTCGGTTGTGCTGCCCGGCGAGTTCAACGTGGCCAACGCGCTGGGCGCCATCGTGGCCCTGGTCGAGGCCGGTGTCAGCCTGGCCGACGCGGTCGCCGGGGTGGCCGCCTGCCCGGGGCCGCCCGGCCGGCTGGAGCGCGTCGACCGGGGCCAGGATTTCACCGTGCTTGTCGACTACGCGCACAAGCCCGGCGCGGTCGAGGCGCTGCTGGCGGAGATGCGCGAGGTCACCCAGGGCAGCCTTGTCATCGTGCTCGGCTGCGGCGGCGACCGCGACCGCGGCAAGCGCAGGCTGATGGGCGCCGCCGCCGCGCGGCTTGCGGACGTGGCAATCCTGACGAACGACAATCCGCGGTCGGAGGACCCGCTCGCCATCCTGGCCGAGATGCTGGCAGGCGCCATCGAGATCCCGCAGCGGGACCGGGCTCAGGTAGTGGTGCAGCCCGACCGGGCGGCCGCGATCGGGCTGGCGGTCGCGGGCGCGGGCAAGGGTGACGTGGTGCTGATCGCGGGCAAGGGCCACGAGCACGGCCAGTACGTCGGCGGCGCGGTGATCCCTTTTGACGACCGCGAGGTCGCTTCGCAGGCCCTCCTGCAGCGCCGGGCGAGCGAGGATGCGACGATTACCGGCGGCCTGCGAGACGCCGGGTGGATGAATCCGGACGGCGGCCCGGCTGCTGCCGACGACCTGACCAGCCCCTTCCCGGAGGACGCGTGATCCCGCTGTCGGTGGCCGAGATTGCCGCGGCCACCGGCGCCCGGCTGGCGGACGTGCCGGACCCGGCCGCGCTGGTCACCGGCCCGGTGATCATCGACTCCCGCGAGGCAGCGCCCGGCAGCCTGTTCGCCGCGCTGCCCGGCACGCGGACCGATGGCCACGCGTTCGCCGGAGCCGCGCTGGCGGCCGGGGCGACGGCCGTGCTGGCAGCCCGCCCGGTCGGCGGCCCGGCCCTGATCGTGCCCGACGTCCAGGCCGCACTCGGCCAGCTGGCCAGGGCTGTCATCGACCGGGCGCCCGGCCTCACGATCATCGGCATTACCGGATCAGCAGGCAAGACGACGACCAAGGACCTGACAGCTCAGCTGATCGAGACCCTGGGCCCGACCGTCGCGCCGGCCGGGTCGTTCAACAACGAGATCGGCCACCCGCTCACCGTCCTGAAGATCACCGAGCAGACGCGCTACCTGGTGTCGGAGCTCGCGGCGCGCGGTCTCGGCCACATCACCGAGCTCTGCCAGATCGCCCCGCCGCGGATCGGGGCGGTCCTGTGCGTCGGACACGCGCATGCCGGCGAGTTCGGCAGCCTGGAGCGGATCGCGGAGGCCAAGGGCGAGCTGCCGGCCGCGCTGCCGGCCGACGGCGTCGCGCTGCTGAACGCCGACGACTTCCGGGTGGCGGCGATGGCCGCGCGCACCCGGGCGCGGGTCGTGACGTTCGGCCGGTCGCCAGGCGCTGACGTCCGGGCTGAGCAGGTCCGCACCGACGACGCCGGCCGGGCGATGTTCACCCTGGTCACGCCTGCGGGCTCAGCGCCAGTCCGCCTGCGGCTGTACGGCGAGCACCACGTCAGCAACGCCCTGGCCGCAGCCGGCCTGGCCGAGCAGGCCGGTATGGCGGTGCCGGATATCGCTGCCGGGCTGAGCGCCGCCGTCGCCAGGAGCCGGTGGCGGATGGAGGTCACCCGCCTTCCGGACGGCGTCACCATCGTCAACGACGCCTACAACGCCAACCCCGACTCGATGCGTGCCGCCATCGCGGCACTGGCCACCATGGCCCGCGGCCGCCGCGGCTTCGCCGTGCTCGGCCACATGACAGAGCTGGGCGACGATGCGGACCGCCTGCACGAGGAGGTCGGCGCGGCCGCCGCCGGGGCCGGCCTGGCCGGGCTCATCGTGGTAGGCGAGGAGGCGGCACCCATGCTGGCCGGCGCTAAGGCTGTCCCGTCCTGGCCCGGCGAGCTGCTCTCCGTACCGGATGCCGCAGCTGCCGTGCTCGCGGTGCGTGAGCGGGCACGGGACGGCGACGTGGTGCTGGTCAAGGCGTCTCACTCCATCGGACTGGAGCGGGTCGCGCTCGCGCTGACCGGCGAGCGGCCACTGCCCGGAGTGCACGCTAACGAGCACGAGGGGCCGCGCAGTTGAAGACCATCCTCGTGACCGGAGCCGTCTCGCTCCTGCTCGCGCTGTTCGGCACGCCGCTCGTCATCAGGGTCCTGCGCCGCCAGGGTTACGGCCAGCCGATCCGGGTGGAGGGCCCGAAGTCGCACGAGACCAAGCGGGGAACGCCCACGATGGGCGGGACCGTGATGGTCCTGGCCGCGCTCGTCGGCTACGTCGTGGGCCATCTGGCCACGCACGACCCGATGAGCGCATCCGGGCTGCTTGTCCTGTTCCTGATGGCTGGCCTCGGCCTCGTCGGCTTCATCGACGACTTCATCAAGATCTCCCGGCAGACCAGTCTCGGCCTGCGCAGCGGCGCCAAGCTGGCCGGCCAGGTCGTGGTGGGCGCGGTCTTTGCCCTGGAGGTACTGCAGCACCCCAACGGCTACGACCTCACGCCGGCCGACGCGCACCTGTCCTTCCTGCGGGACTTCGGGCCGGCGATCGGCGTGCTGCCGTTCGTGATCTGGGTGGTCATCCTCATCGCGGGCACGTCGAACGCGGTGAACCTGACCGACGGCCTGGACGGGCTGGCGACTGGCTCAACCGTGCTGGTGCTTGCCGCCTACGTCCTCATCGGCATCTGGGAAGAGCGCAACGACTGCACCACGTTCCTGTCCCGCCAGTGCTACCAGATCCGGGACCCGCTCGACCTTGCCGTGGTGGCCGCCGCGGTGCTCGGCGCGTGCTTCGGCTTCCTGTGGTGGAACGCGCCGCCGGCGAAGATCTACATGGGCGACACCGGCTCGCTCGCGCTCGGAGGCGTCCTCGCCGGCCTCGCCGTGTGCACTAAGACTCAGCTGCTCCTCGCCATCCTGGCCGGCCTCTTCGTGATCATCACGCTGTCGGTGATCATCCAGGTCAGCTCCTTCAAGATGACACGAAAACGGGTGTTCAAGATGACCCCGCTGCATCACCACTTCGAGCTGATCGGGTGGGCCGAGACGACGATCGTGATCAGGTTCTGGCTGATCTGCGGCTTGTGCATCGCGCTCGGCCTGGGCATCTTCTACGCCGAATGGCTTACTACCTAACGTGACCGGCGGGTCGCGAAAGCCAGGGCGGCACCAGTGAAGACCATCATTCTCGCTGGTGCGGTTTCGCTGCTGGTCGCCCTGTTCGGCACGCCGGTGCTCATCCGGCTGCTGCGCAAGTACGGCTACGGTCAGCCGATCCGGGTGGAGGGCCTCAAGTCGGCCGAGATCAAGCGGGGCACGCCGACCATGGGCGGCGCGGTCATGGTGCTGGCCGCGATCGTCGGTTACATTATCGGGCACGTCACCACCGACGACCCGCTGACCGCCTCGGGCGTGCTGGTGCTGGTGGCGATGACCGGTCTCGGACTGGTCGGCTTCGTCGACGACTTCCTCAAGATCTTCCAGCAGACCAGCGTCGGGCTCCGCAGCGGCGCCAAGCTGGCCGGGCAGATCATCGTTGGCGCCGTGTTCGCCTTCGAGGTCCTGCACTACCCGAACCGGTATGACCTCACCCCGGCCGACGCGCACCTGTCGTTCCTGCGCGACTTCGGCCCGGCGCTCGGCGTGCTGCCGTTCGTCATCTGGATCGTCATCCTGATGGCCGGGGCGTCCAACGCGGTGAACTTGACGGACGGGCTGGACGGGCTGGCGACCGGATCGACGGCCGTCGTGCTCGTGGCCTACGTGCTGATCGGGATCTGGCAGGAGCGCAACTCGTGCGTCCCGTCGCCGAGTCTGCAGTGCTACCAGGTCAGGGACGGACTGGACCTGGCCGTCGTGGCGGCCGCCGTGCTCGGCGCCTGCCTGGGCTTCCTGTGGTGGAACGCGCACCCGGCCCAGATCATCATGGGTGACACCGGGTCGCTCGCTCTTGGCGGCGCGCTGGCGGCCCTGGCCGTCTGCACCAAGACCCAGCTGCTGCTCGGCATCCTCGGTGGCCTGTTCGCGATTATCACGCTATCGGTGATCATTCAGGTCAGCGTCTTCAAGGTGACGAGGCACCGAACCGGGCGGGGGATACGCGTCTTCAAGATAAGCCCGCTGCATAATCATTTCGAGATGGTCGGCTGGGCGGACACCACCATCGTCATCAGGTTCTGGCTGATCTCCGCCCTGTGCGTCGCTCTCGGACTCGGAATCTTCTACGCGGAGTGGGTGCGGATCTAAGCATGACCATTGCTGGCGTGCCTGATGGTGGCGGCACTGCGGCTGACGCCGCCGCCCGGCTGGGCGGCCAGCATGTTGTGGTGGCTGGCCTGGGCATCACCGGCCAGTCAGTGACCTCGCTGCTGCTCAGCAAGGGCGCCAGCGTGACCGCGGTGGACTCCAGGGACGACGCCGAGCGGAGGGATCTGGCGAGCAGGCTGGCCAGCGACGGTGTATCTGTCCGGCTCGGGCCCGGCCAGCTTGGTCCCGGCGCGGCGGTGCCGCCGGGCACTGGCTTGGTGGTGACCTCGCCCGGGCTGCGGCCGGACACGCCGCTGCTGGCCAGCGCCGCGGCAGCGGGCATCGAGGTCATCGGTGACGTGGAGCTGGCCTGGCGGCTGCGACCGTCGCTGCCCGGGGGCAGGCGGCAGGAGTGGCTCGCCATCACCGGCACCAACGGCAAGACAACGACCGTCAGGATGCTTTCCGCGATGCTGGCAGCCGCCGGTCACCGGAGCATCGCCGCCGGGAACGTCGGCACGCCCATCCTCGACGTCGTGACCGACCCGCAGCCTTATCCGGTGGTCGCGGTCGAGCTGTCCAGCTTCCAGCTTTACTGGAGCGCCACTATCGCGCCGCTGGCAGCCGTGGTACTCAACCTGGCCGCCCATCACCTGGACTGGCACGACACGCTCAAGTCCTACGCCGCCGCCAAGGCAAGGATCTTCGCGCCCGGCACGATCGCGATCTGCAACGCCGACGATGCGCGCACGGTCTCGATGGCGCGCGCGGCTGCCGGCACCAGCCGGACCGTCAGCTTCCGGCTCGGCCCGCCCGAACCGGGCGAGCTGGGCGTGGCCGATGGCTGGCTCGTCGACCGGGCCTTCGGCAGCGCTTTCGGCAGCGGCGCCGCTCCGGGGAACGGCGTCCGGCTCGCGCCCGCCGGTGCCGTCCGTCCGGCCGCGCCGCACAATCTGGCGGACGCACTGGCGGCCGCGGCACTGGCCCGCGCTTACGGCGACGAGCCCGCCTCGATCGCCGCCGGGCTCGGCGACTTCGTCCCCGAGCCGCACCGCATCGAGCTGGTGGGCAAGATCGGCGGGGTCAGCTACGTCGACGATTCCAAGGCGAGCAATCCGGCGGCCGCTGGTGCCTCGCTTGCGGCGTTCCCCTCCGTTGTCTGGGTGGCAGGAGGGCTCTTCCGCGGTACGGATGACGACCTCAGCGCCATCGTCACGGCAGCCGCCCCGCGGCTGCGCGCGGCCGTGCTCATCGGCACTGACCGGGCCAGATTCGCCGGCGCGCTGGCGCGACACGCGCCCGATGTCCCCGTTACGGAGCTGAGCAGCACCGACACTGGAGTAATGGATCAGGCGGTAGCACACGCGGCAGCGGCCGCGCAGCACGGTGACACGGTGCTGCTGGCGCCGGCTGCGCAGTCGTGGGACATGTTCCGCGACTACCCGGCACGCGGCGAGGCGTTCGCGGCAGCGGTGCGCAAGCTGGCGGATTCGCGGTGAGCCCGGGGTCTCCCGCCAGCACCGGGCTGGGCGGCGGGCAGGCCGGCGGTGAGGCGGAGGGCACAGCCGGCATCCGGCTGACCGGTCCCGGCTCGCCGCTGGATGACGCCCGGGTGCGGATCATCGGCCTGCGCGACGGTGTCATGCGCCTTAAGGCGCTGCTGGACCGGCCGCTGGCCTCCTATTACCTCGTCCTCGGCTGCACGCTGCTGCTGCTCGCGGTCGGCCTCATGATCGTGCTGTCCACCTCGACCGCCTATGACCTGGATCAGGGCCTGCCCGCGTACTCGATGTTCGAGAAACAGCTACTCGGCGCGGCAGCCGGGCTGGCGCTGATGTGGCTCGGCTCGAGGGCGCCGGCCAGGCTCTTCCGCGTCTGCGCGTACCCGCTGCTGCTGGCGAGCATCGCCGGCCTGGTGCTGGTACTGCTGTTCGGCCCGGAGGTGGAGGGCGCCAAGCGGTGGCTGATCGTGGCCGGCACCGAGGTGCAGCCGTCGGAGTTCGCCAAGCTGGGGCTAGTGCTGTGGGGCGCCGATCTGCTGGCGCGCAAGGAACGGCTGGGGCAGCTGACCGACTGGCGGTACCTGCTCGTTCCGCTGCTGCCGGGAGCGGCGGTGATGTGCATGCTCGTGATGATCGGCAAGGACCTCGGCACGACGTTCCTGCTGCTGGTCATCTTCATGGCGCTGCTGTGGATCATCGGCGCGCCCGGCCGGCTGCTGATCGGCATGGTCGGCCTGATGTGGTTCGCGCTCCTGATGCTGGTCGCCGTGCACCCGTACGAGCTCGCCCGGCTCACCGGTTTCCTGTCCTCGCACTCCAGCGGCAGCTGCGTCAGCTGCTATCAGCTCACGCAGGGCAAAAATGCGCTCGGCTCCGGCGGCTGGTTCGGGGTCGGGCTCGGCGCCAGCAAGGCGAAGTGGGGCTGGGTACCGAACAGCCCGACCGACTTCATCTTCGCCATCCTCGGCGAGGAACTCGGCCTGATCGGCACCATCTGCGTAGTCGTGCTCTATGGCGGCCTGGCGTTCGCCGGGCTGCGGATCGCGCGCCGGGTGCCGGACACCTTCTCCCGGCTCGCCGCGGGCGCGATTACGGTCTGGCTGACCACCCAGGCCCTGGTGAACATGGGCGCCGTGCTCGGCCTGCTGCCGATCACCGGCGTCCCGCTGCCGCTGATCTCGGCTGGCGTGTCCTCGCTGATCGTGACCATGGCCGCGCTCGGCATGCTGATGTCATTCGCGCGGGCAGAACCTGGCGCCGCCCAGGCACTCGCCGCGACCGGCCCGGCCGCGCCGCGGCGGCTGCTCGGCTGGCTCGGGCTTGAGCACCGCGTCCCCGCAGCAGGCAGAGCCGCAGGAGGCAGAGCCGCGCCAGGGCGGGCCCGGCCGAAGTAAGGTGGCCCGGTCGAGGAAGGTGAGGGACCGATGGTAAGCGTCGTCATCGCGGGTGGCGGCACCGGCGGGCATATCGAGCCGGCGCTGGCGCTCGCGGACGCACTTCGCCGCGCCGATCCGGACACCGCGATCACCTGCCTGGGGACCGAGCGAGGGCTGGAGACGCGGCTGGTGCCGCTGCGCGGCTACGACCTGGCGCTGATCCCGCCGGTGCCGCTGCCCCGCTCACTGACGCCGGCCCTCCTGTCGGTGCCGGGCCGGATGCTGGGCGCGGTCCGGGCGGCGGCCGGCGTCCTGGATCAGGTGCACGCGGACGTGCTGGTCGGCTTCGGAGGGTATGTCGCGACGCCGGGCTACCTCGCCGCGCGCCGGCGCAAGGTGCCCATCGTCGTCCACGAGGCGAACGCCAAGCCAGGCCTGGCCAACCGCATCGGCGCGCGCCTGACCACGCACGTCTGCACTGGCCAGCCTGGCACGAACCTCCCGCACGCCCGCTACATCGGGATCCCGATCCGGCAGCAGATCTCCGGGCTCGACCGGCTCGCGCTGGCCGACAAGGCCCGTGCGCACTTCGGGCTCCAGCCCGACCTGCCGGTCCTGCTCGTGACCGGCGGCTCGCAGGGCGCCGCGTCACTCAACCGGGCCGTGCTCGGCGCGGCCGCCTCGCTGCGCGCCGCCGGGATCCAGGTTCTGCACGTCGTCGGCCCGAAGGCCGGGGACGTCGAAGTGCCGCCAGGCCCGGCGCCGTATGTGGTGCTGCCGTACCTGGACCGGATGGACCTCGGGTACGCGGCGGCCGATTTCGCACTATGCCGGGCCGGCGCGATGACCTGCGCGGAGCTCACCGCGGTAGGCCTGCCGGCTGCCTACGTGCCGCTGCCGCACGGCAACGGCGAGCAGCGGCTGAACGCCGAGCCGATTGAGCAGGCCGGCGGCGGCCTGATCATTGCCGATGGCGACCTGTCACCGGAGTGGATCATCTCCACGCTGCAGCCGATCCTGGCTGACGGCGAACTGGTGGCCGCGATGGCCCAGGCCGCGGCCGCCACCGGCAACCGGACGGCGGACGAGGACCTGGCCGCGCTGGTGCTGCAGGTCGGCCGCCGCCGTCCTGGCCGCCGCCGGCTGCCGAAGGGCCGGGCGGCAGAAGGAGGCAGGAATGGGCCTGGTCGCCCCGGTTGACCCGGTGCCCGTTGCCGAGCTTGGCCGCGTGCATTTCGCTGCTATCGGCGGGGCGGGCATGTCGGGCATCGCGAGGATCATGCTGGCGCGCGGAGTCACGGTATCGGGCAGCGACTCCGCCGACTCGCCGCTGCTCGGCGAGCTGGCGGCGGCGGGCGCCCGGGTGACGGTCGGGCACGCCGCCGAGAATCTCGGCTCCGCCGACACGCTGGTGGTCTCCAGCGCGATCAGGGCGGACAATCCGGAACTGCTCGAGGCCCAGCGCCGCGGGATCCGGGTACTGCACCGGGCGGCTGCGCTGGCCAGCGTCATGCTCGGCCATCAGGCGATCGCGGTCGCCGGAACGCACGGCAAGACCACCACGACCTCGATGATCACCACGGTGCTGCTGCACAGTGGCGCCGATCCGTCCTACGTCATCGGCGGCATCCTGGCCGCGACCGGTCTCGGGGCCGCCCAGGGCGGCGGCTCGGCCTTCGTCGTGGAGGCAGACGAGAGTGACGGGTCGTTCCTGATGTTCGCGCCGGACGCAGCCGTCGTGACGTCGGTTGAGGCCGATCATCTGGACAACTACGGGACGCTGGCGGCTATCGAGGCGGCGTTCGCGGCGTTCGCCGGGAAGATCAGTGACGGCGGCCTGCTGCTGGCCTGTGCTGACGATCCGGGCGCCAGGGCGCTGGCGCGCACCGTCCGGCCGGGGGTGACGGCGCTGACCTACGGCACCGCGGCCGGTGCGTCCTACCGGGTCAGCGACATCACCGCGCGCGGCATGAGCACGCTGCTGACGGTCACGGGCGGCCAGGGGACGATGCTGGCCGGAGCGGGGCCTGTTCAGCTGGAGATTGCCGTTCCGGGCCGGCACAACGCGCTGAACGCCGCGGCGGCATTCGGCCTGACCGTTCAGGTCGGAGTTGCGGTCGCGGACGTCGTCGCGGGCCTGGCCGCCTACCGCGGTGCCCGCCGCCGGATGGAGCTGAAGGGCGAGGCGGACGGCGTTCAGGTGATCGACAGCTACGCCCATCATCCGACTGAGCTTGCGGCCGATCTGGCTGCCGCCCGTGACATCGCCACGGGCGGCCGGGTGATCGCGATCTTCCAGCCGCACCTGTTCAGCCGCACGCGGCTGTTCGCCACCGAGTTCGGCGCCGCGCTTGGCCAGGCTGACGAGGTCCTCGTGCTGGACGTCTACGCCGCCAGGGAGGATCCGGAGCCGGGTGTCACCGGCCGGCTGATCGCCGACGCGGTGCCGGGCGGCGGTGCGGTGTTCCTGCCGGATCGCGCCGCCATCCCGGCGGCCGTGGCCGGGCTGGCCAAGCCAGGCGACCTGGTGCTCACCATGGGCGCCGGGGACGTCACGCAGCTGGGGCCGCAGATCATCGCTGCCCTGAAAGACCGGGCGGCCGGGCTGTGAGGGTGCGGCAGCCGCCGGGCACCGGCTATAACGACGGGAACGCGCCAGCCGGAGCCAGCCGCACACTCCCGTCCGCAGCCGGCGGCGTCCGCGACCGCGACCTGGCCGGCGGCGGGGATGGTGCGAGCGGAGCCGGCAGCGTACGGCGGCATCCCGATCCGTGGAAGACCGCGTTCTTCGGCGTCCTGGTGGTGGCTGTCCTCGCCGGAGCCGGCTGGGCGCTGCTCGGCTCGAGCCTGCTGGTAGTGCGGCACGTCGAGGTGACCGGGGCCCGGCTGGTGACAGCGGCTGAAGTGCGCCAGGCGGCGCAGATCAGGATGGGCGCGCCGCTGGCCACGATCGACACGGCGGCCGCGGCCAGCCGGGTCGAGCGGCTCGCGCCGGTGCTGTCGGCCACGGTCAGCCGGTCCTGGCCGGATGGCGTCGTCATCAGCGTGCGGGAGCGCACGCCGGTGCTGGCTGTCGCGCTGATCGGCGGGAGCTACGAGCTGGTGGACCCGTACGGCGTCGTGGTGAGCACCGTATCCCGGCGCCCTGCCGGGATCGCGCTGCTGTCGTCGCCGCCGGCGGTGCTGCCCGGCAGCCCGGCGGTCCGGGCGGCGGCCGAGGTCCTGCAGCGGCTGCCGGGCACACTGCGCAGGCGGATGGTGTCGGTCTCGGCTGCCTCGGCCGGCGCCGTCACCCTGCACCTCCGCCACGGCATCACGGTGCTGTGGGGGTCGCCGGGCCAGGCGGCCCGCAAGGCGGCCGAGCTGACGCTCCTGCTCAAGACGAATGCTCGCTACTACGACGTCAGCGATCCGGCGACTGCCGTCACGCAGGGCTGAGTCCGCCAGCCCGGCCCCGGTCTGCCGGAAACGCCGCCGCGACACGCCGGGCCGGATGGCCTGTAGTGGTTGACCTGGGGATGCGGGCAACCCTACTGTCCCTATCAGTCAGCAGCTTGACATAACTCTAAATCTCAACTTGAGGGTGAGAGTTTGGCGAGCCAGAATCCGCGGGATCTCGCCGTGTCTGCCGGTCCTCGGATCGGCGGGCTCCGGGGGTGGCGCGGGCGGGACGGCCGGAAGCGGGGTGACCCTGTTCCCGGTCCGGGACAGTCGCCCGTGCTCACGGTCTAGATCCGCAGAGAGAGCTCGGGGGGACTCCGGGAGTAATGCCCGGAGGAGGCACAGCCGAGCGGAAGGGTTTGCTCCTCGTGGCAGCACCGCAGAACTATCTGGCGGTCATCAAGGTTGTCGGCATCGGCGGGGGCGGCGTCAACGCCGTGAACCGGATGATCGAAGAAGGACTCAGGGGCGTCGAGTTCATCGCGATCAACACCGACGCCCAGGCGCTGCTGATGAGCGATGCGGACGTCAAGCTCGACGTCGGCCGCGAGCTCACCAGGGGTCTGGGCGCGGGTGCCAACCCTGACATCGGCGCTAAGGCAGCCCAGGATCACCGTGAGGAGATCGAGGAAGTCCTCAAGGGCGCCGACATGGTCTTCGTCACGGCTGGCGAGGGCGGCGGGACCGGGACCGGCGGCGCGCCGGTCGTGGCCGAGGTGGCCAGGGCACTGGGCGCCCTGACCATCGGCGTCGTCACCCGGCCGTTCGGCTTCGAGGGCAAGCGCCGCGCGGGCCAGGCCGACACAGGCATCGACCGGCTGCGCAGCGAGGTCGACACGCTGATCGTCATCCCGAACGACCGGCTGCTGTCCATCTCCGACCGGCACGTCAGCGTGCTGGACGCGTTCAAGTCGGCCGATCAGGTGCTGCTGTCCGGTGTCCAGGGCATTACCGACCTGATCACGACCCCCGGCCTGATCAACCTTGACTTCGCGGATGTGAAATCGGTCATGTCCGGCGCGGGCTCAGCGCTCATGGGCATCGGCACCGCGCGCGGCGACGATCGCTCCGTCGCGGCGGCCGAGATGGCAATCTCCAGCCCGCTGCTCGAGGCCAGCATCGACGGTGCCCACGGTGTGCTGCTGTCTATCCAGGGCGGCTCCGACCTGGGCTTGTTCGAGATCAACGAGGCCGCGCAGCTGGTGGCGAACTCGGCCGCACCAGACGCGAACATCATCTTCGGCGCGGTCATCGACGACGCGCTCGGCGACGAGGTGCGCGTCACTGTCATCGCAGCCGGGTTCGACGAGCCCCAGGTCGGCCGTGCCCGCCCGCGGACGACGGCCTACAGTGCCGCGCTTCCGTCAGCTGAGCTGGCGGCCGCGGCGGCGGCCGCGGCGTCGCCGTCCTCGGCGGCCCCGGCATCCGAGTGGCGGCCATTCCAGCTCGGCGATGCCAAGCCCGCGGCGTCCGCCACGTCGGCGTCTGCCCCGTCGGTGCCAGCCTCACCTGGTGCTCAGCCTGCCGCGACCGGAGCTGGTGCCGGCGGTCCGGCCGGCGGCAGCGCGGCGGACAGCGCGGCCAGGGAGGCCGCCAGGATCGAGGGCGTTCCGTCGCCGCGGTCCGCGAGCCCTGAGGACGCGAGTGGTTCCAAAGACGCCGCAGCCAAGGACGGTGCCATCAAGGACGCTGCCACCAAGGATGGCGGTGCCCACCAGGACGGTGCCCACCGGGACGGTGCCCACCAGGACGGTGCCCACCAGGACAGCGGCTCCCAGGAGCATGCGGCGGCCGGATCGCGCGCGGCCGGCAACGGCCGCGCGGAGGCCGCGAGCACCCGGCGCAAGTCGGTGGTCTTCGAGGAAGACGACGAACTCGACGTACCCGACTTCCTGAAGTGACGCGGCCGGCCCCGGTTCAGCCGGCCCTGGACCGGCACTCGCTCGGCGCCGGGGTATCGGCCGCGTTCACCAGCCGGGCGGGCGGCGTCAGCCAGGGCCCGTATGCAGCGCTGAACCTGGGCCTCGCGGTCGGAGACGACCTTTCTGCCGTCGCTGCCAACCGGACGGCGCTCGCGGCTGCCTGCGGCCTGGCGGTGGCTGACCTGGCCTGGATGCGTCAGGTCCACAGCGCTGACGTCTGCTATCTCGGCGCCGGGACCGCGCAGCCCGCCGAGCCGGTCGACGCGATGTTCACCGATGTGCCGGGCCGGGCGCTGTGCGTGCTGGTCGCGGACTGCGTCCCGGTCCTGATCGCCGACCCGATGGCCCGGATCATCGGAGCAGCTCATTCCGGCCGTGAGGGCCTGGTCGCCGGGGTCGTCCCGGCCCTGGTCGAGGCGATGACCGGAGCCGGCGCCAGCCCGGCCAGGATGCGCGCGCTAACCGGCCCCGCTATCTGCGGCGGCTGTTACGAGGTGCCCGCTGAGCTGCAGGCGCGGGTCGGCGCGGCGGTGCCCGAGGCCCGCTGCCAGACGTTCGCCGGGACCACCGGCCTGGACATCGCCGTCGGCGTGCGGGCGCAGCTGGCAGCGTCGGGCGTCGGCTGGTTCCGGTCGGTGGCGCGGTGCACGCGGGAGTCGGCCGAGTTGTTCTCCTACCGGCGTGATGGCACTACCGGCCGGCTCGCCGGGCTGATCTGGCTAGTGCCGTGACGATGGCATCCGCGGCCGATGAGGATCCCGGCCGGCTGGCGGAGCTGTCCGCGAACCTGACGGCCGTCCGCGCCCAGATCGAGCAGGCCTGCGCGGCCGCCGGACGTGATCCGGCCGAGGTCGCGCTGATTGCCGTGACGAAGACCTTCCCCGTTCCCGACATTATTCGGCTGGCCCGTCTCGGCGTGACCGACGTAGGGGAGAACAAGGACCAGGAAGCGGCGCCGAAAGTCGCCGAGTGCGCCGCGGCCGGGGTCTCGCTGTCCTGGCATTTCATCGGCCAGCTGCAGGTCAACAAGGTGGCGAGCGTGGCCAGGTATGCCGACATGGTCCACTCCGTGGACCGGAACCGGCTGGTCACGGCCCTGAGCCGGCGTGCCGGCGAGAATGACCGGGTGATCCGCTGCCTGGTTCAGGTCAGCCTGGACGAGGATCCGACCGCGCCCGAGTCGCAGGCGCGCGCCGGGCGCGGCGGCGCTGACCCGGGCCAGGTGCTCGGCCTGTGCGGGCAGATCGCGGCCGCCGATGGCCTGGAACTGGCCGGGGTAATGGGCGTCGCTCCGCTCGGCCAGCCGGCCAGGCCGGCCTACGCGCGGCTCCGGGAGGTTGCCGGAACCGTGCGAGCCAGGTACCCCGGAGCGCGGGTCATTTCGGCCGGGATGAGCGGTGACCTGCGAGAGGCCATTGCCGAAGGCGCGACACATGTGCGAATCGGTACGGCGTTGCTCGGCGGCCGGCAAGCCTTCGTCAGGTAATGTCCGACGCGTGGCACCCGGCCGATGATGCCTGCACTGAGCCGGGCCGCCTGGGCTGCATGACGGAGGACAGAAGATGGCCAGCGCGATGCGCAAGATGGCGGTCTATCTCGGCCTGGTAGAGGACGACAACCGCTACGACGATCAGTACTCCGACGAGTACGGCGACGAGTACGACGAGTACGGTGCCGAGCTTGTACAGGACGAGGACCGGCCTGAGTCCTCGCTGCCCGAGAGTCCGGCCCTCGGCCGGGCGGGCGACCGGCGGCCCGCTGCCGCCCAGGTGCAGACGACTGATCTGGCGAGGATCACGACCCTGCATCCGCGCACATACAATGAGGCTCGTACGATCGGAGAGCACTTCCGTGAGGGCACTCCGGTGATCATGAACCTGACCGAGATGGTCGACAGCGACGCCAAGCGGCTGGTCGACTTCTCCGCAGGTCTGATCTTCGGATTGCGCGGGAGCATCGAGCGGGTGACGAACAAGGTGTTCCTGCTCTCCCCGGCCAACGTGGAAGTCGCGGCCGAGGACAAGGCCCGGATCGCGGAGCGGGGCTTCTTCAACCAGAGCTGACCAGCAGCCAGCCGGGTTGCGGGTCAGGGCAGAACTGTACCTGCGACAGACCGGATAGGCAGTGCACGCGTGAACATATTCAGGGATGTTTGCTTCTATGTGCTCTCGGTCTACCTAGTTCTGCTCATCGCCCGGCTGATCTTCAGCTGGATCCAGTTCTATGCCAAGTCGTGGAGCCCCTCTGGCGTCCTGCTTGTGGTAGCTGAGGGTGTTTACTCCGCCACTGATCCGCCACTGAGATTTCTAAGGCGCTACATTCCCACCGTCCGCCTCGGTAGTGTGGCCCTTGACCTCAGCTTCATAGTGCTGTTCCTGGTGGTCTACGTGCTCTGGCAAGTCGCACATTGACGGTAGGGTCATCAGGTAGCGTCCATATGGGACAAAGCTCCAGGGAGAAGAGATGCCACTGACGCCCGCGGATGTGCGGAACAAGCAGTTCAGCACGACCAGGCTCAGGCCGGGCTACGACGAAGAAGAAGTCGATGCCTTCCTCGACGAAGTAGAAGCCGCACTTGACGAGCTCATTCAGGACAATGAGGAGCTCAGGGCCAAGCTGGCCGAAGTGCTGCGCGGCAAGCCGCCAGTCTCACTGACCCCGCAGGCTGAGGTCCCAGAGATCATGCAGCCTGAGCCAGTACGACACGAGCCCGAGCCGCGGCCAGAGCCGGTTGCGCTCGCCCCGCGCCGGCCGGTCGAGGACAACATGGACACGGCAGCGAGGGTGCTCGCGCTGGCGCAGCAGACCGCCGACCAGGCGATCGCCGACGCCCGCCGGGAGGCCGACGAGACGCTGGGACGTGCCCGGCGCGAGGCCGACGACATCCTCACCAAGGCGCGCCGCCAGGCCGAGCAGGTCACCAGCGACGCTCGCGCCCGGGCCGAGAGCCTGGAGCGGGACGCGCAGGAGCGGCACCGCCAGGCGATGGGCTCGCTCGTCCAGTCCCGCGAGGAGCTGGAGCGCCGGGTCGACGACCTGCGAGCGTTCGAGCGTGAGTACCGCAGCAGGCTGAAGGCGTACCTGGAGGGCCAGCTCCGCGACCTGGAGGCGGGTGCTGCCGACAGCGGCGTGTTCCCTGCCGTGGGCAGCGGGCAGCAGCAGTCTCCGGTTGGCGTGGGCATGGGCCGCCTGGACATGCGCAACGGCAGCCAGAACAGCGGCTACCAGGGCATTCCTGAGCCCGTGGCGCACAACGGCGGCGGTTTCCACCCCTCCGACGCAGGCCAGCACGACCGTCGGTAGCCCGATCGGCTGACTGCGCTTGACGAGCAACGGAGCCCTCAGGTGATCCGGTTCGGCGCGATCGTGTCCGTCGTGACAGTCGCGATCGGTCTCCTCGTCGCGGGTGCAGTCTCCGGCGATCTGGCTCTGGTCTACGTCTCGATCGGGCTGGCGGCGCTCGCGCTGCTGATGCTGATCGTCGGAGTGGCGATCTGGCGGGACCAGGTGTTCGGCCCGACGACCTCGGCAGCGCAGGCTGCCGGCGCCGGGCCAGCCTCCCGAGTCGCTGAGGTCACCGGGCCGGCCGGGCCGGCGGGTAACTCCGCCGCCCCGGACCGGCCCGCCAGCGACCGCACGGTAGCTGAGCAGCTCACAGCGGATCGCATGGCTGCCGAGCGGGCAACCGCGGAGCGGGCGGCGGCAGATCGTGTTGCCGCTGAGGGCGCTGCGGCAGAGCGTGCGGCAGCAGAGCGTGCGGCAGCAGAGCGTGCGGCAGCAGAGCGTGCGGCAGCAGAGCGTGCGGCA
>Ga0302326_10007195_pt1 | contig 24840 bp, 23 predicted proteins | sample Palsa_T0_3_FD_202264 | JGI IMG/M metagenome (GOLD analysis project Ga0302326, IMG submission 202264) | Peat permafrost microbial communities from Stordalen Mire near Abisko, Sweden - Palsa_T0_3 | ecosystem: Environmental > Terrestrial > Soil > Palsa > Peat permafrost | place: Sweden: Abisko... | reverse complement strand
GACCTTTAATCGCGGACCGATCGAAAAGCCTGCGGACTATGACAACGTGAAGCCGGAATCGACGGCTTACGGGGTATATGCCGACGCTCAGATCGAGGAACTTATCAAGCTCTATCATCCTTCCGTGCTGTGGAATGATATTGACTGGCCTAAGTCGGGCAAGCCGCTGCAGATTATGGCGGACTACTATAACTCGACTCCGGATGGGGTTGTGGATGACCGCTTCGGTGTTCCGCACTCTGACTTCACTTCGCCGGAGTACGCCAAGCTCGACCAGATCAGCAAGAAGAAGTGGGAAGAGTGCCGTGGCCTGGGGCGTTCGTTTGGTTACAACCGCGCGGAAGGGGAAGCGGAGACCATTGCACCGCAGGAGCTGATCGAACTGCTGGTGGATATCGTCAGCAAGAACGGCAATCTGCTGCTGGATGTGGGGCCGGAAGCGGATGGGACGATTCCGCCTATCCAACTTGATCGCCTGGAGAAGCTTGGTGCATGGATGAAACAGAATGGCGAGGCGATCTACGGGACGCATCCGTGGACGCGTGCCAATGGGACGACGAATCAAACGGATGCCGCAGGGCGCGCTGTCGATCTGCGATTTACGCAGAAGGATGGCCACCTTTACGCCACTCTCTTCGGCAAGCCGGCTTCTTCGACGATCCTGCTGCATAATGTGGTTGCCGCGCCGGGATCGGAGATTACTTTGCTGGGTAACTCCGGGCCGCTGAAATGGAGCCAGAAGGCCGATGATATCGAAGTGACGCTGCCATCGACGCTTCCGGGTGGTTACGATTGGGTGCTTCGGCTGCAACCGTCTAAGTAAGATTGCCGGCGAGGGCAACCAGTTAGTATCGAGAGGAACATCGTTCCTCGGAGGATAAATGTCTCTCTCGATTCTGTGGACGATTTTCTACCTCATCTGGGTTGGCTCAGAAGTTTTCATTGGCGTCGCGACCCGCACTCGCCACAGCACCGGCAATGTGCGGGACCGCGGCACGATGATTCTGCTTTGGATCGTTCTTTTTACTGCGATCTCTGCGGGGATCTGGTTCAGCGAGGCGCAAGGGTCCAATCTGCCGAGTGGAGCGCACTGGCTCAAGCCAGCTTCTCTTTTGGTCCTGATTTCAGGGCTGGCGCTGCGCTGGTCGGCGGTTCTCAGCCTGGGCAAATCCTTCAGTTCGAATGTAGCGATTCATGCCACGCAAAGAGTGATGAAGACAGGTCTCTACAGGTGGATGCGGCACCCTTCGTACACCGGTCTCCTGCTCTGTATCCTGGCTGTCGGTCTGCACACTCGGAACTGGATTTCGTTCCTCATTATCCTTGTTCCGTGCACGGCAGCGCTGCTGTATCGCATTCATGTCGAAGAGATTGCGTTACGCGAGCACTTTGGGCCGGAGTATGTCGAGTACAGCGAAGTGACGAAGCGGTTGATCCCCGGAATCTATTGATTTGCGCGGCAAATCACGCCCCGGACAGAGTATTCTGAGCAGGTCATGAAAGCTATCCAGATTCACCAAACAGGCGGCCCGGAAGTGCTCACTCTGGCCGAGATTCCCATCCCCACGCCCGGACCGGGGCAAGTGCTCGTCAAGATCGCGGCTACGGGCGTCAACTTCATCGAAATCTACTTTCGCGAGGGTCGGTACAAGGCTCCGCTGCCGTTGGTCCCAGGAATGGAAGCGGCGGGAACTGTGGAGCAGCTTGGCGACGGAGTCGAAGACTTTGCCGTTGGCGATCCCGTCGCGTCTACCGGCGTAATGGGCAGCTACGCCGAATATGCACTGGTTCCGGCTTCTCAGCTTGTGAAAGTCCCAGCCGGTCTGGACCTGAAGCAGGCGGCCGCGGCGATTCTGCAGGGTATGACGGCGCATTATCTTTCGCATTCGACCTTCCCGCTCAAGTCCGGCGATACGGCGCTTATTCATGCTGCAGCGGGCGGCACGGGCCAGCTTCTTGTGCAGATGGCGCATGCAATCGGCGCGCGCGTGATTGCGACTGTTTCCACAACGGCAAAGGCCGAATTGGCCCGCACTGCGGGAGCGGACGAGGTCATTCTTTACACCGAAGCCGATTTCGAGGCCGAGACGAAGCGCCTGACCGACGGGCGCGGCGTGGACGTGGTGTATGACTCGGTGGGCATGACGACTTTTGAGAAATCGCTGAACTGCCTGCGTCCGCGTGGCATGATGGTGCTCTTTGGCGCGTCGAGCGGAGCAGTGCCGCCATTCGATCTGATCCAGTTGAGTACTCGGGGCTCGCTGTTTGTGACCAGACCTACGCTCAAGGACTACATCGCTACTCGTAAAGACCTCGAATGGCGCGCCGGTGATGTCTTTCGCTGGATTGCGGAGGGCAAGCTCAGGCTACGGACCGAGCACAACTATCCGCTGGCTGACGCGGCGCGGGCGCAGATCGATATCGCTTCGCGCAATACGACCGGCAAGCTGCTGCTGATTCCGTAGAGGACTCTCGTGTCGAAGATCGAAATCACTGCGAATGACCGGGTGTTCGTGCTCACGGGAGCGGGAATCAGCGCGGAGAGCGGCCTGCCGACATTTCGGGCTGCGGATGGCCTCTGGGAAGGTCATCGCATCGAGGATGTCTGCACTCCGGAGGCATGGGAGCGCAATCCCGAGCTTGTATGGCAGTTTTATTCTGCCCGGCGCGAGGCTGCGGAAAAGGCGCAGCCGAACCCTGGTCATCTCGCGCTCGCGAAACTGGAGTCGGAGTTAGGCGAAGGCTGTTTTCTGTGCACGCAGAACGTGGATAATCTGCATGAGAAGGCCGGTTCGCGTCGGATGGTTCACATGCACGGGGAGCTGTTCACTTCGCGGTGCAGCGAGGAATGCGGCCAATTGCCGCATGTGGATCACGCGCTTTATCCAACGCTCGGCAGCGTTGCTCGCTGTGGCTGTGGAGCGCTGCTTCGTCCGCACATTGTCTGGTTTGGCGAGACGCCGCTGGAGATGGATCGGATATCCCAGGAAGTAAATCGAGCCACGCTGATGCTTGTCGTCGGTACTTCGGGGTCTGTTTATCCGGCGGCCAACTTCGTTCATTGGGCGCGGCAGGGTGGCGCGAGGACTGTATATGTCGGCCCGGAAGCTCCGCTGAACGCCGCGGCATTTACGCACGTAGTCACAGGAAAGGCCGGGGAAGTGCTCCCCGGCCTGCTGTCTGTGAGTTGAAGCGGCTGGGTCCTTAGTTTTCCTTCCCGAACAGGCCGTTGTAGATCAGGCCGCCGAGAATACCCCCGACGATCGGAGCTACCCAGAAGAGCCACAGTTGTTCGAGCGCCCATCCTTGCACGAAAAGCGCCTGACCGGTGCTTCGTGCTGGATTCACAGAAGTGTTGGTAATGGGGATGCTGATCAGATGAATCAGCGTTAGGCAGAGTCCGATGGCGATGGGCGCGAAGCCCTTTGGGGCGCGTGAGTCGGTCGACCCCATGATGGTGATTAGGAAGAAGGCCGTCAGTACGATCTCCGCCACGAGGCAGGCGACGAGCGAATAGTGATCGGGAGAGTGGTCTCCATAGCCGTTGGAGGCGAATCCGCCGGCCAGGCTGAAGCCTGCCTTGCCGCTTGCGATCACGAAAAGCACACCAGCGGCCAGAACCGCGCCGACAACCTGCGCCAGGATGTATGGCAATGCCTCGCTGGCGGGGAATCGCTTGCCTGCTACGAGTCCGGCAGTCACGGCCGGGTTCAGGTGGCATCCGGAGATGTGGCCAATGGCAAATGCCATGGTCAGCACCGTCAGCCCGAAAGCCAGAGCTACACCGGCGAATCCAATGCCGAGGGTCGGATAGGCAGCCGCAAAAACCGCGCTGCCGCATCCGCCAAAGACGAGCCAAAAGGTTCCAAAACATTCAGCGAACGAGCGCTTAATTAGAGACAAGGAATTTATCCCCGGGTTTAATCTATAGCGGAATTGTGCTGGATGTATTCGCCGCTACGCCCGGAAACATTACACGACTCCTGTCCGTGAATGCAAATTAATTTCTGTCGCTTAAGATCAGAAGTGAAAGCGGTACTTCAACTGTGCTGAAATCATGCGCGGATCGTTGTAGTGGAATCCGCCGATGGTGATCGAGTTGTCCAACAGAACGCGGTGGTTGGTTACATTGAGCATGCTTGCCGAGAGGTGAAGCCGTTCGCCGAGCGCATGGCCGCCGGAAATATCGAATGTGGTGTGCGCGGGCAGATAGGGCCCGTTGTAGGGGCCTTCGTTTGCGCCTGCCAGACCATTCGAAAAACCAGATCCGTAATACACGTTGGTCGAGAACCAGGTATGGACGGGAAGATTTGCCGTGAAGCCCGTGTTCAGCGTGTTGCGCTGGTCGTGATCGAGGGGGGTATAGTTGGGGCCGAGGTCGCAGGCCGGGTCGGTGGGAATGCTGCAGGTGAATCCGCCGATGATGTTGCCGCGCTGCTCGGCGATCTGATTGGAATACGTCAGGTGAAACTGGCCCAGGTTGGCCAGCCGGGGCGACCTGAGCGTCGTCTCCCATGCGCGCACCAACGCGCCATCGACTGCGATTGGGAAGTACATATTCGATTCGCCGAGGTTTGAGTGATCGAGGAAGTTGTTCACCCGGTTTTTCACGTTGGTGATGTCGAGCACCCAACCTTTGTAAGGGATCTGAATGCCGAATTGATGCTCTTCGTCGCGTTCGGAGGGGATGGGAGTGAACGTGTTTTCGCCCCCGGGGAGATTGCTGGCGTAGTTCAGGACGGACGACGACACGGTCTCGAGCGGAGCAGGCTGGAAGAAGTGCCCGTAAAAGCCGCGGAGAACCCAGTGCAGTTTGGGAATCACCGCCGTCGCGCCGATTCGAGGATAGGTCGCGCTTTCATCGAGAGCGGCATGATACATAGAAAAGCGCATTCCGCCGAGGAGAGTGATCCACTGGTTTACGCGCAGATGGTCAGAGATGTAGAACTCGACGAGGCCGGCGTTTTCAATGCCCTGAGTGGGGTTGTAGACGGTGGCTGGGTTGGTTGTGTTGTCGATGAATCCGAAAAGGTCATTTTCGTTCTGAAAAAACGAGTACAGACCGCCGGAAAAGCTGTTTCCTTTGCCCGCTTCGGCACGCAGGTCGGCCTGCGCACCAACGTAGTTCGAACGCTGGTGCCACGTGGTTGCCACCGTCGGGTCGGTTGGAAGCGAGTCGTAATCGGACTCGTTGAGGTGATAGAAAGGGGCTACCTGGAACATCGCTTTGGGCGAGATGGTATGCACCCAGTTGGCAATCACAAATCCGTCGCGCTCGGATTGTGCATCGCGGAGCCCGTAGGAGTCGTAATAGCCTGAAGTGAATTCATAGTCGGTGTCGCTCGGGTCGTAGGGAACATCGAAGTGATCGTTGCGAAACTGTCCGGTGAATCGGAACTGATCCTTTGGGGTCTGGTTGCGCGTAACCGACGCGAAGCCGCTCTCGGAGTTGGTGGCGTCGTGATACACCGCTACGACTGGCGTGGCCAACCCGTAGTTTGATCGGGAGCCCGTACCGCTGGCGTAGTATGCCGTCTTTTCGGAGTGATCGCCGAAGGAGAGTTGCGTTTCGCCGGTGTAGAAATTTCCTGCGTCGACGACAAGCTCCGCATCTCGATTGCGCTCGAAGCCATTCCTCGGCAGCACATTGAAGGCTCCATAGGTGCGGTCGCCAATCTCCGAGTCGTAGCTGCCGCGCTCGACTTCCAACTGGTCGATGTCCTTCGGATCAATCTGAGGGCCGACATTGGAGGCGATCTTGGTATTGGGAATCGAGATGCCATCCAGGAGCCAGCTGGTCTGGTGGCCGCCGCGCATGTGGAGCATGTCGTGGGTCATATACGCTCCGGGGACATAGTCGGTGATCATCTCCGTGCCAATGGTGCGGCTCGCCCCCGGGGTTGCGTCGATATCCGCGCGCGAAACCAGGGTTGTCGGCGTGACGGTGTCAACCAGGCTCTCCGTTCCATTCACGGTGACGGTTGTCTTGAGGCTGGAGATCTTCAGCGCGAAGTGCAGGATGGGATGAGTTCCTGAAAGCAGTGTCACGACTTCATCCGCCCCGGAGAATCCCGTAGCCTCCACGTGGATGCGATATACGCCGAGCGGCACGGAGGCAAGATCGAACTCGCCGTTTCCGTCGGTCGTTGCCGTCAATTCGAAGCTGGAATCGGCAGCTCGTACGGTAACTTCAGCTCCCTTGACGGGAAAATGCTGCCCATCGTGAATCACGCCATGCAGAGAAGAAAATACCGTGGCCAGGCTCGGAATCGATCCAAAACCTGCCAATAACGAAAGGAACGCCACAGCAGTAAAACTACGCGAACGCATAACATCTCCAAAAATGAAACAGGAAGGCGAGTTAACAGATGCACTCGCGCCCGGCAGGACGATACTGGCTATCAGCCGTGCCGCTTTCAGCCGCGTCTCGAATGGCACGGCTTTCCCCCGGTGATCAAGCCCGGAGCAGAATTGAAAAGTGGGAATTTAGAGGATTTGCGTTGCGGGAGGTCCGCGCTGGGGCCAGCTGCGGCGTTCGCTCATTTGAGCTGCTGTTACGATGGCATGCTCGACGCGCAACTCGGACGCGAGGGCCGATGAATTGGCTGCCGATGCCACGATCGCCGCGACCGACGGAGCGGTCGATGCCATCGCATGAGGCATGAACGGGCATGAGTCCAGTGCCGAAACTGTCGCCACGCCGTTGGAGTCAGTCGCCTGCGATTCCATTGAATCCATGGCGCAGTGGTGTTTTCCGTTTCGACGGCAACAAGCAGGCAGGCGCGACTCATCCACTTTGCCGGACCATCCTGAGGCCATGCCTGAGATCAGGCCTGACGCCAGTGCAGTCGCCGGTGTATCGGGTCCAAATCCGAGAACCAGCAACAGCAAAATGGATAGGATGCGGCGCATTTGCCTCTATCCTACACGAGTCGTGTTCTGTAGGCCTTCGTCTCAGGTATCATCGGGAAAACGCGATTTCTCGGATTCTTTCGCGCCATGATTTCGCACCCTTATGCAGTAAACAAAAGTTTCTAACAAGAGGAAGTCTCCGTGTCTCAAAGCTCTGCGCAAGTTCCTTCTTCGTTCCCGGCATTTTCTTCGCGTCCGCTTCGCGTCGCCATCTTCGGCTTTGGCACGGTTGGTAGTTCTGTGGCTCGCATCCTTGTTGAATCCGCCCCGCCGGGGTTGGAGCTGACTCACATCGTCAACCGGAATTTCGCCCGTAAGCAGGTCGATTGGGTTCCTGGTTCGGTCATCTGGACGGATGATACGGCGTCCGTCCTCGCGCGTTCCCCGGGAGGCCCGGACGTGATCGTCGAGTTGGCCGGCGGACTGGAGCCTGCGGGAAGCTGGGTACGCAGCGCGCTCGCCGCCGGAAAAAGCGTCGTCACCGCGAACAAGAAGCTGATTGCCTACCACGGTCTCGAACTTGAATCGATGGCCGCAGCGAACGGCCTTCATCTCCTGTACGGCGCTGCCGTCGCAGGAGGCATCCCGATCATTCCCGGCCTTGAGCACGGTCTTGCCGGCGACCGTGTCGACCGCGTGGAAGGAATTCTGAACGGCACCTGCAACTTCATTCTCAGCAAGATGGAGGCTGGCGCCGAATACGCCGCAGTGCTGGCCGAGGCCCAGGCGCTGGGCTACGCCGAGGCCGATCCTACGGAAGATGTGGCCGGATATGATGCCCGCGCCAAACTGTCGATTCTGATTCGGCTGGCGCTGCGGGCGCAGGTGCATCCTGAGGATATTCAGGCGTGCCCCATCACCGAGGTCACCGCGATCGACTTCTCGTACGCGCGCGATCTCAATTGCACGATCCGGCAAATTGCCCGCGCGGAGCGCGTGGAAGGCCATCTCGCAGCGACGGTCCGCCCGATGCTGGTTCCGTTGAGTTCGCCGCTTGCCTGGTCGCGGGGAACGGAGAACATGGTCGTCACTACGGGCCACTATGGCGGGGATGTCGTCTTCTCAGGCCATGGCGCCGGTGGTCATCCCACTGCGGTCGCCGTGGTGAGCGACCTGGTCGGGCTGGCGCAGGGATCGTGCCGGATCGCGATTCCCAGCAAGCCTGCCAAGGTCGGCACCGAACTCGAAGTGCCGCACTATATTCGCTTCACAGTCAGCGACCGGCCGGGTATCGTGGCCGGCATTGCCGGAGCGCTGGCCCACGAGAATATCAATCTGAACGCCATCCTGCAGAAACCGGGATTTCCGCTGGATAGGTTGCCATTCGTGGTCACCGTTGAGCCATGCAAGACTTCGGCGTTGAAGCGCGCATTGAAGGAAATCGGTCAGATGCCCGCACTGCTGGAGAAGCCGCTGGAGCTGCAGATGCTGGAGAAGTAGAGGTACGGAATGTATGGATTGAGCGAATTCTGCAAACTCCATACATTCGGTTATGCCAGGGTTCGTAAGACCATTATTCGCGCAATGCCGTCTCAAAATCCTGTCCGCCATAGAAGATTCCGTGGACGGTTACTTGGCCGTCTGTAACATCGAAGGCGATTGTAACTCGCTTCTTATAACCCACCGTGCGCAAACCAGGACGAATCTCCTCTCGCATGGTGCCTCGCAAAGGAAAAGTCGCGAGACTCTCGCATTGGCTCACAATATCTTCTGTGTACCTAGCGGCAATCTCTGGCGAGGCCGCCGCGGCAATATAGAAATAAAGCGCTACAAGCTGAGTCTCTGCCTCGGGTGTGTAGACAACGCTATAGATCATCCGGCGCGTAGCGTCGACTTACGGGCAGCAGCGAGCGAGGCTCGCATCTTGTCTGCCGAGACGGCCCTGGACGGATCGGCCTTGATTGCGTCGTAAGCCGGCCCAACCTGCTCCCGAAGCCAGGTTTCCAGTGCCCGTTCCTGGAGTTGCAGGGTCCGCAATCCGTCGCGTATGACTTCGCTCTCACTCGCGTACTCGCCGGATTCCACTTTGGCGCGGACCATTTGAGCCATCTCGTTCGTTAGCGTAATGCTGAATTGCTGAGTTGTTCGCATAAACCTGCTCTGAATAGGATTCTATCCTACTCCGGCTTTATGATTTTTTGCAGATTTCGTCTATGCCTTGACCGGGCCGGTCGATTCCCGCACGACAAGTTCTGGCTCCATGACCACTTCGGCTGCGAGCTCTGTCTTTTCGGGGTTCGCGATGCGGTCGAGCAGAATTCGCGCGCCGCGCTTGCCCATCTCGTTCAAGGGCTGCCGGACAGTGGTGAGGCTCGGCGTGCAGAAGGCGGCGGACTGGATATCGTCGAAGCCGACGACGGAAACATCCGCCGGGACTCGCAATCCTGCTTCGCTCAGGGCGCGAATGGCGCCGATGGCGGCGATGTCATTGAAGCAAAAGACGGCGGTGAAATTACGGGTCTTTTCGAGCAATTGCTTCATTGGCAGGTAGCCGATTTCAGGGGACATGGGGTGATGGCCGGTCTTGACGCTCCAGCTTCCGTCGCCATTTCCAGAGTCGATGCGGGTCACGAGCTCGGCATCCAGCTCCAATCCGAGGGCCTGAGCGGCTTGTTCGATCCCCTCCCAGCGGAAATCCGAGTCCGGGATGGCCTTTGGTCCGCGCATGAAGGCGATTCTCCGGTGGCCAAGCTCGTAAAGATGGCCAAGGGCCAGTTCGGCGGCCTTCAGGTGGTCGAGCACGATATGCGTCACGCCTGCCTCGGAGCCATGCGCCGAAATCGCGACCACAGGCACCGGCACGTCGATCTCTGCGGGAGTGTTCAGGAGCAGAAACCCGTCTACCGCGCGCTCGACCAGCATGCGCGGGTACTCTTCCAGCAGATCGGGGCGCCAGTCGTGGCAGGCGGTGAAATAGAAGTACTTGGCAAGCGTCAGCTCTTCGACCACACCGCTCATGACGCGGGTAAAGTAGCCTTCGCTGAGATCGGGAGCCAGCACGCCAACGCTGAGGCTGCGGCTCTGGCGCAGCGAACGCGCAAAGTAGTTAGGGCGGTAATTGAGTTTTACGGCGGCGTCCAGCACGCGCTGGCGCGTTTCCTGCGGAATCGATTTGGCGGACGGAGAATTATTCAGAACCAGCGAGATCGTCGTCTGCGATAGCTGCAGATGCTCGGCCAGCATTTTCAGGTTGACGTGGCCGGACTTCGTATCTGACGGGGCCTTTGGCATCCGTCAATTTGTAACAGATTTGAAGTGATGAGTAAAAGGCTTTTCCAGACGAGAACCGTCGAGAACTAACATTTCGAGTAAATGAGGTTTTACGCTTTGCTGTCTGGTTTGCGGGGGCGACTGGCTTCCCATGCCTTGGCGTACTTCCAGCTGGTATAGGCCGAGTGGTAGAGATGAAAGAGCAGACCCTCGCGGCCGTCGAGAAGGCCACCCCGGAAAAAGTAATTCTTTACGAAGGTAAGCGCGGGATTCGCGGCCGTCATCGCGAGGAATTCGAATAGCCCGCGGCAGGTACGGCCCTTGCGCAGAACGAGCGGAACGCTGGCTGAGCTGTAGCGGTTCATGTGTTCGACATACAGCGCGACGGTCGGGTACTGGTAATGCAGCAGGTCGCCGCGCAGCTTGCCTTTCGGGCCGGACCACTTGGGCGTGGCGTGCGGCTCGGTGTCTTCGGGCAGGCGGGCTGTGCCCCGGCGAAAGAGTCGCAGCTTGTAGTCCGGATACTGCCCGCCGTATCGCATCCAACGGCCAAAGATCTGATTGCGGCGCGGCACCCAGTAGGCGTCGAACTTTGGCTCGCCCTTGAGCAGCGCCTGAATCTCGGACTGCAGCTCCGGCGTCAGCTCTTCGTCCGCGTCGAGCGAAAAGACCCACGGCGAGGTGCACTTGTCGATGGCGGAGTTCATCTGCGGTCCGTAGCCCTTCCACGGCTCAACGAAGACCTTTGCGCCGAACTCCTGTGCGATCGCGACCGTCTCGTCCGTGGAACCCGAGTCCACCAGAATCAACTCATCGGCCCAAGCGACGCTGGGCAGCGTGCGGCGAAGATTCGCCGCCTCGTTGCAGGCCAGGATGGCAATGGAGAGTTTCATGGAATGCGTAACCGGATGGAAATGGCGGGAACTAGCGGATCAGGCGGTGTGCTCTTCGATCAGCCGCTTTACCAGCGGGCTGAGCTTCTCGCCGGTTTTGGGCAGGATAAAACCTCCAGCCGTGAAATCCAGCTTGAAGCTTGTGCTGCGCGCTGAGATCCAGATCTGCTTGACCGGCGTATTGGGCGTGATCACGAATTTGCCTTCGGGTTCCTCGAAGATTACATAAAGCGCGCCGGCCTGCTCTTCTACTTCAAAATTGCCGTCGTCCTCGGAGGCGTAAAGCTCTCGCTTGAGTTCTTCAATGGCAGCATCGGCCGCCTTGCGAAATTCCACTTCGTCCATCATGCCGCCAGTGTACCAATTCGAGGGTGTTGTGTGCCCGAATCGGGACGGATGGACTCGGCTCGGCCCCTAATTTGGCTTTTCTTGGGCTTTATACCTGTTTTCTCCGTCAATTCACATCTGCTTTGTGAACCCTTTATCGTTCCTCCGGCAGTCTTATTATCGTAAGGCCACTTCAACCAACACCACTTCGACTGGAGACAATCGTGACACTACGAAAGCTCATCGGATTATGTTGCGTGACAGCGGTTCTGGGTCTGGCTTCGATTGAGGCGGGCGGGGAATCTCCATTTGCCGTGCGGAACTCAGCGGGGAACGCGCAGGCGAAGGCTGGCGGAAATTCCGCAGCGTCTTCCAGCGCTCGCTCTGCGTCGCAGTCCACGCTTCCGAAGTCCGCTTATCTTGTCCGCGAGGTGGTCTACAACGAGCTTCACGATCATGACACGCACGGTTACTGGCGATATTGGGTCGAGCGGCATTCGAGTAAGGATACGCAACTGCGCGAAGAGGTCGAAACTCCCGATGGGCCGGTCGCGCGGCTGCAGTTGAACAATGGCCAACCGATCTCCGGGGAACTCCGCGAGGACGAAGACCGCCGGCTGCAGCGTCTGCTAACGTCGCCGAGCGAGCAGGCCCAGCTTCGCAAAGAGTACTCAGACGATGAGCATCGCATTGGTCGTATCCTTGCGCTGCTTCCCGATGCCTTTCTCTATGAGCCTGCGGAGGAAGAAGCCAGAAGCCCACAGATGCCGGAGTGCGCGTGCTATCACATGCGCTTCCGTCCCAATCCCGACTACCCTGCGCACTCGATTGAATCGCGGATCTTTCACGCGATGACCGGCGATCTCTGGATCAGCGTGGATCACAAGCGACTGGTGCGCCTCGATGGCAAACTCCAGGACAATGTGGACTTCGGCTATGGAATACTGGGCCGTTTGTACAAGGGCGGGTGGTTCCAGCTTGAGAGGACCCACGTCAATGCAGGTGCATCCGCTTCAGGCAATGGCGATTGGAAGACGCAGCGGCTGGAGGTTCACATGATTGGCCGCGCGATGCTGTTCAAGACGATTGCGCGGGAGACCAGCGAGGTTCGTGGCGGGTTTTCGCCGGTGCCGTCGGGATTGAGCCTGCAACAGGCCGCGGCGCTGGTTCGGGAACCGGGAGTTGAACCACCAACCGCGCAGCCAGCTTCTCTGCTCACGTCGCGCTGACTGTCAGGCGATCCTTGTTGAAGGCCCTGTAATCAACATCGCTGAGCACTCAGGCCTTCCAGGAAGCCTTGCGGCCCATTCCGCGCGAGAGAGTCAGGAGCCTGGCCAGGAGCGGGCTGTCGTCGCCGGAGCGGAAGCCGAAACCGATCTCGGAAAAGGGCGACGTTGGCGGGAGCTTGCGAATCACGATCGACTCTCCACTCTTGGCGGCGATGCCGCTCGGAACAACAGCCAGCCCCACTCCGGCGGACACCAGCGCCAGCAAAGTTCCCATTTCGCCGGTCTCCTGCACGATCCTGGGGGTGAAGCCGGATTGCTCAAAGATGCTGATCCATAAATCGAAAAAGCCGGGAGCCCAGCGTCTTCCGTAAGCAAGAAAATCCTCATTGCGCGTATCCCGCAGATTCAATTCGGGCTTTGCAGCCAGGGCGTGGCCCGGCGGCACCACCAGGACAAACGGCTCTTTGTGGATCGGTAAGATCTCGAGCTTTGGGTGGCTGATCGGCAGACGGAGATAGCCGGCGTCGATACTGCCCTCTACGAGCCGGAAGATCTGGTCCACGTTGCGAAGATTCATCAGGTCGAGCGTGACATCGGGATATCTCTTGCGGAAGGCCAGCACGACGGATGGAACCAGGCTGATGGCAGCAGAGGCCACGAAGCCGATGCGGAGGTGCCCGGCCTCGCCACGAGCCATCTGCTGCGCTCGTCTTTCCGCATCCAGAAGACGTTGCAGAATATCGGCTGCGTCGCGCTGAAAGACCACGCCGGCTGGAGTGAGCTTTACCGACCTTCGGTTTCGATCCAGAAGCAGAACTCCCAGGTCCGACTCGAGCTGCTGGATGTGAGCCGTGAGAGCCGGTTGGGAGAGATGCAGAAGTTCAGCGGCGCGCGTAAAATTCAACCCGTCCGCGACTGCCAGGAACGACTTGAGATGACGAAGCTCCATGGATGCTCCCTGTAATCAGTTTCGCACCCATGGCTTTGACATAGTTAGAAGGGAATGTCGTCGTCGGTGATTTCGGTGGAGTGGGCGTAATCGTCGCCGCCGGAGGGGCGCTGATCAAAACTCGATGTATTGCTGGAGGAGTTGCTGCCGCGCTGCTGGTAGCTGCCGCCAGTGCTTCCGCCTTCCTCGCCGCGGCCCGATAGCAGAGAGATGTCGCCAACGACAATCTCTGTGCGGTAGACCTTTTTGCCGCTCTCCTTGTCGTCCCAGCTGCGGGTTGTCAGGCGGCCTTCGACGTAGAGTTTGTTCCCCTTCTTGACGTAATCGCGCACAATTTCAGCAAGTTTGCCGTAGGCGGTGAGGTTGTGCCACTCGGTGCGGTCCTGAAAGTTGCCTTGCTGGTCTTTGAACCGGTCGCTTGTCGCCAGGCCAAAGTTGGCCACTGGTTGGCCGCTGGGCAGCACCTTGATCTCCGGGTCTTTGCCTACATTGCCCAGCAGAATTACCTTGTTTACACTTTTTGCCATAAGATTCGCTCCACTTGCCCAATCACGGGACGTAAGGAAAAAGGATAGCAGAGGAAGCCGGAGCCTTCTGCCATCGCGCGTTTGCGTTTAATCCGCTCTGCTATTTATGGCGCTGGAGACTGCGTCTGCGCAACCACTTTGCCACACCCAGAACGGTCAGCATGAGGCCGAAAGGCAGGCACATCATGCCGGTGACGAGCGCCAGCCAGCCGGAGTTGGACCGGGCTCCCTCGACTCCGACGCCGCCCAGCAGGGTCATCAGCAGGCCGATAGCCACCGTGCCGACGGCCATGATCAGCGATCCCCAGCGCAGAAGCTGCGTGGTGCCGTCGTCGGGCGCAATATTGTCCCGCTTGGTGGATTGGAGTTTGGGCGGCATAGGGGCTGCGAACTTTCGTCCCTTCGTCTTCAGCTTATGCCCGCGCCGCGGCCAGCATCGCGTAAACAACCACTCCAGTAACGGATACGTACAACCAGATTGGGAAGGTCCAGCGGGCGATCTTGCGGTGCATGGGGATTCTGCCGCTGAGGGAGAAGAAAAAGGTGGTCAGAACCAGAGGCAGCGCAATCACGCTCAGGAGGACGTGGCTGATCAGGATTCCGAGGTAGATGGTTTTGATCGGTCCGTTGCCGGGATAGTGGCTTTCGCCATGCAGGGCATGATTGACGATGTAGCTGACCAGGAAGAGGGACGAAAAGGCGAAGGCCGTGAACATGGCCGCGCGATGAGCAGCAATACGCCTTGCGCGGATGAAGGTATAGCCGATGAGCAGGGCCGAGGCGCTTAGTCCATTGAGCAATGCGTTGAGGGCGGGCAGAAAAGTGAGTTTGACGCTGGCTGCGTCCGCCGCCGGATGCACGTAAATCAGCCAGAAGAGGAACAGCGTGGCCGCCAGGCTGATAGCAAGGATCGCAGCGATAAACGGCCGGGGACTGGCGGCGGGCGGTATTTGTCTGCTGCGGATTGAGGTCTGAGTCGTCATGGTTCCAGGTCCGTTTCGAGTCGTTTGGGCGATTCTTCGCGAAATTTGAGGAAAAGTGAGGTCTATTTTACAGTCGCCGCGAGCATGAGGCAGGTGAGCAGCAAGGGCAGGTAGATGACGCTCACCTTCAACAGGTCGCGGGCGAACATGCGGCTTTGCGTTTCGCTGGTGGCGCGCAGTATCCGGCTGAAGCGGATCGTGTATCCGAGGTAAAGGAGTCCCAGCGCCGTGGCCACGATCGCGTAAGGCAGTCCGGCCATGCCCAGCCACCACGGCGCGAGGCTTACCGGGATCATGAGGACCGCGTAGAAAAGCGCCTCGATCACTGTGGAAAAGCCATCCGGCTGGACGACCGGGAGCATTCGGATGCCGGCGCGGCCGTAGTCATGGCGATAGAGCCAAGCGATGGCCATGAAGTGCGGAAACTGCCATACGAAAAGGATTGCGAAGAGGGCAACGCCGGGCCACTCGATCTGGCCCCGGGCGGCTGTCCAGCCGAGCAGCGGCCCCGCCGCGCCGGGAAATGCCCCGAGAAATGTCGCCAGCGTGGTCACGCGCTTGAGCGGCGTGTAGATGGCTACGTAGGTGAAGACGGTCAGCAGCGCCAGACTCACGGTGAGCAGGTTGGTCGTGTAGAGGAGCCAGAATCCGCCCAGGGCAACTGCTCCGAGGCCGAGCGCGAGCCCCTGGAAGAGCGAAATCCGCCCGGCGGCAATGGGCCGTTGGGCAGTGCGGATCATCTTGGCGTCGGTCTTGCGCTCCAGAGCCTCGTTGAGCGCGCTGGCGCCAGCAGAGACAAGAGCCACACCGACGAGGGTTTCCAATAAGGTCTCGAATTGGCCGCGCTGGATGCTCGAGATGCGGGAATGCATCGATCCAAGGTAGAAGCCAGCCCAGGTCGTGACCAGCACCATGGCCGTGACTTTGACTTTGAATAGTTCACGCAGGTCGCCAATGAGCGTTGCCGTGGCGCCTGGGGCGGGATGCAGCACTGCTGTGGCTGTTCCCGGTCCGGATGCTTTTTCAGATGCCAACGAGATCGGTAACGCTGCCGGAGCGGGCATCGAGATTCCCGCTTTGGCGGTCGCTGAAGGGGCAGTGGACATGCGTAAGGGAAAACCTCACTTGCGGCAACGCCGCCGGTTTCGTGACAGGGCGCTAACTATCCTGATGATAGCAAGGCTGAAACTTGGATGCTTCCGCACTATGGTAAGGCTCCAACAGATTTGCCGGTGGGCTGAAATCCGGAATGGATTCCTTCCTTACCGAGCTTACTGTCGGACTTGGCCGGCGATTGATCCGGTTGATTTTGAGTCCATGGTTGATATTGATTCCAATGATTCGAGAATGGCCTCGACAATCGCTGCCGGAGACAGAGAATCGACCGTGACCGTCAGATGCGATTCGCGATAGAGAGGTAGACGGCGATGGTAGCGGTCTTCCAGATTCGTCCGGTCCTGCAGGACGGGGCGCAGAGGTTCGGTTCCCCGGCAACGCGTCAGCACCGTTTCGAGCGAGACCTCGAGATGAACCAGGCGCGTACGGTCGCCCGGCAGCAGCAGACTGCGAGTGCGTGGATCTTCAATCGCTCCGCCGCCCAGGGCGAGTACAAGCGAATCGAAGGACAGCAGGCGGCGGATAGTCTCGTGTTCCAATTCACGAAACCAGGGTTCGCCCCGCTCTTGAAATATCTGCGCGATGGTCGTGCCAGTCGCGGCCTCAATCTCGGCGTCAGCATCGAGAAACTGCCAGGATAAACACCGGGCCAGCATGCGCCCAACCGTCGTTTTTCCTGCTCCCATAAAACCGGTCAAAACAAGCCGCTGCATTCCCGCAAGATTTACGGCAATTTCCAGAGGCTGATTGGCCGGCGCCGCCCCGTCGGACCGGCGATCTATGGACATCTCAAGGGGCGCCAGCGGCGGGTTCTGCGACACTTCAGGCTTCTCCGCGGTCGATGGCCATTTGGATGTTGGTCCACAGGTCGTCGGGGGGCTCTTTTTCGACCGGCATCAACTGGCGGGCCACTTCTGCGATGTATTCCAGTTCGCGCACCAGGGAGCTGCATCGTTCACATGTAAGCATGTGAGGGTCTGCCTGCAAGTCCTCGCCCGCGCCGATGCGATCCGGCATACTGGCCTGAAATCTGACGCAGTCATCGTCGACCATGTCACTGGTGGCTCTTGACAAGTCGCCATTTCCGTTCAGCGGTTCAGTCATTTGGCCATCTCCTCATCTGCCGGGGTGCGCAACGCTTCACGCAATTTCATTCGGGCCTTATGGAGCTGCGATTTTGAGTTTCCAATCGAACAATCGAGCAAAGTTGCGATTTCGTTGTGCTCGTATCCTTCAATATCATGCAGGACAAAAATGAGGCGGTATCCCGCGGGAAGGCTCTCAACGGCCTTTTCCAGCGTCATGCGGTCAATCGAGCCGCTCAGCCGCAGATCGGGAGCGCCAAAGCTGCGCGGCGGACCGTGGTCGGCCGACGGGTCGAGGGCCTCGTCCAAAGAAATCAAGTTCAGGCCCTTGCGTCGAAGGTGCATAAGCACCACGTTGATGGTCAGGCGGTGCAGCCAGGTCGAGAAAGCTGAATCGCCGCGAAATGTTGCGATCTTCCGATGCAACTGCAAGAAAGACTCCTGGGTGAGATCCTCGGCTTCTGCAACATTGCCCAACATCCGAAGGCACAGCGAATAGACCCGACGTTTATGAGCCGAATAGATCTGAGCAAATGCCGCATGATCGCCGGATTGCGCCTTGGCCAAAATCGCAGCTTCCGACGGTGGACCTCCATCGGTGGTTTCTGCCCGAGGCGCCAACGAAGCCGAAGCTTCAACCTTGGGAGCAGCGGTGCGCGTGTCTACGGATTGGACTCGGGGTCGGACTTGGGCCGCGCCACCTTCCTGCTCCGAATTGTTGGATGCATCTTGGGGCGATAGCGTCTGGGCGCGGTCTTGGTTTGGGTCAGATCCGTCGGCGTCCCGTGTGCTGGTCCCGAGATCGGGGCGCGCCAAGTCCGGCTGGTTCAGCTCAGGGTCGTTCAGATCGGGGTCGTTCAGATCGGGGTCGGTCATGCCAGGTGGTTTCAATACGCTCATCGAGGAAATCCTTCGAACCAAAGGAGTGCATCTGGCCGTCCAACTGCCAGGCCGTGCACTTCGTTGATCAGTTCGCTGCTGAGACTTCGTTTCATTCGGCTTGACTGATGCTCCGAGAGGTCTGCCAAACACTGAACCAGGCAAGGGACGGGCTGCAAGCATTTGGTCCAGCGTAATGCGCTTGAGGTTATTAGTATAGGGAGCAGCAGCGAAGCGCAATAGGGCAGCTTCCAGGCTGCCCGGTTTGCGTACGCCGCGAGGCACTGAACGGATGGATTGGAACGGACGGACTGGAACGGCTGGCAGAAGACCCGAGCGCGCAGAGACGGCTTCTTGACGGCGTCCAAAACTGATCAAGGGACGTCGGTGGGCGTTTGGTACGATTGACCGGATTCCCTTGCTTTCGCATGTTTTTTGATGGCCTGGGTTCCGACAGGCCGCCGGTACCATGTTGTGGGAACGGTGCTTCTCTCGTGCATCTCGCGTAGATGCTCGGGCTTTGGAGATTTGGAGCCATACTGTTCATGCTGAGAGCGAAAAAGGAGCCCACGAAACGGACAAATTTCCGCGTGAGCTCGTACAGGTTTGCGGGCCTTTTTCTCGCCTGCCTGTTGGGTTTATGGGATGGAGGTAGCCGATCCAGAGCTCTAGGCCAGGCAAGCGACCCTGGAACTCCCCAGCAGTCATCCGGGCAGCAAACTGGAAGTGCCTCCCTGCCCGATGCGCCCATGCCGCAAGAGGGTGTGGCATCGGGAGCAGCTCTCGCGGGTGATCCGGCGAAACCGGCCGATACCGCAGGAAGTGACGGAGGGGCTGAGCAGCTTGATGCGTGGGAGGGAAAGCCAGTCCTCCGCATTGAATTTGAAGGAGTTGCCGCGTCGCGACTCGCCCCGCTCCCGGATCGGTTGGCGCAGCAGCCCAACGCTCCGCTTCGCGCCGAAGACGTCCGCCAAAGCTTGCGACGGCTCTATGCCTCCGGTCTCTACGACTCCATTGCCGCCGAGGGAAGTCTGGCTTCGGGAGGCGTGGTGCTGGTCTTTCGCGGAACCCCGAGGACTTTTATCGGTATAGTCAGCGTCAACGGAGCCAAAGGGAGCAACACCAACTCGCTGCTTGGCCGGGTCAGCCGCCTGACGCCCGGCACTCGCTTCGTTGCCTCGAGTCTGGACCGCGCCGAGGCGGCAATGCGACATTCCCTGGCGGACGGCGGCTACTATGAGCCGGTTTTTTCCTATACACTCACGCAGCACCCGGCAAATCAACTTGTAGATATTGCATTTACCGTGGACTCCGGGCCACACGCGAAGATCGGCAGCGTATCGGTGAACGGAGAGAGCGGCCTGACCGAGGAAGAATTCCTGCGCTACGCGAATCTCAAGCGGGGACACACCGTGGATCAGGACACCGCATCCAAGGCGCTCAATGGCGTGGAGAACTACTACCGGAAAGAGCAACGGCTGGAGGCCGAGGTCAAGCTTCAGTCGAAGCAGTATGTCGTCGCGAACAAAGCGGTGGATTTTCAGTTTTCCGCCAATCGCGGACCGGTCGTCCACGTGTCAGTTGACGGCGTCAAACTGAACGATGCGAAGATGCGCAAGCTGCTACCGATCTACGAAGAGGGAAGCGTCGACGAAGACCTGCTGAACGAAGGCAATCGGCGGCTCCAGAACTACTATCAGCGGCTGGGCTTCTTTGACGTGAAGGTGCAGCATGACGAGAAGCCGCCAAGCTCGAACCTGGTTGAGATCGCATTCCATGTGCAGTTAGGCGCGCGGCATCAGGTGGGCAGCGTCACGATTGCCGGCGCCAAATACTTTGACTTGCCCACGCTTCAGGAGAGGCTGAGCGTTCACGCGCGGGACGCCTTCGATCGTGAGGGGGTCTACAACCAGTCCCTTGTGACCGCGGACGTGAACGCCCTGGAATCCATCTATCAGAACAACGGCTTCGCGCATGTGAAGGTGACGCCCGAAATTCTGGACGAAGACGGTCTCGGTCAGGGGAAGGGCGGGCAACCAGGCGCGACCCCGAACCGGGCCCACGGCAAGGTGGTCGGCCTCAAGGTGGTCTACCACATCGCGGAAGGCGAACAGGAGCGCATTCATTCCGTGCATCTTGAGGGAACAGAGCGGATTGCGGCGGCTCAATTGACGCCCCTTCTGAACAGTGCGGCGGGCCAGCCGCTTTCGCCGGAGAGCGTGGCCGGCGATCGGGAAGCTCTGCTCACCTACTACCTTAGCCGGGGATTTGACCAGGCGCAGGTCGATGTCACTCAGGCTGCGCCGCCGGGCAATCAGGAAACGGACAAGCAGACGCAGGTCAGCGAGAAGAAAGACACGAACCAGGTAGACGTTACCTTTCGCATCCGCGAAGGTGAGCAGGTTTTGCTGCGCGGGTTGTTGATCACCGGGCTGCATTACACACGGCCGCAGACCATCGAGCACGGCATCACGATGAAAAAGGGCAAGCCGCTCGATCAGACCGCGCTGCTGGACACGCAGCGCAACCTCTATGACCTGGCGCTGTTCAACGAAGTCAATCCAGTGATTCAAAATCCCACAGGCGAGGAGCCCAGCAAGACCGTCCTGCTGCAGACGACCGAAGCCCGGCGATGGGATCTCAGTTACGGAGGCGGCTTTGAGGTGCAGACCGGTACGGTGAATGGAGCGACCTCATCCGGCCCGAATGGAACCGTGGGGGCCAGCCCGCGCGGAGTGCTTGAAATCAGCCGCATCAATCTCTTTGGCCGCGACCAGACCATCTCCCTGCGCGGCAATCTCGGCCTGCTGGAGCAGCGTGTCGACTTTGTCTACCAGTACCCTCACATCTTCGGAGACCACAATTTAAATTTCAGCTTCACGGCCGGCTACAACAACAGCCAGGACGTGATTACCTATAGCGCGTCGGAACTCGAAGGCAGCCTCCGTCTGACCGAGAAGTTCAACGGCGAACACACCTTGTTCAGCAAGGCCAATACCTTCATCTACCAATTCGTGTATCGCCGGGTGAAAGTAAACCAGGGCAGCGTTGCCCTGCCGATCGACGAGATTCCGCTTCTGTTGGAGGCGGTACGTGTGGGGGGTCCCAGTTTTACCTGGATTCGCGATACCCGCGATGCTCCTCTGGACGCCCATCGAGGCACGTACACGAGCTTTCAGGACTTCATTTCGTCTGCGATCTTCGATTCCCAGGCCAACTTCAACCAGTTAGACGCGTCCAACTCCAGCTATTACGAGTTGGGCAATCACCGCTTCGTGCTGGCGCGCAACACGCGTTACGGGCAGGAGCGGGCGTACGGCAACGCTGCGGACGAGAGCATTCCGTTGCCGGAGCGGCTGTATGCCGGCGGCGGCAACTCCCATCGCGGCTTCGGTGTCAACGACGCCGGACCGCGCGATCCGCAGTCGGGTTATCCCATCGGCGGCGCTGCGGTCTTCGTCAACTCGACGGAGCTTCGGATGCCTCCTCCGACGCTGCCGTATTTCGGCAACGCGATGAGCTTCGTGCTGTTTCACGACATGGGCAACGTCTTCGACAACTCGCGGGATGTCTGGCCCAGCTTTCTGCGATTCCGTCAGCAGGATCGCGCAGGTTGCCGTAACCTGACCCCCGGCGCGCCGACGGGGCCAGTTACCTCGACCGGCACGGAAGGTACTTGCAGCTTCAACTACTTTTCGCATGCGCTCGGGCTCGGCCTGCGGTACCACACACCGGTTGGACCTGTGCGCGTCGATTTCAGCTGGAACCTCAACCCTCCCATCTACCCCGTTACCTATAACACGGTAACGGAAATGAACCTCACCAACCCGTATGTAGGTGAGGGAGCGCATTTCAACTTCTTCTTCAGCCTGGGGCAGAGCTTCTGATGCGGACGACTGCGAGTATCGCGGCTCCACGTGCGGTCCATGCCGCCGTGCTGCTCTTGCTGTTTTTCTGCGTGGTGACGGGCCATGCGCAGGCTGATTCGTCGCCAGCAAATCCAGCGGCGAATGCTCAGAAAGCTCAGACGCTGGACAGCGTTGTTGCAGTGGTCAACAACCAGGTGATTCTGGCCAGCGATCTCGATCTTGAGATGCGTTTCTTTCGCCTGTTGCCAATCGGCAGCAGCGTCGATTTCACGCGCGGCAAGGCGCTGGAGCGGCTGATTACCCGCGCACTGATTGACCAGCAGATTCTGCTTGAGGATCCTCAAGGCCTCGATGTTGCGCCAAAGGACCTGGAGGAATCGCTTACCGAATTGCGCCAGAATCTGCCTGCCTGCAAGAGTCGCGACTGCACCAGCGTGGAGGGGTGGTCTTCCTATCTGGCCACGCTCGGTCTCACTCCGGAACGGGTTTCCGATTACTGGGCGCGCCGGATGGCGCTCCTGCGCTTCATCGAATTGCGCTTCCGCAGCGGAATCCGCATCGCGCCGGAAGAGATTCAGAAGTACTATCAGGAGACGCTTGTTCCAAAGTATGCGAAGCCGGAAGATGCGCCGTCGTTGGAAAAGCTTTCTCCGCGAATCCAGGAAATCCTGCTGCAGGAGAAGGTAAATTCCCTGCTCGGTGACTGGGTAAAGAGTCTGCAGGATCAAGGACAGGTGGAGATTCTCGACCCCGCGTTGCGCGAGGCGGTCCCAGCGGAGTCAGGACCAGAAGCATCGCCCAGTGCACCGTCCGGGAAGGGAGGCAGGCCGTGATGAATCCCAATGCTCCGGATGCTCCCTCAACCGGCGAAGTGATCGAACCCGAAGCGTTGCCGCCTCCGCCCGATACTCCCATTCGACGCAAAGGTCGGTGGAAGCGGCATCTCGGGATCTCCTTCGGAATCATGGTCCTGATCGTAATCGGACTGGTGATCGGCCTCTATTACTGGGCCAGTTCGGCCGCCTTCGAGGACTCGGTCCGACGGCGCGTGATTGCACAATTGCAGGATGCAACCGGCGGCAGAATAGAGATTGGCCGTTTTCACTGGGATCTGCTCCATCTGCGCGTGGAGGCGGACGGCATTACCATTCATGGACTCGAAGGCGCGAATGAGGCGCCTTACGCACATGTCGACCGGCTCCGTTTTCAAGTAGCTGTCTTGGACCTGTTTACCTCCAGTTTCTCGCCGCGGATCATCTTGCGGGAGGCCGAAATCCTGCGTCCGGAGTTCCATCTGATCGTCTATTCCGATGGATCCACGAATCAGCCGCATCCGCGCCGCAAGCCCAAATCCACCAGGCCGGCGATGGACACGCTCTTCGACGCGCAGATCGGCCAGCTTGCCATCGAACAGGGAACGATGCATATCGCCGACAATGTCGTTCCCCTGGATCTGCAGGCTCGCGATGCGAATGTCCAGCTAAGCTGGGTTCCGGACACCGGCTCGGCAATCGGACCGACCAATACAAGAGTGGCGGGGGCGAATCCGGCAGGGAGCTACCGCATTCTGCTCAGCCTGGGCGATCTGGCGTTTGCGCAGGGGTCATTCCAGCCGCCAAAGAGCCGGCTGGACGCTTCCTTGATCCTTCTGCATGACAGCGTGCAACTGGACAGCCTGCGCCTTGCGGCTTTCGATCAGACTTTGACCCTGAAAGGGACGCTCACCGATTTCTCCCATCCAGCCTGGCAGGGACAGGCCGGCGGGAACGTGGATTTGCGTGTTCTGGCGCCTTACACCGGCTTCATCTTCGTGCGGGAAGGAGTGGTTAGCCTCAATGCATCCGCTTCGGGTCGAGGTTCTCAGTTCACCGCGACGGGCGATCTTGCCTCGAATTCCGTCCATTATCGCGATCCCTTCGTGGATGCCCAGAGCACTCTTACCGCCCGCTTTCGCGCCGATGCCAGGCAATTGCTGGTCACCGATGTGCGGACCCGGCTTGTGCGGGGCGGGGAAGTGGATGGCGAGTTTCAGTTCGATAATTGGCTCGACTTCACTCCGACTCCGGCGGCGCAGCTTGCCCTGCGGCGCGCTCACAAGTCATGGCCAGTCCCTACAGGAGTCGTTCGCGCCAATCTTAAGGGAGTCTCACTGGACACCATCCTGGTCATGCTGGCCGCCCCGGCGTATCGCCACCTGGGTCTGGATACCGTTGTCTCCGGTCCCGCGACGGCCCAATGGACGGGTCTTGCCCAGGACCTCGCAATTGGCGGCCAACTGGCGCTTGCGCCGTCCACCACCGGTATCGCCGGAGAAGCTCCAGTGCAGGGCTTTGTCGATGGAACATTCCACGCGGATTCCGGATCGATCAAAGTTCGCTCGATGGATGTGAATCTGCCTCACAGCCGGATTCAGGGCGAAGGCTCGCTGGGCGTCTTCCCGATCACTCGCGCCTCTGAGATGGAACTCGTCCTCCAGTCGACCGATCTTTCGGAATTCGACAGCGTTTTGCGCACTCTGGAGCTTAAGCAGGGCAACCGCGTCGGCTCTGCCGCTCTGCCGGTGGCCCTCAAAGGCGCGGCCCAGTTTCGTGGCCAGCTCAATAGTTCCTGGCTTACTCCGCGAGTGGAGGGTCATCTGACGGCGAGCAAGATCGGCATTGAGATTCCAACTTCCAATACAGATCCCAATGCGCCGCTGAGCTTTCTGGACTGGGATTCAATCGACGTGGATGGGCTATACACTCCAGCCAGCATCGTGATCCATCACGGCCTGCTGCGGCGCGGCGCGGCCAACCTGACGGTGCAAGGTCACCTCGACGCGGATGACCCCGACTACAAGATAGGAGACACGGAGCCCGAAT